>Ga0308170_10003734_pt1 | contig 12318 bp, 12 predicted proteins | sample PhyBR2_2_FD_202136 | JGI IMG/M metagenome (GOLD analysis project Ga0308170, IMG submission 202136) | Phyllosphere microbial communities from UC Gill Tract Community Farm, Albany, California, United States - DLSLSB.R2 | ecosystem: Host-associated > Plants > Phyllosphere > Unclassified | place... | reverse complement strand
CAACAACATCATCGTCAAGCGGCTCGATGAGGAATCCGACGGCGCGAACCGCCAGGTCTACCTGGTCACGGTGCGGGCCGGTACGTACGGCGGCAGCGATGCCTTCTACTGGCGCTTCGTCGAGGGTGGTCACAAGTTCGTGCCGCGCAATAAGAAGGTCAGCAAAAAGACCGGCAAGAAAACCGGTTGGGAAGCGCACCGCCGCGCGGCCGAGCTCGAGTACGGCACGGCCAGCGCGCCGGCTTACCCGTTCATGCGGCCGGCGTACGAAAGCAAGAAGCAGGTTTCCGTTGATGCGATGACGCGCACGCTGACCGAACAACTGACCAGGAATTCGACCGGATCATGACGCCCGAAGAACACGTACACAGCACGCTGAGCCACCTGGCAGGCGGGCGCATCTTCCCCGACCTCGCCGAGGTGGGCACGGCCAAGCCGTACATCACCTACCAGGCGGTGGGCGGCGAGCCGATGAACTTCCTGAGCGGTGACCGTCCGGACAAGCAGCGCGTGCGCATCCAGGTCAACGTCTGGAGCGAGCGCCGCATCGAGGCGTCTGAGATCGGCATGCTGGTCGAGGATGCGCTGCGCTCTGCCACCGCGCTGCAGGTCGAAGTCGCGAGCGGGCGCGTGGCCACGTACGACGAAGGCACCAATTTGCGCGGGACGATGCAGGACTTCACGCTTTACTGTTGACCGCTCCAGTTTTACCCACAAGCCGCCCCGCGAAAGCCGGGCGGTTTTTTTATGCCCGGCTTCCGGGCTTCACCCCTGAAAGGCCGATATGCAATTGCCAAACAACATCGCGTTCGCAGTAGCGTCCGCATTCGCCGCTGCCGTCAGCATCACCGCGATCACCAACGCCACCGAGGCTGTGGCCACCGCGACGAATACTTTCGCCGCCGGCGATTACTTCGAATACACCGGCGGCTGGAGCAAGGCCAACGGCCGCGTCTTCCGCGCGAAGGCGGCGTCGGGCACTTCGTTCACGTTCGAAGGCCTGGACACGAGCGACACCTCGCTGTTCCCTGTCGGCGCGGGCGTTGGCACCGTGCGCAAGATCACCACCTGGACCCCAGTCACCGGCGTGGTCAGTGCTGAAATCTCCGGTGGCGATGGCAAGAACGTCGAAGTTCCTCTTCTGGACAGCGACATGCCGGTCATGCTCCCCGACGGCTTCACCGCAACCACCGTCACGCTGACGACCGCCGACGACAAGTCGCTGGCGCATCACGCCGCCCTGAAGAAAATTTCGGATGGCGTCGCGCTGACCTGCTTGCGCGGCATGCTCCCGAGCGGCGGCGTGCTGTTGTACGCCGGCTACTGCTCGTTCAACGAGTCGCCGAGCCTGGCCAAGGGCAGTGTGATGGCCGTGAAGTCCGTCTTCTCGCTGCAGAACAAGGTCGTTCGCTACTAATCCGTGTTGCCAGCCAGTGCCGAATGGTCGGCGCTGGCCTTTTCCCAGCCCGCGGGGTAGCGCCTCGCGGGTCTTTTTTTTGTACTCACACCTGAAAGAAAAAATCATCATGGCAAAAGCAAAACTCTCCCTGGCCGGCGAAGCAACCTTCAAGGCTATCGTCGCCATCCCAGTCCCAGGCGGTAAGACCGCCGACGTCGAGTGGGAATTCGCATGGATGGCGCGCGACGATTTCAAGGAATTCGTCGACGGCCTCAAGGGCGCCGAAGACGTCGACGCGCTGATGGACATCAGCCGTGGCTGGGATCTGGACGAGCAGTTTAACAAAGCCGGAGTCGAGAAGCTGACCCAGAAATACATTGGTGCTGTGCGCGCCATCCTGGACAAGTTCATGGCTGAACTCACGGGCGCCCGCGCAAAAAACTAAGGGACGTTGCCACCGCCATGTACGAGGCAGCCCCCACCGACGCCGACCTGGCCGTCGCGGGACTGACCAGGGACGAGGTGACAACGTCTGTCGGCATCTGGCCCCAGAACGTGCTGGCTTACAACACGTTCTACGGGCTGCGAAAGCAGTGGAATATCGCCCCCATGGGCGGCCCGATCGGGTTGAATTTCCTCGTCGCCTACAACCGGATGGACCGGATGGGGTTGACGACCGAGGAATACAACCAGCTCGACGAAGACTTGCAGGTCATGGAAGACGCGGCCCTGCAGGCGATGCGCACGGAATAACCAGCTGGACCGCCACCTACGGGTGGCCTTTTTATGGGCGGGACATGAGCGATACTGTCAACAACGCAACAATCATGATCACCGCCGACGCGAGCGGCGTCGAGGCTGGCTTGCGCAAGGTCGAAGACGCGACCGCCAAAACCGGCAAGAGTCTCGACAACCTCGAGGCCAGCGCGAAGAAAACGACGGCGGCCCTGGAGGGCGTCGCCAGCACTCCTGGCATGGAGACGGCCGGCGACGGCGCAGGCGTGGCCGCCGGCCGCATGGACCGCGCGACCAAGAGCATGGCTGATTCTATCCAGCGCACGCTGGCGACGATGAATGCCGGCGCCAAAGGTTCGGCGCAGTACTACGAGGCGCTCGCCAACGCGCGCGGCCTGAACGTCAACGCCCTGCGCCCGTACCTGGAGCAGCTGGACGAAATGACGAAGAAGAGCGCGCTCGCGGCAGATGCCCAGCGCAAGCTCGACGACTCGACCAAGTTCTTGGACAGCCTGCGCTCGCGCACCGAGGGTATCGGCAAGTCCGCGTCCGAGCTGGCGGCACTGCGCGCCGAGCAGCTGGGCGTGAGCGACGCCGCGGCCGAAATGATCGCCAAGCTGCGCGAGCAAGAGGCGGCCGGCGAATCTTCGTTCGGCAGTTTGGCCGACCTGGCCGAGGGCGCCAAAGTCGCTTTTCTGGCTGTTGCCGCAGCTGTGGCGGCGGCCGCCGCCGCCGGTGCCGTGATGGTCGGTGATGCACTGAATGACCTGGCCGATCTCGACGGCATGGCGCAAAAAACCGGCTCGTCGGTCGAAAGCCTCTCCAAGATCCAGAAGCTTGCCGTAGTGTTTGGCGAAGATATGGGCGGTGTCGACGCTGCAATTGTTAAGCTGTCGCGCGGCATGGCGGGCTTGGATGACGACAGCAACAAAGTCCAGAAAGCCCTCAAGACGCTGGGCGTCTCATCGCGAGACGCCGCAGGCAACTTGCGCGATCCATCCGTTGTCCTGGTTGATGCTTCCAAAAGCCTCCAGAACTACCGCGACGACGCGGGCAAAACGGCCTTGATGAACAACCTGATCGGCAAGTCGGGGGCGGATCTACTGCCATTCTTGAACGATCTGTCGGAAAACTACGACGGGGTAGCAAGCACCTCGGGCGAAGCTGCAGCCGCAGCCGCTGCTTTTCAAGATCAAACCGGCTTCCTGAAAATCGAAGTGAAAAGCCTAGCCACGTCAGCTGCCGTTGCACTGGCTCCAGCGCTCAGGGACGTGGCCGGCGCCTTCTCTGACGTCTTCAAGCAGCAGACTCCCATCAAGAAAGGCGAGTGGTCGTCTTGGGCTGACGATCTCGGGTTGGGCTTCGCAAAGGCGGGTGACGCGGTAGCTACATTTGCGCGGTCGACCGGCGTCGCATGGGATGTACTGAAAGGTGTTCGGGCAGGCTTCGCTATCGCAAATGACATCGCACTGATCAGTCCGGTGGAAGCTGTCTACGAATCGCTTAAAGGAGGCGATGGCCTCAAGGACGTCAAGAAATCGTACTCGGATCTGAAACAGGCTATCGCAGACGGGCGGAAAAGCGTCGAGGATTTAAATGGCGCGCCGTCCGATCAGTTCGAGAAGGCATATCGTGCGCGCCTGGCCAGTCGGACCGTGCCAGTTGTCCCGCCGACCACGGGTGATGGCGACAAGCCGAAGCCATCTTTGCCTGGCGAGGTTGATGAAGCGGCAGCGAAGAAGGCCGCGCAGGAAGCCGCGAAAGCCGTGAAGGAATACGAGGCGCTGGTCGACCGCATCAATGGCAAGAGCGTCGGCATCGATGCGGATTTTTACAGCAACCTGAACAAGCTGTACGACGGCTACAAGGGCGGCAAGCAGTCGCTGCAGGATTACGTCGACACGGTCGAGACTTACATCGGCCAGCAGCAGTTCGTGAAGCAGGCCGAAGATGAGCGGCTGAAATCGCTTGAGAAGTACCAGAAGGCGCTCGACGGCGCGAGCACCGGCGCCGACAAGGCGACCAAGGATCTGCAGGCGCAGCGCGACGAGAACGATCAGATTGGTCTCGCGAAAGATGCTCTCGGCGAACTGAATGCGACGCGCATCGAGGGGTTGGCCTTGCGTGCCGAAGAGCGTATCTGGGCTGCAGAGGGCCTCGACATCACCGGCGCGCTGGCTGAGGAATACCGCAAGGAAGCTGCCGCGCTGCGCGAGCGAGCACAAGCGGTGCGCGAGGGTGCCGTCAAGCAGGTTGGGTTTGACGCGGCCAAGAAGGCCGGTGAAGACCTCGACAAGTTCCTCGACCCGACCAAGGCTCAAACGTTCGGGGATGCACTCAAGGGCGCGTTCGGCGCAGCCGGCGATTCGATGACGCAGCTGGTCACCGCGCTGGACGCTTACGGCATTCGCCAAGCTGAGGTCGACAAGGCGCGCCAAGACGCGTCGGTGAAGTATGCGACTGATTCCAAGGGCCTGGCCGAAGCGAATGCTGCGATCAACTCGAAAGAGGTCAAGTCGCGTCTGAGTGGCTATGGCGACATGGCAGCGGCGGCGAAGGGCTTCTTTGCCGAGGGCAGCAAGGGATACGGCGTGCTGACCAGCGTCGAGCGCGCATACCGCGCCACCGAGCTGGCCATGGCGCTGTCAACCATGACGAAGAAGATCTTCCTCAAGGAGACGGAAGTCGCGGCCAACACGGCTCTCAATACGCTCAAAATCGGCGGCGAAGCCACTGCTTCCGGCGCATCGGTGGCGCTGGCAGGAACTGAAGCGAGCGCATGGGGCGTCACGGCAGTGGTCAAGGCCATGGCCTCGCTGCCGTTCCCGATGAACCTGGCGGCCGGTGCAGCCACGTTGGCGGCTGTCGTGGCAATCGGTGCGAGCATCATGGGCAGCGTGGGCGGCAGCAGCGTCCCACTGTCCCAGCAGCGGCAAGACAAGCAGGGCACCGGCAGCGTGCTGGGCGATGGCTCGGCCAAGTCGGAGTCGATCTCCAGCTCGATCGAGGCAATCGAAGGTGCGACTCTACAGGGACTGCGCATCAGCGACGGCATGCTGGCATCGCTGCGCAACATCGAGGCGGGGATCGGGCAATTCGCATCGTTCCTGGTGCAGTCCACCGGCGTGGCCGGCGACTATGGCAAGCAGTTCGCTACCGCAGATGGGAACTTCCTCAGCAAGATCGGGAGTAGCATCTTCGGCGGCAAGAAGACGGTGGAAGATACTGGATTCACGCTGACCAATGCGTCGTTCGAAAGCATCCTGCGCGGTGGTGTCGACGCGTCGCAGTACGCTGACATCAAGAAATCGGGTGGCTGGTTCTCGAGCTCGAAGATGAGCAGCCAAGTCGAGGGCCTGGGCGCCGAGGGCAACCGCCAGATCGCCGGCGTGCTGACCTCGTTGTACCAGACGGTGGTCGAGGCCAGCAACCTGATCGGCATCGGCGGCGATGATTTCACCGCCAAGCTCAGTTCGTTCGTGGTCGACATCGGCAAGGTGAGCCTGAAGGGGCTGACCGGCGCCGAGATCCAGGAAGAGCTGTCAGCGGTCTTCTCTAAGGTCGGCGACGACCTGGCTGCATTCGGCGTCGATGGTCTGGGCCAGTTCCAGAAAGTGGGCGAGGGCTACCTCGAAACGCTGTCCCGTGTGGCCACCAACTACCAGGCCGTCACCGTGGTCACGGATTCGCTGGGCATGGCGTTCGACTCGATCGGCCTGAAGTCGGTCGGCGCGCGCGAGCGGCTGATCGACATGGTCGGCGGCCTGGACGAATTCACTTCCGGTGCCGACCAGTTCCTTGCCGATTTCTACACCAGCAAGGAGCGGGCCGACTCGCTGCGCACGCGCATCACCCCTACGCTCGACCAGTTCGGCATCAAGACGGGTGCCGAGGACGCGCTGCAGCAGTTCCGCAGCGTGGTCACCGGGCTGGACCTGACGACCGATGCTGGTGCGCGCGCGTACGCCACGCTGATGCAGATCGCCCCGACGTTCAAGCAGATCGCTGACGTCGACAAGGACGCGCTCGAGCAGGCAGCCGACCTGGCCAGCGGCAAGCGCGAGCTTGAAATCCGGATCATGGAGCTGCTGGGCGACAAGGTCGGCGCGCTGGCAGCCACGCGTGCAGTTGAGCTGGCAGGGCTGGACGCATCGCTTCGCCCACTGCAGCAACGTGTCTTCGCCCTGGAGGACGAAGCGGATGCGCTCGAAGCCGTCTCCAAGGCGACCGAGCAGGTCAAGGCAAACGCTTCTGCGCTGCTGAGCGGCGTTGATGGAGCGTACGCGGTGCTCCAGCGCGTGACCGATCGCCAGAAGAAGGCGATGCAGGAAGACATTCAGATGCGGACCGAAGCGGTCAACAGCCTGAAAACGATGTCGTCCGCGCTGCGCAGCTCGCTGGACGGTATGCGTTCTCCAGAACAGCAGGAGGCGGACCGCTACAGCGGGATGGCGGAAGTGCGCGCGGCGCTGGCGATCGCCAAGGCTGGCGGCCCGCTGCCGGCTGCGGACGCGTTGCAGAAGTCGCTGTCGAAGATCGGCAACGGTCCATCGACAGCGGCTTACGCCACGTACCAGGACTATCAGCGCGACCTGTTCGGCGCCCAGGGTGACCTGGCTGAACTGGCCAAGCTGACCGACGGTGCGCTGACGGTCGAAGAGAAGAACCTGAAGGTCGCCGAGGATCAAGTCAAGCAGCTCGACGCGATGCTCGCGCGCCACCAGGATCAGATCGACGTCCTGAAGGGCATCAGCACCATCGGCCTGTCGATCGAGCAGGCGATCAAGGCGCTGCAGGGCGCCATGGCAGCGGCGAACGCCAACCCGGTTGTATCGGCCGGCGCGGCAATCAACAACGCCTACCAGCAGAACCTGGGCCGTGCGCCCGACGCTGCCGGTTTCGAATGGTGGAAGAACGCCGCCGCCAGCGGCACGCCGATCGATCAGATCGTGGGCGGCATTGCCAACTCGACGGAAGCCGATCTCCGGAAGCTGTACCAAGGCGTGCTGGGCCGGGCGCCGGATGCCGAGGGTCTGCAGTTCTGGATGAAGGCTTACGGCCCGACGATGAGCGAGGCGGAGAAGGCGGACTGGCTGAAGGCGGCGCAGAGGGATGCGTCGAGCAAGCTGCCGGGCTTCGCAGTCGGCACCAACTACGTCAAGACCGACATGCCGGCAATGATCCACGCGGGCGAGCGCATCATGCCCGCGGCTGACAACCGCGAGCTGATGCGTCGACTGGCCAGCCCCGACGGAAACGCCGAGGCGCTGGCGGCCGAGGTGGCGCGCCTGTCGACCGCGATCGAAGCGCAGCAGCGTGAGAACGTCGAGCTGCGCGAGGCGCTGCGTGATGGCCTGTTGGCCATCGCCACGCACACCAGCAATACCGCGACCCACCTGGATGACGTGGTCAACGGCCGCAAGCCTCTGGTCACCGAGGCCGCAACCGCTTAAAGGAGCCTGATGGACATCATCGAACCCGTCACCCTGGGTGACGTTACCTGCACGCGCGCCACGCCGGCACCGTACTACGACCGGAATGGCGTGCAGCAGATGGCGCCGGCGAACGTGTTGCGCGTGACGTACGACCCGGCAGACCTGAGCCGGGCGCCGTATGTCCTGCTCGATGCCGGGGAAGTAATCAGCGCCGGCGCGGGCCTGGTGTATTCCAACGTGCCGATCGTTGAACCGGCTTACAACGCGGCCACGACGTACGCGAAGGATGCTCTGGTCTACGACCCGGGGAGTCACAACGTGTTCCAGTCCCTTGTCGCCAGCAATGTCGGCAAGGCGCTGACCGATACGGCGGCCTGGTCACCGCGCGGCGCGGCCAATCGCTGGGCCATGCTCGACCAGTACAACAACACACAGACCTCGAGCCCTGAAGAAATCATCATCGTTGCCTCGGCCCAGGTGATCAGCCAGGGCTTCTACATCGGCAACGTCGATGCAGGCGAGGTGAGGGTGTCGGTAGTCGACAAGGCGAAAGGACTGGTCTATCGCGAGCAGCAGTCGCTCAAGGTATCGACGTCGGGGTCGAGCTTCTTCAACTGGAGCTTCAAGCGGATCCGGCGCAAGACCTGGGCCGTCAGCCTGAAGCTGCCGCCGTTCGCAAACGCCCTGATCACGATCACGATCAAAAAGCCTGGCGGCACAGCCAAGTGCGGCATGTGCGTGATCGGTCCAACCGCTGACCTGGGCAAGACCCTGATGACGCTCGGCGCCGAGATCAAGGACTTCTCGGACACCTCGTTCAACTTCGACGGCACCAGCAAAACCCAGATCCGGAGCTGGGCGAAGAGGATCAGCGCCGACGTCGACGTGGATGCATCGCGGGTCGATGCCGTCTACGAGCTGCTGGCCGAGTACCGGCAGCGTCCGATCGTATGGGTCGGTTCGCTCAACTATGGCTTGGCTATTGCGTACGGCCGTTACTCAAGTCTCAAGCCCGTGGTCAAGGGCAAATCCCGCTGGAACATGTCCATGCAAATTGAAGGAACCGTATGACGATCACCGTACTGCTCGACCCGGCCCAGATGCCGGATCAGTCCCAAGATCAACTGGACTTCGACAACAAAATGTCGGGCTTCATGCGCGACCTGCCGACACTTGCTGCACAGATCAACCAAGCTACCGGCGGAATAAATTCTGCCGCCGCCGGTGGTGCGTATGCGCTGCCCTACGTTTTCGATACTGGAACCGCCGACGCCGATCCTGGCGTCGGCAAGCTTCGCCTCTCGAACGCGACGCAGAACGCGGCTACGGTCATGCGCTTGGATCTGATGGCCGGTGGGCAGGATTACACCACGCTGCTTGATACTTTCGATTCTTCGACAAGTGTCATCAAGGGTTCGATTCGCCTGGTGAAGCAGGCTGACGTGAGCAAGTGGATGACGTTCGATGTCACCGCACGCGCTGCGCTTACCGGCTATCGCAACCTTACTGTCGCGTGCACGAACAGCAGCTCGGCCAGCCCATTTTCTGCGGGTGACGCCCTGATGCTGTTCTTCCAGCGCAACGGTGATCGCGGGCAGTCTGGCGCAAACGGCGTACTTGCTCTCGCCAGTGCCACTATTACGAGTCCTGTTGCGACTATCGATTTTCTGAATATATTCAGTGCAGACTATGATAAATACACGATCGAAGTTCAAGGTTTGCGCACCACCAGTGGTGGTGCGGCGCTTCGAATGTCTTTGGCAGTAGCTGGGTCTGTCGCGACGACTGGTTATGCCGGGCCGGCTGGGTATGGTGGCAACCTCAATACCTTCGGTTCACTGTTCGAAATTGCACAACTTTCGAGCGGATCAAATCAAGCGGTAACGATGACGCTGGAGGTGCGCAATGCAAACTCAAGTACATATAAGAGTTTAGGCGTGCGCGGCCTTGCGCTCAGTTCGGACTATACAACTCTATTCGCACTTCTTGCGGAGGGATTATTCACGGGCACGTCCGCGGTATCGGGCTTCCGCTTGATTGTTGCTGCTGGCACGTTCGCCGCAGGCACAATCCGCGTCTTCGGTCACAGGAACTCATAAATGACTATTCAAGTAATGGTAGACGGCATCGTGCGCGACGCCACCCCTGAAGAGCTGGCCGAGATCGAGGCGCGCGCGCAAGACGCGACGCAGCCAACAGTGCCGCAGGAAGTGAGCATGCGCCAAGCTCGCCTTGCGCTGCTCGGGCGCGGCGTGCTGGGCCAGGTCGACGCGGCGATCGATTCGCTGCCGAGCCCGGACAGCGAGGCGGCGCGCATCGAGTGGGATTACTCGAGCGTCGTCGCCCGCAACAGCCCGCTGGTCACGATGATGGGCGCCGCGCTGGGCCTGGACGCCGCCGCGCTCGACGAACTGTTCATCACCGCTGCACGGCTGTAATCCTCGCGGCCCGCCCGGGCCCGGCCACCGAACCGCAAGACACAGCCCGCCTCGGTGGGTTTTTTTACGCCCATCGAAAGGCAGCAATGAGCATCAGCAAGACCACCCCGCCGGAAGTCGGCAGCTACGCCGGCGCCGCAGTAACGGTCGCCACCTCCCTGACCCTGACGCAAGTAGGCGTCATCGTCGGCATTCTCACCGCGCTGCTGACGTTCCTGCTGAACGCCTGGTACACGCACCAGCGCAATTCGCGCGAGAACCGGCTGGCCGAGTTGGAATGCCACGAACGGGAAGTGCGCCTGGCGCAATTCCTCGCTCAGCTGCAGGCCCCCGAAGCAAAACCGCATTTGCCAATACAGGAAAAACCATGAAATTCATCGACGACGCACGCGCGCAATTCCCGAAACTCTGGTCGGTACGCTTCTCGCTGCTGGCCGCTTTCGCATCGGCCATCGAGGCCGGCATGCACCTGTACGCCGGCGGCATCGCGCCCATCCTGGTGGTGGCCGCGGGCCTGACCTCGCTCGGCGCCGCGATCGCGCGCGTCGTGGCACAACCGTCGGTTACCGGCAATGGTTAAGGGCGCGCCAACCCAGCGGCGCGGCTTGGTCGCGCTGGTCGGCGCCGTGGCCGCGACGGCGCTGCTCAGCTTCACGCCAGCGTTCGAAGGCACCGAGTTGTCCACCTATCGCGACATGGGCGGCGTGCTCACGTACTGCACCGGCGCCACCGAGAACGCGGCCTGGGGCAAGACGTACACGCCCGCGCAGTGCCACGTGCAGCTCGACCGCGACCTCGAGCGGCACGCCGCCGGCATCGCGATGTGCATCCCGCTCGCGCGCCTAACCGATGGCCAGAAGGTGGCCTTCGTCGATATCGCCTACAACATCGGTGTGGACGGCTTCTGCGGCTCGAGCATGGCGCGGCGCACGAACGCTGGCGACATGGTCGGCGCGTGCAACGCGCTGCTGGCCTGGAATAAGGTCAAGGTTCTGCGGCCAGTTAAAGGCCCCGACGGGAAGCCGCTCAAGGATGCGCGTGGCAAGGTCGTGATGCATTGGGTCTACGAGGAAGTGCGGGGCCTCACGCGCCGGCGCCAGGCCGAGCGCGAGCTGTGCTTGAAAGGCCTGCCATGATCCCCGTCCAGTACCGCGCGCTGGTGGCCGGCCTGGTCCTGCTGCTGGCGATGGCGCTGGCCGCCGCCGCCGGCTGGTTCACGAACGGCTGGCGGCACGACGCCGAGATCGCCGAGCTGCAGCGCGCGCACGCGGAAACCATGCGCAGCCAGTCGGAGCTGGCGCTGACCACGCTGCAGGTCGACGCCGCGCGCATTACCCAGGCGGCTACCGAGTTCGCCGCCATTCAATCCACCCTGGCGCCGCGAATGTCGGCGCTCACAAGGGAGCTGCGCAATGCGAAACCTCTCCCTGTTGATTGCGTGCCTGATGCTGACCGCGTGCGCAACCTCGACGCTGCAATCGAAGCCGCCAACAAAAGCATCCCTCGATAGCGCGCTGGCCGCGCCGTGCCCGGTGATTGAGCGGCCTAGTGCCGACGACTACGACGCATGGCAGATCTGGGCAGTCGTGCTGCTGCGCCAGTATGCGGAGTGCGCAGCGCGGCATGCGAAGACGGTCCAGGCCTGGCCTCGGTGAAACAGCGCCGAGGCCAGGCAGTAGAGGAGGGATCCGTATCAGTTCATCGAAAGGGCAAATTGATACGAGATTCAGGAAGCATGAGCATGCTTGTCTCCAGCTCGCGTCATCTCCCAATAAAAGCCATGCCACTCGTCACCGTCGAGGTATTGCTCCCTACGTCCGCAAACGCTGCAATAACGGCGTTCAAGGTCTTCGGATAGGATCCATTCGTGGCGTGGGTTAAGCCAATTTAGCAGCGCTTGAAACATTTTTCTTCCGTAGATATTATGCCAAGCAAGCGCGAAATAAAGCCGTTGGTCGAAGTGCTACCAACGTTGTAATACGAGCTGCAGAGTCAGGTGACAAATTGTTTTGTTACGCTCCATCGGGCAAGTATAAATGAAGTCCCCAACGATAAGAGAAAGACTACTGCTAGGTAAGCAGGTGCGCGAAGGTAAGGATTGTTTACAATTCCATCTAGCCAGCGTACGTGCTCTACAAAATAGTAATGCGATGCATATACGCCCAGAATGAGCGGGCCGACAGATGCTAGCGCTTTCACACGTAGGTAAGGTGTATTAGATAGCGCGATAATACTCATGCCTAGACCAAAAAAATATGTTCCCACAGTATAGTCGTGTAAAAGCGGGGTGCCCCATCGGTCATAAATCCAA
>Ga0308170_10003731_pt1 | contig 12324 bp, 10 predicted proteins | sample PhyBR2_2_FD_202136 | JGI IMG/M metagenome (GOLD analysis project Ga0308170, IMG submission 202136) | Phyllosphere microbial communities from UC Gill Tract Community Farm, Albany, California, United States - DLSLSB.R2 | ecosystem: Host-associated > Plants > Phyllosphere > Unclassified | place... | reverse complement strand
CACGCGGACCAGCACGTCGCTGCCGCGCACCTCGGCGCCGATCGCGATCTCGGGCCGCACGCCGGGCGCGACGAACTTGAGCGCGTTGCCGATCAGGTTCTCGAACACCTGCGTGAGGACGGCCTCGTTGCCGGTGACGGCGGGCAGCGGCCGCGCGACGTCTATCCGCGCGCCGCCCGCCGCCACCTGCGCGTCGAGATCCTGCAGGGCCAGCTGCACCACGCGGTCGAGTTCCACCGGCTGCAGGCGCAGTTCGCTGCGCGACAGCTGGCTGTAGACCAGCAGCTCGGCGACCAGCCGGTCCATGTTCGCGGCGACCGCCCCGATCCGCGCCAGGAAGATTTTTCCCGTTGCGCTGAGGCGCGCGGCCTCGTCTTCCTGCAAGGCCGCGGCGTAGCCCTGCACGTTGCGCAGCGGCGCGCGCAGGTCGTGCGCGATCGTGTGCGCGAACGCGCGCAACTCGAGGTTCGCCTCGGCCAGCTGTTCGGTGCGTTCGTGGATGCGCTGTTCCAGCATCAGGTTGGCGTCGCCGAGCGCGCGTTGCGCGCGTTTCAGGTCCGTCACGTCGAGCAGGCTGAGGACCGCGCCGTGCAGCCTGTCGCCGACCACCATCGGGTAGCAGGTCAGCAGCCATTCGCGCGACACCGGCGGCTGCCCCGGCGCGCTGCCCGCGATGGACACGCCGGAGACGGGGCGGCGCTCGGACAGCGCGGTTTGCAGCACGTCCTGCAGCGCGGCGGCGTCGGCCGGCGACGCGCCGATGCGGAACACCGCCGCCAGCGGCTGGCCCCGGACGTCCATCTCGGCGCTGCGCAGCAGTTGTTCCGCGATCCGGTTCAGGAAGCGCACGCGCCCGTGCTCGTCGACCGCGATCACGGCTTCGCCGATGCTGCGCAGCGTCGTGTCCAGGTTGCCCCGCTCGGCCGCGAGGAAGGCGGCGTCGCGGCGCGCCATCGACTGCACGAACAGCAGCAGCGCGACGGACAGCACGGACACCGCCACCGCGGCGCCGATCATCCGGGTACGGTCGTGGTAGACGGCTGCCTGGCGCAGCGCGAGCAGCCGCTCTTCCTCGCCGCGCATGCCGCTCACCTGGACGTCGATCGCCTCGCGCAGCGCGCGCTCGGCATCCCGGCTGGGATAGGTGGCGTCCCGTTCGAGCCCGATGCGCAGGTCGCGGGCATAGGTGTCCAGCAGCGCGCGCACGCCCGCCAGCGCGCGCTGCTGCGCGGGGTTGTCGCTGGTGAGCCGGGTCAGGAGCTGCAGTTCCCGGGGAAGCTCGGCCAGCTTGGCGTCGAAGTCGGCGCGGTCGCGCCGGTCGCCCTGCAGGCGCAGCGATTTTTGCAGGGCATCCACTTCGTTGATCAGGCTTTCCGTGCCTTGCACGTGCTCGAGCACCTCGCGGGTATGGATGACCCAGCGCCACGAATCGGCCGTCTGGCGGATGCCGGTGGCCAGGGTCGAGATACCCACGAGAAGGACGACGACGCTGACGAGCGCCGCGAAGTTGACGTACCGTTTCGTTCCCTGGATAACCATGTGTGTCCGAACCGCTGCCTGCTGAGAAGCGCGCGCCAGGCTGGCGCTTTCGTCATTGTAGCGGCGTCGGACGGTGCATGCCGGTGCGATTCACAGGGGCAACGGGGCCGCGCCGACGCGCATCGACAGCTCCACTTCCGGCCCGAACGGCACGGACAAATAGCCCGCATGCGGCGCCCGCACCCGCGCCAGGTAGTCCGGGCTGTAGTCGGCATTGTCGGCGACGACCAGCGCGCCCGGCGCCAGGCGGTCTTCGACCAGCGCCAGGATGTTCGGGTACAGCGCCTTGGCGCCGTCGAGCAGCAGCAGGTCGATCGTCTCCGGCAGGTCACGTGCGAGGGTCTGCAGCGCGTCGCCGGCGCGGATCTCGACCAGGTCGGCCAGGCCCGCTTCTTCCAGGTGGGCGCGGGCGCGGGCCACCTTCGACGGCTCGAACTCGGTCGTGATCAGGCGCCCGCCGCCGTTGTCGCGCAGCGCGGCCGCGAGGTGCAGCGTCGAGATGCCGAACGACGTGCCGAATTCGACCACCGTCCGCACGCGGCGCGAGCGCGCCAGCATGTACAGCAACAGGCCCGTCTCGCGCGAGACGGCCAGCGGCATGTCCTTCAGGCGGCCGTACATTTCCAGGTAATCGGTGCGGCTGCGCATCAGGCGGTCGCGTTCCGCGGCGGGCATGCCGGCGATCAGCGCGGCGATTTCCGGCGGCGGCGCGGCGTCCTGCGCGAACAGGCGCTCGAGCAGGGGCGCCAGCGGGGCGCTGGCGAGGGTGGTGGCGCGGGTGGTAGCGGATTCGTGATGGTGGTACATGAGGACTCCGTTCGGTGGGTTGAGAACTTCGGTTAGTATGCGAATAATCCTTCAGATTTTCCATTCGCATTCCCGGAGCGCCCCATGACCGACCGCCGCCGCATCCCGCTCGCCTCTCGCAAAGCCCCCAGGCAGGCGCGCTCGAACGACCTCGTCGCCGCGATTCTCGAAGCGGCCATTCAGGTTTTGGAGAAGGAAGGGGCGGCGCGCTTCACCACCACGCGCGTGGCCGAGAAGGCGGGCGTCAGCGTGGGCTCGCTGTACCAGTACTTCCCGAACAAGGCGGCCATCCTGTTCCGCCTGCAGAGCGACGAATGGCGCCGCACGACGGCCATGCTGCGCACGATCCTGGAAGACCGCAAGCGTCCGCCCCTGGACCGGCTGCGCCGCCTGGTGCACGCGTTCGTCAAGTCGGAATGCGACGAGGCCGCGATGCGCGTGGCGCTGGACGACGCCGCGCCGCTGTACCGCGACGCGCCGGAAGCGCTGGCCATCAAGGCCGAGTCCAATGGCATCGTGCAGGCTTTCCTGCTGGAGGCGTTGCCGCACGCGCGTCCGGCGCAGCGCGCGCTGGCCGGCGACCTGCTCAAGACGACGCTGTCCTGCGTGGGCAAGCAGTTTTCGGAAAGCCCGCGCACGCCGAAAGAGATCAAGGCATGGTCGGACGCGCTGGCGGACATGCTGTGCGCCTGGCTTGCACAGGCTACGCCGCCGGCATCTTCCGAAAGCCGACCGCGAAACGGTTCCAGCCGTTGATGGCGACGATGGCGAGCGTGAGGTCCGCCATTTCCTTGGGGCTGAAGTGGGCGGCGAGGCGCTCGTAATCCGCGTCCGGCGCGTGCGTCTGCGCCAAATTCGTCAGCGCCTCCGTCCAGGCCAGGGCGGCGCGTTCGCGTTCGGTGAAGAACGGCGTCTCGCGCCAGGCGGACAGCGTGGCCAGGCGGCGCTCGTCCTCGCCGCCCTTGCGCGCGTCGGCCACGTGCATGTCGAGGCAGAACGCGCAGCCGTTGACCTGCGAGGCGCGCAGCTTGACGAGTTCCAGCAGGCGCGGGTCGATGCCGAGGCCGGCGCTGGTTTTTTCGAGGGCCATCATGGCGTTCAGGGCTTCGCGCGAGGCGGTGTAGAAATCGATGCGGGCGTTCATGGCGTGCTCCTTGGTTGTGTCGAAGAGTGGGTTGACGGGCACAGTATGGAAGGGGCCGCGGGTCCGCGGTAGCCGCCGGCGGGCAGCGACAGTTTCAACCGGCGGTATAAAATCGCATCACGATGAACGATCTGACGCCCTTTCTCGACGCCTTCGTCGCCACCGCCGGCGAAGGCAGCTTTTCGGCCGCCGCGCGCCGGCTCGGACTGACGCCGGCCGCCGTCAGCAAGAACGTGGCGCGGCTCGAGGCGGGCCTGGGCGTGCGGCTGTTCCAGCGCAGCACGCGCAGCCTGAGCCTGACGGCCGAGGGCGAGGCGCTGTGCCGCCAGGTGCGGCTGCCGTGGACCGAGATCGGCGATGCGCTGGCGGGATTGCGCCAGGGCGCGGGCAAGCCGGCGGGCACGCTGAAGCTGTCGATGGCGCCGTCCGTCGGCCGCCTGTACATCCTGCCGCTGCTGGACGGCTTCGTGACGCGCTACCCGGACATCGTGCCCGACTTGTACTTCGAGAACCGCCAGGTGGACCTGGTCGGCGAGGGCTTCGATGCCGCGGTCGGCGGCGGGCTGCAGCTGCAGGACGGGATGGTCGCGCGCGAGCTGGCGCGCGTGCGCCACGTGCTGGCCGCCGCGCCGGCCTACCTGGCGCGGTATCCCGCGCCGGACACGCCCGCCGACCTGGCGCGCCACCGGGGCGTGCTGCGCCGCTCGAACGGTTCCGGGCGGCTGGCGCCGTGGACGCTGCGCAACGACCAGGGCGCCGAGGTCATGGCGGACGTGCGGCCCGTGGCCATGCTCGACGACCCGGAAGCGGTCGCGCATGCCGCCGCCCGCGGCCTGGGGATCGGGCTGATGCCGATGGCGCACGCGCTGCCGTTGCTGGACAGCGGAGAGCTGGTGCGCGTGCTGCCCGGCTGGCATGGCGACACGGGCACGCTGTCGATCTATTATTCGGGCCGCAAGCTGCTGCCGGCGAAGCTGCGCGTGTTCATCGACCACGTGGTCGAATCGTTCCGCGCGGGTGGGCTGGCGGCGCGCCTGTTCGATGCCTGAGCGCGGCCCGGCGTCTCAGCCGGCCAGCGCCAGCACGGCCGTGATGTTGTCGCGGCTGCCGTACTGCTTGGCCAGCGCCACCAGCGCCGCGCAGCAGCGGTCGAGCGTGCGCGCGTTGGCGCCCTGCAGCTGCTGCGCGATCGCAGCGTCGGGCACGACGCCGTGCAAGCCGTCGCTGCACAGCAGGTAGACGTCGCCGGGGAGCAGGGGGCACAGCGAGACGTCCGGCAGCACGGCATCCGTCGGGCCGATCGCCTGCAGCAGCAGGTTGCGCGGCGGGTAGTCCTGCGTGATGCCGGCTTCCAGCGCCTGCTGGTACAGGCTCTGGTCGCGCGTCAGCAGCGCCAGCTCGCCGGCGCGCAGGCGGTACAGGCGGCTGTCGCCGACGTGGAACACGACCAGCGGGCCGCCGGACCAAGCTTGCCAGAAGCCCGTCAGCGTGGTGCCCATGCCGTCGCCTTCCGCATGGCCGGCGCGCACGTTCGCCTCGTACACCTCGGCGTTGGCAGCGTCGACGGCGCGGTGCGCGGCGACGATGGCCGACACGTGCCGGTTCTGCGCGGCGCCGCCCGTATGCGGATCGGCGTCGTCGCCGGCGCCGCGCGCCGCCGGCGCCGGGTCGGCGGCGGCGAGCGCGCCCTGCAATGCGCGCAGCGCGAGCCACGCGGCCACCTCGCCGCGCTCGTGGCCGCCCATGCCGTCGGCCACCGCCACGATGCCGAGGGCCGGGTCGATCAGGAAGTTGTCCTGGTTCGACTGGCGCACCGTGCCGATGTCGGTCAGGCCGTAGGCCGGGCCGAAAGCCAGGCGGTGATAGGTGCTTGGGGTCAGCTGGGGCGTGGAGCTCATCGGCATCGTGTCGGGGGCGGTGCGCAATGCTAGCATGCCGGTTTATACTCGCGCGATGAACACGATTCGCTGCTCCTGGGCCAACCCGGCCAATCCGCGCTACCTCGCCTACCACGACGACGAGTGGGGCGTGCCGTGCCACGACGAGACCACGCTGTTCGAAATGCTCAACCTCGAGGGCGCGCAGGCCGGGCTGTCGTGGGAGACCATCCTCAACAAGCGCGACACCTACCGCGCCGCGTTCGACGGCTGGGATGCGGAGAAGATCGCGCGCTACGACGACGCCAGGGTGGCGGCGCTGCTGCTCGACCCGGGCATCGTGCGCAACCGGTTGAAGGTAGCGGCCGCGGTCAACAACGCGCGGGCCTACCTGCGCCTGCGCGGGGAAGGCCTGACGCTCGACCGCTACCTGTGGGACTTCGTCGGCGGCCGCCCGATCGTCAATGACTGGGCGGCGGGCGGCCGTCCGGCCCGCACGGAACTGTCGGACCGGATCTCGAAAGACCTGGGCAAGCGCGGCTTCAAGTTCGTCGGCTCGACCATCGTGTACGCGTACATGCAGGGCATCGGCATGGTCGACGACCACGACCCCGATTGCATTTGCCGCACGCGCCGCGCGGCGGGATGACGGAGACGGGCATGGACGTGCATGCGTTCTGGCGCGGGCGCGAACGTCTTGCCGTGTTCGACGCGCGGCCAGGTGAGGGCGCCGCGCTGCTGGACGCGTGGCGCGCCGACCGCCACGCGCCCGCGCGCCTGCACGTGGTCGCCGCCGCCGCGTTGCCGCTGCCGGGTTGTATGCGCGTGCCGCAGCCGGATGCGCGCTGCACGCTGGACCTGGTGCAGGCGCCGCTCGTTCCCGCATTGAACCAGCTGGCCGCGCGCATCGACCTGTTCCTGCTGCCCACGGACGCCGTCGCCGCCGCCGATGCCGACGGCTTCGCGCGCGCGCTCGCGCGCCTGGCGACGCTGGATGCGCGCCTGCTGCTGGACGATGCCGCGCCCGCGCTGGCCGCGGCGCTGGCGCGGCACGGCTTCCAGTTCGACGCGGACGGCCGCGCGGCGCGCTTCGCCAGCCGCAAGCCGCGTCCGCCGGCGCCGCCCGAACCCGAGCGACGCGCGATCGTGCTGGGCGCGGGCCTGGCCGGCAGCGCGGCGTGCGAACGGCTGTGCGCGCGCGGCTGGCAGGTGACGCTGGTCGAACGCCATGCGCGCCCGGCGATGGAAGCGTCGGGCAACCGCGCGGGCATTTTCATGCCGCTCGTGTCGAAGGACGACAACATCCCGACCCGCCTGACACGCGCGGCCTATTTGTTCGCGCTGCGCCATTGGGCGCTGCTGGGCGGGATCGGGCAAGCCATCGACGGGGCCGCGTGCGGCGTGCTGCAACTGGCGCGCGACCCGCGCCACGCCGCCGTGCAGCGCGACATCGCCGCGGGCGGCGCGCTACCGCCGGCATTCGCGCGCTGGCTCGATCCGGCGGCGGCCGAGCGCCTGCTCGGCTTGGGCGCCCCGGACGGCGGCTGGCTGTTCCCGCAAGGGGGCTGGGCGCGCCCCGGCAGCGTGTGCGACGCGCTGCTGGCCGCGTGCGGCGCCAACCTGGCCACCCGCTTCGGCGTCGGCGACACGACCATCGAACGCGTCGGCGACGCATGGACCGTACGCGACGCCGCCGGCACGGTCGTCGCGCGGGCGCCGCACCTGGTGCTGGCCAATGGCACCGGCGCGCTGGGGGTGCCGCAGGCGGCGCGCCTGCCGCTCGTCGCGATGCGCGGCCAGGTCACGCACGTGCCGGGCGCGCTGCTGCCGGCGCTGCCCGTAGTGCTGTGCCGCGAAGCCTACCTGACCCCGGCCTCCGATGGCGTGTGCAGCGCCGGCGCCACGTACGACCTCGATCCCGATCCGGCGCTGTCGGCGGCGAGCCAGCACGAAAACCTGGAACGCCTGCGCGCGCTGGTGGGCGACCCGCACGCGGCCGAGGGCTTGCCGCTGCAGGGGCGCGTCGGCTTTCGCTGCATCGCGCCGGACCGCTTGCCGCTGGTGGGCCGTGTGCCCGATTTCGCGGCGGCCGGCGCCACCGAGCGCCTGCGCGACGTGCCGCGCCATCCGGGCTTGTTCGCGCTGCTGGGCTATGCGTCGCGCGGCTTGATCTGGGCGGGCCTGGCGGCCGAACTGCTGGCCGCGCAACTCGAGGGCGAGCCGCTGCCGCTGGAGGCTTCCCTGGTCGATGCGCTCGATCCGGCGCGGTTCGTCTTGCGCGCGCGCAGGGCGCCGCGTGGTCCGAACGCCACATGAGTTGATTTCCGTATATCGATATGTGAATTTCTGTGCGGCAACTCTGTAAAACTTGGGTTATAATTGCCTCCTGACAACATTCCACATCATGAATGGGACAGCGGCAGCCGTTGCGTGCCACCAGCGCGCGACGGCGCAGCCGACTCCCGGGGATGCCGCGACATGGACGACATGGAAAGCTGGGAAAACCCGTCGGAAACGAACGATCTGTTCCTGTTCCTCGCCTCGACGGCGCACGACATGAAGAATTCGATCAGCGTCCTGTCCGGGACGCTGGAGCACCTGCTCGTCGACGCGTCGCCGAAGACGCAATCCGCTTATCCGCAAATGGCGCACATGCTGTACCAGACCAAGCGCCTGAACGACAACCTGATGCAGCTGCTGGCCTTGTACAAGCAGGTCGGCGAACCGGGCTATCCGCTGGACATCCAGCCGCTGGTGCTGGGCCAGCTGGTCGAGCAGGTGGTGGCGATGGAGCGCGTGCTGCTGCAGTCGCGCGGCATCCGGCTCGAGCTGGCCTTCGACCGCGACCTGGTCTGGCACCTCGACGAAGACCTGGTGGTGGGCGTGCTGTCGCATGCGATCAACAACGCCATCCACTACACCTGCGACACGGTGCGGCTCGGCATGCGCGTGATCGACGGCTGGCTCGAGCTGCGCGTCGAGGACAACGGCCCCGGCTACCCGCCCGCGCTGCTGAAGGCGGGCGCGATCGCCACGCACGGCGCCGCCAGCGGCGTCAACTTCCTGACCAACAGCGCCGGCCTCGGGCTGTACTTCTCGAGCAAGGTGGCGAAGATGCACCGGCACCGCGGCAACGCGGGCAGCCTGCGCCTCGAGAACGGCGGCACCTACGGAGGCGGCTGCTTCGTGATGACGCTGCCGTGATGCCATGAACAGCTATGCCGAGGTTCCGGGCGCCAGCCAGATCGACTGGGCCGGCAAGAATTACCTGGTGGTCGACGATTTCATCGGCGTGCGCCAGCTGCTGCGCGAAAGCCTGCGCAGCCTGGGCGCGAAGAACATCGACCAGGCGTCGTCCGGCGGCGAGGCGATGGGCCTGCTGGCGCGGGTGCGCTACGACGTGGTCCTGTGCGACTACAACCTCGGCGAAGGCAAGAACGGCCAGCAGGTGCTGGAAGAGGCGCGCGTGCGCAACCTCGTGAATCCGAGCACCGTGTGGATGATGGTGTCGGCCGAGAAGAGCGTCGAATCCGTGATGGGCGCGGCCGAGCACCAGCCGGACGCCTACCTGATCAAGCCGATCACGGAAGGCGTGCTGCTCACGCGCCTGAACCGCGTGTGGCACAAGAAGCAGGTGTTCCGCGCGATCGACCAGGCCTATGCGGAAAAGGATTACCTGCGCGCGGCGCGCCTGTGCGACGAGCAGATCGGGGTCGCGCGCGTGCACGAGATCGACCTGCTGCGCATGAAGGCCAAGCTCTACGAGAAAAGCGGGGAGCCGGAGCGCGCGCGCGAAGTGTACGAACAGGTGCTGGAGCAGCGCGAATACCAGTGGGCGCGCGCCGGCATCGCGAAACTGCGCATGGCGAACGGCGAATTCGAGCAGGCGCGCCAGGCCCTGTTGGGCGTCATCGCGGAAAACCGCTACTACATCGACGCCTACGACCAGCTGGCCGTCGCGTACCAGAACATGGGCCGGGAAGAGGATGCCTGCGCGATTCTGGAACGGGCCGCGAAGCTGTCGCCGAACTCCGTGCCGCGCCAGCGCAGCCTGGGGCAGGTGGCCCTGAAGCTCGGCAACGTGGCGCTGGCCGAGAAGGCGTTCCGCAAATGCGTCGCGATCGGCGAGTACTCGGTGCTGAAGACGCCCGATGCCTACCTGGGCCTGGCCCGCGTGTGCGGCCGCCGCAACGACCCGAAGGAGGCGCTGCACCTGCTGGCCACGGCCCAGCGCGAATTCGGCGCCGACCATCCCGACCTGCCGCTGCGCGCCAAGATCACGGAAGGCCTGGTGTACCACGAGAGCGGCGACTACCGGCTGGCGCGCAAGGCCGGCGACGAGCTGGAGATGCTGCTGCGCTCGACGTCCGAACGGCCGGACGTGCCGACCTGCCTGGAACTGGCGACGCTGCTGTTCGCCGTCGGCGTGAAGGATGCGCCGGTGGAGCTGCTGTGCTACGTCACCCGCAACAACCACGACAACGCGCTGCTGCTGGACGAGGTGCAGCGCATCTTCGACAAGGCGCGCATGGGCGACGAGGGCCTGGCGCTGATCCGCGCGTCGAAGAAGGAAGCGACGGACCTGATGAACCAGGGCGTGCTGCTGTGGAAGACCGGCAAGCTGGCCCAGGCCGTCGACTGGATGCGCGACGCGCGCCGCAAGCTGCCGAACAACCAGCGCATCCTGTTCAACGCGGCCCAGATCCTGCTCTCGCACCTGCAGCAGCAGGGCTACGATGCGCTGTTGTGGGCCGAGGCCCAGGATGCGCTGCTGCGCGTCGACCAGTTGCAGCCGGGGCAGCAGCGCTTCGCCCAGCTCATGGGACAGCTGGCGGCGCTGCAGCCGGCCGCGCAGCGCGCGGGCATCGCCGAGACGGCCTGAACGCGGCGCCTGCTGCAGGCGCGTGCTATAGTCGGGCGGTCGAAAAAGGCAGGACCGTTTTTGGTAAGCACGGTCCCTTCGCCACGGCGCCTGCCCGGCCGGCGCCAGTGCGCCCAACGGGTTCGTTCGCGCGTGCCTGGCTTTCTTCCACGGTCTCCGAACGAACTCGCTCGCCCGGAGATTGCCATGCACCTGAATCACCTCGACCTTCCCGTTCCCGACGTCGCGGCCACGGCCGCCTTTTTCACGACCCATTTCGGCTTCGTCCTGCGCGAGACGCGCGGCAACGACGCGTTCGCGCTGCTGCAGGATGCGCACGGCTTCGTGCTGGTCCTGACCCGCCGGCGGACCGAAGGCGCGCAGGCGTTTCCCGAGAATTTTCATATCGGCTTCCTGCTCGACAGCGAAGCCGGCGTGCATGCCGCGCACGCCGGGCGGCGTCCTGGTCGAAGTCAGCTACCGGGCAGCGGGCCGGCCGCCGGCCCCGTGAACGGCGCCGCGCGGCGCCGTCCCGCCAGCGGCCGCGGCCGCGTACACGGCCGGGCTGTAGCTGAGCGTCAGCGTGCGGATCCGGCCAGCGCCGAAGGCCGCCGTGGCCGCGCCCAGCTGGTGGGCGGAGAACACCCAGCCGAACACCATCGGCGCGCGTTCCCGGCCGAACGCCTGCGCGGCCAGTTTCACCGTCGGCGGCACCGTCGCGATCCAGTCGAGGCCATAGAACACGGCGAACATCGACAGCCCGTACAAGGTGAAGTCGGCGGACGGCAGCCACGCCAGCGACAGGCCGCGGAAGGCGTAGTACCAGCACAGCAGGTAGCGGGCGTCGTAGCGGTCGGACAGCCAGCCGGACAGGATCGTGCCGACCAGGTCGAACGCGCCCATCATCGCCAGCACGGACGCGGCGCCGACGGGGTTCATGCCGGCGTCGCCGCACAGCGAAATGAAGTGGCTCTGGATCAGGCCATTGGTGGACAGGCCGCAGATGAAGAAGCTGCCGGCCAGCACCCAGAACACGCGCTCGCGGCCGGCCATGGCCAGCACGCGGAACGGCGTCGCGGCCGATACGGTCTGGCGCGGCGGAATGCGCGGCGCTTCCGTCGCCGGCGCGGCGCCGAAGGGTTGCAGCCCCAGTTCCTGCGGATGGTCGCGCACCAGCAGCAGCGCCGCCACGGCCACCAGCACGCAGCTGGCCATCACGGGCAGCAACGCCATGCGCCAGCCGGCATGCTCGATCAGCCACGTGCCGATCGGCAGGAAGATCAACTGGCCGGTGGCGGAGCTGGCGGTGAGCAGGCCCATGACCAGGCCGCGGCGCTGCTCGAACCAGCGGTTCGCGACGACGGCGTTCAGCACCAGCGCCGTCATGCCGGAGCCCAGGCCCAGCATCACGCCGAGCAGCGCCACCAGCTGCCAGAACGCCGTCACGTGGCGCACGAGTCCGAGGCCGCCCGCGATCAGCGCGAGCGCCGTCACCATCACGTTGCGCATGCCGAAGCGTTCCATCAAAATCGCCGCGAAAGGCCCCATCAACCCGAACAGCGCGAAGCGCACGGCCAGCGCCGTCGAGATCTGGTCGACGCTCCAGCCGAATTCGTGCGAGAGCGGCTGCAGCAGCGCGCCGGGCAGGCCGAGGGCCGCGGACGACGACAGCGCCGTGCAGAACGTGATGGCGGCAACCACCCAGCCGTAGTGGATGTTGCGCGCGGCCAGCAGGCGCGCCAGGCGGGCTGACAAGGGCAGGGGGATCATGCGACTCCTTGGCTTGAATGTCGGGCTGGCGAAGTGTGGCAATATCTCACTTCACTTGCGGATGACTATGATGCTACGTTTCGGCGACTTCGTGTTCCGACCCCCTGTTTTTGACGATGCGCCCGCGTATGCCGAGGCCGTGCTCGAGTCGCTGGGCAGCCTGGCGCCATGGATGCCGTGGGCGCATGCAGGCTACTCGGCGGCCGACGCGCGCGACTGGATCGCTTTTTGCGGACAGGGTTGGGCGGAGCGCAGCGGCTACGAATTCGGCATCTTCGACGCCGCCACCGGCGGTTTCGTCGGCGGCTGCGGCCTGAACCAGTTCA
>Ga0308170_10003727_pt1 | contig 12333 bp, 14 predicted proteins | sample PhyBR2_2_FD_202136 | JGI IMG/M metagenome (GOLD analysis project Ga0308170, IMG submission 202136) | Phyllosphere microbial communities from UC Gill Tract Community Farm, Albany, California, United States - DLSLSB.R2 | ecosystem: Host-associated > Plants > Phyllosphere > Unclassified | place... | reverse complement strand
CCGCATCCGCATGAAGGACGACGCCACCGTCATCGACTGGGCCTCGAAGAACGGCATCGACCGCGCGACCTTCACCAACGCCTGGAATTCCTTCGGCGTGATGACCAAGCTGCGCCGCCTGTCGCAAATCGTCGATGCCTACAAGGTCGATGGCGCGCCGACCGTCGTCATCGACGGCAAGTACCAGACTTCGCCGGCAACGGTCTACAATTCGGTCAAGACGAGTAACGAACCCCAGCTGTTCCAGGCCACCCTGCAGGTCATGGATGCACTGGTCGCGAAGGCAGCCAAATCGAAATGAGCGATATCGAAGGCAAGATCCTGAAGATCTATGACAAGTCCAAGCCGGAAGACGAGGACTTGCACGACACCCGGTATTACCTCCACTGGGCCTGGGCCCTGGTGGCGGTCCTCGTCGGTCTGGTCTTCTGGCTCTGCATTGCCCTCGTGAATGCCGAAAACCAGCGTTATGCGCTGATGACGAACAAGTGTGCCGATCCCCTGTTCAAAGGGGAGGTCGACCGCCGCTGCCTGCTGACCGTGGACTCGCGCCCGCACTTTTGGGAACACCTGTGGTACGGCATGAGCCACCTGAAGCCGGAGCGGCCGCCGGAAACGCCGGCGCGCCGCCGCTGATTCTTCAGGTTTCTGAAAGAATCCCGCTACCCAGGCGGGATTTTTTTTGCCCGAAAGAATGATAAGCTAGACAATACCGATAACCACAAGGGGAATTGTCCATGCGTCTACTGCGCCTTGCCGCCGCCTGCCTGCTCGCCACCGCCGTCGCCATCCCGGCCTTCGCCTCGCCGGCGAATCCGCAAAACGGTGTCGACTACACGACCCTCGCCCAGCCGCAGCCGGTGCAGACCAGCGGCAAGAAGGTCGAGGTGATCGAGTTCTTCATGTACCACTGCCCGGTGTGCAATGGCCTCGAGCCGGGCTTCGAGGAATGGGTGAAGAAGCAGGGCGACCGCATCCAGGTGCGCCGCATCCACATGCCGTTCACGGGCGCCAACGATCCGGAAGCCCACCTGTTCCTGACCCTGGAAGCGCTGGGCAAGCTGGACGAGATGCACGGCAAGGTCTTCGATGCCGTCCACAGGCAGCGCATCCGCCTGAACCAGGACGGTCCCATCATCGACTGGGTCTCGAAGAACGGCATCGACCGCGCAACCTTCCTGAACGCCTGGAATTCCTTTGGCGTGCAGGCCCGCCTGCGTGGACTGGACCGGGTGCTGAACGCCTATAAAGTCGAGACGGTGCCGACCCTGGTCATCGACGGCCGCTACGTGACCTCGCCGGGGCAGGTCAACGCCAGCCTGAAAACCAACAATCAGCAGGAAATGTTCCAGGCCACGCTGCAGGTGGCCGACGCCCTGGTCGCCAAGGCGCTGCAGAGCAAGTAAGCTCAGCCGAGATCCTGACCGGTAAGCACGCCGTCGGGAAGGGTGATGATGAACCGCGCCCCACCCAGCGGCGAGCGCTCCACCCGCAAGGTGCCGCCATGCAGCCTGGCCGCCTTGCGCGCGATCGACAGCCCGAGCCCGAAGCCGCCGGTGGCGCGGTCGCGGCTGCGGTCGAGGCGGTAGAAGGGTTCGAAGACGCGTTCCCGTTCTTCCTCGGGGATGCCGGGACCGTCGTCGTCGACCAGGATCCGCAACAGGCCGCCGTCGCGGCGGGCGCTCAGCGCCACCGTATGGGCCGCGTATTTCTGGGCATTGCGCAGCAGATTCCCCACCGCGCGCGCCAGCAGGCGGCGGTCGCCGTCGACGCTGCCCAGCTTGGCGCCGAGTTCGACCTGCAGCTCGGCCGGCGGCGGATGCAGGCTTTCCGCGCATTCGCGCAGCACCGGCTCGACCTCGAACAGGGCGCGCTGCGGTTCCGTCGCGTTGTCCAGCTTGCTCATCGACAGCAGTTCGTTCACCAGCTCGTTCAGCTCGGCCAGGTCGCCGTGCATGGCCGCGACTCTTTTCGACAGCGCCGGGTCGCCGGCCTTGTCGGCGAGCAGCTCGAGCCCGAATTCCAGCCGCGCGATCGGGGTGCGCAATTCGTGCGACACCGAGTGCAGCAGGTTCTTCTGCGATTCCAATAGCCCCTGGATGCGTCCGGCCATCGCATTGATGCGCTGGGCCAGCGGCCAGGCCGCGTCCGAAGGTTTCATCTGCGCGCGCGCCGACAACTTGCCGGCGCCGAACTCGTCGGCCACCCGCGCCAGCATCTGCAGGCCCTGCCAGTGGGAGCGCGACCACAGCGCGATCGGCACCAGCAGCGCCAGCGCCACCACCACGTAGCGCACCAGTTCCATCAGCAGGGCCTGGCCGAGGACGACCGGCAGGCGGGAGGCGCGCACCGCCTCTTCGTTGCTGCCGATATAGCGCTCGCCGGCCAGGTCGACCCGCCGGAAGAAGGTTTTATGGCTGGGGTCGAGCACCAGCTCGCCGCGCTCGAAGGCCGCCCGGCTGCCGAAGGGCAGGGCCTGGCGCGCCTGGTCCAGCGGGATCAGGTCGAACTGCGTCGTCGATACCTCGCGCACCTTGTTCAGGCGGCCCAGCCATTCGTCGGCCGGGGCCTGGTCCACGTATTGTTCGAGCAGGAAGATCTGGGCCGAGGCCTGGCGCCGCGCGATGTCTTCGAAGGGATCGCCGAACAGGCGCGTGAAGACGAAATACACGACGAAAGTCGCTGCCGTGATCGACAGCATGACCAGGATGAAGAAACGGAAGAAGAGGCGGTTCACGCTGCCGGGCAGGTCGTCATGCTCATGAGGTGAAATTGTATAGGAGCAATGATCAAAAAAACCATGTTTTACAAACTTCAGACAAAAGCCGGACATCTCGAGGGGGATTTGCTTGCAAGTCCTGCGTAGGATCGCTACTCATCAGGTTTTCCGTTTGGCCCACCTGATGCGCGACTGACGGTGGGCCTTTTTTATTCCGATAGAGGGACGCATGAGGATGTTTGGACCTGCGATGTTTGCGCTGCCGGTCGCCGGCGCGCTTCTGGCGGCGGGACTGGGCGGTTGCGGCGGAGGTTCCGGTACGCAATCCGACCGCCAGGCAGGCCAGGCCAGCCAGGGTGTGGCAGTGGGCGAACCGGCCCCGACCCTGGCGCTGGGCGACTTCATCACCCAGGCGCGCGCGGCAAGCTGTAACGAGACCCGCAACCGCCTCTACCTCATCGCCGGCAAGCAGGTCCTGCGGGACCACGCCGGTTATTGCGCCGATGCATCCTATGAACAGGTGCTGACCTGGTCGCCGTCGAGCGCAGCGGTCTGCCGGTCGAATTTGCGACAGAAGTCGTGCAGGGACAGTGAAGATGTGGGAGGAGGGAAGGCAAGCACGTAGAATGTTGTCTTCCTGAATCTTTATTCGCCCTATGAACAAGCTTCTCTTCCTCGTCCTGGGTACCGGCGCGCTGGCGGGATCGCTGGCTGGCGGTACGGCGCGCGCCCAGACGCCGGCCGTCAATCCGATGCCGGACGGCAGCCGCGACATGTACGTGGGCCTGGGCGCCCAGTCGGCGCCGCGCTACGAGGGATCGGGAAGCCGCAAGGTGTCCGCATTGCCGGTGCTCCAGGTTGAATGGAGCAACGGCATTTTCATTTCCGGGATGAGCGCCGGCATGCACTTGTCCGGATCGCCCACCGTCGAGTACGGCCCGCTGCTGGCGGTACAGCCTGGCCGTGACGAGTCCGGCACCAGCGTCGAGGTCGGCGGCGTCGGCATGAACGGGCTGATCGGCCCGGCGGCCGGCGAGAAGGCGATGTTCATGACGGGGCGCCTGGGCGGCATGGACGAGATCGGTACGCGCCTTCAGTTCGGCGGATTCTACAATGTCTATCTCGACCCGCAGTGGCGCCTGAGCTCCAGCCTGCTGGTCGGCGCCGGCCGCGACCGTGACGGCGCGCGCCTCGAGCTGAACGTCCAGCGCCTGGCCCTGGCCGCCGGCAGCCACCACCGCGTGTCGCTGACGGCCGGCGTGGGCCTGGTCAACCGCCAGTACAACGAAACCTATTTCGGCGTCACCGCGGCGGAAGCCATGCGCAGCCGCTTCGGTCCCTGGCAGCCGGGCGGCGGCCTGCAGGACGTGCACGCTTCCGTACGCTGGAACTGGGTGCTGAGCCCGTCCTGGATGCTGACCTCGAACCTGCAGGCCAAACGCCTGCTGGGCGACGCCAGCCATAGCCCGCTTACCCAGCGGCCCACCAACCTGACGGTTTCGACCGCCTTCGCCTATCGATTCTGACGATGTGTCCCGTCCGACAACTCATCGCATCCCTTGCCCTGCTGCTGGCGGCCGGTTCGGCCGGCGCGCAGGCGCAGGATGCCGTGAGCTACCGGGACGCCTACCGGGCCATGGTCGTGTTCGACAAATACGGCGGTCCGAAAAACCTGCTGGTGAACCAGCTGCAAGTACTGCCCAGGGAGCGGGGCGCCCTCGCCGACGGCTTGCTGCTGAGCCTGACCGGCAGGTCGACCCAGCTGAACCTGCCGCTCGATCCGCTGGGACGCACCGTGTTCCCCCTGCAGAAAGCCGCCTACGACGAGAACGCCTCGCTGAGCCTGAGCCGCAAGGGCATCGCCTTCACGCTGCGCCCGCAGGTGTCGATCGCGCCGCGCGCCGACGGCGTCTACGACGTGGCCGAGTTGCGCAGCGCCTGCGCCCAGGCCCTGGATTTCGCGCGCTACGTCGACGCTTCCCAGCGCTCGCGCCAGTGCGCCGGCGTGCGCTTCGTGTTTGGCAAGAAGGCCGAAGCCGGCGCCCGCCTGCGCCGCCCCGACGGCACCGAGCAGGTGCTGCCGGTGGCGAATGCCGAGGCCGAGGACGGCTTCCCGGCCGTCAGCTGGCGCTTCGGCGGCGCCGAGCGCGGCCAGGTCGCCACCTATAACGCCCCGCTGGCCATCCTTCCCATCTTCGAATAGCCGCGTTATCCTTGCGGCATGACTAAATCCCTGCTCATCACCGGCGCCAGCCGCGGCATCGGCGCCGCCTGCGCCATCCTGGCTGCCGAACGCGGCTGGCAAGTCGCCATCAACTACCGTGCCGACCGCGAGGCCGCCGCCGCCATCGTGCGCCGCATCGAGGACGCCGGCGGCAGCGCCTTCGCCGTGCAGGCCGACGTCGCCCAGGAAGACGATGTGCTGCGCATGTTCGCCACGCTCGACGAACGCTGCGGCCGCCTGGACGGCCTGGTCAACAATGCCGGCATCCTGGCGCGCCAGATGCGGGTCGAACAGATGGATGCGGCGCGCATCGGGCGCATCCTCGCCACCAACGTGACCGGCAGCTTCCTGTGCGCGCGCGAAGCGGTGCTGCGCATGTCGGCGAAGCATGGCGGCAGCGGCGGCGCGATCGTCAACGTCTCCTCGCGCGCCGCGGTGCTGGGGTCGAGCGGCGAATACGTCGACTATGCGGCCTCGAAGGCGGCGCTGGATGCGCTGACGATCGGGCTGTCGAAGGAAGTGGCGAACGAGGGCATCCGCGTGAACGGCGTGCGTCCCGGCCTGATCGACACGGAAATGCACGCCAGCGGCGGCGAACCGGGACGCATCGCGCGCCTGCAGGGCGCGGTGCCGATGGGACGGGGAGGGGAAGCGATCGAGGTGGCGCGCGCCATCCTGTGGCTGCTGTCCGACGAAGCCACCTATACCACCGGCAGCTTCATCGACGTCTCGGGCGGTCGTTGATCAGTTCCAGGCCGAGGGCGAGAACAGGTAACCCTCGCCCCACACGGTCTTGATCTTTTCGGAAAGGTTGTCGTCGAACTTCTTGCGCAGCTTGGAGATGCAGTTGTCGATGCTGCGGTCCAGGCCGTCGAACTCGATGCCGCGCATCTTCTTGAGCAGCTCGTCGCGCGACAGCACGCGGCCGGCCGCCTCGGCCAGCACCAGCAGCAGCTTGTACTCGGTATTGCTGAGCACGCATTGCAGGCCGCGCCAGGTGACGCTGCGGTCGTTGGTCATGATGTGCAGCTGGCCGAATTCCAGCACCCGGGTATCCGGCACCGCCTTGGTCTGGGTGCGGCGCAGCAGGGCGCGCAGGCGGGCCAGCAGCACGCGCGGCTGGACCGGCTTGTTGACGAAGTCGTCCGCGCCCTGTTCCAGGCCGGAGACTTCGTCGTAGGTGTCTTCGCGCGCCGTCAGGATCAGGATCGGCACGTCGGACTGTTCGCGGATCTGGCGGCACACCACCATGCCGTCCATGCCGGGCAGCATCAGGTCGAGCACGACGATGTCGGGCTGCTTCTCCTTGAAATGTGCGAGCGCGGTATCGCCCCGAGTGACGAGCTCGACCGAAAATTCATAGCCGGACAGGTATTCCGTGACCAGTTCCGCCAGGCGCGGATCGTCTTCGACCAACAGTACGCGATACATGATGTCCTCCTTGAGCCGTGATTGTATAAGAGCAAATATCAAAGAGGCGGATTTGCCGCCGTAGCTGGACAAATTGATACAGTTTCGCGACAAAAGCGGGGTAGTAAACGAAAAATCCGCCGCAGCGGATGTTGTCCGGCGCGGCGCCGATGCTCGCGGGTACAGCTAACTGGCGCACAGTCGAGAAAGTCGTACGGTAGGATCATGATTCCCATTCACGGGAGCATCCGCATGACATTGCACTGGAAAGGAATGGCCCTTGCGGCGGCCTTCATGTCGCTGCTGTGGCCGCTCAGCGCACGCGCCGACTGGGCGCAATCGGCCGATCCCCTGGTCGTCCGGACGACCCCCTCGAACAGCGAAGTCCAGCTGCAGAACCCGCCGACCTTCAGCTGGGCCCGTTACCCCGGCGGCACAGCCCGCTACGAGATCCAGATCAGGCCGGCGGGCGGTGCGCCGCTTGGTGCGACCGTCGAACGCAACTGGTACCTGCCGGCCAAGTCCCTGGCGCCGGGCGACTACAGCTGGCGCGTGCGCCCGTCCGGGTCGAACGACTGGTCGACGCCGCGCACGTTCTCGATCACCGACAAGTCGACCAGGTTCGAGGTGCCGGACAATGCCGCGCTGCGCGCGCGCATCCTGGCCAAGGCCCGGCCGCGCTCGCTGCCGCCGTCGTTCACGCCCTACGCCGCCTGGAGCGCCTCGAAGAAGAAGGAGCTGGACCCTTACCTGAGCCGCCTGGTCAACGTGGTCAAGCTGCAGACCGGGGCGCTGCCGGATCTGGACGACGAGAACTGGCCGCTCGTGATCGCTGCGCCATTGACCGCGGCGATGGCGGCCCAGCAGAGGGAGGTCGCGAACCGCGTCGACGAAGCTTCGCGCCAGCTGGAATCGGCGGCCATCCTGTGGCGCCTGAAGAAAGACCCGGCTTACCTGAACGAAGCATTCAAGCGCGGCGACCAGCTGGCCGCGCTGAGCCCTGGCGGCCCGACCAGCTATGCCAACCAGGACCAGGCGACACGCCAGATCGCGCTCTCGCTGCTGAAGGCGGCCGACCTGCTGGCCGGTGACCTGGACGCCGGCCGCAAGGCGAAATGGCTGAGGACCGTGAGCGTGCGCGCCGCCGAGATGTTCAGGGACCTGGCCGCCGACCGGGGGCGCCTGGACCAGCACCCCTTCGATCCGCACGCGACGACGCTGCAGGGCTATATGGCACTGATCTCGACCCTGGCACTGGGCGACATCCCGGAAGCGCAGCAGTGGTTCGACTTCAGCTTCCGCGCACATGCCGCCATGCCGGAACCCTGGTCGGGCCAGGAAGGCGGCTACGCCAACGGCACCGCCTACGCCGAATACACGGCCGGCTACCTGGTCGCGCTGTGGGATCCGATTCTCCAGGCGACCGGCGTGAACCTGTACGCCAAGCCGTGGACGGTGGGTTTCATGAACTTCCTGATCGAATTCGTCCCGCCGGGCGCTCCCGTGCATGCCTTCGGCGACGCGTCCGAAACCAAACCCGATTTCCGCGTGCTGCGCGCGCTGGCGAACCGCATGGTGTCGCCGCGCGCCGCCTGGTATGCGAGCAAGGTAAAGGCCGACGAGGATGCGCTGTCCACGCTCGAGGGGCCTTACCCGATGCCCGTGACCGGGACCCGGCGCAAGATCCCGCCGGATAACGCGGCCGGGTTCCCGAGCATCGGCTGGGTGGCGATGCACAGGGACATCGGCGCGAGCGGGGACACGTCGTTCTACTTCAAGTCCAGCCCCTACGGCGCGTTCAACCACAGCCACGGCGACCAGAACGGCCTGCTGCTGACGGTGGCGGGCAAGCCGCTGCTGGTCAAGGCCGGCTGGTACGACTGGTACGGCTCGCCGCAATGGACCGACTGGTACCGCCAGACCAGGTCGCAGAACGCGATCACCTTCGACGGCGGCAAGGGGCAGCTGGTGGACGGCTACCGCGAGCAGCTGCAGCACAACGGCCGCATCACCGCATTCTCCGTGAAGCCGGACCATGACTACGCGGAGGGCGACGCGACGCCGGCCTATGGCGGCCAGCTGACCCAGGCCAGGCGCCAGGTCGTGTACCTGCATGGCCCGAACGCCTTCGTGGTGCGCGACAGGCTGTCGGCGAAGGCGCCGCACACCTACGAGTTCAACGTGCACGCGCCGGTCGTCATGAAGGTCGAGAGCCCGGACAGCGTGAAGATCGGGGCGGGCCGCCAGTCCGTCTGCCTGCGCGACCTGAACGGCGACGCTCCATTCGCCAAGTGGGACGGGCCGAGGCCGAAGAAGGGCGTAACGGAAGACCATGGCGCCTTCTACCTGAAGAACGACGGCGGCTCGGTGGCGGAATTCCTGGTACTGCTGGACGTCGGCTGCAAGCGGCCGGACGTCACGGTCAAGCGTTCGGGAAGCCGGCGCCTGGTGACGGTTGGCGGGCAGGCCTTCGAATTCGATTGACCTTGCCATTATTGGAAGGATTACGCTCGATACCATATTCATCTCTCCTGGAGCGATCATGGTCGAGTATCCCGTACCGGGCTTGCGCTGCGTGTTTTGCGTTTATCGTCTGAAGGCGGCAATCCGGAAGATCGATCCGGCGCTGGAGGTCCGGGTCGATCTTCGAAGCGGCCGGGTCGTTGTCGGACGCGAGGATGATTTACCTACCGTTGAGCGTGCCCTGGCGTATTTGCAAGCGCTCGCACCCGTCGGCTATTCGTAAAGCGGGTTCAGCTGGCAGGGCAGCGGTGGACGTGCCTACAATTTTTCAATCTGCCGGTCGATCGCCTTGCGGGCACGCTCGTTGCGCTCGCTGTAGCGGTCGGTCAGGTAGTCCGTACGGCCACGCATCAGCAGCGTCATCTTGTAGAGTTCTTCCATCACGTCGACGACCCGGTCATAGTAGGCCGAAGGCCGCATCCGCCCCGCGTCGTCGAATTCCTTGTACGCCATCGGTACCGACGACTGGTTCGGTATCGTGAACATGCGCATCCAGCGTCCCAGCAGGCGCAGCGTGTTCACCACATTGAACGACTGCGAGCCGCCGCAGACTTGCATCACCGCCAGGGTGCGCCCCTGGCTGGGCCGGATCGCTCCCATTTCCAGTGGGATCCAGTCGATCTGGTTCTTCATCACCGCCGTGATCGCGCCATGCCGCTCCGGGCTGCACCATACCTGGCCTTCCGACCACAGGCACAGCTCGCGCAGCTCGACCACCTTCGGATGCGTGTCCGGCACGCTGCCGACCATCGGCAGCGCCATCGGATCGAAGATTTTTACCTCGGCGCCGAAGTGCTCCAGGATGCGTGCAGCCTCGTAGGTGAGGAAGCGGCTGAAGGAGCGTTCGCGCAAGGAGCCATACAGCAGCAGGATGCGCGGCGCGTGGTCCAGGTCGCCTATCGGTTCCAGCTTCCCGGCGGTGGGCAGGTCCAGCAGTTCCGGCTTGATGTTGGGGAGGTTCGGGATCTTGTCCATGTTGATTCCTTCGTCTTAGCTCAAGCGCAGCGCCAGTGCGCTCAGGGTCACCAGCAGAATCGGCAGGGTCAGCAGGATACCGATGCGGAAGTAGTAGCCCCACGAGATCCGGATGCCCTTCGTCGACAGCACATGCAGCCACAACAAGGTGGCGAGGCTGCCGATCGGCGTGATCTTCGGGCCGAGGTCGGCGCCGATGACGTTCGCGTACACCATCGCCTCCCGCACCACGCCGTGGGCCGAGGTGGCGTCGATCGCCAGGGCGCCCACCAGCACGGTCGGCATGTTGTTCATGATGGACGACAGGATGGCGGTGATGAAGCCGGTGCCGAGGGCTGCGCCCCAGATGCCCGCAGCGCCTTCGAACGCGGCGCAGCGGTCGAGCAGGGCGGTGAGGTAAGCGGTCAGGCCCGCGTTGCGCAGGCCATAGACCACCAGGTACATCCCCAGCGAGAACACCACGACCTGCCATGGCGCCCCGCGCAGCACGTCCCGGGTCGAGATCCGATGACCGCGCGCGGCAACCGCGAGCAGGAGCACGGCGCCCACCGCGGCCACGGCACTGATCGGGATACCGGCCTCGTCCAGCCAGAAGAAGCCGACGAGCAGCATCCCCAGTACCCACCAGCCGGTCAGGAAGGTGGCGCGGTCATGGATCGCGTCTTGCGGACGCCTGAGCTGGGCCAGGTCGTAGTCGGCAGGGATATCCTTGCGAAAAAACCAGACGAGGGCAGCCAGCGTGGCCGCCACCGACACCAGGTTCACCGGCACCATCACCGCGGCATAGCGCGCGAAGCCGATGCCGAAGTAATCGCTTGACACGATGTTGACGAGGTTCGATACGACCAGCGGCAGGCTGGCGGTGTCGGCAATGAAGCCGGCCGCCATCACGAAGGCAAGCGTCGCCCGGGGCGAGAAGCGCAGGGCGGCCAGCATGGCGATGACGATGGGCGTCAGGATCAGCGCGGCGCCGTCGTTCGCGAACAGCGCCGCTACCGCGGCGCCGAGCAGGACCAGCATGACGAACAGGCGCCGGCCGCAACCAGCCCCCCAGCGCGCCACGTGCAGCGCGGCCCATTCGAAGAAACCGGCCTTGTCGAGCAGCAGGCTGATGATGATCACGGCAACGAAAGCGCCGGTGGCGTTCCAGACGATGTGCCAGACGATCGGGATGTCGCTGACATGGATAACACCGGCCAACAGGGCCGCGCCGGCGCCGGCCGAAGCGCTCCAGCCGATGCCCAGCCCGCGCGGCTGCCAGATGACGAAAGTAAGGGTGACCAGGAAAATGAGAACAGCGGTAAGCACAAAAGTCCTTCAGGTGCCGATTTGGCCGATGCGATCGAGCTCGGTCTTGAGGCTGGCGCGGTCGCCTTCCAGCTGGTCGAGGGGCAGGGCCAGGAAGGCTTCGATGCGTGCTCGCAGGATCGCGTAGGCTTGCTCGAAGGCGGCGTCGATCACTTCTTCGGTACCGGCCACATGGCTGGGGTCGTCCACGCCCCAGTGCGTACGCAAGACCGGGCCGAGGTAGGCCGGGCAGGTTTCTCCGGCAGCACTGGCGCAGACGGTCACCACGATGTCCGGCGTCACCGGCAGCTTGTCCCAGGACTTGCTGTAGCAACCCTCGGTCGAAATGTCTTTGCCGGCCAGCAGGGCCAATGCCCGCTCGTTCAGCTTGCCGGCAGGCTGGCTGCCGGCGCTGATGGCGTGCCAGCCTGCAGGCGCCAAATGGTTGAAGACGGCTTCGCTGATGAGCGAGCGGCAGGAGTTGCCGGTGCAGAGGAAAAGTAGGTTCACGTCGGATCCCGGACTCACACGCCGCAAGTGGATGTGCCCGGCTCGCACGCCGGATTGCCGCTGGGGGAGCAGGGATTGCCGCCGCAACAGTTCTCGGTAAGGAAGCCAAGCAAGGCGTTCATGGTGTCGAACTGCGCGGCATAGATGACGAACCGGCCTTCGTGGCGCGGCACGATGAGGTTCGCATTGGACAGCTCTTTCAGGTGGAACGAGAGCGAGGAGGGCGGCATGCCAAGCGCTTCCGCGATCTTGCTGGCTGCCAGGCCGCTGGGGCCCGCCTGCACGAGGAGCCGGAAGGTCGCCAGCCGCGATTCCTGCGCGAGGGCAGCCAGGGCCAGCACGGCATCCTTGTTTTCCATGATTGCTCCTCATTCAATTCGATATTTCTAGTATAGTCGAAATATCTATCTGCTTCAGTGTAAACAATGAGTTGGCGTCGACAATGACTGCGGGTTGTAAACGCACACAGCCCGCAAGAGCGGGCTGTGTTCAGGCTGGGAATTGCTGGATTACGCGAAGTTCTTGTTCACGAAGTCCCAGTTGACGATGTTCCACCACGACTCGACGAACTTCGGACGGGCGTTGCGGTAGTCGATGTAGTAGGCGTGCTCCCAGACGTCGACGGTCAGCAGGGCCTTGTTCTCGGTGGTCAGCGGGGTGCCGGCGTTCGAGGTGTTGACGATGT
>Ga0308170_10003723_pt1 | contig 12343 bp, 9 predicted proteins | sample PhyBR2_2_FD_202136 | JGI IMG/M metagenome (GOLD analysis project Ga0308170, IMG submission 202136) | Phyllosphere microbial communities from UC Gill Tract Community Farm, Albany, California, United States - DLSLSB.R2 | ecosystem: Host-associated > Plants > Phyllosphere > Unclassified | place... | reverse complement strand
TATTTAAAGGCCTATTGAAATCTGACGTGGCCTGCTCCCTGGATAGAGTAACGATCTACTGCATCATCGACCGTCAGCGCTATTTGATTGACTTCAAGGGCGTGGAGCCGGCACGGCTGGTGTTGCAGGACGGGCAGGAGATTACCCGTGACACATCGTCGTAATAGCACGCGGGAAAGCGTGACAGTCGGCCCAGAAAAGGTGGATTGGATATTTTACGGATGACTTGGCAAGCGCTGTTTGTGGTTGATACCCATAAGGCATCAGTCAACTGGACTGTGCCGAACTCTGCCCATGGACGGGCTTTTTTGAACAAGGAAAGCGACATGAAAAACATCATCCGAATCGGCGACAAAACAACCGGAGGCGGTACCGTCCAATCAGGCTCAACCGTCATGAAATTCGGCGGCGTCGGGGTCGCTCGGGAAGGCGATCCAGTGGACTGCCCGATTCCAGGTCACGGCCGGACGGTCATCGCCGAAGGTCACCCTACATTTAAAGACAATGGTGTGCCGATGGCTTTTGACGGTCATCGTTGCGCCTGTGGTTGTGCGCTGATTTCGTCGATGCCTGGCGCGGGGGCACGTTGATCATGCCGGTCCGAATGGATGACGTCCCGGCCTTGGCGCCCAGGCCTGCGCGCCCCCGCGCCTGGCGGTGGCTCGGGTTATTGGCGTTTTGTTTGCTGCTAGGTGCTGGGGGCATGGTGTCGTTCGCCCCCGAAGCGTTACATCAGAGGCCTGAGGTTTTCTGGAGCCTGACCTTGGGTGTGCCCTTGCTGGGGTGGTGTGCCCTGGGGGGCGGGCGGGCGTTGCTGTATCTCGGCGAACGAGCGGTGGCCGATGGCTGGGATCAGGCACGCGAAGAGGATTTGATCCAGAAAACCCGTCAGGGACGTCGCTTTCTACGGGTGCTGAATGTCGACCTGCACACCGCCCTGCGCGTCCCAGGCGAAGAACCGGCGGTGCAACTGGAGGCTTTGCAGAGCGGCAGCAAGGTGCAGAGGGTACAACCTTCGAGGCTCGCCTCGTCGTCATGCCACAGCCGTCTACCGGGCGATGCGGTTGAAGAGCTCGAACCGGTGTTGCTGCATACGTTGCAACAGTTGCTTGGCGAGCTGGCCCCCACCTTGGCGCAACTGCCTGCCCATACACCGTTGGCGTTGTTGTTGGAGGGCGATAGCGGCTTGTCGGGCCCAGCGTGGGATCGGACATGGGCGCAGGCATGGCAAGCGTCCGCCATCCGCCAGGTGCCGGTCTCCCTCGAAGGCGATGGTTTGCATGTGTTGGACCATTGGCTCGACCAGCGCTTTGATGAGCGGACCGTGTTGCTGGTCATCGCGTTTCAATTAGCGCCGCGACAACCGGAAGGCACGGCGGAAGTGGTCGCCGGTTTGCTCCTGGGCAATCCCCTGGCGCAAACCATCTTGGCGCCGATCGCGTTTCTTCATCGCCCGGAACAGGAGCGGCAACCTTGTTCCGACGCTTTGCGCGATACCGCAACGCAGGCGCTTGCCTGGGTACCGTTGGAGGCTGAGTCGATCCAGCATGTCTGGCGAGCAGGTGTGAATGCACAACGTCATGCAGCCCTGACCAGCGTTTCAACCCAACTAGCGATACCGATGGAGCATGAACAAGGACTTCGTGATTTGGACGCGGTGCTGGGGAATCCTGGCAAAGCCTCGCCATGGCTGGCGATTGTCGCGGCGACGCAAGCCATTCAGGTGGGCTCGGAGGCGCAGTTCATTTTTAGCGGCAATGGTTGCGCTGACTCCAGGCTTTGGAACATGGCGTTGACGCCTGCGCCTTCATTATCGGAATAGGACATTCGAATGCAGATGCGAAGCTTTATAGTCGTGTGGGCGGTGGCCAGCGGTTTGTTGCTGATCAACGCGATCATGGGCGCCATGGTGTGGCGTTACCCCCAATGGCTGGGCATTCAGGCTGGCAGCGACCATCAGGCACTCTGGTTGCTGGGCATATCCGCAATGGCCCTGCTATCGGTGTTGTTCCTGGGCGTTTTCCATTTTCTAGGCAATGTGATGGGACGTTCGGCTTATCGAACGTATCAGACGGACAATGGCCCGACTGTCGATAAGGTCGAACCCCGCTCGGTAAACGAAGAAGCATCGAACGGACTGCGCGAACACCTACGCTTCCAATACGGCCCCCTCTGGCGCCACAAAGTCCGTCTCCTGCTCATCGTCGGCGAACCCACCGAGATCACCGCCATCGCCCCGCAGTTGGCGGATAAAAAATGGCTCGAAGGCCAACGCACCGTGCTCCTGTGGGGCGGCAGTGTCCGGGAAAGTCTGGAAAGCCCGCTGCTGGACCAGTGGCTCAACCTACGCCGATGGCGCGCTTTGGACGGCGTGGTCTGGGCATTGACCCCAGAGCAGATCGCCGATGCAGTGCCGCTGGCCAAGGGCATGCGCCATTTGCAGGAGCTGGCCCGTCGGATGCGGCGGCAGGTGCCGTTGCACCTCTGGCAGGTGTGTGAGGCGACGTGGTCACAGGAAGGTCGCGAGCGTCAGCCGGTGGGTTGTCTGCTGCCGGTCAAGGTCACGCCGGCGACGCTGGAGGATTGTCTGCAGGAGTTGGTCGAGCCGTTGCGTCACCAGGGCATCGTGCAGATGAAGCTCAAGAAGCAGCTGCACCACGATTTCCTGCTGCGCTTGTCGCGGGATTTGCAGGCCGATGGCATTGCCCGTTGGCGCCAGGCGCTGGCGCCGTCGTTGAGTGGGTTCAATCCGGGGGTGAGGCTGCGTGGGCTGTGGTTCAGCCAGCCGCTGCGCGAGACCCGGAGTGCTGAAGATGAGCATTTCTGGTGGCCGGATCCGGTGTGGCAGGGCGTGCAGCGCGACAAGGCGGTCGGCGCGCGGCTGGGCTGGGGCGCGCCGCGGGTCGCTTACGCGTTGTTCCTGGGGTTGGCCGTGGTGTGGGGGGTGGGAATGGCGCTGTCCTTTGTCGGCAATCGGGCGCAGATCGTTCAGGTGCAAGCGGTGTTGGCGGGGCTGGACGCGTCGTCGCGGGCCGATGAGCAATTGCTCGCCTTCAACGAGCTGGTCCACGTGCTGGCGCGCCTGGATCACCGTGCCGCGTCCGGTGCGCCATGGCACCAGCGCTTTGGCTTGAACCGCAATCCCGTCCTGCTTGAAATGCTCTGGCCGCGTTACGTCGAGGCGAATAATCGCCTGGTGCGCGACCCGGCGGCGGCGCGGTTGCGCGAGCAACTGGAGGCGTTGGTCAAGTTGGCGCCGGGCAGTGCCGAGCGCGTCGAGCGCTCGGCGGTTGCCTACGATCAGCTCAAGGCGTACCTGATGATGGCGCGACCGGAAAAAGCCGAGGCGGACCTCCTGGTCAAGACGCTCGCCCATGTCGAACCCACCCGGGAAGAGGTGGCCCCCGCGCTCTGGCGAACGCTGGCGCCCGGCTTCTGGCAGTTCTACGCCGAGCAGCTGGCCGCGCACCCCGACTGGCGCATCGAGGCCGATCCTCGGTTGGTGGCGCAGGTGCGCCAGGCCTTGCTCGATCAGTTGGGCCAGCGCAACGCCGAAGCCAGCCTGTACCAACAGGTGCTGGATGACGCCGGCCAGCATTATTCGGCCCTGGGCCTGGCGCAGATGGTGGGCGATACCGAGGCCGCCGGGCTGTTTTCCAGCAAGGCCAGTGTGCCGGGGGTGTTCACGCGCCAGGCCTGGGAGGGCCAGGTGCGCCAGGCCATCGACGACATCGCCCAGGCGCGGCGTGAGGAAATCGATTGGGTGCTCAGCGACAAACCCGGCGAGGTCGATCCCCGGTTGACGCCGGACGAGCTAAAGAGCCGCCTGACCGAGCGCTATTTCCGGGATTACGCCAGCGCCTGGCTGGTGTTTCTCAACAGCCTGCGCGCCCGCCAAGCGAAAAACCTGGAGGGGGTGATCGAGCAACTGACGCTGATGAGCGACGTGCGCCAGTCGCCGCTGATCGCGTTGATCAATACCCTGGCCTACCAAGGCCAGGCCGGCAGCCGCGCGCCGGCCTTGGGCGACTCGCTGATGAAGTCCGCGCACAAGCTGATCGGGCCGGACAAGGCGCCGGTGATCGATCAACTCGTGGAATTGCCCGGTGGACCGCTGGATGCCACCTTCGGACCGTTGTTGACGCTGCTGGGCAAGGGCGCCGAAGACCGAAACGCCAGCGACCATCTAAGCCTGCAGGCCTACCTCACCCAAGTGACCCGCGTGCGCCTGAAGCTGCAACAGATCAGCACCGCCACCGACCCCATGGAAATGACCCAGGCGCTGGCGCAGACGGTGTTCCAGGGCCGCGGCATCGACCTGACCGACACTCAGTCCTACGGCCGATTGATGGCCGCCAGCCTCGGCGCGCAATGGGCTGGCGTTGGCGAGACGCTGTTCGTCCAGCCGCTGGATCAGGCCTGGCAGCGGGTGCTGCAACCGTCGGCGGCGGGCCTCAACAGCCAGTGGCAGCGCTCGATCGTCGAGCACTGGAACGCGGCCTTCGCCGGGCGCTATCCGTTCGCCGCGACGGCCAGCGATGCTTCGTTGCCGATGCTGGGGCAGATGATCCGCGCCGACACGGGGCGCATCGAGCGCTTCTTGCATAGCCAATTGAGCGGCGTGCTGCGCAAGGAAGGCAACCACTGGGTGGCCGATCCGCGTCATGGTCGCGGCTTGCGGGTCAATCCGCAGTTCCTGACGGCAATCAACCAACTCGGCGACCTGGCCGATGTGCTCTTCACCGATGGCGGCCTGGGCCTGAGTTTCGAGCTGAGCGGCAAAGGCGTGCGCGATGTGGTGCAGACCACCTTCATCCTCAACGGTGAAAAACACGAATACTTCAATCAGAAGGAACGCTGGCAGCGCTTCGGCTGGCCGGGGCGCAGCGACTATCCCGGGGTCAGCCTGACCTGGACCAGCGTGCACACTGGCGAGCGGTTGTTCGCCGACTACGCCGGCACCTGGGGGCTGATCCGCTTGCTGGAACAGGCCAAATTCACGGCGCTGGACGATGGCGACAGCCGCTACCGCATGGTGCTCAAGGCCCCCGATGGCCTGGGCCTGACCTGGCACCTGCGCACCGAACTCGATGCCGGGCCGATGACGCTGCTGAAGTTGCGCGGGTTCAAGTTGCCGGGGCGGATATTCCTCGCTGACGGCGGGGCAGAGGCGTCCCATGCGCGCAAAGAGGTTTTCGAATGAGCCTGCAAAGCTTGATCACCCGTTGCCTGGGAAAGCGCGACGCGGTGGCCGTTGCCCGTGAACAGGCCGCACGTTGGCAGCCCTGGTTGCAACCGATCAGCGAGGCGTCACCCGTCGGCGACGACCCTGGCTATGACGATGACTTCCAGCGCATGCGCGAAGAGGTCGACAAGTTGTCCGGTGCCGATGCCGAGCGAGTAGTCCAGTTGGCTGAGAAGCTGCTGACTCGGACCTGCAAGGATCTGCGCGTGGTCACCTATTACGTGTGGGCGCGCTTGCACCGGGACGGTGAGGCGGGGCTGGCCGACGGTCTGTGCCTGCTGGCGGCTTTGGTGGAGCGGTTCGCTGACAGCGTACTGCCGGCGCGCGCCACCAGTCGCAAGGTGGCGCTGCAATGGCTGGCCGGCGCCAAGGTGCTGGACACCCTGTCGCTGTACCCGGAGGTGGTCAAGGCCGAGGCCGAGCGCACTGCCGCAGCGTTGGCCTGGCTGGAGCAGGGGCTGGAGGCTTGGCCGGAAGATCAACGTCCTTGCCTTGGCGCGCTGCATGCCGCGCTGTCTGCCCGCCTGGCTCAATCCGGCGGTGTGGAGGCGGTGGTTCCGCAGAATGCGTCCAGCCAGGAATCGAATGCCCAGGCAGGCACGCCGACCGTTCCAGCGATCAAGTCCGGTCGGGATCTGTTGGACCATGGCCGGGCCTTGGCCGGTTATTTGCGCGATCAACCCCACGGCTGGCTGGCAGGCCATCGACTGATGAAAAGCCTGCGTTGGGACACGGTGCATCAGGCGCCGCCCGAGGACGCCGACGGCAATACCCGGCTGACGCCGCCGAGGGCGGATTATCGGGCGCAGCTCAAGCGTTTGTACTTGCAGCAGGCTTGGCGGCAGTTGCTCGATCAGGTGGAGCGGATCTATGCCGAGGGCGTGAACCATTTCTGGTTGGACTTGCAGTGGTACGCGTACCAGGCCTTGAGTAAACAACCCGCGCCACAGGATGGCTGGGCGGACGTCGTTCAGCGTGACTTGGGCATGTTCCTCGAGCGGTTGCCGGGGATCGAGCTGCTGCGCTGGAGCGACGGCACGCCCTTCGCCGATGAGGCCACCCGTGAATGGATCGCCCAACACGTCAGCGGCAATAGCCCTGGGCAATGGCTGCCGGCTCCATCGTCGACGCATGGCATCGGCGATGCCGACATCTTGTCGTGGGAGGGTGAAGCCTTGGCGCAGGCCGACAGGGAAGGGGTCGAGCCCGCACTGGCCTGGCTGGCGGCGCGCCCGGACATTCATGACGGGCGGCAACGTTGGCTGTTGCGTCTGCTGATGGCGCGGGTCGCTGAACAGTTCGGCAAGACCGATCTGGCCATCCACTTGTTGGGGGAGCTGGACGCCGCCGTTCAACACCACGACCTGCGCGGGTGGGAGCCCGAGCTGTATTTCGAAGTCAAGGCTCGTCTGCTCAAGCTGCTGCGCCTCAAAGCCCAACGCAATGACACCGACAAACCCGCCCTGGCTCGACGCATGGAAACCTTGCTGGCGGCGCTCGTAGCCATCGATCCGGTACGTGCCGCCGTGCTGTGCGGCTGACCCTCATTGATCAGGATGCTTTATGAACATGGACAATCTGACACTGCGCTATTTCGACGCCGAAATGCGTTACCTGCGCGAGGCCGGCAAGGAATTCGCCGAGGCGTTCCCGGACCGTGCGGCACTCCTCAACCTGGACAAGCCGGGGGCTCAGGACCCCTATGTGGAGCGACTGTTCGAGGGCTTTGCGTTCCTGATGGGGCGCCTGCGGGAAAAGCTCGACGATGATCTGCCGGAGCTGACCGAAGGCCTGGTGAGCCTGTTGTGGCCGCATTATCTGCGGACCATTCCGTCGCTGTCGATCATCGAGCTGGTGCCCGATCTTGCCCAGATCAAACGCAGCGAACGGATCGCCCGGGGGTTCGAGATCCTCTCGCAACCCATCGGGCCGCAGCGCACCTGCTGCCGCTACACCACCACGCAAGACGTGACGTTGCAGCCGCTGGCGTTGGCGTCGGTGGCGCGTGACCACGAACCGGATGGTCGCTCGCTGCTGCGCTTGCGCTTTGCCCGCAGCGAATCCGTCCCTTGGACGGAGATCGACCTGAGTCGCCTGCCGTTGTACTTGAATGCCGATGCACCGCTGGCCAGCGCGCTGCACCAAGCCCTGACCTTGAACCGGCAGGCGATGTACGTGCGCGTGGCGGGGCAGCCTGGTCGCACGCCTATGGATGGTTACTTCGCGGCCAAGGGCTTTGCCGACGAGGATCGGCTATGGCCCAAGGGTGACAGCGCCTTCAGTGGTTATCAGTTGCTGCTGGAATATTTCACGTTCCGGGAAAAATTCATGTTCGTCACCCTCTGCGGCTTGGATCAACTGGTGATTGAACCCAATGCGCCCTGGTTCGACCTCGAAGTGGTACTGCGTGAACCCTGGCCCCATGCTTTTGACCTGAGCGCCGAACACATCCGCCTGCACGCGGTGCCGGTGATCAATCTGTTTGTGCTGGAGGCCGATCCGCTGGAGCTGGACCCTTTGCAAACCGATTACCTGCTGCGCCCGATGCGCTTGCAGGACGGCCATCTGGAAATCTATTCGGTGGACGAGGTCACCGCCTCAAAGGAAGAACAGCGCCTGGACTACGTGCCGTTCAGCAGCTTTCGCCACAAGGGCGGCATGCTGCGTGACGAAGCGCCGGAACGTTATTTCCATACTCGCTTGAAGCGCGCCGCCAATGGCTTGCACGACACCTGGTTGATCCTCGGTGGCGAAGGTTTCGACGAGGATCGGCTGCTGCGGCCCGATAAACGCTTGTCGCTGCGACTGACCGGCACCCACGGCCAACTGCCGCGCAACGCGTTGCAGAGTACGGTGCTCGATACGGCGGTGCAGCTCACCCAGTTCGGCCTGCGGGTGCGCAACCTGTGTGCCCCGACCTTGCCCTGCTATCCGCCCAATCGCGACCGTTTTCATTGGCGCATCCTCAGCCACCTGGGCTCGAATTTCCTGCCGATGCTCGACAGCGCCGAGGTGTTGCGCGGGACGTTGGCGTTGTACGACTGGACGGGCAGCGAGCTGAACCGGCGTCGGCTGGCGGCGATCGTCGAGGTAAGTCATCACCTGGTCCAGCGCTTCGAAAAGGGCTTCCTGCTGCGTGGGGTGGATATCGAAATCACCCTGGACGCCAACGGATTCGCGGGGGAGGGCGACATCAGCCTGTTCGGCGAAATGCTCAACCGCTTCTTTGCGCTGTACGCGGACGTCCATCTGTACACCCAGCTCACGCTGGTTCTTCAACCTACTGGAGCAAGCCTGCGATGGAGCGAGAACCACAGCCAGCGTATTCCCGGTTGAACACCGGCGGTTTGCTGAGCACAGTGCAGGAGCGGGTGGCCGAGGCCAGCCTGTACCGGTTTTGCCAATTGCTCGAACAAGCGTTGCCCGGAAACCCTCTGCTGGGCAGCACCGCGCGTCCGGCCGACGATCCGGTGCGTTTTCGGCCCGATCCCGGCATGGGCTTCCCAGCCGGCGAGCTGAAAGCGATCGAACTCGATCCGGAGAATCCGGGGCGGCCGGCGACCGTACGCACTCGTGTGCTGGGGTTATACGGCGTCGACTCGCCGTTGCCGACGGCGTTCCTCGATGACATCGCCCAACGCCGGGAAGGGCATGAGGCGCTGGAGGCCTTCCTCGACATTTTCAATCACCGGATATTTACCCAGTTCTACCGGATCTGGCGCAAGTATTCCTACCCGGCCACGTTCGCAGCAGGTGGCACCGATGCGACGTCGCAATGCCTGCTGGGCCTGATCGGGCTGGGCATTCCCGGAAGCACACGACGCGTCGCGACTCCGATCTCGCGTTTCCTTGCGTTGCTCAGTGTCATGCGCCTGCCGACCCGCAACGCCGAAGGCATCGAGGCGTTGGTCAAGCTGCTGGCGCGCAAGACCCAGGCGCGAATCAGCCCGCACTGGCCGCAGAAAATTCCTTTGGCGCATCCGGCCAGCCTTTGCCCGTCCCGTCCGGTGACTTTGTCCGAAGGCACGCCGCTGGGCAATGTCGGGCGGGACGTCAACAGCCAGTTGCACCTGATGCTTTGCACCGATGACGCGAAGGAGGCCAACGACTGGTTGCCTGGCGGAGCGCTGCACAGCGACCTGCTGGTACTGCTGCGGGTGTACCTGGGATGGCGTTGCAGCGCGACGCTGCAATTGACGGTCGCGCTGAGCAGCCTGCCGACCCCGGTCCTGGGCAATCCCCGGATTCGATTGGGCATGACCGGTGTGCTGGGCTTGGGCACAGACATCTGGCGGGCGAAAGAACACGAAACCCTCACGATCAATCTGGGCCGTTATCAAGGCCTCTCGATCCATTCTCGGAACAGGGAAACACAGCATGTCTCGTACCCTTTTTAATCTATCGATACTGGTAGTGATCGCCTCCGCGCTGGGCGGGTGTGGATTGACCCAGACCGTCACGCAAGGCACTGCGTCCGCCGCCGAGACGATTTTCCATAAGCAAGTGACAACCCTGCATCTGGACTTCAATGCGCGCACGGCGCTCACCGACGTTGCGGACATGAATGCGCTGTCGTTGCCAACCCTGGTCCGCGTATACCAATTGCGCGATGGCAAAGCGCTGGACCGGGCGACTTACGAGGGGCTGGTGAGTGGTGACGAGCGGCTGCTCGACGGCGCATTGCTGGACAGGCGAGCCGTGGTGGTGAAACCCGGAGCAGGGGCACAGTTGAGCGTGCCGATGAATCCGCAGGCGAGAGTAGTCGCGCTGGTGGGCTTGTTTCGTAATCCCGATGCTCAGCCCGACACCTGGCGCCTGCTGCTGACACGCGATGACCTGGACCCGGATCGGGCACGGCTCATCGAGATGGGGGACAACCAACTGACCTTGCGTCCCTTGGCGAAGGAATAAGCCATGACCGAGCCCAACCCCTCGCTCTACGAAATGTTGCTGCAGAACTTCGATGGAGAACTGGATTTGCATCGCGTCAACGAGCAGGACCAGCACACGTTGTCGGTCCTGGACAACCTCCAGCGCATCCTCAATTGCCGGGCGGGTGCGCTCAGTCACTTGCCGGACTACGGACTGCCGGATATGGGCACGGTTCTGCAGGGGTTGCCGGCAACGGCCCATACCTTGATGAAGACCATGACCAACACCTTGCTCAAATACGAACCACGGTTGGCGGAGCTTGCCATCGAGCTGCTGCCCCAGGTGCTGCCGGGGCATCTGGAATGTGCGCTGGATGTGCAGTTGAAAGGCGGGCGGCGGGTGAGTTTCGGGACCACCGTGGGGCCGGAGGGCAAAGTCCTTGTGCGTCACCTGACGCGGCAGAACTACTTTTCGACGCCTGAAATGGATCACCCAAGGGGCGGGCGATGAGCGCGTTGTTCGAGGTGCATGTTCGACTCGGCGGCGATCCGCGCGGTTATGCTGAGTTCGTCGCCCTGCGGGGTGAGTTGGCGAAGCTGGGCCATGGCGCCTGTCCCGATGTGGATTGGCGGAAAGTGGAGCAGTTGTGCCTCGTGCTACTGCAATTGAACGGGGCAGAACTGCAGACCGTGAGCTTTTATGCGCTGGCCCGAGGGCAGCGTCACGGTTTGGATGGCATGGTCGAAGGCATGAGATTGCTCAAGACTCTCTGTAGCCAATGGTCCAGTCTCTGGCCGGCGTCGGTCCCCGTTCGCCTGGATATGCTCGGGTGGTTGTTTGCCCAACTGCAAACGCTGCTGCGCAGCTTCACGCTGACGACCATTGACCTGCGCGCATTGCTTGAGTTGGATAATGCGCTTACCGACCTCAGTGATCGGTTGCCCTGCCAGGCACCCGTACCGTTGAACACGCTGCAGGCCCTGCGGCTGCAGGTCAGGCACCTCATCCAGCGCTTGGAACGGAGCGACTTCGGCACCGAAACGGCATTGCTCCCCATCAGGGTGGCGGAACCTGCGCTGATGATGCCGATCGTGCTCGTGCCGCCGCCCGATGCGACAAGCGGCAAACGACGATTGTTGCCATGGCTGTGCACCGCGGCGTTGCTGCTTGCCATCGCAGCCGGCGTTGCCGGGTGGCGGCAAGGCACGCAGACGGATGTCGCCTGGCCCGATCCGGTACAGCTCGACAGCCTGTCGCTGTTCGACGCCGGCAGCGCGGAGCTCAAGCCCAGCTCGACCTCTGTCCTGGTCAAGGCCCTGGTCGACATCAAGGCCCAGCCAGGCTGGTTGATCATTATTGCCGGGCATACCGATGCCACAGGTTCATCCGAGCAGAATCTGCAACTCTCCCACGCCCGCGCCTCCGCAGTGCGCGACTGGATGCAGAGCGTGGGCAGCATTCCCGCCGATTGTTTTGCCGTGCAGGGCTTCGCCGCCCATCAACCCATCGCTGGAAACGATACCGAGGCCGGGCGAGTCGCCAATCGACGTGTCGACATCCGCCTGGTGCCGCAAGCGGGCGCTTGTGAGCTTGCGGCGAACCGCCGGCCAGAGAGGCGCCTTTGAAATTTCTCCTTAAGAACCGCACGGACGTGCCGATACAGCGCAGTAGATCCGATTGCGCGGGCACTGCTGTGGTGTCCAAGAAAAGATATTCCAGGCGTTCGCGCGCTTGTGCCCTTTTGATTTTTTCCAGGTTTGACCCTAATCGGACCTCAGGGAATGAACCATGCCAGCCCACTCCAGGACCGAGTTGGAGGATGCCCTTGCCGCTTGCAAAGGCAGCTTTCTTTCCGTTGCCTTCTTCAGTTTTTTCATCAACCTGCTGATGCTGGTTCCCTCGTTCTACATGCTGCAGGTCTATGACCGGGCGGTCGCCAGCGCCAGCCTGTCGACCTTGTTGATGTTGACGCTGATCATGTTGCTGCTGTTGACCACGATGGGCGGACTGGAGTGGGTTCGGTCGAGGATCATGGTGCGGATCAGCACGCGCCTGGACACGTTGCTGGGCCAGCGCCTGTTCGACGCGAGTTTCAAACAGGCGCTTACAAGCTGCGGCATGAACGCCACGGCCCAGCCCCTGAGCGATTTGAACGCGTTGCGCCAGTTCCTGACCGGCAACGGCCTCTTTGCGTTTTTCGACACGCCCTGGATTCCGATCTACCTG
>Ga0308170_10003722_pt1 | contig 12344 bp, 13 predicted proteins | sample PhyBR2_2_FD_202136 | JGI IMG/M metagenome (GOLD analysis project Ga0308170, IMG submission 202136) | Phyllosphere microbial communities from UC Gill Tract Community Farm, Albany, California, United States - DLSLSB.R2 | ecosystem: Host-associated > Plants > Phyllosphere > Unclassified | place... | reverse complement strand
CGGGGAGGGGGGGGGACGAGGAGGGGGAGAGGGGGAGGGCGAGGGCGCAGCGGGTTGAGCTGTGCGGTGGGGGGGTGGCAGAGCTGGCTGTCGGGGTAGCCTGGCTGTGCACTGTTCGAGTAGAACAGGGACAGAGAGCGAGAGGGACGAGGTGACGGCCTCGTCGCCGTCGCCGTTGCCTCCTCCCTCTCGCTCTCGTCGTCCTCCGCTCCTCGCCTCGGCCACAGCCTTTTGCCTCGAGCCCCAAATCGGCCTACTCAGACTCGCACTCGGGCCCTCGACAAGCCCGCACCCACCACGCCCCCGCCCACCGCCTGCACTCGACCTCGCTCGGCCGCCTACCCCTCGTCCGCCCAGCCCTCGCCCCCACCTCCCTCTCCCTCTCGCCGCTCCGCCCATCGCGCCACCATGAGCCTCTTCGGCTTGCGCAGGTCCGACAAGCACAAGAACAAGGCCTCGTCCACCGCCCAGCCCGCAGACGACGAGCGCGAGGGCCGCTCCCAGTCGCGCGGCCGCTCCCTCTCGCCTTGGCGCCGCTCGTCCAAATCCCGCTCGCGCAACCGCGCCATCCAGCAGCCGCGCAGCCGTGACCCGTCGGCCGAAGGCGTCCGCGGCGACGACACCGAGGGCGAGAGCGAGGGCGAGAACAGCCGCCCCATGCCCCTCGTCCAGGTCGCCAACGCCTTCGAGGACGACTCGGACGACGACAGCGACGCCAACAGCGTCGGCACCGCAGGCTCGCGCGACGACTTTACCGACGACGACGACGAGCTCTTTGACGCAAACGGCGACTTCTTCGACGAGGAGGTCGAGAAGAACACCGAGGTCCGTCCACAGCTCTCTCTCCCGCTCTCTTCCTCTCTCGCCTAGCTGACGACGAGCTTCTTCTGCAGGCCAACGCTTCGGCCGACACGCCGTTCGACTTTCTCACGCGCGAGGGCACGACCATGGTGTACCCGGGCGAGGGCCCGAACCTCCTCCCGCCGACCGACCCAATGTCGGCCGCCTTCCGCGCCGGCGCCATGCCGCAGCGCGCCCCGGTCGCCACCCCTCTCGCGACCCCGACCCTCTCGACCGGGCCCTCGGCCACCGCCTCGCCCTCGTCGACGAGCCGCGCCAACCCGCGCACGTCCCTCCCGCCGCGCCGCCGCCCGACCCGCTCGGGCACCCTCTCGTCGGCGCCCAAGCTCGAGCTGCACACGGGCCGCCCGGCGTTCGAGAAGAACCGCTGCACGGTGACGATCACGCACGGCGAGCCCGACCGGGTCCTCGACGAGAGCGCAGGGCGCAAGCAGCGCCGGCGGTACCTCGTCGCGAGCGACTTGAGCGAGGAGTCGATGTACGCCATCCAGTGGGCCATCGGGACCGTCATCCGCGAGGGCGACGAGGTGCGTCTCTCTTCTCTTCCTCCCCTTCTGCGCTCGCCGACGCTGACTCGCTCGTCCCGCCCGCAGTGCATCATCGTCTCGGTCATGGAGACCGACACCAAGCGTGCGTCCGCTTCCTCTTTCTAGACCTCCTCTCCTACAGACCCAGCTGACGAACCTCCTCGCGCTCGCAGTCGACCAGGACCAGCCCGACGCGGCGGCCAAGCAGTCCAAGATCGCCAACCAGCGCGAGCGCCAGGCGGCGTGTCTGCAGCTCGCGCGCGGCGCGACGGCCCTCCTCGAGCGCACGCGCCTCAACGTGCGCATCGTGTGCCAGGCCATCCACGCCAAAGTGCCGCGCCACATGCTCGTCGACATGATCGACTACCTCGAGCCGACGCTCGTCCTCGTCGGCAGTCGGGGCTTGACCCGGCTCAAGGGGTGCGTCCCTCTCTCTCTCTTTACGTCTCCCTCGTCGTCGTCGTTGAGCGTGTAGCTGACGAGGGGACCGTGCGCGCGCGCAGCATGCTCCTCGGCTCGACGTCCAACTACCTCATCCAGAAGTCGTCGGCGCCCGTTATGGTGCGTCCCCTCCTCCTCTCTCTCGTGCTCTCACCGCCCTTTTCTCGAGCTCTCGAGCCTCCTCGGACCCAGGCCTGACCCGCCTCCCTCGCCTCGCAGGTGACCCGCCGCCCGCTGCGCGTCTCGCGCACGGTCCACCGCAAGCTCGCCTCGCTCGACCGCATGCCGCGCACCTCGCTCGCCGACGCGACGATCGACAAGGAGTCGCACGCGCAGGCCGTCGACGACCCCGAGGACCGCGCGACCGAAGGCGAGGACGTCAAGGAGCGCGTCGAGGAGATGAGCGTCGGGCATGGGCAGCAGCAGGGCGGCGGCGAGGGGCAGGGCGGCGGGCTCGGGAGGGTCGTCAGTCGGGAGACGGGGCCGTGAGCGGGTCGAGCGAGTGTGCGAGGAGGAGGAGGAGGCTCTGTACCGGTCCAGCTGTGCGTGTAGCAATTTCACCCTTCGTCCACTTCGTACTCGAGCAGGGCTGACTCGGCGCCTCGCTTCCTCGCTCCCCCCTCTCGCTCGACAGGTAGCTGCGACGCCTTGTCGAAGCTCTCTCGCAACGCTGCTTCGTGCACCTCTCGTCGCGCTCGAGCCTCTCGCCTCGTCCGCTTTTGTCGTCCGGCTCGGCCGACTGCAGCCTCCTCGGTGTCGCCGCGTCTCCTGAACGATCTGCTCGGTCAGCTCAGGCTATAGAGCGGCGTCCGTACGCTGCGCACCGAGCGCGCCGCCATCGGCTCGGCTCAGCCCTTCGAGCGCGCTCTCTTCCTCTCCCTCAACCACCTCTTGCTCCACCATGTCCGCCGTCGAGGCCTGCGCGATCCCGACCAACACGATTGCGCTCGACCGGTTCCTCCTCCCGTCGAGCTTCAGCCTGTGCCTCGTCTTCAAGCACCTGCTCCACACGAGGAGCAAGGACGGCGGCGGCGGCTACGTCGTCAACAACAGGTCCGCGCTCCGTCAGTGGCGGGACGCAAAGGAGGAAGAGCTCAAGTACGCGTGGTCGGCGCCGTCGGCGAACCGCGAGCTCTTCGCCAAGGCCATGGTCTGGTGGGACCGGCGGCTGCAGCAAGGCGACCTCGCCATCACCCAGATGGTGCGTCCTCCCTTCCCTCACTATCTGACACGTACAAGACGTGCGCTGACGCTCTACCTCCCCTGCAGCCGCCGAACTGGGTCCTTCAAGGCTGGCTGCGCGGCGACACGTCGATGGAGCAGCACTGGCACGAGGCGACCAAGCGGTGGGACACGCTGCCGTTCGACCCGGCACGATCGTCGACCGCTGCGCACTCGCTCTCGAAGGCGCCGAGGGCGCAGCTCGGGCTGAGGGCGGCGCACCTCTACGGGCTCGACCGGCAGGACTGGGAGCAGAAGAACTCGGCGCGGCGGTTCTAGCAGGTGCGTCTCGCTTTCCTTCTACTCCTCGAACCTTCACAAGCGCAAGATACTGATGCGCTCGTCGAGACTCGGTCCTGCAGAGCGAGTCCGCCGTTCTCTTCCCGCCCTTCCCCTCCTCGACCGCCTCCCTCCCGACTCGTCCTCCTTGATCATTCCTGCCCGACTTTTGCCTGCATTGCACGTCGTACGCTCGTCGTCCATATCTTGTTGTCGTGCGCACCGATAGAGAGAACGAGACGGGCCGCAGGAAAGACGAGAGCTCGCGCGAGCTGAAGAGGCTCGTGCGCCTGGCTCGCCGTTTGAGAAGGCCGTCAACACCTTCCCTGCAGACAGCCGCAGCGCGCGGTCCGTTGGCGAGTCCGTCTGTCTCGGTAGCTCGGCGAACTCGATTACGCCGCCGACCGACCGCAGCCCCTGTCCGTGCGGACGGTTGTGCGTTGCCTCAAGCCCGATGTCGAAGCTCGCGCGAGTCGGCTCTCTCTCTTGCTTCCTCGTCCAGCTCTTTCGCTCGACATCGCCGCCATGTCCGCCGTCGAGGCCTGCACGATCCCGACCGACCCGATCGAGCCGCACAGGTACGTTACGCCGGCAAAGACCGGTCTCGCCCTCGTGCTCAAGCACTTGATCCACACCAAGCGGCGAGAGGGCGGCGACTACGTCTTCTATAATCGGTCGGCGTTGGGCCAATGGCGTGCCGAGCAGGAGAAGCAGCTCAAGGAAGCCTGGGCGGCACCGTCGGCGCACCGCGAGCTGTTCGCCAAGGCGATGGTCTGGTGGAACGAGCGGCTGCAGCGAGGCGACCTCGCCGTCACCCAGATGGTGCGTCCCTCCCTCCTTGCAAGACCTAGTCGACGAGCGCTGACGTTCATCCTCCCCTGCAGCCGCCGACCTGGGTCCTTCAAGGTTGGCTTCGCGGCGACGGGTCGATGGAGCGGCACTGGGACGAGGCAACCAAGCGGTGGGACACGCTGCCCTTTGATCCTGCTCGAGCGTCGCCTACTGCTCACTCGCTCCCGAAGGCGCCGAGCGCGCAGCTCGGGCTCAGAGCGGCGCACATCTACGGGCTCGACCGGCGCGACTGGGCGGAGCGGAACTCGGCGGGGCGGTTCTAGCAGGTGCGTCTCGCTTTCTTTCTTGCATCCGCCTCTACACGTTCGTGAGACTGATGTACTGGTCGACTCGCAGTCCTGCAGAGCGAGCACGCCGTCCGTCTTCCTCCCTCCCTCCCCGTGCTCGACCTCCTCCCTCTCGGGTCGTTCTCACTCTTGCCCTGCTTGACCCTGCACTGCACTACTCATTCGTTTTCGAGCAGTCGACGAGAGCACGTCTATCGAGAGTTGTAGCTTGTACGAGCGCGAGCGCAAGGTGAGAGGAGGCTCGTGCGCGCGTGCCCAACTTGAGAAGGTCAGCTTGAGCGATTTCGCCGGCGTTGTTCAGGCTCTTGCTCTCGCTCTCGCTCGCACGTCTTCACAGGCACTGTAGCTTCTCGGTGAAGCTGCATGATGCCGCAGCATCGACGAGATACCGCTTGAGCAGGCACTGGCGAGCGAACGCTGCTGACGTGGCTCTCGGGGACCGTGCAGCCGAGGCGCTCGCTGGACCAGCTGTGGAAGGGCGTTGCGCACTCACCTTCGCGCTCGTCCGGCTTTGCGAGGAGGACTGCTCGGGCATGGAGAAGCCGAGCCGCGAAGCTTCTTGCTCGCGCTCGCTCTCCTCCTCGGCGTCAAGGCGAGCGCTCGCTGTTCCCGCCAAGCCTCGCAGCATGGTCGCGAACTCATGTATGTAAGAGAGGTACGAAGAAGCCGATCGTCCGTTTCAAGCGCAGGGAATCTACATCTGCAAGCTGCTCGTCGCCCTTCCTCCTCGACGTCTCGCCTTCCTCGGGTCCTCGTCCCCGCTCACCAGCGGTTCCAGCGTCGGTAACCTCCTCCTCCTCCGCCCCAGCCACCTGCCGCGCGCCTCTCACGACGTGCCTCGCGCTTCTGCCACCCCTTGATCTCCTCCTTCTTGGCCTTGATCTGCCACTCGAGGCCGAGCGCGTCGACCGCCTCGCCGGACACGACGACGCCGTTGCGCGAGGCGGCGGCGATGACGGCCCGGAGGCCTTCTTGCGAGAAGGTCTTGTTCCACTTGGGCAGCGTCCAGCCACCCTGGAGCCAGTCGTCGAGCTCGTCCTGCTGCTCGCGCCACGAGTCGAGCTCGTCGATGTCGCCGAGCGACGCGTAGACCTGGTCGAGGACGATCGAAGCGAGGTACTGGTGCTTGTCGTCGCCGCCGACGAGCTGGAGAAGATGCGACGCCGAGACGACCGAGCCGAGCCGGAACTCGAGGTGCTTGACCGCGAGACGACGCAGGATTTCGAACGAAGGCTTGTCGCGACACGTGCAGCCGTCACCGAGCACGAGGTTGTCGAGCGACGACAGGTTCTTGACCGCCTTGGGCAGCTTCCAGCTGTGGCCCGTGACCGACGCCGAGAGCTGGAGGGTCTTGAGCGTGCCGAGATGTCCGACAGCGTTGAGGAACGGCGCCTCGACGAGCTCCTTGATGGAGTCGCTGATGATGAGGATTTGAAGCTGGGTGCAGCGCTGGATGAAGTCGACCGCGCCCGGGCTCGACTTGCAGTCGATGAGGGTGAGCTTGCGCAGGGCCGCGCACGAGTACTGGACGTCCTCCTCGATCTCGACGAGGTTGTCCTCCTGGACGACGAGGTGGAGGTAGAGCTCCTTGAGGCGCACGAAGTTGCCGAGGCCGCAGAGGAGCGTCGGGTCGTACGGGTCGGGGTTCTGGCCCGCACTGTCGGCGAGGAGGACGAGGTGCGAGAGGTGCGGCATGAACGATGAATCCGACGCCGCCGCATGCTGCAGGAAAGCCTCGACGAGCTGATGGCCTCCGAGTTCGAGGTAGCGCACGTTCGACAGCGACGCGAGGAGGAGGGTGACGAGGCCGGGGTCGACGGCGAGGGCGAGGGAGTGGACCCGGCTGTGGACGACCTTGAGCGACTCGCACATGGCGCCGATCGACGAGCGGATCTGGAGGCTCTGGCAGTAGCTCGAGAGCATGACAGAGCCGACGACCTTGACGCGGCGGAACCTCGAGCGGTTGTGCTCGTCGTGGTAGGCGAGGAGCGCTCGGCAGGTCGGCGCGCGAGGCGGCGCTGTGGCGTAGACGTCCTTGAAGATGAAGTCGAGGAGCTCGACGGGGAGCCTGAGGAGCTTGGAGTGCTGCAGCGACCGCCGAGACGGCTTGACGAGCTGCTGAAGGGAGAGCGTCAGCGCCAGATGCAGGGCGGCGGGAGGAGTGCGGTGAGTGGGAGGACGGACCTGAGCACTGATAGAAGCCTCTGAAGCCATGATCGAGGTCGTCCGAGCGAGATGTGAAGAGCGAGTGAGGCGGAGGAGCGAGAGAGGTGACGAGGCGAGGCGACGAGCGAAAGCCGGCGGGCGAGCCTCACCCGGCGGCGCTCTCGCTGGCGGAACTGGCTGCAGAAAACCTCTCGAGCCCACTGCAGGTGTCACTGAAGCAGCCTGGCGCGCAGGAGCAGGAGAAATCGCTGCGGGGGCGAGAGCACCGCCGCTCCTCTTCTGCGCGCTCGCAGCCCAGCAGAAATCGCTGCGTGCGCCTTCCAGGGCTGCAGAAGGTGATACTGAGGCCTGCTGCTCCACCACGCCACCTTCTGCCGAGTCGATGTGAGCGGCGCGCCGACGAGCTGGCCAACTCGCCGACCTCGTTCGTCATCCCACCACCCTCAGCTCCCCGCCAGCTCAAGATGCCGCCCAGGCTGTCCAAGCGCCAGCAGCGGGAGCAAGACGAGCTCGCCGACCTCGAACGCGCCAACACGGCCGTCTCGGCCCTCCCGACAGCCGACGAGGTCGAGTCGAGCGATGAAGACCAACTCGCCGTCAAGCAGCCGGCAAAGGGCGGTTTCGGTGCTGTGCGTCCATCCATGTCAGCTTCCACTGCAGCGCGAGCTGACTCTTGCCCCGCAACAGCTCGATCTCGGAGACGACCTCGAGGACGACGACCCGGACGACGACGACGAGGTGCTCGCGACGCCTGTCAAGGTGCGTCCAAGCCTCTGCTCTCGCCCGAGCACTCGAGAGAGCTCGCTGACGATACTCCCGCAGGCCAAGAAGAGCAACAAGAAGAAGAAAAAGAAGAAGGCCGCCGCCGCGACCGACTCTCCCGCCGACACACCCTCTTCCCCTCCTCCTCCCCCTCCCGCACAAGCCGACACGCCCTCGCAGCCGAGCAAGAGCTCGAAGAAGAAGAAGAAGTCGGCGGGCAAGGGCGAGGTGGTCGCCGCGGCACCGGCCGACGACGGCATGGACGAGATCGACCGGGCCCTCGCAGAGTTGGCGGTCAAGGGCGGCGAGGGCGGTGCAACGGCGACGGCGGGACCGCAGAAGCGTCTCGACCCGAAGTGGGTGGCGGTCAAGGAGGTGCGTCCCTCTTCTCGGTCCTCCTCTCGCAGCGGCGCGAGCTGACGAACCCCCCCTTCCCGCAGGCGTACACCTTCGACCCCAAGTTCCTCGACTCGGATGCAGAGCTGCGGCGCATGTTCGGCAGCAAGGTCGTGCGTCCTCCTCTCCCTCCTTCTCTCGTGCTCAGCGACGGCTGCTGACGCTCTCGCCCTTGCAGATCGGCAGTGCGCCGCAGGCACCGCGCTCGCACCTCCACGCCCGCTTCGCCAACAACCCGCATCACGCCTCGTCCGTCCGTCGCGCACCCTCTTACCTCGCGACCCCCGAGCCGGGCTGGCCCTCGCCGTCGGGCGTCCTCGCCCTCTCGCGGTATGACGGCCCCGAGGCGCACGATGACGACGGCGGCGAGTGGCACACGTTTGCGCACCCGCCGAGCTACAAGCAGGCGCAGCTCATGTTCCTCGAGGTGCTGCAGCAGGCGGACGGCAACCGCCTGTACGACGTCCTCGCTGCGCTGCCGTACCACGTCGACACGCACATGCAGCTCTCGGAGATGATGGCTCAGCAAGGCGATCTCGGTGCGCCCTTACTCCCTCTCTCGCTTTCTCGCTCCCTCATATCTTGAAGCTGACGCTCTTCCTCCTTGTGTGCAGGAGCATCCTCGACCCACCTCACCCGCGCCCTCTACGCCCTCTCCGCCCCTCTCCCGCCCACGTTCACCTCGGGCTCGTTCCGCCTGCCGTACAGCCAGGTCGAGAACCGCGCCCTGTACCTCGGCATCGCGCGCAAGGTCGCCCTCATGGTCAAGCGCGGCACCTGGCGCACCGGCTTCGAGTGGGCCAAGATCGGCCTCGGCATGGGCGGCGCAGAAGACCCGGTCGGCATGCTGTGCTGGTGCGTCCTCTTCTTCTCTTCCCTCCCTACTGCCTTCTCGGCACCTTGAGACGTCCTTCTGACTCGCCGCGCCGACGCAGGATCGACTTCCTCGCGCCCAAAGCGGGCCAGAACGACTGGTTCTTCAAGACGGTCAACGCGCTCGACGCCGCCTACCCGCAGATGCTTGTGCACAGCTACCCGGGCCTCGCCTTCGCCAAGGCGCTGTGCATCCGCAACCAGGAGGAGGAGCGCAAGGAGGTGCGTCCGCATTTTCCCTGCCCGTCGTCGACCGCGCCGATCCTGACTCGCCGGACCCGCCGTGCAGGACGACACCAAGAGCTCGGCCGCGCTCAAGAGCGCCATCCTGCGCTTCCCGATGGTCGCAACCCTTCTCTCCAACACGAGCGCCTTCGACCTGCCACCCTCGCTCGTCACGCACCGCCGCGCCCAGCTCGACGGCGCTTTCACGTGCGTCCCTCGCCTCCCTCGCCTCTCGCCGTGCCTCCTCGAGCCGCACACTGACTCGTCGTTCTTCTTCGCGCGCAGCAAGAGCCCGTCCTATGCCCTGTCGCTCCTGTCCGAGCTGTACGTCGCACGCTCGTCGCCGCTGTGGAAGGACCCGGCGTCGACAGCCTGGCTGCGCAAGGTCGTCGCGCAGGCGGCGCCGCAGCTCGACAACAAGTCGCTCGAGGACGTGCGCATCGGCGAGAAGCTGTTCGACGAGGGCCCGTTCCCGCAGGGGTACGCGCCCGCCGGGCTCATCCGCGCCGCCTTCATCTCGGGTGCGTGCTTTCTCTCTCTCTCTGTCTCTCTCTTCCTCTCCTCGGCTCCGACTATGCAGCGCACAGCTACTGACATCTTCTCCTCGCCGCGCGCGCAGAGATCGCCTCGGTCAAGCCGTATCTCCCTCCCTCGACCCGCTCGGGCACGACCTACTCGTTCGACCCTCTCCCGCCGACCGTCTCGCACGCGACCTTCTACAACGACGCCTACTTCGCCGACCTGTACGCCGCGTCGTCTTCGGCTCGTCGCCGACGAGGCGCAGCTGCACGAGGCGGCCAGCCGGCTCAGCAGGGCGGCGCAGGCGGGGAGGCCCTCGCGGCGATGCGCGACGGCCTCATGCGCATGCTCGGCATGGGCGCCGACGGCCCGCAGGTCGAGCTCAACGACGAGCTGCGCGCCGAGCTGCTCGAGGAGCTCGCGATGCTCAATGGCGGCGGCGGCGGGATGCCGGGCGGGTTCGAGGGAGACGAGGACGACGAGGAGGGCGAGGAGGGCGAAGAGTGGGAGGACGACGAGGAGCAGGAGGCGCAGGCAGCGAACGTCGTGCAGCGGCTTGCGGCCATGTTTGGCATGGGCGGCGGGAACCGTCCGGCCGAGCAGCCGGCGCCCGAGCAGGAGGAGGAGCACTGAGTCTGCAACTTGCTCTCGTGCTGCTCTCGCTCGTTCCTGATCCTCGAGAGATCGTCATGAGTTGCACGTCAACATAGTGAGAGAGCGAGAGGGATAGAGCTCGGCAACAAGGAGGGGGAGGAGAAAGTCTACCGCACGACGACCGCGACCCACTGATCCAGCTCTTCGACCGACCGCCGCTCGTCCGCCCAGCTCGCCCCGAAGATCGACGCAGCGAGGCTCCTCCTCCTGTGCGCCTTGCCGTCACGCACGCGCTCGTCGTGCCCGTCCTGCTCGAGCCCGTCCGCCGCGCCCGCTCGAGCTCCCCAGCTCATCCGTCGCCCGAGCTTGCTCAACCCGCGCCGCACCGACGCCAAGCTGCCCGAGCGAGAGATGCCGCCTCGAGGTGCGTCCGGCGCGGCGAGGACGGCGGACTCGTCGAGCCGAGGCGCCGAAGAGCGCGGCGGGGGTCCGTGCGCCTCGACGACGGGTCGCAGCGCCGGCGCCTGCGTCGACGCCGGCGCTCCGCCGAGACAGCTCCATCTGCGTCCCTGCGCCTCGCTCCCCCTCCCAGCTCCCGCCCGGCCCCTCGCGCCGTCCATCCCCCTGCCCCTCGGCTCCTCCACCCTCCTCTCGACCGCGCCCCACACGTCGCCGCACCGTCCCGAGCCTCGTCCAGCGCGCACGAACGCACTCGGGCGCACGACGTCGGTCCACGAGACGCGGTAGGGCCGCTCGCGCGGCGAGTCGGGCGCGGGGAGGTGCGAGAGGTCGTAGGTGAGGAGGGTCGAGGAGGAGGGGTGGTGCCGGGGCGAGGGGGCGGCGTAGGAGGGGCGAGGGGTGTGATACGAGTGCTGAGGGTGGATGAGGGACGAGAAGGGCGCGGGCGACGCGCTCGAGCGCCGCAGGGCCGAGCCGTCGGCGAGCCCGGGCATCGACACGGGCCGGACGTGCCGAAGCGGCTCGAGCGCACCCTCGTCGGCCGACGACGCACGCCATGCTGCGCGCTCGGCCGGGTGCGCGCGCAGCAGGTCGGCGACGAGCGCCTCGGCGGGCGGGAACGCGAGCGCGTCGTCCTCGTCGCCGTCCTCCTCGCGCGCGAAGATGCGCGTGAGCGAGCGGCGCAGGCGCGGTCGGCGCGTGTATGTGTCGTAGTGCGCCGCGTCGGGGTACAGTGAGGGTGTGTACGAGCTCGAGGGGCCGGGCCCGAGGAGGAGGAGGGACGGCGGGTCGGCGAAACCGGGAGAGGGGGGACGGCTCGAGTGCGCCGACGAGGAGCGGGTGCGCTCGCGCGAGCGGCTCAGAGTGCCAGACGACCGGCGCGACGATGTGACGGACTGAAAGACCTCGTCGTCGCCGCCGTCTGGCGCGCTCGAGCTGCCGAGCCCGCTCGCAACGACGAGAAGGCTGCGGCTGCGCGCGCTCGTCGACGCTCGCGGCGGCGGCGTCGGGCACGTCTCGACGAGCTCGACGAACCGGCCTGCCGGCCGCGGCGGCGTCGAGGTTGCGGCGAAGGTCGAGACGCCGACGCGCTCAGGCCGCTCGAGGTCGGCCGACTCGTCGTGCGGGTCGCAGCGCTCGCTCCACGGCGACGAAGAAGTCGGTACCGACGTGTCGGGCGTCGTGACGGTGCTTGCACCATCCTCGCTCGAGCGCTCGGACGCGCGCTCGTCGTCTTCGAAAGTGGACGACGACCTCGCGCTCGAGATGTCGACCTCGTCGCCGCCCGGCTCGTTGTCGCGGCTCGAGCCGGCGCAGTCGGCCTCCAGGGGCTGACCGAAGCGAGAGGCGACGGCGGGCGAGGACGAAGCGGCGAACGACTGCTCGGCGAGAGCTTCGCCGACCGGGTCGTCGAGGATCGGGGTGCACTCCTTCCACTGGCGCGACTCGATCGAGGTGCGGAAGGGGCGAGGCGGCGCCAGCTCGTCGTCGTCGTCGTCGCTGTCGAATTTGCTGTCGAGCGGGCCGTCGGCGTCGAGGTTGGGCGTGAACGGCGGCGAGTCGGTGAGCGGGAGGTCGACGAGCGGCGCCCCGGAGGCTGGTGCGGGCCCGCTTTTGCTATCGATGGTCGCAGAAGTCGGCGTACGCGCCGTTGAGAGGTTGCTGATGTCGGATAAGGGCTGCAGAAGGGGGTCTGGGTCAGCGTGCGGGTCAATTGAGCGAGAGGGAGCGGGAGGGAGTGAGCGCACGCGTGATGCCGAGCGCCGCAGGGTTCTTGACATGGTGGTTGGTCGTGAAGTGGTCGTGAGAGGTCGTGGAAGGTCGTAGAGGTCGTCAGGCAGCCGTGTTGGCCGGCGAGGAGGATGTCGAGCCGGAGGAGGTG
>Ga0308170_10003721_pt1 | contig 12346 bp, 9 predicted proteins | sample PhyBR2_2_FD_202136 | JGI IMG/M metagenome (GOLD analysis project Ga0308170, IMG submission 202136) | Phyllosphere microbial communities from UC Gill Tract Community Farm, Albany, California, United States - DLSLSB.R2 | ecosystem: Host-associated > Plants > Phyllosphere > Unclassified | place... | reverse complement strand
GCCGCCCTCATCTCGCAGACGGCCACGGTCCTCGTCCTGAGCAGCCTGAGCCCGCTCAGCCCGCTCATCGCCCCGCTCCTCCCCTGCTCCCTCGACACGACGAGCCCGCCCCCGCCCCCGGGCACCCACGTCCGCGCGCGCATCACGAGCGCCGCGCGCGCCATCACGGCAGTCGTGCGCGCCCACGCGCGCACCACGGGCGCGCCGTTCCCCGCCCACGTCGCGCGCGACGAGCTCGGCCAAGAGGTGCACGTGCCCGCCGAGCGCGTCCACTCGCCCTTCTTCGGGTGCTGCCTCGTCGTCGCGGCGCGGGGCGCGCTCCTCGCCGCCGAGGACGTGCTCCTCGCGCGTACCGCTGCGCAGCTGAGCGACGACGACGCGCGCGAGCTCGGCGCGCTCGGGGCCGACTTGGACCTGTGCGAGCGCGAGCTGAGGAGGCAGGCCGGGCACTGGCCTGCGAGCGAGACGCTCGCGACCGAGGTTGGGCTGCTCAGGAGGACGGCGGGCGTCGTGTGACCTGAGGCCTCGAGGGCGCGGGCGGGGGAGGGGAGGGGCGGCGAGCGCGAGAGGAGGGCGCGCGCAGGGCGAGGAGGGAGGATGCGCTGCGGGCGGCGCGAGAGGAGGGCGCTTGTACTGTCTGTCTGTGCGTGCAACGACTTTCATGCTTCGAGGTGAGTCGGGCGTGCGCGCAGAGGCGGCGGCGGCGGTGGGGGAGCGCACGGACCTCGCCGGCGGGGCTCGGTCGAGGTGGCTCGCTTCTCGCAGCTCGTCTCGCTGTGGCTCGGCTGTGCGCTCGGGACCGCAGACGCTCGCTCGTCCGCGCCCTCGGAGTCTCCGCGGATGCGTGCAGCCCGGCCTGCGCCTGCTCGGCCGTCGCCTCGCAGCTCCCTCTCCTCCCGCTCGACCCGTCGCGCCTCGTCTCCCGCAATGAGGTGCAGCGAGCTCGTCGAGGAGATCTCGCACTTCAGCTTCCTGCTTGCACGCCATGCGCACGCGCACGTCTTCGTCGGTGCGTCCTCGCCCTCGCTCGTCTCCTGAGCGCTCGCCCAGCTGACCCGAGCACGCCCGCCTGCAGACAACGAAGCGCTCCTCTTGCATCTCACGGCGCTCAGCAACAAGCCTGAGATGGCCGACCACCCGTTCCGCACCTCGATCGACAGCTTCCTCGCGCTCAAGCTCGCGCCTGAGCCGGTGAGCCTGCGCTTCGTCCTGCTCTCCCTCTCGCTCGCGCGCCCTTGCTGATGCTTCTCTCTTCCCTTGCAGTGCGTGCGGGTCATCGTCGACGCCAAGGAGTCGATCAACGGGCTCTTGGCGTGGCTGCACCGCCCGCAGCACGGCTTCGAGCGCTTGACGACGGGCCGGCTCGAGCAAATCGTGGTGCGTCCTCTTTCACCTCGATGCGCTCGAATGCATCACTGACTCGCTGTACCGTACAGGTCCTGCGCTCGCGCGAGTTCGAGGGGTACGAGCGGCTCGTCGACACGCAGCCAAAGAGCGATGCGGCTGACCTCGACTTGCCGTCCGTGCGCAGGCGCCAGTACCTCGTCCAGTTCATGGCCAACAGCAGCCTCAAGCGCATGTCGACGACCTCGGTCTTGGTCCCGCTCGAGGGCGTCCTGCGTTCCGTCCCCGCCCTCTCGGTCGCCAGGCTCGTCATCCCCGTCCTTCCTCGCATCCTCCTCCCTCCTCCCGCCTCGACAACCAGCGCCCCGCCGCCCCTCTCGTCCAGGGACCTCGTCCGCGTGCGCATGCTCCTCCTCGCGCAGGACGCCGTCCGCAGCGCGTCGCCACCGCCGGGCGCAGACGCCGCGCTCCCGCCGCACGACCTGTTCGGGCTCAGCCCGCGCGTCTGGGCCAAGGAGGTGCCGCACTACCTGCCCAAGGAGACGTATGCGGCGCTCGCGGAGCGGCTGAATGCGGCGGCGAGGCGGGAGGGGCTGAATGCGCTTGCCGAGGAGCTCGCGCGGAGGGAGGGGAGGCCTGAGCACTTGGCGGGCCTTGTCGTGCAGTGGAGCATCACGCTCAGGCTGCTCGCTGCGCTCTTTGCGGTGCGTCGTCTCTTTCTCTCCTCGTCGAGCTTGCGCGCTGTGCTGTCGCTGACGCGCACGGGCCCGTCCTCGCGCGCAGGAACCTTGGGGTCAGGTCCGTCCCTTTCTCCCTCGCGCCTCGCCCAGCACAGCAGCCCTGACTGACCTCCTCTCCCAGTTCTCCGAGGTCGTCGCAAACCCGCACGTCGTCCGCAGCCGTCACTCGGACCCGCTCATCCGCCGGCCGGGCGCGTGAGAGAGCTCGATGGCTTCCTTTGTCGTGCCGCAGAAGCGTCTCGCTTGCACTATCAGCCTCTCTCGCCCCATCTCTACGTTAGACTCGATGAGAGAACGTCCGTGCTGCTTGAACACGCGCGCAGAGAGCTACGAGAGCCGGTCTTCGCCCCGCTCGCCACTTGAGAAGGCCGCTCGCGCGCGCACGGACCTCCGACGGCAAGCCGCGTACGTCGACGGCGACGGCGGTCCTCCTTGCTCGCCCCTGTCGCCCTCGCTTGTGCCCCACTGCTCCTCTCCTCTCTCGATCAGTCCGTACGAGCTGCAGAACGGAAAGTCCGCGCTCGACTCGGCGAGGAGGTGGCTCGCGCGCACTTTCTCGCTTCTCCTGCTCGGCCACTCGCCTCCTCCGCTCTTGCTCGCCTCCCTTACGACGATGCGCGCCGCCGAGCTCGTGCAAGATGTCATGCACCTCAACTTTCTCCTCTCGCGGCACGGCCAGGTGCACCTCTTCGTCCGTGCGTCCGCCTTTCGCTCGACCGCTCGAGCTTGAGCGACCTCTCCACTGACGAGCGGCACCCAATGCAGGTCGCGAGGCCGTCTTGCTCCACCTCACCGAGCTGAGGAACAAGCCCGAGATGGCCGGCAACGCGTTCTGCCGCACCATCGACAGCATCATGTCGGCGGACGTCCAGACGGAACCTGTGCGCTCGCCGTCCTCTCCCTCGACTCGACTACAACCTCGATGCACCTCTGACTTCACCCTTCTCGTCCTGTAGAGCTTCTTAGTGGCGGGCGAGGTCGGCAACTCGGTCTGGGACCTCGTGCGCTGGCTTCAAGAGCCGTCGCAGGGCTTTGAGCTGTTGCCGAGCCGCCCTGAAGGCCAGGATTTTGTGCGTCCCTCCTACCGACTCTGCTCTGTTCGAGAGCATCTTACTGAGTCTTGTGGAGACGCCCCTCAGGCTTTCGTCTCGCCCGTCTTCGAGGGGTCCGTGCACCCTCCTCGCCTCGTCGAGCACAGCAAGCGGCTCTCTGACCCGACTCGCCCGCTCGCAGCCGTCGATACCGCTTCCGCCTCGTCGGCACCAGCCTCAAGCGCGTCCCGAGCACGGTCGTCTCGATCCCGTTCGAGGGCGTACCGAGGACCGCGCGCGTTGCGTCGGTCGCCAGCATGGTCAGCGCCACGCTCCCGAGCCTCCTCCTCCCGCACCACTCGGGCGCCTCGAAGCTTCACGGTGCAGGGTTCGACCGCATCCGCACGCTCCTCCTCGCGCAGGACGCGACGCGCTCGGCCGGTGAGGGCCCGCTCCCGCGGCACGACCTGTTCGGGCTCTCGCCGCGCGAGTGGGCGCACCAAGTGCCGCGCGACGTCAGCAAGGACGAGTACGTCGCATGCGCCGAGCGTGTGCACTCGGCGGCGAGGACGGACGGGTTCAAGGCGCTCGCCGAGGAGCTCGCGAAGAGGGAGCGCAACCCGGCGCAGGAAGTGGTCGTAGCGGCCGAGTGGGTCGTTGCGATCAAGCTCCTCGCAGCGCTGTTTGCGGTGCGTCGTCTCGTCCTTTACTCAGGGATCTAGCTCGCTGCGCACTCGCTGATTCGCGCGAGCGCCCGCAGGAGCCCTGGGGGTCCGTGCGTCGCCGCCCTCCCTCTCCTCCCTCCTGCCACAGCGCGCCGACCCATTCTTCCTCCTCTGCAGTTCTCCGAGATCGTCTCGAACCCGCACGCTGTGCGCAGCCGCCACTCGGACCCGCTCATGCGCCGCCCGAGCGTCTAAAAGCCGGTCCCCCTCTGCCCTCTCCTTCCCTTCTTTTCCCTCATCCCTGCAACTATGCTCTTTCGACAGGCTCTCGTGTACGTGCGGCAAGGAGAGAAAGTGCCTGCTACTCACTCGAGGCTCTCGGAGAGTAGAACGAGGAGGTCGGCTCGGCTCGCTCAACTTGGGAAGGTCGACCACTGCTGCCCTCTCGCGCCCTCGTCGGGCAAGGGACGACCAAAGCTTTCGCGCAGACGAGCCAGGGGCGAAACAGAGCAGGAAGATGCATTGCAGAGGGGAAGGCGAGAGTTAGAGAGACGGGCTCGAGGCAAGGACGCTGCGTCTCTCGCTCGCTCGGCGCGCCGTCGGCTGGTACTCGCGCTTGGCGAGCGAGTGCTGGCCGCGCATGTGGGTGTAGCGGTGCTTCTGCGGGCAGGAGGAGGGCGCCATCAGTACGAGAAAGCGTAGAGGGAGAGGGCGAGAGAGCCGCACGGCGTCCTGCAAGCTCGAGGAGGAGGGTCAGTGCCGAGCGAGGAGAGAGGGCACGAGAGCAACGAAAGAGGGACGCACAGTCAGGACGCGCTTGAGCCGGTCGCACAGCTGCGCGTACTGCTCGTGGAGGAGCGTCTCGTGCTGGAAGTGCGCGCGCGCCTGCCCGTTCGCGCTCCACTCGAACATGGCCGCCTCCTCGGCCATGCCGTCCTCGAATCGATGGAGCCAGACGTCCATCGCGGCGTCGCCCTCCTCGGAGAGGAGCGTGCCGTCGACGGCGTGCCGGACCGCGTCAGTGATGCTCGAGAAGGCCGGGCGGGCGTGCGGGCGCCCGGCGGCGGCAAAGACGGGCGCGCTGTCGATCTCGTCGCGCCCGAGCGAGAGGGCCCACCGCACGAGCGTCAGGGCGGCGCAGACGCCCTTGGCGTCGGTCGTGTCGGCGCCGAGGAGGAGGGCCTGGACGGCGACGAGCGGCCAGGTCGCGAAGAGGAAGACGGATCCCGAGGGGTCCGTGTACGACTTGGCGAGCGTGTGGTGGAAAGGGTTCTGGATGTAGCGCAGGTGGCATGCGACCGTGAGGTTGGGGCCGACGTTGAGCGAGGGGAGCGCGCCCTGCTGAAGGCGGAAGACGCTCGTCTGCGGGGGCTCGACAGGGTCAGGATCCGGCGAAGGACCTGGAGGAGGCGCAGAGGGGAGAATCGAGCGCACCTCGAATGGCTGCCGCAGCGCGTTCGTGCTCTCCATGTCGAGAGACTGCTTGAACTGGGTCTGCTCGAGACGCGCCTCGGCCTCGGACATGCCCGACGGCATGTGCACGACGATCGGCTGCGGGCGAAGACGAGCCGTCAGTAAGGGCTCGTACACTTCCAGGGGGATCGAGGATGAGGACGCACGAACAGGTTGGTCGGCACCTGGAGGAACTTGAGCTCCTTCGAGATGCTGAGCCGGTAGATGTGGCGGTCCTTCTCCTCCTGGGTGCGGTGCTGCTCGATGAGCTGGGCAGCGAGACCGAGAGCGGCGAGTCCTGCGTGCGAGGGTCATGACTCATCAGCTGTGTCTGGGTTGCGCGACGAGAAGGGAGAGGACGCACCGTCAAGGACGAGGACCGAGTTGGGCTGCTCCCTCTGGAGCGGCCGCAGGATCTGGCCGTACCCGAGGTTGGCGCACTGGAAAGCGTTCCACGAGCCGGAGAGCGGGGCAGCCATGACAAACGTAGCCACAGGACGAGAAGAACGAGAGAGAGGAAGAAGCGCGAGGCGCGAACGCGGACGAGCCCACGGAGAAGCCGCACCCTGCAGCCCGAGACCGTGCTGCGGCGTCCGTACAGGAGCGATCGAGCATACGATCGAGACGAGGCGAGCGGGAGAGGCGTGAGAGCGAGAGGAAGAGGAGGCGAGCCGCCTGGAAGAAAGTCGAAATTTGAGGAGGGCGAGGAAGGTCCTACAGCATTAAGCCCTGCGTCTTGCGCCTCGTACCGCCTGCGGGTATCCATACCGTCCGCCCTCCTCGCCCTCCTCGAGCGGGCGGCCCACCGGCTCGCGCGCCCGCCGCTCGCCCGCCGCCCCCGCTCGAGCCGCTCCCTCCTTCGCGCGCGCTCACTGCTTCTTTGCGCGGCTGCGCGTGCTCCTCGCGGGCGTCTCGGTCGCGGTCGCGTCGAGGACGTTGGCCTCGCTGACGGCGCTCGTGATGTCCTTGACGGCGGCCTTGACCGGGGTCGTGACGGCGTTGGCGGCGCTGCGGGCCGACGAGGCGGCCGAGGACGACGACAGCGACGCGCCGCCGACGTGCTTGCGGCGCTGCGAGTGCATGTACTTCATCATGAAGGCGAGGCCTGCGAGGGGCGAGGGGGCGAGTCAGGAAGCGGGCTCGCGGCGCCGGTAGGGGACGGGCGGGAGGAGGACGAGGGACGCACTCGGGGGCCAAGCGCAGACGACAAAGTAGGCCCAGGCGCCGGCGAGCGCACCGTACGCCGCCTTGGCGGGAGCGGCCGACTTGATGAGGAGGATCGCCTCGGAGCCGGCGCCGACCGGGTACAGGACGTAGAAAGCCGTGTAGCTGCGACGAGGAGCGTCAGCACCCTCTCAGCGAGGGCGTCGTAGAGAGAGAGAGAAGAGACGCACCGCAGCCACTCGAGCGCCTGGACCTTGACGCCGGCGAGGCCGGCGACGTAGTGCGAGTAGCGGATGATCTCGGCGAACGACCACGCCGTGATCATCGACAGGTAGACCGGCGAGCGGGCAACCTGCGCGCGAGATCCTCTGGACGTCAGCCTTCCTCCAGCCTTCATGATCGTCGAGGGCAGGGACGAGAGAGGGAGAGTGCGACGCACGTCCGGGAAGAGCTCGCCGACGCCCCAAGTGAGCATGAGGCGCGACGTGATCTGGGCGACCGTGGTACCGAGCGGTGAGCGGCTGCGGGACGTGCATAGATTCTAGTCAGCGATCGTCGAGCGCTGCAGCACAGCCAGGGCAGAGCGAGAGAGAGGGACGCACACGAGCCCGATCGCCGAGTGGACAGCCTCGAGGAGGGCCGCCGTCTGGACCCACTTGACCGTTTGGCCGACCCTGCAGAGCCCTCGTCGAGCGTCAGCCGCACGTCGCCTCTGCACCAAACCGCGCGAGAGAGAGAGAGAGCAGGACGCACGCATCGTAGGTGCCGCTCGCACGCTTGAGGAGCGTCTCGCCGGTCCCCTGCCACCCGCTCCACTCCTTGAGGCCGGTGTAGCCGTCCCCGCCGAGCATGTGCTCGACGGCGCGCAGGAGGACGTAGCCCCACAGGCCCGCCGAGACGAGGTTGTAGGCCGTGAGGTACAGGCGCAGGGGCGGGCTGGGCCCGCGCGAGGGCTTGCGGGAAGGGGTGCTGGGCTTGGCCATGGGTGCTGGAGCGGCCGAGCGAGGAGGGCGAGGCGGGCTCGAGGCGGGTTCGAGCGCGAGAGCGGGTTGAACGACGAGGCGAGGAGGAGATGAAGGGGTCCGGCGCTCGGCCAAGTCGGCGCCAAACACAGACACCGGCCTGCTCTCGCTAGCCCTGCAGCGCACTGTGCTCTCCTTGTCGCGCTCGCTGTAGCGTAGAAAGCCGGTACCAGAGAGCGAGACTCGCCCAGACGAGGTCAAAGCGCGATGGATAATTACGCGGGCGAGCAGAGGAGAGAGCGCGACGCTCGACAGACAACACAGGAGCTACGAAGGCGTACAAGGCACGACAGGGGAGGGAGCTAGATACAGGAGGGGTAGGGTAGGGAGAAACGAGGCCGACCGGCGGCGGAGGGGGAAAGACGAAGGAGGAGACGAGCAGGAGGGGCGAGCGCGCCGGCGCGACGACCTAGAAGCCGTACACGGACGCGGCGTCCTCGGCGTTGAGCTCGACGCCGGCAGCAGAGAAGACGTCCGAGATCTGCACGGCGGGCGGAACGAAGCGAGGCGTCAGCGAGGTGAACGAGAGCGGGTGCGAGAAGGCGGAGGGGAAGAGGGAGCGCACCTCGGCGTGGCCGCGCGTCGTGTGCATGCGCGAGGCGTACAGGCACTCGATGTAGTCGTCCTCTGCACAGCGGAGAGCGAGTCAGTACGAGAGCTCGTGCTGATAGGGGACGAGCGCAGGAGAGGGAGGACGCACCGGGGGAGTACTCGAAGACGAACTCGCCGCCAAGCTGGGTCTGGCTGCCCGGGTAGCTGCGCATCGCGACGCCGGCCTGCACACGAGACGCGAGTCAGCGACGGCTCGAAGTCGACAAGGACGAGAGGGCGGGAGGAGGGGACGCACAGAGATGGACGACGTGACGTTGCCGAGCTGGCTCTTGACGATGTAGCTGCCCTTGTCCGAGTCCTTGCCCATGTCCCAGGTCTTCTTGTTCATCTGCGAGCGCGAGCGAGACGTGTCAGTCGCTGCGCAGAGTCACAGAGTGAGAGAGAGAGAGGCAGGCGGGAAGGAAGAGGGACGCACCCCGAGCGCCTTGTACAAGTCCCTCGCGCGGTTCGTATACAGCGGGAACGGCGTCTTCATGCGCTGGCGGTACGTCGCAATGAGCTTGGGCGAGCCCGAGTTGATGAAGACGATGTTGAGCTCGGGGACGTGCGACATGGGCTGCGTGCGGTCGCCCGGCTGGCAGAAGGCGCTCGTCTCGAGCGAGACGAGGTTGACCGTCACCTTGTTGAGCGCGTCGACGTACTGCGCGCAGAGACCGCACCACGCGTGGCGCAAGAAGCTGCGGACGAGGTGGAGGGCAAGAGTCAGTCGAAGAGCGAGAGCAAGGAGGAGGACGAATGGGGCGGGAGAGAGAGAGAGGATGACGCACACGACGACGGTCCGCCGAGGCCCGTTCGCCTTGATCAGGTCGCCAAACTTGTGCGTCTCGCCGTCCTCGCCGACAACGTCGCACGCCGCCGCGCGCGCCATGTCGGCCTCGGTCGGGACCGTGAACCGCTCAAACTCGGGCTTGGGCTCCTTGCGCTTCTTCTTGTTCTTGTTCTTGTTCTTGTCGAGCGTCGACAGGCCCGAGCCGGGCCGCCGCTTCTTGACGAGCTTGTTCGAGCGGTGCCGGGGCCGCCTCGAGGTGAGGCCCTCGCCGTCGGTCGCCGTCGTGAGGCCCTCGTCGGCCGACGACGAGCCGCCGACGATGCCGCCGTCGCGCGCCTCGAGCACGGCGTCCTCGGGGAGGGGCGCGAGCCCCTGCTCGGCGAACGCGCTCGGGCGGCGGGCGAGGGGGACGGCCGGGAGCGGGAGGCTCGGGCGGCGGCTCTGCTCGGCGAGGAAGTGGGCGGTCGGGAACGGCGAGTTGAAGTGGTGCTGCGCCTGGAGGATCAAATCCTCGGCCTCGGCGGCGAGCTCGTCGTCCGAGTCGAACTCGTCGTCGTCGCGCTCGGCGTCGTCCGACAGCTCGTCCTCGTCCTCGACCTCGTCCTCGTCGAGCTCGTCGGGATCAGGCATGTCGCACCCGCAGCCCTCGCCGCCGAGGTCGTCGCTGCCGAGCTGGCACGCCGCCGCCGCGGGCTCGAGCGCCGCCTTGGCCTGCGCCTGCACGACGAGCTCCTGCGCCGACGGCGGCAGGACGCGCACCTCGGGCTCGTGCTCGGGCTCGGGCGGTGCGAGCGAGGGGAACTCGCCGAGGTCGAGCGCGGCGAGGAGCGCGGCGGGCGTGTCGACGGGCGGGACGGGGACGCGGCTCGGGCGCCGGCGCTGCACCGTCGGGAACACGGTCGACGCCTTGAACCGGGGCGAAGGGTCGCCGTCGAGCTCGTCGTCGACGCTCGAGGGGCGCGTCGAGGTCGTGGCGCGCCCCGTCGTGGCCACCGAGGCGTGCGAGAACGAGCCCGTGCTGTCGTCGTGCGACGAGGACGAAGGCGACTCGGCGCCGGCGTCGATGCTGCTGCGGTCGGGGTGGTGGTGGTGGTGGGGCGTGATCGAGGTGGGCCCGACGGGCGGGTAGCCGGGCGTGACGAGGGGAGGGAGAGAGGCGAGGGGAGGGAGGCGAGGCGAAGACGACGACGCGGGAGTCGGCGGGAGCGCGGCGGCGGGAGGTGGCGCCGTGCTCGTCGTCGAGGTCGGGCGCGGTCTGCGCGTGAAGATGGCAGGGACCATCGCTGCTGCTCGGCTGTGCGGACGCTGGCGGTGCGTGTGGCCTCGCTCGAGATGAGCGGGAAGGGCGAGTGGGTCGACGAGCGGGGTTGCGCTCGAGGCGGTGCCGGCGGACGTCGCGGGTCGAGGAGGGCGGGCGGTGGTTGGTGCGGCTGGCTCGGTGCGGGTGCTGGCTGGGTCGGCGACAGCTGTGCAGGGCACTCGAGCAAGGCTGTGGTGGTGAGAGGGGAGCAGCAGCGAGGGCCGCATTCATCGTGCGAGCGAGGCACCAGCGACCGACTGCGGGCCTCGTTCGAGTCGTCGAGGTTTCACCTGCCCATTCTGGCCTCGAGCACTTCATTCCGGATGCTCGTTAGCGCCTCGCATGGCTTTAATGAAGACAAACCGTCATCGACCGAACCGGACTTGCCGCTCGCAGAACTCGACGTCGACGGAAGCCCGCACGGACCTCCTCGCCTCGTGGCTTTCTTGCTCTCGTGGCTCTCTCTTTCTCTCTCGCCTGACCAGCACGCTCGCGCACAAGGTCATTGCACGCCTCAGAACGTCCCCGCGCCGTGGAGGAACAAGCCCCTCTCCTCGCGCTTGACCCACCGGGCGACGGCCCTCGCAGCGCTCACGACGGCCGAGTGCGGCAGCCGCGGCGCCGTCGCGAGGTACAGCTCGAACTGGGGCGTGACCTGCGGGCGGGCGAGGAGGCAGGGAGGGAGGGAAGGAGGGAGCGGGACGAGGGGTCAGGAGAGAGGTCGGTGCACCGAGGGCCGGCGCGGACGAGCCGCAAGGGGCTTTGAGAGCGCTCGTGCGGGAGATGGGGACGCACCCAGCCCAGGACGGCCTCGTGCTCGGTGCGCAGGTACTGCACCTGGGCGGGCGGGCGCGCGGCTGTGCCCGCTGCGGCAGGGCGAGGGTGCAGCGCGTCGTGCACGTGCTGGTACAGGGTCGTGAGCCTGCGAGCGGGGTGCAAGGTAGGGTCAGCTCTGAGGAGCTCGGACGGTGCTGCTCGTCCTGCTCGACGTACTCTTCGAGAACGGCCGGCGAGAAAGCGAGAAGGCAGACGCACCTCATCCTCGCCTGCTCCGCCTCCTCCTCCCCTCCCTCGCCCTCTCCCTCGCCCTCCCCATCCGCATACTCGCCCTCCCACCTCGGCGCCGTCACCTGCACGAGCCCGCGGTCCTTGTACACAAAGTGCCGCAGGCCGGGCACGGCGAGCTCGCCGAGCGAGTACGCCTGGCGCGCCGCCGCCATCTCGAGCGCGTGCAGCGCCTCGCCCGCCGCGCCTGCGCCCGTACCCGCACCCGCACCCGCACCCACACCCGCACCCGCGCCCGCACCCGCACCCGCCGCGGGCGAACCAACGCCCAGCCGCGCCCGGATCGCGCCCGCAACCTCGCGCACGCCCGCAAACGCGTCGCGCTGCGACGACACGACGACGAGGCCCGTCTCTGCCGCGCTGCCCGCGCCGCCGAAGAACGAGACGTAGGCGTGGAGGAACCCGCGCGCGTTGAAGCGCGGGAGGCAGATCGGGAGCCACGTCTCTGCGTCGGGCGCCGTGAGCGGGCTTGGGCGGGGTGCGGCGCTCGAGATGGGGCGCGCCGCTGGCGGGCGGGGCGGGGCCTTGTCGCTGTCGGCGTCGGCGTCGGCGTCGGCGGGTGGTGGAGGAGGAGGAGGAGGAGGGGGAGGAGGTGCCGGAGCGGGGCGCGGCGCGTAGATGGTCGACAGGACGAGGTGCAAGTCGGTCGGGTGGATCGAATGCTTCTTCGGGCGCAGGAGCGTGACGAGCCTCCCGCGGCACAGGAGGACGACGTACAGGAGGTCGAGCTGTCGCACGGCGTCCTTGCCCGGGTCGAGCGCGCGCGCGAGCTCGTCGCGGAGGGTGGGCGCGAGGCGGTACACCTCGATTGACGAGAGGAGGATCGGGAGCGAGGTCTGGAGGGTGGACGTGAGCGAGGCGAAGAAGGGCTCGGTGCCTGCGCGCGGTGCGAGTGAGAGGGTGAGAGGAGGAGCGAGTCAGCGCGTGGGTCGGGCGAGCTGCTCGAGCGCGCGAGGGAGAGGGAGAAGGTCGAGAGCGACGCACCTTCCATGAGCCGCCGCAGGTCAAAGTTGCTCCGCTTGGCGAAAATGGCCTGGAGCTGCGTCTGGGTGACGACGCTCAGCACCTGGAGGTACAGGTAGTCGAGGTGGACCCGGAGCTGCGCGCGGTGTCGAGGTGTGGGGTGCGGGTCAGCGTCCCGCTCGAGATCGAACTTGAGCTCGAGAAGAGAAGAGGGGGTTG
>Ga0308170_10003717_pt1 | contig 12348 bp, 9 predicted proteins | sample PhyBR2_2_FD_202136 | JGI IMG/M metagenome (GOLD analysis project Ga0308170, IMG submission 202136) | Phyllosphere microbial communities from UC Gill Tract Community Farm, Albany, California, United States - DLSLSB.R2 | ecosystem: Host-associated > Plants > Phyllosphere > Unclassified | place... | reverse complement strand
GAGGGATGCCGAGAGCTGGTGTGCATGCTACGGGCCAGGTGCGCTCGGCTGGTCCAGCGGTGTACGGGCTGGGTCGCTCGTCGGCGTGACCGCCGCGAGCCTGCTGAGCGGCTTGTTCGCTCGCGACGCCCAGATCCCCGAGCAGGAGAGACCCAAGGTCGCGGAAACGACGCGCTCGACGCTCGATAGGGAGCTGAACGCCTTCAAGCTGAGTAGCACGGCCGGGCGAGCGCCTCGAAAGAAGCTGCCGCGCCGACGGCGAGCTCGCCTTCGGCGCGTAGTCCACCTGCGCTGCGCGCGATGCTCGGTGCCTCTCGAGCAGGGGGACTAGGAGGAGTCAGGCATGTCCGCTAGTTAGACAGCTGTTGCGTAGCGAGAGCTTGAGAGGGGTAGTCGAGAGGCGACGCCGCTCTGGCACCCGGCACGGTACCATGGGCAGCACCGTGCCGCGGCCGTCGCGCTCTGAGATTGACTGGATAGCTTGACCAGCACGAAAGCGCTCTGGGGCGCGACGGGAGCGGCGCAGAGCCGTCATCAGTCGGCGAGGCGGAGAGGGAGGCAGCTCGGCGGCAACGGCTCCTGGGTGGCTGTGCACACATGGGCGAGCACAAGAGCAAGCTAGCTGATAGACTGAGCTGCTCAGCGGAGCGCTCGAGAGCGAGAGCGAGAGCGAGAGCGGGCGAAAGGAGCGGTCGGCTCTCTGCCCTCCGCCGTTCACTGCGGGCGAAGGCGATGGCACGTCGTGGGAGGCCGAGCGGCGCTGCGCAAGGTGGCGAGCGACTCTCAGAGGATCGGTTCAGCGACTTTGCGGGTCCGAGCAACGAGGTGGCGGCGTGAGCGACGTGGCTCTGGTCGGCGCGCTCTGCTCTCTCCTCGCTTCCCGCTCGTCCTCGTCTCGCAACCTCGCACCCAGCGCACTGCCAGCCTGCGTACACCCTCGAGCCTCACCTCTCGCCCCTCCTCACCCTACTCGCACCGCCTCGCACGCCGTCGTCGGCCCGCCGAGGTCAGCATACACTCGTTCGCCCACCTCGCCCACCCTCTCCCCCTCCTCAGCACCCGCACCAGGCCCGGCTCGTCCCACGCTCAGGGCATCCTCATCGTCAAGAGCCCCTACCGCGCCCCTCGAAACGCGCGTCGCCACCGCCTGGACCCCTCGCCGCCCCGACCTTCCCCCGACCTCTCCCTCCTCGCCCTCGCCTCGCAGCCAGCACCGGTATGCGCGCCGACCAGTCCTCCTCGAGCGCCACCTCTACTACCTCGGCGTCGCCGGCAAGCGCGCCTCCCACCGTCAAGAAGCCGCAAGCCCGCCGCCCGGCCCCGCTGAGCGAGCTCGCCAAGGCCCGCCCTCGTTCCTTCTCCGTCTGGTGCGTTGCTCGCTTTCGCAGCCTCTCTCTCGACTTCTCCGACTCAGCTACTGACCCAAGGTGCCTTCTCCTCGACACAGCCCGCCGCCGAGCCCGCCCGCCTTCGCCGAGAACGCGCTCAACCGCCCAGCCTCGACCGCTCCCGGCCGTCGCTCCGTCGCCAGCGCCTCGGGCAACGACATCAGCGGCGACCCGTCGTTCCAGAGCATCGAGATCGTCCTCGAGCCGCCGAGCTGCGCCGCGAGTTCGAGGGGCTCGCGCACGCCGAGCCCGGTCGGGCCTCGCCTGAGCGCCGCCATCCCGATCCGCCCGCCGACCTACTTTGCGCCCTCGTCGTCGGCCGGCAAGTGCTTCCAGGAGCAGATCCAGCCGCTCGCCTACTTCGACGTGCAGCCGCCCTTGCTGTTCGACCACTTCGGCAACCCGCACCTCGTCGCCGAGTCGGCCTCGCGCTACCCGGGCTTCGTCGCGCCGCACACCTACGGCCCGCCCATCCCCTACTACGAGGTCTACCCGAACGTCGGGTACGCGCCCATCCCGCCGCCGTCGCCGTCGCGCAGCTCGCGCGCGTTCGACCCGCCCTTCGCCCTCGTCCAGCCGCCCTCGCCGTTCGCGCCGCACCCGCAGACGTTCCCCTCGCAGGCCTACGAGCCGACGCCGTACAACTCGGCATGGCCGACGCCGAGCCCTTACCTCGATGCGCCCTCGCCGGCGTTCGTCTCGCCGCCCGCCTCGCCCGGGCTCAGCGACGACGGTTCCGCCGCTTCGGCGCAGCAGCAGGCAAAGCCGGCACTCGCCGCCATCGAGTCGACGACGGGCGTCGTGTACCCGCTCGTCCCCTCGGCCGCGTGCCCCGTCGTGCCGACCGTGCGCGAGCTTCTCGCGAGGGGCGAGCACTTCTTCAGCTCGGGCACGTGCAAGTTCTTCGACGTCCTCAAAGTGCGTCTCGCGCTCTCTTCTCTTGGGTAAGAAGCTTGGCTGACTCGCCAAGTGAGCGCCTGCAGGGCTACGGCTTCCTCATCGACGACCACAAGGACCTCGGCGCCGACGGTCCGTCCTTTCTCTCTTGCTCTTTCGCCCTTGTGCCGCACCTCGCTGACGTCCACCGCTCGCAGTCTTCGTGCACTACACCGGCATCGACGTTCCTCGTGGATTCCGCTGCTTGAGCGAGGGCGAGCGTGTGCGTCCCTCTCGTCCCCCTACCGCCCGCCCGATCGGCGGCTCGACGTTGACGACTTTCTCCCCTCCTGCAGGTCGAGTACGTCCTTACCAACCACTCGGCGGGCGGCTACCAGGCTCTGCGCGTCGTTGGCGAGTTCGGTGCGTCCCTTCTCCTTCGCTCGCCGACGTGAGAAGGCCGAAAAGACTGACGCCTCGCTCGCTCGCGCTCGCAGGTGCGCCGCTCAAGGGCCTCACGGACGAGCGCAACGCCAAGGCCGTGTGCCGCCCGCCCTACCAGCGCCAGTCGACCCCTGTCGCCGGTGCCCCAAGCGTCCCTCTCGAGCCCGTCTCGGCGCGCAAGCCCAAGGTCGGCCCCGCCGGCCTGCCGTTCAAGCCGGCGCCGCTCGTCCAGCAGCAGCAGCAGCCCAAGGTCAAGCTGCCGATGCACATGCCGCAGCCGAGGAAGGGCGGCAAGTCGGCGCAGGCGTCGCGCGCGCACTCGCGCTTGGCGTTCGCGCCCCGCGCGGCCTGAGCGCATCGTGGTCGTCGACTTGCGAAGGTCCACGGCGTCCTTTCTCTTTCTCTATCTACCTTTCTCGCGCCCCTCTTCCTTTCTAGCTTGCCTCTGGTCCTCGCCTCGCACGTCTCGAGTTGTCCCTTGCACCCGCCTTTGCACACCCGCTTGATCCCCCTCGCGCCTCCTCCTCACAGTACCCCTCTCGCACGGCACCCTTTGCAGCCACCTCGCTCCCTCTATATCCCCATCTCGCACCCCTCCTGCACGCTCCCGACACTGTTGCAGTCCAAGCACGCTTTGCTGAACTTGTGCTCCCGGATCATGAGCGAGAGCGAGAGCGAGAGTGAGGAAGAGGTCGAGGAAGAGGTCGAAAGCGAGGAAGAAGCCGCGAGCCTTGTTAGGAGAGCTCGCTGAGCGGGTCGCGCACATCGTCGTGCTTGACGACCAGCTGTTAGTCGAGTTGCGCGTCACAGACCTAGACAGCTGTGTACGCACAAGCCGCAGGAAAGCGAGCGAACGAGCCTCTTCTAGAACTTCTCCTTCTCACCTCCTTTCGGCTCGGTCCGGTACGGCTGGCACAGCGCAAGGCTCGGCGAGCGCTCCAGCTAACCCTCGAGAGCCGCCTGCTCAGAGCAGAATCAGCTCGACGGCAGCCTGAGCGAGTTTGTGCGCCTTGCGCGTGTGCGTCGTCACGGGCGCACGGACCTCTCCCGCTCAGCTACGTGCCCTGCGCTCTGCCGCGCTCTGTCTCTGTCTGAGCTCCCGACAAGTCGGCTTGCTCGACTTCGGTCAAGCTCGTGCGAGCCGACACCTGCGTTTAGAGGAGGTGCGCACGAACCCGCCTCGCTCGCCAACTCTCCGAGCGCGAAAGGCAGGAAAGCCTAGACGGAGCGAGATCGAAACGCATTACACAGCAATAGAGAGGGAACAGAGCTACTCGAGAGGGGAGAAAGGAGAAGGGCTCGGCTAATCGGGGAGGCGCACGCCGTCGAAGCTCGACCGGCGTCTCCCTCCGACAACACGCTCGTGAACAGGACAGGGCGAGGCCAGGACGACGCTACGAGAAGAGAACGAGATAGAGAAGGAGGAGGGAGAGGCGAGGGAGGAGGAAGAGGAGGAGGGGAAGACGACCCGCAGGCCGTCGCCCCTTTTTTAGGGTGCTGCAGTCGGCCGAGCGACGCTCAGGCAGCGACGGCCTCGACCTCGACGGCGGGCTTGACCTTCTGGCACGACTTGCGCGCCGCCGGGGCGAATGAGCGGACCTTGATCGAGCCGGCGTTGGGCAGGCGAGTGTCGCCGACGAGGAAGCGGTCGACCTCGGCGGCCGTCTGACGGCCCTCGTTGATGCCGTGCACGATAAGCGACTGCGAGGAGGGAGTGAGAGAGCGTCAGCTGCTGCAGTGAGGGAGGCGGGACGAGGACGAGGGAGGAGCGACGCACCTGACCGCGCCTGCAATCGCCAGCAGCAAAGACGCCTTCGATCGCCGTGGCGTACTTGCCCTGCGGCGTCTTGATGTTGGAGCGGCCGTCCTGCTCGAGGCCGAGCGACTTGATGGCGGCGTCCTCGGGGCCGAGGAAGCCGAGGGCGAGGAGGATGAGGTCGGCGGGGAAGAACTCCTTCGAGTCGGGCACCTCGCTCATCTTCCACTGGCCGATCGCGTCCTTCTCCCACGCGACCCGCACCGTGTTGACGCCGGCGATGCGGCCGTCGGGGCCTGCGACGAACTCCTTGGTCGAGATCGAGTACTGCAGGAGGGCGAGCGAGGAGAGAGTCAGCGACCGAGCGCGCGAGGGAAGAGGCTCGAGAGCTGGACGCACCTCGCGAGGGTCCTTGCCGAACCGGTCGGCGACCTCGGCGTGACCGTAGTCTGCGCGTGAGTGTGAGTCAGTGAGGGGCGAAGGAGCAGGAGGGAGGGGAGAGACGACGCACCGGTGCGGAAGACGCGCGGCCACTGCGGCCACGGGTTGTCGCTCGCACGCGCCGACGGCGGCTGCGGCAGGAGCTCGAAGTTGACGACCGAGGTAGCGCCGTGACGGATCGAGGTGCCGCTGCGAGAGGCAAACGAGAGCGGACGAGGCGAAGGCGAAGAGGAAGCAGTTTGAGAAGGTCAGCGAGATGCTCGACTCGTGTTACGCCGGTCCTCCTCTCTCCGTGAGCGGTAAGAGAGACGCACATGCAGTCGTTGCCCGTGTCGCCGCCGCCAATGACGATGACGTTCTTGCCCTTGGCCGAGATGTAGTTGTCGTCGTCGAGGTTCGAGTCGAGGAGCGACTGCGAGCGAGCGTGCAGGTCGTCAGCGACCAGCTCGGCGCGCACGACGACGAGCAGCAGCAGGGGAGAAGGAGAGAGCGAGTGCGCACCTTGGTGTTCTGCTGGAGGAACTCCATGGCGAAATGGATGCCGCCGAGCTCGCGGTTCTTCATCTTGAGGTCGCGAGGCCAGGTCGCGCCGGTCGCCATGATGAGCGCGTCGTTCTCGGCCCGGATGTCGTGCACGTCGTGCGTCTTGCCGACGTGAGCGTTGTTGACGAACTGGACGCCCTCGTCGGCCATGAGGTCGATGCGGCGCTGGACGACGCGCTTGTCGAGCTTCATGTTGGGGATGCCGTACATGAGGAGGCCGCCGAAGCGGTCGTTGCGGTCGTACACCGTGACCGTGTGGCCGGCCTTGTTGAGCTGGTCGGCGGCGGCGAGACCTGCCGGGCCCGAGCCGATGACGGCGACCTTCTTGCCCGTGCGCTCGCTCGGCGGCGTCGCCTTGATCCAGCCCATCTCCCAGCCCTTGTCGATGATGGCCGCCTCGATGCTCTTGATGCCGACGGGCGCCTCGTTGATGCCGAGGACGCACGCACCCTCGCACGGCGCGGGGCAGACGCGGCCCGTAAACTCGGGGAAGTTGTTGGTCATGAGGAGGCGGTCGAGCGCGTCGCGCCACTGGCCCTTGAAGACGAGGTCGTTCCACTTGGGGATGACGTTACCGATCGGGCAGCCCGACTCGGACTGACAGAACGGCACGCCGCAGTCCATGCAGCGCGCGCTCTGCACCTTGAGCTCGTCGTCGTTGAGGCGGGTCGAGATCTCGGCCCAGTCCTGGGTGCGCTTGCGCGGGTTGCGGTACGCCTCGGTGAGGCGCTTGTACGTCTTGAAGCCGCGCACCTTGTCGAGCGTCTGGACCCGCTTCGTGGCCGCCGTCGCGTCGACCATGCTGTCCTCGAGGTCGCCGACGGCGGGCTCGGCGACGTGCTTGCCGTTCTCGACCGGGACGGCCGCCGCCTCCTCGACGGGCGCGAGCTTGGGCTGCGCCGACGTGAAGTTGCGCTTCTTGCTCGCCGCGGCGCGCACCTTCTCGGCCTCGAGGACCGCCTTGTAGTCGAGCGGCATGACGCGCACGAAGCGAGGGAGGACCTGGTTGAACGAGCGCAGGATGCCGGCGGCGAGCGTCGAGCCCGTGTGGTGCTTGTGGTCCTCGATCATGCCCCGCAGGGCGGCGATCTCGTGCGGGTCGTTGACCGTGTCGAGCTCGACCATCTCGAGGTTGACCTTGGCGCGGAAGTCGCGCGCGGCGTCAAAGACGTAGGCGATGCCGCCCGACATGCCCGCCGCAAAGTTGCGGCCGGTCGAGCCGAGGATGACGACGCGCCCGCCCGTCATGTACTCGCAGCCGTGGTCGCCGCAGCCCTCGACGACGGCGACGGCGCCCGAGTTGCGCACGGCGAAGCGCTCGGCCGAAATGCCGCGGATGTAGGCCTCGCCGCTCGTCGCGCCGTACAGGCACGTGTTGCCGACCTGCGAGGGGCGGGGGGGGGGGGGTGCGAGCGCGAGTCAGCTCCTGCTTCAAGCACGACAAGCGCGCCGCAAGCGCTCGAGCAAGGTAGGGGAGCGACGGCGGGCGGAAAGGAGAGAAGAGGCGAGGGAGGAAGGCGGCGAGAAAGGAGGAAGCGAGAGAAGGAGCTCACGATGATGTTCTCCTCGGCCTTGAAGGTCGAGCTCTCGTGCGGGTAGACGATGATGCGGCCGCCCGACAAGCCCTTGCCGACGTAGTCGTTGGCCTCGCCCTCGAGGCGGAACGTGATGCCGGGAGCGAGGAAGGCGCCGAGCGACTGACCGGCCGAGCCCTTGGCGACGATGTGGATCGTGTCCTTGGGGAGGCCGTCCTCGCCGTAGCGCTTCGAGACGTGGTTCGAGAGGGTTGTGCCGAGGGCGCGGCTGCAGGGAGGGCAGGGCGTGAGCGAGAGGCTCGAGGCAGCGAGAGAGGGAAGGAGGAGGGAGGTGGACGCACTCGGTGTTGACGACCTCGCAGTCGATGCGGACGGGCAGGCCCTTGGTGAGGGCGAGCTCGCTCTCCATGATGAACCTGTGCACGAAGAGAAGTCAGAACGAGGCGAGGAGAGGGGGAGGGAGAGGAGGAGAGGGAGGACGCACTTGTTGTCGAGGCGGAGGTGGAGCTTGTGCTCCTGCGCGACGGCCTTGTACGTCGCGACGCCGGGCCGCATCTCCCACGCAGGCTTGAGGAGCGCCGACAGGTCGAGGCTGGCCGTCTTGGGGTTGCGCAGCGCCTCGTCGACCTTGAGAAGGTCGGCCCGGCCGACCATCTCGTTGATCGTGCGGAAGCCGAGCTTGGCCATGATGGCGCGCAGCTCCTCGGCGACGTAGTAGAAGAAGTTGATGACGTGCTCGGGCTGACCGGTGAACTTGGCGCGCAGCGAGGGGTCCTGGGTCGCGATGCCGACCGGGCACGTGTTGAGGTGGCACTGCAGGGGCGGAAACTCGTCAACTCGACATTTTCGAACGTTTCCAGGTCGTAGAACTCGCACCTTCTTCATCATGGTGCATCCCATCGCGATTAAAGGCGTAGTGGCGAAACCCCACTCTTCTGCGCCGAGGAGGGTCGCGATGGCGACGTCGCGGCCCGTGCGGATCTGCCCGTCGGTCTGGAGCGTGACCCGGCCGCGCAGGTCGTTGAGGACGAGCGTCTGGTGCGTCTCGGCGAGGCCGAGCTCCCACGGCAGGCCGGCGTACTTGATGCCGGTCCAGCGAGACGCGCCCGTGCCGCCGTCGTGGCCCGAGACGAGGATGTGGTCAGCGCGCGCCTTGGCGACGCCCGACGCGACGACGCCGACGCCGACCTCGGAGACGAGCTTGACCGAGATGCGGGCGCGAGGGTTCTGCAGGGAGGGAGGATCGAATTTGAGAAGGTCGAGTCAGCTTCGACATCCTCCTCTCGCTCATCGAGTGCAGGAAGGAGAAGGAGAACTCACTGCGCACTTGAGGTCGTAGATGAGTTCCTTGAGGTCCTCGATCGAGTAGATGTCGTGGTGCGGCGGCGGCGAGATGAGGCCGACGCCCGGGGTCGAGTGTCGGGTGCGGGCGATGCTCTTCGAGACCTTGTGGCCGGGCAGCTCGCCGCCCTCGCCGGGCTTGGCGCCCTGCGCCATCTGCGAGGGAAGGGGAGGAAGGGCGCGAGTCAGCGCTGCGACGAGGGAGAGGTCGAGGGGAGGAGCAGGACTGGACGCACCTTGATCTGGAGCTCGTCGGCGTCGCTCAGATAGGCGCTCGTGACGCCGAAGCGGCCCGAGGCGATCTGCTTGATGGCCGAGCGCATCGTGTCGCCGTTGGGCATGACCTCGGACCGAGCGGCGTCCTCGCCGCCCTCGCCCGTGTTGCTCTTGCCGCCGATGCGGTTCATCGCGACGGCGAGGCTCGAGTGCGCCTCCATCGAGATCGAGCCGTAGCTCATGGCGCCCGTGACGCAGCGCTTGACGATCTCGTGCCACGGCTCGACCTGCTCGAGCGGGATCGGGTCGGCCTGCTCAAAGTCGAAGTCGAGCAGGCCTCGGAGCGTGACGGCGCGGACCTGGCGGCGCGCGTTGGCCGAGTAGGCGTCGTACGACTTCTGGTTCTTCTCGCGCACGGCGTCCTGGAGCGAGGCGATGCTCGCCGGGTCGTTGATGTGCGCCTCACCGTTGAGGCGCCAGTGGTACTCGCCCGTCTCGGGCAGGCCGGGCGCGAGTACCGTCTCGCGCGACGGGTAGCCGCGCTCGTGCAGCTCGAGGGCGTCGAGGGCGAGGAGGTTAAAGTCGCTGCCCGAGATGCGCGACGCCGTGCCGACGAAGCACTTCTCGACGACGTCGGCGTGCAGGCCGAGGATCTCGAAGATCTGCGAGCCTGCGGGTGGCAGACGAGGACGTGTCGACGAGGTGAGAAAGAGGGAAGAAGGAGGGCGAGGAGAGTAGGTGAGGAAGGAAGGGCGAAGAGCGGGAGGGAGGGAAGGACGAGGGCGAGGTCAGCTCAAGTTTGCCTCTCTCTGGCTGCGGCGAGATGCAACCCACCTCGGTAGCCGGCGAGCGTCGAGATGCCCATCTTGGAGAGGACCTTGAGGATGCCGTTGTTGACGGCGGCGATGTAGTTCTTGACGACCTGCTCGTCCGTAAGGTCGACCTGCACGAGCGCGACACGACGACGAGGGTCAGCTCACACTCCTTGCACGCACCGGGAGCACGGCGTAGGGCGAGAGAGAGGGAGCGAGAGAGGGAGAGCGGGGGAGGAAGGAGACGCACCTTGAGAAGACCCTCGCGGCGGATCTTGAGGAGCGCCTCGAAGCAGAGCCACGGGCAGACGGCGTCGGCACCGTAGCCGATGAGGACGCAGACATGGTGCACCTCGCGCGCGTCGGCGCTCTCGACGACGAGGGCGATCTTGCTGCGCTGCTTGGTGCGCACGAGGTGGTGGTGGACGCCGCCGGTCGCGACGGCGCTCGAGAGGGCGACGCGGTCGGCCGACAGGGCGCGGTCCGACAGGACGACGACGCGCACGCCTTGCTCGACGGCCTGCGTCACCTCGGCGCAGACGCGCTCGAGGGCGGCGGCGTAGCCGGCCACGCCCTCGTCCTTGGCGAACGTCGTGTCGATCGTGCGCTCCTGCCACGCCGGGTACACGGCGCCGAGCTTCTTGAGCGCCTCGGTCTCCTCGACCGAGAGGACGGGCGACGTGAGGTGCAGGCGCGACGCCTGCGCCTGCGACATCTCGAGGAGGTTGCCCTCGTTGCCGAGCGAGATGTCGAGGCTCATGACGATGGCCTCGCGGATCGGGTCGATCGGCGGGTTCGTGACTTGCGCAAAGAGTTGGCGGAAGTAGTCGTAGGCGAGGCGAGGGGCGGTCGCCATGCAGGCGAGGGGCGCGTCGTTGCCCATCGAGCCGAGGGCCTCCTTGCCCTCGTTGACGAGCGGGCGCAGGAGGAGGTCGAGCTGCTCGAACGAGTAGCCCTCGGCGAGCAGGCGCGGGTCGGTCGACACCGAGCTCTCGTCGAGCGGGACCGACAGCTGGTGGCCCTTGGCGCGCTCCTTGGCCATGATGTCGGGCAGGCGCAGGAGCTCGTTGGCGACCCAGTTGGCGAACGGCTGGCGGCGCGCCGTCGTCATCTTGAGCTCCTTGTCGTCGACGATGCGGCCCTCGAGCGTGTCGACGAGGAGCATCTTGCCCGGCTGGAGGCGGCCCTTGCGCGTCACCTTCTCGGGCTCGACGGCGATCGTGCCGACCTCGCTCGCGCAGATGATGATGTCGTCGGTCGTCGTGATCCAGCGGCACGGGCGCAGGCCGTTGCGGTCGAGGTTGGCGCCGCAGAACCGGCCGTCCGAGAACGTGAACAGGGCCGGGCCGTCCCAGGGCTGCGAGCGGCGAGACGTGCAGGACGAGCGTCAGCGTCACGAGCTCGTCGAGCGACAGAGTAGGCGCACGAGGAGGAAAGGGCGGAAACGAGACGCACCTCCATGACGCAGGACGCCCACTGGTAGAAGGCGCGCTTCTCGGGCTCCATCTCGGTCGAGTTGGCCTCGGGGATCATGAGCATGACGGCCTCGTGCATCTTGAGGACGCCGTTGACGATGAGGAGCTCGAGGACGTTGTCGAACGCGGCCGAGTCGGACCCGCCCGTCTCGATGATCGGGTACAGGAGCTCGAGGTCGTCGCCGAAGCGCTCCGAGCGCATGCTGCCCTCGCGCGCGCGCATCCAGTTCTTGTTGCCGCGCACCGTGTTGATCTCGCCGTTGTGCGCCGCCCACCGCATGGGCTGGGCGCGGTCCCACGAGGGGAACGTGTTGGTCGAGAAGCGCGAGTGGACGAGGCAGAAGTGCGACGCGAACAGGACGTGGTTGAGGTCGTGGTAGTAGGCGTACACCTGGACGGGCGACAGCTGGCCCTTGTAGACGATGTTCTTGGTCGAGAGAGAGCAAATGTAGAACCCGCTCTCGAGCTTGAGCGTGTGCGTCGCGTGCTTGCGCAGGACGTACAGCTGGCGCTCGAACTGGCGCTCGTCGAGGTCGCCGCCCTGCGGCTCCTTGGTGTCGGCGCCGTAGTGGCTCTTGAGGACGACGAACGGCTGGAGGATGATGGGCTCGCGCGAGAACGACGCCGGGCCGAGGAGGGTCGAGTCGACCGGGACGTGGCGCCACCCGAGGACGCGCAGGCCGAGCTTGTCGGCGATGCTCGTGAACGTCGCCTTCTGCTGCTTGAGGGCCGGGTCGCGCGTCCAGTTGGGCGTCGTCGGCTTGCGGAAGAAGATGTTGCCGACGGCGTACTCGCCCTCGGCGGGGAGCTTAACGCCGAGGTCGCGCTCGCCCTCGCGCACGAAGAAGCCGTGCGGGATGCCGACCATGACGCCTGCGCCGTCGCCGTCGCGCGAGTCGGCACCGGTGGCGCCGCGGTGGGTCATGTTGCCTGCGAGCGAGCGGTGCGAGCGAGTCAGCGCCGAGCAGGACGAGAGGAGCGCGCCATCGAGAGGAACGCACAGAGGAGGTTCCTGGCATCGCTGACGATCTGCGTGAACAAGATGCTGAGCGTCAGCGATTGTCGAGGGAGCGGGAGCTCGTCGTTGAGCGAGGACGACGAGGACGAAGACGCACCTTGTGCGACGGCTTGCCCTTGATGTGGCAGACGAAGCCGACACTGTGAGACGAGAGGGCAAGGTGCCGGGTCAGCAGGAGGGTCGCACGAGAGCCCGAGAGGAAGGAACGTGCGGACGCACCCGCAAGCATCCTTCTCCTCGTCCGGGTTGTACAGGCCCTGCTTGGCGGGGAGGCCGCCGAGGTTGTCGTCGCGCAGGACGCCCTCGGCGTGCGGGCCGCGGTCGTCGACGGCCTGGTCGTTGGCCGGGTCGAGGGTCGCGCCCGAGCCGGACGAGTGGTCGCGGGCGGAGCTCAGGCGGGCGAGGGCGGCATCCTCGCCGTGGATCGGGACGGGGTGGTGCTGGTGGTTGACAGGGGTGGCGTGGGCGAGGGTCGGGGCCATCACACGGGCGTGGATGGAGCG
>Ga0308170_10003712_pt1 | contig 12352 bp, 9 predicted proteins | sample PhyBR2_2_FD_202136 | JGI IMG/M metagenome (GOLD analysis project Ga0308170, IMG submission 202136) | Phyllosphere microbial communities from UC Gill Tract Community Farm, Albany, California, United States - DLSLSB.R2 | ecosystem: Host-associated > Plants > Phyllosphere > Unclassified | place... | reverse complement strand
CGGTATACGCCGTCCAGCGTCATGAACAGGTTCGCCACGATGATCCCCACGCGGACATTGTGGACCTGCCCCCGGATACTGTCCAGTGCCCGTGGCAGGATGGTGCCATGCTGCTCCTTGAGCTCGTGGAAACCACGCAAACGGTCGCATCGACCCGGTCCCGGCTGGCAAAGGTGGATGCCCTGGCGCACCTGCTGCGCCGGCTTGATCCCGCGGAAATCCCGACGGCGGTCGGCTTGCTCAGTGCCAGGCCGCGCCAGGGGCGCGTCGGGGTGGGGTGGAGCGCGGTGGCAGCGGCCAGGGAGGAGCCCGCCGCGGAGCCCAACCTGACGGTCGCGGACCTCGATGCTGCACTGGACCGCCTGCTGGGGACGGCGGGCACAGGCTCGGGGGCGGAGCGGGCAGGCATCCTGCGGAAACTGATGGCCGCGGCCACTGCGCCCGAACAGTCGTTCATCGCGGGCGTCCTGCTCGGCGAGCTTCGCACCGGCGCCCTGGAAGGAGTGCTGACGGACGCCGTCGCCCGCGCTTCCGGGAGGCCTGTTGCCGCCGTTCGAAGGGCCGCCATGCTCTCCGGGGACCTCGGCGGAACTGCCATGCTCGCGCTGACCGGCACCGAGGCTGAGCTTGATGCTGTGGGCCTGGTGGTCGGCCGCCCGGTGCTGCCCATGCTCGCGTCCACTGCTGCAAGTCCCGGCGAAGCATTGGAAACCACGGGGGAGGCCTCGGTGGAATACAAGCTCGACGGCGCCCGCATCCAGGTGCACCGCGCCGGCGACGACGTCAGCATCTACACCCGCAACCTGGCCGACGTCACGCACAGGCTCCCCGAAGTGGTGGACGTGGTGCGCGGACTGCCGCTGCAGCACGTGATCCTGGACGGCGAGACCCTTGCCTTGGATGAGGAAGGCGGTCCGCGGCCGTTCCAGGAAACCATGGCGCGGTTCGGCGCAGACGCGGTGCGGGAGACAGTCCTGCATCCCTGGTTCTTCGACGTGCTGCACCTTGACGGGCAGGACCTGCTGGATGAGCCGTTGTCCGCCCGGATCGAGGTGCTGCAGCGCATCGCCCCGGCACACCGGATACCGGGGGAGGTTACGGCTGACGCGGCCGTCGCCGAACGGGTGTCGCAGGAGGCGCTGGCCGCCGGCCACGAGGGCGTGGTGGTGAAGGCAATCGGCTCTGCCTACGCTGCCGGCCGCCGGGGATCAAACTGGGTCAAAGTGAAGCCGGTCCTGACATACGACCTGGTGGTGCTCGCCTGCGAATGGGGGTCGGGACGGCGTAACGGGATGCTCTCTAACCTGCACCTCGGGGCCCTGGACTCTGCGGGGGAGTTCGGCGAACCCGGCGGGTACGTGATGGTGGGCAAGACCTTCAAGGGGCTCACGGACGAACTGCTGCGCTGGCAGACCGAACGGTTCCAGGAAATTGAGGTGCGGCGCACGGCCGGCACCGTCTGGGTTGAGCCCGTTACCGTCGTCGAAATTGCCATCGACGGTGTTCAGCAGTCGCCGCGGTACCCCGGGGGCATCGCCCTTCGTTTCGCCCGGGTCAAGCGCTACCGCGACGACAAAACTCCTGCTGAAGCGGACTCCATCCAGACCCTGCGTGCCCTGCTGCGCCAGTAGTGCACTCGGAAGCTACCGGCGCATTCCGCTCCGCTGGCTCTGCAACCGCCGGGCCACTCCGTCCGGCAGGCGCCTGGCAATCATGCGGTAAAACAGCAAGACTGCCAGGGCGGCCACCACGATGCCCACAAGGTTCAGCAACAGTTGGAGGGCAGAGCCTGCCGCCTTTTGGTATTCGCCCAGCACCAAAGCAACCGCAACGTATCCGGCCGCCGGAACGGTTGTCACCGAAATGAACACCCCGATCAGCGCTGCGGAACGCCGGCCAATGATTGACAGCATCCCGGCGATTCCGGCCAGCACGGCAACGATCAGCGAATAAGGCCCGGGGTGGTAGATGAATTCGACGGCCGAGCCCTTGTCCAGGGCATCGCGCGGGAAGAGCCCCAGCGGCACTGAAAGCCACGCTGTCAGGGCAGCCAACAGCATGGCCACGGGGAAGCCCACGCCCAGCGCGATGGCGGCGCGCCGCCCAAGCTTCCACTGCCTGGTGGCAATCGAGACTGCAAGGGCAGCCAGCGGGCCGAACTCTGGACCGACGGCCATGGCGCCCACTATGGCGATGGGGGAGTCGGTCACGATTCCGATTCCCGCAAGCTGCGTTGCCAGCACCAGGAACGCCACGAAATTCCAGGTCAACCGGGAGTCCTCGCCCGTCTGCCGCGTCACGTCGTGCCAGATCACGGCGTCCGCCCCGTCCCCGGGGGCGGCACGCTCCGCCCGGTCGGCATTGCTGGACAGGACGAACTCGGGCGTGGACATGGCAATCGAGCCCACGTCCCGGATCTTCAGGACATCGAGCTTCTCGAGCAGTTCCTCCACCGACTCCCGGGCGATCAACACCTCGATTACATCGCCCTCCGGGACAACGGCAGCTCCCGGCACCAGCGCCACTTCCGCGGCGCCCCGCTGGTCACGGCAGGTCTGCAGCGTTACGGCGGACAGCTCCGCAGGCACACATATCCGCAGCTGGACAACCATGCCCGCTCCCTTCGACCGTTCTGGCCAGCATAGTCCGCGCGGCCGGTTTGATTGGCTGTTGCAGGCGGCGTTGGCTAGGGTAGATGCTTTGGCTGGCGGGCATCCTGAGAGGTTTTTGTGACGATAACGGAAACCCCGAAGGCGCCGGAGGACAGGCCCAACGCCGCCTCCAGGCAGCGGAAACCCACCTTCCGCCCCGAGGTCCAGGGGCTGCGCGCCTTGGCCGTCCTGATGGTCGTTGCCTACCACGTGTGGCTGGGCCGCGTGTCCGGCGGCGTGGACATCTTCCTGCTGGTTTCCGCTTTCCTGATGACACTGTCGTTCGTCCGCAAGGCCGAATCCGGCAACCCCTTCCGGCTCCTGGCGCACTGGCTGCACCTGTTCAAGCGCCTGCTGCCCGCCGCCGTCGTGGTGATCCTCGGAGTCCTGGCCGGCACCTGGCTGATTCTTCCCCAAGGCCGCTGGCCGGAGGTGCTCGACCAGGCCTGGGCATCGCTCCTGTACCGCCAGAACTGGCTGCTCGCGGACGCCGCGGTGGACTACTACGCGCAGGACCACGCAGGCGCCAGCCCCCTGCAGCATTTCTGGTCCCTGTCCATCCAAGGGCAGGTTTTCATCCTGTGGCCGCTGGTTTTCGCCGCCACTGCCGCGGTGTTGGGCTGCCTGCGGAAGGTTTCCTTCCTGCAATGGGTGACTTTCCGGGGGCTGCTGGCCATGGTGTTCGGTGCCGTGTTCGTGGTGTCCCTGGCCTATTCGATCGAGCAGACCGCCACCAACCAGGCATACGCCTACTTCGATACACGCGCCCGGCTTTGGGAGTTTGCGCTGGGATCATTGCTGGCACTGGCGCTGCCCTACCTCAAACCCGGGCGCGTGCTGCGGGTGGTACTGGGCTGGGCGGGACTGGCGGGAATGGTTTCCTGCGGGCTTGTCCTGACCGTGGACCGCTCCTTTCCCGGGTACGTGGCCCTCTGGCCCACGCTGGCCGCGGCCGCCATCATCGTGGCGGGGCAGAGCGGCAGCCGGTTCGGCGTGGACCGGCTCCTCAGCAGCCGGCCGGCCGTCGCGCTGGGTGACAACTCCTACGCCCTGTACCTCTGGCATTGGCCCCTCCTGGTGCTGGCGCTCGCGGCCACGGGCGTGGAAGCGCCGAATCTGAAGCAGGGTTTTGGCATCGTCGGGGCTTCCATCGTGCTCGCCGTACTGACCACCCGTTTTGTCGAAAAGCCCCTGCGTGAATGGCACTGGCCCAAACTCCGCGCCTGGCGCACCGCCGTCGTCATTGTGGCCTGTGGTGCCCTGCTGGCAGGGCCCGTTGCCGTCTGGCAGACCTCGCTCACGGCGGAGGAACGGGCGACGGCGGCACAACCCAGGGAGCTCACGCCGGGTGCCCTTGCGCTCACCCCGGAGAACGAAAACACTCCCGCGCCCAGGGCGCGGACCATCCCCGGGCCCACCGCTTTGGACAACGACTGGGCCGGCATCGACTCGCCCTGCACAGGCGCCAACGCCACCGACGATCCGATCCTGGAGGGCTGCAGGCAGGAATTGCCGGAGGAACCGTCCACCAAGCGCATCGTGGTCCTGGGCGATTCCCACTCCCAGCAGTACCTTGCCGCGCTGGCGCCACTCGCGGCTGCCCGTGGCTGGGAGCTGGTGACGCTGCTAATGCCTGCCTGCCGCTTCGGCGCCGAATCGGAGACGCGGAATGCCGAGTGCAACGCCTACAACCGCGCCAGCTCCGCCTACGTGCTGGAGCACCCCCCGGATGCCGTATTCACCGTGGCATCGCTGACCCACGAGGAGGCCCCGTTCGAAACAGAAGTCCCCGGCTACCTCGACGGCGTGAAGCCATTCGCGGACGCGGGCATCGAGATCGTGGGCATCCGGGACAATCCGCGGTTCACATTCAACATGCCGCAGTGCGCCCAGCGCCACGGCGCCAACGCTGCCGCCTGCAACCCGCCGCTGGCCGAGTCCCTGGTGGAACCGTCGCCCTTGGAGAATTACCGCGGCAAGCTTCCGGGGCTGCACCTGATGGACATGAGCGACTTCATCTGTGCCCGCGGCGTCTGCCCCGCGGTGGTAGGGAATGTGTACGTATACAAGGACGACAACCACCTCACCAGGACCTACGTGGAGACCATGATCCCGATGTTCGAGCAGCGGCTGCTCGCAGCCACCGGCTGGAGCTGAGCCCGGACCGGCCGCGGGGAGTGCCGTTGCTCACATCGGGGGCTTGGAATAGGGGGATCGGCGCCGAGGTTCTAATATTTACTCAACACTTTCTGCCCCCGGAACGCCGTGCTGCACGGTGCTCCCGCAGGATCGTCTGCACAGGCCAGTTCCGTAATCACGGGCTGGTCATCGGCTGCAACCCCTACCCGTGACCCAGCAACCAAGGTAAGAGGCGCACTCATGACCGAGCCCGAACACAACCCCTTTGGCTTCATTGGCCTGACCTACGACGACGTCCTCCTCCTGCCGGGCCACACCGACGTCATCCCGTCCGAGGCGGACACGTCCTCCCGGATCTCCAAGCGGATCAGCGTGCAGACCCCGCTGCTCTCCGCCGCGATGGACACCGTCACCGAGTCCCGCATGGCCATCGCCATGGCACGCCAGGGCGGCTTGGGCGTGGTGCACCGCAACCTCTCCATCGCCGACCAGGCAGACCAGGTGGACCGGGTCAAGCGCAGCGAGTCGGGTATGATCACCAACCCGCTCACCATCCGCCCCGAGGCAACGCTGCGGGAACTGGACGATCTGTGCGCCCACTACCGCGTGTCCGGCCTGCCCGTGGTGGACGAGGACAACCGCCTGCTGGGCATCGTTACCAACCGCGACACCCGGTTCGTCCCGGAGTCCGATTTCCCGCTGCGGCTGGTCAGCGACGTGATGACCAAGATGCCCCTGGTCACCGGGCACGTAGGCATCAGCCGCGAGGAAGCCTCGCACAAGCTGGCCACCAACAAGATCGAAAAGCTCCCGCTCGTTGATGACCAGGGGCGGCTCAAGGGCCTGATCACCACGAAGGACTTCACCAAGGCCGAGCAGTACCCGCTGGCCACCAAGGACGACGAAGGCCGCCTGCGGGTCGGTGCCGCCATCGGCTTCTTCGGGGACGGCTGGGAGCGCGCCATGACCCTGGTGGACGCCGGCGTCGACGCCCTGTTCGTGGACACCGCCAACGGCCACTCCCAGGGCGTGCTGGACATGATCCACAGGCTGAAGTCCGAGCCCGCCGCCGCGCACGTGGACATCATCGGCGGCCAGGCGGCCACCCGCGAAGGGGCCCAGGCGCTGATCGACGCCGGTGCCGACGGCATCAAGGTGGGCGTCGGCCCCGGCTCCATCTGCACCACCCGCGTGGTGGCCGGCGTCGGCGTCCCGCAGATCACCGCCATCTACGAATCGGCCAAGGCTGCCATTCCGGCCGGCGTGCCGCTGATCGCCGACGGCGGCCTGCAGTACTCCGGCGACATCGGCAAGGCGCTGGTTGCCGGAGCGGACACGGTCATGCTCGGCTCCCTGCTCGCCGGCTGCGACGAGTCCCCGGGCGAGCTGATCTTCGTCAACGGCAAGCAGTTCAAGTCCTACCGTGGCATGGGCTCCCTCGGCGCCATGCAGTCGCGTGGCAAGAACACCTCCTACTCGAAGGACCGCTACTTCCAGGCCGACGTGTCCGGTGACGACAAGCTGATCCCCGAAGGCATCGAAGGCCGGGTTGCTTACCGCGGCCCGCTGTCCTCCGTGGCCTACCAGCTGGTCGGCGGCCTCCGCCAGACCATGTTCTACACCGGCGCGCCCACCATCCCCGAGCTGAAGGTCCGCGGCAAGTTCGTCCGGATCACCTCCGCCGGCTTGAAGGAATCGCACCCGCACGACATCCAGATGACCGTCGAGGCGCCTAACTACGGCTCGCGCTAAAGACCCTATTGGGATGGGCATTTCTGCCCATCCCAGTTTTTTGCGCTAATTACTATAGTCGTTGGAGCAATAACTTTTCGCGCGACTTTGGGGGCAGTAGTGGCAGGCACTTTCTATGGGGCGGACGTCGCCCAGCTGCGGCTGCTGGCTGCCAGCCTTCGGTCGGCAGGGCGGAGCCTTGATGGACAACGCCAGTTGCTTGGCGCAGGCGTGGACGCCACCCGTTGGCCCGGCCCTGATGCGGAGAGGTTCCGTGGGGACTGGAAAACAAGCCATAGCCGTTCCCTGTCCGCCGCCGCCTCGTTTCTGGATGCAGCCGCCGAAACCGTGCTCCGCCATGCCACGGAGCAGGAGCAGGCAAGTTCCGGGAATACCGGCTCCGCGGCTTCACCCACCAACGAAGCCAAGCCGGGAGGAACTTCCAAACTGAGCGCGGGAACACCCAGTCTCGACGACATCAAAGGCAAGCCCGCGGCCGAGGTGCGGGACTGGTGGCTGGGCCTGACGGCAGCGCAGCAGGAGGCCTTCGTTCGCAGCCACCCGGCCGCCGCGGGAAACACCAACGGCATACCCTTCGAGATACGGATCGAAGCAAACCGCGCCAACGCGCAAAGCCGAATCGACTGGCTGCAGAACCATGACCCAGAGCCCAAACTGAACCCCTGGATCCTCGACTCAAGCTACCCCGCACGCTTCGCTGCCGAACACGAAGCGTGGCGGAAGCGCCAGGACGGGGTCAAGTACCTGCAGAAGGTTGTGGAAGGCAAGATCCAGCTCGCCGCCTACGATCCTGCGCGGAGTTCCATCATTGAGCTCGTGGGCGACTACAACGCGGATACGACGACGGTCATCACTTATGTACCCGGTACCTTCACCAATGAGGCGTCGTTCTATGAGGGCAAGGCTCAGGAGTTGGCCCAGCGGCTGGTCCGGTCGGACGAATCGGGGCGTACGGCTGCTTTTGTCTATAAGGGATCGGAGTTTCCCGACGGTGACCCGATCGAGGCGCTGCTGGGTGAAGCCAACAACGACGAGTTCGTCGCCGGTACCGGGCCTGTCCTGCAGGAATTCCAAGATGCCGTTGACCTGGAACGGGCAGGGCAAAGTCAGTCGGTGGGGGTAGGGCACAGCTGGGGTCTTAGGAACCTCACGGCAGCAGAAATTGAGGGAGCCCGCTTCGATAAGCTCATCGCGCTCTCCGGCGCTGCCATTCCTTCGGGCTGGGTCCCCAACCCGGGCACCGACTACACCAGCTTCACGTATCCTGATCTCCTGTTGGCCGCCGAGACCGCGGGATTGGTGGGGGATAACTACCCGATGAAGGAGCCAGCCTTTGAAAAGCACGTCTATGAGCCGCCCGGAGGTTCCCGGTTATCTGAGTACTACAGCCCTGACAATCACAGCCTCATCGCCTCCACCGATCCAAGGAACGAGAGGCCCTTGGAGGACCTCCGTGAGGAGATTCTTAGCCGCTAAATATGGGTTGGCCGGCACGCTGGCAGTTACGTTAGTGCTTGCCTCCTGTGGGCAGGCGGGAAAGGGAACGGACATGGAGATCACGCTCGAATCAGCAAAATCCAGTGTCATGTCCGCGGAGCGGGAGATCCTGGCGCTGCTGCCCGGGGAGGCTGTTCGCTCCACGTTTGCCCATGACACTTCAAGCCTTATGAGTTGCGACGGCGACCGAAAGAAATGGGTGGGGGATGCCGTGGCGGAACTGGAGGCTGCGGTGGACCGGAACGGCTTCCTTGACAAGGTGTCCGAAACGATGCGCGGGCGGGAAGGCTGGAAGGTCTCCGAAGACAAAACTGCCCGCGGGGATCGTTCCATCGGGCTCCTGCATGAGGACGGCACACACCTCATGGTTGCGTTTGAGGAAACCCCGGAATCACTTCGCGTAGCGGGCTACAGTGCCTGCTTCAACTTTCCGGAGTACGAGTACGGCGAAGAATACTGACCGCCGCTCCACTCGGGGAGCAGCACTAGGCTGATTCCATGTCCCAACCGCGCCATCCGGCGGAACTGACCCCCAAACGCGATCCGCAAAAACGGCTCGCCCTGCGCCCCTATGCCAAGGCCGTGGCCCAGGTCCTTCGCGTGAGCTTCCGGGCGTCCCCGGGGGCCGTGATCATGAAGGTGCTCGGCTCCCTGATCTCCGCCGTGCTGCCGTTGGTCACTACTTACTTCGCGTCCCTCACCACCTCGGCCTTGGCCGCAGCGTATGCGGGCGATGGCGGAGCGGGGCGCAGCGCGATCGTCTACGTCATCGTCACTGCCGCACTGGGTCTTTTTTGGGGCGCCTTCAACAGCGTGGACCGCTACATCCAGCAGCTGATGAGTTTCAAAGTAGGCGCCATCGTGGGGGACCAGATGTATGAGCGCTTCCTGTCCCTGGAGTTCTGGCGCTACGACGACAAGGAGACGGTGGACCTCTACGACCGCGCCAAGCGGTTCTCCGATTCGTACGCCCGCGTCCTGGACCGGATCGCCGCCATCTTCACCCAGCTCGTCTCGGTCATCCTGGCCATCGGCGCCCTGCTGCTGGTCAGCTGGTGGATCGCCGTCATCGTCCTGGTGGCCATCGTCCCCAGCGTGTACCTGCAATTCAAGCTGTCCAAGGAGCAGATTGCGCACTGGAACACGCAGGTGGACTCACGCCGCCAGCGCCGCATGATCGAAACCAACCTCCTCCGCCCACAGCACATCGCCGAGATGCGGCTCTACGGCATCGTCGGCTTCCTCATGGACCTTCGTTCCCGCCTCCGCGACGCTGACGAACGCCGGCGCCTGGACTACCAGCGGCGCTACATCCCCAAACAACTGGCCGCGGACGCGCTGCAATACGGCGCCGAAGTGGTGTCGCTGATCTGGGTGGTAGGCCAGATCATCGCCCGCGCAGCCCCGGTCGGCCAGTTCCTCTACGTCCAGCAGATCGTCAGCCGCGCGCTGTCCACCGCCAACAACTTGGTGTCCTCGCTCAGCTCCATCGATGAAGACCTCGCCAACCTGAAGGACTACGAGCTTTTCATGGCCATGCCAGTCCACTCGGAACATGCGCCGCCGTTGCTGGAGGCGCCCAGGGAAGTGGAACTGAAGGACATCCGCTTCACGTACACGGGCAGCGACATCGAGGTGATCAAGGGCATCAGCCTGACCATCCGCCAAGGCCAGCACATCGCCATCGTGGGGGAGAACGGCGCCGGAAAGTCCACCCTCATCCGCATCCTGGCCGGCCTCTACCGTCCCGACTCAGGGCAGGTAATGCTCGACGGCGTGGATCTCGCTGCCGTCGACGTCACCTCCTGGCACCGGCACCTGGCAGTGCTCAGCCAGGAGTTCCTGAAGTACGAGTTCGCCACCGCAGCCGAGAACATCTTCTTTGGAGACGTGGAGAACCCCCGCGATGACGGCCGGATCAGGAGGGCAGCAGCAGACGCCGAAGCACTCGACTTCATCAACAAACTGCCCAACGGCCTGGACAACCACGTCAGCAACTGGATGGAAGACCCGCGCGGCCGCAAGGGCAGCGGCCTCTCCGGCGGCCAGTGGCAGCGCCTGGCGATGGCCCGGAACTTCTACCGCGATGCGTCCTTCATGGTGATGGATGAGCCCACGTCCGCCATCGACGCGCTCGCCGAGCACCGGATCTTCACGCGTCTCTTCTCGGACCGCAGCAGCACCATCATCGCCATCAGCCACCGGCTCGCCACGATCGAGAAGGCGGACGTAGTGTACATGCTGGAGGACGGGAGGATCGTGGAGCAGGGAACCCACAAGGAACTCGTGGCGCTTCGGGGACGATACTTCCGGATGTTCGAATCTCAACTCACCGTTGAGGAGCCAACGGGTTCCTAGCCCTCCACCACGGTGGTGCGCACACGGGCCACACTTGGCCGCGGCGGCACGCTGCTGAAGCCGAACGTGACGGCGGGACGGATGGGTGCCAGCGGCCCGGCGTCGGCCCCGTGCCAGCTGACGACGGCGGACGTCACATGGTGCAGGTCGGTCACCCCGTAGAACTCCGCCCGCCCACTGCCGGCGGTTCCATAGGTGCGGGCGCCGGGTGCTGCGAGGGCAGCGAGCGGATTGACCGCGGCGAGCCAGCGGGGATGGACTGCAATGCGCCGGGGCAATGTCCGCAGCGCTGTTCCCAGCAGGGTCCTCGCACCGGTGACGGCCCGGATTGCCAGCGGGCCGGCGTCGACCGTCAACGTGCGCTCGGCGAGCGAGGCGGAAACGTCGACGATCTTTACTTCATCAAAGCTGTAGGTGGCTGAAATAAAGCCCGCTACTTCGGGTGTCGGCGCCAGCAGCAGGCGGTGTCCGGAAGGCTGCTGCACCATAACGTCCGCGAAGGAGCCAAAGGGGGAGTCCTGCCACATCCCCACCACAGCCCGCAGCCCGGAGGTGGTGCCGATGCCGGTGATGTGCCCATCAAATGTCCAGCGGCTGCCCATCACGCCACTGTACCCACCCGGGCACGCGGCTGGGCAGCCGTAATGCGCCTCTGGGATAACCTAGAGCAGTGACTTATGAGATCGAGATCGGCCGTGGCAAGCGTGGGCGTCGTGCCTACTCCCTGGATGACATTGCAATCGTCCCCAACCGTCGCACCCGTGACCCCAAGGACGTCTCCGTCTCCTGGCAGATCGATGCGTACCAGTTCGAAATGCCGGTGATCGCAGCTCCGATGGATTCGGCCATGTCGCCGGCCACCGCAATTGCCCTGGGCAAGCTGGGCGGCCTTGGCGTGCTGGACCTGGAAGGCCTGTGGACCCGGTACGAGGACCCGCAGTCCGTGCTCGACGAAATCGCCGCCCTCGAGGATGAAATCAACAGCCCTGCCGTGACCGGACGGATGCAGGAGCTGTACCAGGCCCCCATCCAGCCTGAACTCATCACCTCGCGCCTGGCCGAGATCCGCGAGGCCGGCGTCACCGTTGCCGGGTCCCTCACCCCGCAGCGCACCCAGGAGCACTACAAGACGGTCCTGGCGGCGGGCGTCGACATCTTCGTCATCCGCGGCACCACCGTGTCGGCAGAGCATGTCTCCAAGGACCACGAGCCGCTGAACCTGAAGCAGTTCATCTACGAACTCGACGTCCCCGTGATCGTTGGCGGCGCTGCGGGCTACACTCCGGCGCTGCACCTCATGCGCACGGGCGCTGCGGGCGTACTGGTGGGCTTCGGCGGCGGCGCAACCACCACCACCCGCCGTGCCCTGGGCATCCACTCACCCATGGCGTCCGCCATCTCCGACGTCGCCGCGGCACGCCGGGACTACATGGACGAGTCCGGCGGCCGCTACGTCCACGTTATTGCCGACGGCGGCATGGGCACCTCAGGCGACATCGTCAAGGCGATTGCCATGGGCGCCGACGCCGTCATGCTGGGCAGCGCCCTGGCCAGGGCGGAAGAAGCCCCCGGCAAGGGCTGGCACTGGGGGCAGGAGGCCCACCACACCGAACTGCCGCGCGGGGACCGCGCCAACGTCGGCACCGTGGGTCCGCTGGAGGAAGTCCTCTTCGGCCCCGGCCACCACACGAACGGAACGTCCAACCTTATCGGGGCGCTGCGGCGCTCCATGGCGACCACCGGCTACTCGGACCTGAAGGAATTCCAGCGGGTCGACGTCGTCGTGTCTCCTTACGAAGGAAACTAACGCACAGGTCAGGGCCGGGTGCGCGCCGCCCGGCCCTGCCCAAAGCATGCCCCTTGCAAGTAGTGTGGGTTTACTACCGGCACTAGAGGCACTGGAGGCGTTCAATGAAGAGTGTTCCTGCAAACGGCGGAGTCCTTGGACCGGAGGC
>Ga0308170_10003710_pt1 | contig 12353 bp, 11 predicted proteins | sample PhyBR2_2_FD_202136 | JGI IMG/M metagenome (GOLD analysis project Ga0308170, IMG submission 202136) | Phyllosphere microbial communities from UC Gill Tract Community Farm, Albany, California, United States - DLSLSB.R2 | ecosystem: Host-associated > Plants > Phyllosphere > Unclassified | place... | reverse complement strand
GTTGTGGTCGACTTCTTCCTTGAAGGCTTTCTCGTTCGGGTAGATGTGATCAATCATGAAGGCGAGCAGTCTGGTTTGCAGGTCCTTGCAGCGGGGGGAGTAGTCGAAGTCCATTTGTGTTCCTTGTGTTCTTTTGTCGTTCCCGGCATTGCCGGAAACTACTTCCCGCGCAGGCGGGAACCCAAGTTCTTTGCGCTGGCCGCAAGCCCGCTTACCTGCTACGCATCGCAAACCGCCAGGCCATCTCCGCCATCGGCCGCGCGGCCTTGCCGTTCTCGAGCGCCTGGGCGCTGGAAGCGGTGCCATCGACATAGCGCTTCATGATGCCCTGCATGATGCCGGCCAGGCGGAACAGGTTGTAGGCGAGATAAAAGTCGAAGTCCTCGCGGCGGATCGTGCGGCCGGTGCGGCGGCTGTAGGCGGCGATGTACTCGTCCTGGCCCGGAATCCCCAGGGCCGGCAGGTCCAGCCCGGCGATCCCGCGGAATTTACCGGGCGGGATATGCCAGCTGAGGCAGTGGTAGGAAAAATCGGCAGCCGGATGGCCCAGGGTCGACAGCTCCCAGTCCAGCACGGCCAGGATGCGCGGCTCGGTCGGGTGGAAGATCATGTTGTCGAGGCGGTAGTCGCCATGGACGATGGACGTATCGTCGCCGGGCGGGATGTGCTGCGGCAGCCAGGCGATCAGCTTGTCCATTGCCTCGATGGGATCAAGCTGGGAGGCCTGGTACTGCTTCGTCCAGCGCTCGATCTGGCGCGCGAAGTAGTTGCCGGGCTTGCCGTAGTCGCCCAGGCCGATGGCGGCGTAATCGATGGTGTGCAGCTGGGCGATCACGCGATTCAGTTCGTCGTAGATGGCGGCGCGCTCGTCGCGGCTCATGCCGGGCAGGGACTGGTCCCACAGCACGCGGCCTTCGACGAATTCCATCACGAAAAAGGCACGGCCGATGATCGATTCGTCGAGGCACAGCGCGTACTGGCGCGCGACCGGAAAGCCGGCCTTGTGCAGGGCGTCCATCACGCGGAATTCGCGGTCGATGGCGTGGGCCGAGGGGAGCAGCTTGGCGGCGGGGCCGGGCTTGGCGCGCAAGACATACTGACGGTCGCCGGCGGACAGCTTGAAGGTCGGATTCGACTGGCCGCCGTTGAACTGTTCCACCGCCGGCGCGCCGCCGGGGTAATCCTCCACATGCTGCTGAAGCCAGGCGCCGAGGGCTGCGCTGTCGAAGCGCTGGCGTTCGGATACCGGCTTGGTGCCTATCATTTCTTCGAACATTCTGTCTCCTTACTGCCGTCGTTCTCGCGGAGGCGGGAACCCAAGCTGTTTTTTTCGGTAGATAATAGTCCAATCCCGAACGAATTTTCAGCGCGACTTGCGGTACTGCTCGAACAACAGCTCCATCGTGGTCGCTCGCGCCTCCGGCTGCAGGGGATCGGGCGGACTATGGTTCACGCAGCGCACCACCCAGTCGCGCTCATCATCGCCGACATCGAGCGCATTGATGCACCCCGGCGCCTGTGCCAGTCCGCCCAGGAAGAGCCTCTGGCCGGTGAGCGCCAGCGACAGGATCGCGCAATTGACGCCACCGTGCAGCACCAGCAGCACCGTATCCCAGTTCACATCGGCACGCAGGCGCTCGATGGCCGGGTGGACACGGTCCATCAGCTCGCCCACCGACTCGCCGCCCAGGAAGCGCTGTTCGGCCGCCACCAATCCCTCGAAAGCCCCGGTAAAGGCGCGTTTCAGCCCGGCGGTCGGGATCGTGGCCAGCCGACCGCCACGAATCTCCTCCAGCTCCGGCCAGACCTCGGGAGCGATCGCCTGTCCGGTCACCGCCAGCACCCGCGCCGCGGTCTCGACGGTACGCGGCAGCCCTGAAACGATCACCCTATCGAAGCGCACACCGGCAGCAGCAAAAGCAAGACCGGCCGCATCAGCCTGCGCCCGTCCATCGTCGTTCAGCGGCACGGTCTCCGGAAGGTAGGGCTTACCAGCCGTATCGAAATAAGTAACGCTGCCATGGCGCATCAGAAACATCCGCCGGCGTACGGCACGACCCATGCGTCCTCCATGATCAAAAATTCGGGGTCAGAGCACTTTATTCGCTAAGTTCGGGGTCAGAGCGCATTTCCGAGCAATGTCCTTCAGTCACTTCTCTGCCTGGCGCTTCCACGAGGGGTTCACCGGCTACTCAAGAGACGAAGAAACAAATGTGTCTTTGAGGCAATGTCCTCAAAAAGTGCTCTGACCCCGAATGTGGTGGGAAAAGTGCTCTGACCCCGGTTTGGTGTTGGTCATATTACATGGCGAATACGCTTGACGTTACGTATGGACGACAGAACGTAATTCCACGAGTCAATTTTTCGACTTTCTGTTTTACAATTGAAGGACTAGTCCTACAAAACGTTAAAGGGTGTCATGGCGAGGCCAGAAAAAGTCCGGCTCGGGGAAATCCTGGTGCAACAGAAGTTGCTGTCGGAAGAGCAGCTGAATGCGGCGCTGGCCGACCAGAAGCGCACCGGGCGCAAGCTGGGCCGGGTGTTCGTCGAGAGCGGCTTTGTCACCGAGGAGCAGATCTCCGGCGCACTGGCGCGGCAGCTCGGCATCCCTTACATCAACCTCAAGTTCTACAACATCAACCAGGACGTGGTCCGGCTGCTGCCCGAGACCCAGGCGCGGCGCTTCCGTGCGCTGGTGCTGGAAGACCGCAGCGAGAGCGTGCTGGTCGGCGTCTCCGATCCGACCGACCTGTTCGCCTACGACGAGATCGCACGCCTGCTCAAGAAGACCGTCGAGCTGGCGGTGGTCAACGAAACCGAGGTGCTGCAGGCGATCGACCGCATCTATCGCCGCACCGGCGAGATCACCGGCCTGGCGCGCGAGCTGGAGCAGGACCTAGGCGACACCACCTCGGTCGACTTCGGCGCCCTGGCATCCAACTCCGGGCTCGAAGAAGCGCCGGTGGTCAAGCTGCTGCAGTCGGTGTTCGACGATGCCGCCCAGGTGCGCGCCTCCGACATCCACATCGAGCCGCAGGACGGCCGCCTGCAGATCCGCTTCCGCATCGACGGCGTGCTGCACCTGCAGACCGAGGCCGATATCAAGATCGCGACCCCGCTGGCGCTGCGCCTCAAATTGATGGCCGACCTCGACATCTCCGAGAAGCGCCTGCCGCAGGACGGCCGCTTCGCGGTCAAGGTGCGCAATCAGCGCATCGACGTGCGTATCTCGACCATGCCGACCCAGTACGGCGAATCGGTCGTCATGCGTCTGCTGAACCAGGTCGGGATGAACCTGCGCCTGGACGCGATCGGCATGCATCCGCGCCTGGTCGAGCGCTTCCGGGCCATCGTCCAGCGCCCCAACGGCCTGGTGCTGGTGACGGGCCCCACGGGTTCCGGCAAGACCACGACGCTGTACAGCGCGCTGGCCGAACTCAACTCGGTCGAGAAGAAGCTGATCACGGTCGAGGACCCGGTCGAATACCGGCTCCCGGGCATCAACCAGGTGCAGGTGAACGACAAGATCGAACTGAATTTCGCGCGCGTGCTGCGCAGCGCGCTGCGCCAGGACCCGGACATCGTGCTGGTCGGCGAGATGCGCGACCAGGAGACCGCCCAGATCGGCCTGCGCGCCGCCATGACCGGCCACCTGGTGCTGTCGACCCTGCACACCAACGATGCCGCCAGCACCCCGCTGCGCCTGATGGACATGGGCGTGCCGCGCTATATGGTGGGCGGCTCGCTGCAGGCCGTGCTGGCCCAGCGCCTGGTGCGCGTGATCTGCGAGAGCTGCGCCCAGCCGTATGCGGCGCCGGCGCCGGAACGCGCCTGGCTGCGTGCGGAACTGGGCGACCGCGCCGAGAGCGTGCCGTTGTTCCACGGCCGCGGATGCTCGCACTGCAACGGCACCGGCTACCGCGGCCGCACTGGCGTTTACGAGCTGCTCGAGATGACGCGCGCCGTGCACGAAGCGATCAACCATCCGGACCCGGGCCACTTCCTGAAGGCGGCCCATGCCGAGATGCGCGGCGAGACTCTGCGCCGCAGCGCGGTGCGCCTGGCGGTGCAGGGCAAGACCACGGTGGCGGAAGCCATGCGCGTCAGTAACCAGCTCGAGGACTAAAGCGTGCCGTTCTTTGCTTACAAAGGCCGCAACGGAAGCGGCGAACTGGTGGCCGGCGTGCTCGAAGGCCTGGATGCCGGCGCGGTCGCCGACCAGCTGTTCGGCGGCGGCGTGACCCCGATCGACATCAGCCCGACCACGCGCAAGTCGGCCTCCACCTCCGGCGGCGAAGAGGAGGGCCTGTGGGCCCGGCTGACGCACAGGAAGGTGACCTCGCTCGACGTCCAGCTGTTCAGCCGCCAGATCTATACGCTGCTGAAGTCGGGCGTGCCGATCATGCGCGGCCTGGCCGGTCTGCAGGAGTCGGCCGTCAACAAGAGCTTCGCGGTGGTGATCCGCGACCTGCGCGAATCGCTCGACTCCGGCCGCGAACTGTCGACCGCCATGCGCCGCCACCCCGAGTGCTTCACGCCCTTCTACCTGGCGATGGTGCGCGTCGGCGAGATGACAGGGCGCCTCGAGGAAGTCTTCCTGCGCCTGTTCGATCACCTGGAGTTCGACCGCGACATGCGCGAGCGCGTGAAGACGGCGCTGCGCTATCCGAGCTTCGTGATCGTCGCGATGGTGGTGGCGATGATCGTCGTGAACGTGTTCGTGATTCCGCAGTTCGAGAAGGTCTTCAACAGCTTCCACGCCGAGCTGCCGCTGATGACGCGGATCCTGATCGGCTTTTCGCGCTTCACGGTGGCCTGGTGGCCGGCATTCGGCGCCGCCGCCGCAGGCATGTTCTTCGGCTTTCGCGCCTGGGCCCGCAGCGGCGCTGGCAGGCTGGCCTGGGACCGCTACAAGCTGCGCCTGCCGATCGCCGGCAAGATCGTCCACAAGGCGACCCTGGCGCGCTTCGCCCGCAGCTTCGCGCTGTCGATCCGCAGCGGCGTGCCGATCGTGCAGGCGCTGACGGTGGTGTCGCAGACCGCCGACAACGCCTACCTGGCGATGCGCATCGAGCAGATGCGCGACGGCGTCGAACGCGGCGAGAGCATCCTGCGCACCGCCACCAATGCGCAGGTGTTCACGCCGATCGTGCTGCAGATGATCGCCGTCGGCGAGGAATCCGGCTCGCTCGACGACCTGATGGACGAAATCGCGATGATGTACGAACGCGAAGTCGATTACGAACTGAAGACCCTGTCGAGCCAGATCGAGCCGATCCTGATCACTTTCCTCGGCGTGATGGTGCTGGTGCTGGCGCTGGGTATCTTCCTGCCGATCTGGGACCTGGGCAAAGCTGCCCTGCACAACAAATGAAGATGAGACTCCGACACAAAGGCCAGGGCGGCTTCACGCTGCTGGAGTTCGCCGCCGTGATGGTGGTATCGAGCATCGTCAGCGCGGTGGCGCTGGACCGCTTCGAGTTCTACCGCGAGCAGGCCGAGATCGCGGCGGCGCGCCAGGTCGTGGCCGCGCTGCGTACCTCGCTGCAGGTGCGCACCACCCAGTTGATGTCCAGCGGCCGCGACCAGGAGCTGCAGCGCCTGGCGGCCGAGAATCCGATCAAGCTGCTGGCCTGGAAACCGGCGAACTACCTCGGCGAATACTATGCGCCCGACGCCAGGGAGATCGGCGCGGCGGGCTGGGTGTTTGACCCGCGCGACAAAACCCTTGTGTATTTGCCCAAGAACACTGAAAGTTTTTCCTTCAGTACATCGAGATTGCTTAGATTCAAGGTAGAATTTCTGCGCTCAAGCAAGAACAGCCTGGCCCTGAATCAAGTCAGCGGATAGGCGGTCGTAAACCACTAATAGCGGCATCGAAACCGCAAAACCTCACTTCATTCGGAGAGTTTGATGAACAAGAATATCAAGGTCCAGGCGCAGGGCGGTTTCACCCTGATCGAACTGATCGTCGTGATCGTTATCCTGGGCATTCTGGCGGCGACGGCGCTGCCGAAGTTTACCAGCCTGAGCGGCGATGCCCGCCTAGCGAGCGTGAACGCGGCTAAGGGTGCGATGGCATCGGCAACGTCGATCGTGCACGGCCGTATCCTGGTGACGCCGAGCGCAGTCGTGGCTAACAAGGTCAGCATGGAAGGCACCGAAGTTGACGTGGCGAACGGCTATCCGATCGCCGGTGCCACCGGCATCGTGGCTGCGGCAGGCATCGATGCCAATGATTACACCGTGTTCACTTCCGCCAGCGCTGATCCCAAGCCGGCCGTCATCCCGGCGGGTGGCATTGCCCTCGTCCCGCGGAGCCTTGTGAACACTGCAAACGCGGCAAACTGCTATGTGTCGTACGCACCGGCAACGGTGAACAATGGCGTGATCATTGCACCGGTCATCGCCATGTCGACGACCGCCACCGCGGCCAACTGCGAATAATCGTTTGACGGGGATCGGCAAGCGCCGATCCCCCTTCGGGTAGCGCCGACCCAGCCGCCTCCTTCAATTCCCCTAGTAGCAATCCCCGCCAGCCGGCGTCATGCAAACCGTCGCCACCCGCCGCCGCTCGGTATAGTCCACCTGCGCACTGCCGCCATTGTCCGGGCACGATCCCGAGCTGCCATTGCAGGCCACCGCCACCACCTGATACAGGTTCTTGACCACCACGCTGCCATCGGTCGGATCCTGCCCCTCGTTATAGGAGCTGACGTCGCAGCTCACGCTGACCAGGAAGCCGGTGTCCTTCTGGAAGTCGGCCAGGTCCACTCTTTTATCGCTCAGGTCCACTCTCTTATTCACGCAGAACTGCGCGTTCCCGGTACTCAGCTGGTAGAACGCCCATTCCAGACCCGCCCGCGCCGCCTGGCTGGCGCGCGCCGTGAGCGCGGCGCCGGTCGCGGCATTCGCCTGGCTCACGTTCAGGCGCACGATCGCTGTCGCCATGCCCGCCATCAGCACCAGCAGGATGACGGCGGCGATATAGGCGAAGCCGCCCTGTGCACGCGGGATCGGGGGACGCTTCACGGCATGTTCTCCACTTGGGATCCGACCGTGAGCGTGACGGTTTCGCCGTTGTCGGTGAGTGTCAGCTGCAGTTGCGCGAAGCCGCTCTGCGCGGTCGCTCCCTGGCTGGGGTCGTAGGCGAAATTGCAGTTGCTTACCTTGGTGCTGACGATCGCGCTCTTGCCGCCGATGACGGGGCAGGTCTGGGTGTCCTTGAAATCATAGCCGACGATGCGGCTCAGGGTGCGGCTGCCGTCTTGGGCTGTCGCGCCGCACATATAGGTCACCGCCTGAAGATCCTTGGGCACGATGTAGAAGCGGCCGCCCTCGTACCCATAAGGGAACTGCTTCGGCTGATGCAGGGTGATGCGGGATTTCCCCAGGCTCGCGGGCGGCGTGGTGACGGATTCGACCTGGCCACGGCTGACGCCCGTATAGACGTCGGCAGTGTTCTGGTTGCCGATCACGACCCAGTCGCCTTGCGCCGGCGTCGTGGTAAAGGGTGTGAGCACGTCGAACGCCGAGGTAGGCTGTGTCAGGTCGACCCACTTCGACGGGTTCGCCGGATTCGCCTGGTCCCACTGCGTATCGGCGGCTGTGCGGAAGCGGCCGCCGTCGCTGCTCGGCACCATCTCCAGGCAGGATGCCCCGTTCGCGCTTTGCGCGGGCAGCAGGCGCAGCGAGTTCGGCACCGCGGTATGGATCTCGGTGACCATGCGCCGCAGGGCGGTGTCGGCCAGGTGGGTCAGGTTGGCGCGCCGGCCCACCGCCAGGTAATTCTGCAGGGCGGGACCGAACTGCATCGCGAAGATGCCGGCGATGATGCCGGTCACCATGATCACGATGACCAGTTCGACGAGGGTGAATCCGCGTTCCTTGTTCATGGGGGAGTAGGGGGAGTGCGCCATCCGGTGAGGACGAAGGCGTCCTCGGGTTTGCTGTCCATCTTGTAGCTGACGGTGATCGTGATCTTCAGATTCGGCGTGTCCGCGCTCAGCTTCTGGCTATCGTCGGCCATGGACACGTTGACGAGCACGTTGTACGACTCCAGGCCGGCGATCGGATTGTTCCTGGCGTCCCGGATGCCGGACAGGCCTTTTCCATAGTCGTTGAAGTCCCTCACGTCGCTGAAGGTGTCGCGCACGTTGGGAGTAGGAAGGGTGGTATTCAGTGCATAGGGCTTGAGCAGGATCTCGCCCATCAGGCTCTCCGCGATCGCCACCTTCTGCTGCAGGATCAGCGGGTCGACGCTGGCCCGGTTGCCGGTGCTGAAGGCCGCCACCAGCCCGCCCAGGGCGGCGGCGATGATGACCATGGCGATGATCAGCTCGACCAGCGTGACGCCGGCGCTGCGCCGGAGCATCCGCGGCTGCGCGCGCTTATTCGACATAGCCGGTGCCTCCCGCGAGCTTGATGACGCGCTGGGCCGAGCCCTGCGCGGAAATCGTGATCTGCGCGGTGTCGATCAGGGTCTTGCCGTCGGCATCGGAAGTGATGTCGCCGTTCGGCTGGAAGTACAGATTGCCGCTCAAGCCGCTGGCCATCACGTCCGGATCCGAGGTCGAGAAATCGCTGTCCGGCGCGTTTGCCAGCAGGTTCGTGCAGGCCGGCGTCGATTTCGTCGGGTTCTCGGCGGCGATGCGCAGGGTCAGTGCCTTGGGTCCCACGCCGGCGCAGACGAGGCGGCGATGCGCGCGCGCCGAGGTCGAAGCCAGCCGCAGGCCGCTGACGAGCTGGTCGCCGAACACCTGGGCGCCGCGCTCGCCGCTGTTGATCAGGCGCGGCACGGCGACGGCCGCCATGATCCCCAACAGGACCATGATGACGATCAGCTCGACCATCGTGAAGCCGCGCTCCCTCAATTGAACACCTCGCGCGTGTGGATCAGGCGCCTGGCCTCGGGCGTATAGACGCCGAAGGTGGCGCGCGCGGCCGGGTCGGCACTCGCCGCCGCCGTTCCGGCGCAGAGGCCGTTCGGGCCGCGCAGCCAGGGCATCTTCGCGCCGGTGGTCGTCGGACGCGCTGGCGGCGTCGGCAGGCAGGACGTGTCCGTGGTGGTGGCGCCGAGGTTGATGGCGACGGTCGCGGTGCCGGTGCCGCCGGTGGGGTGCAGGCTCAGGCTGCCCAGACCCTTTGTCATGCTGATGACCTGGCGGTCCTTGTCGATGCCCGCCGCGCTCAAGGCTGGCGGGAGCAGCGGCGAGGCCGCCTGGGTCGCAATGGCCGAAACGGGAATCGGATGCAGGGCGTCGCCGTCGTTGAGGTTCTGGATCCAGCTGCCGCCGGTCCAGTACTGCAGCGTGACCGGCAGGGCCAGGTCGCCTTTGGCGCTGCCGAAGCGGCTGGCGATGGTGACGCGGCCGCTGCGGGCTTCGTAGATGTCTTCGGCGTCGGCGGGGGCGTCTTTCCAGCTGACGCCGCCCGCCGCCGTTTCCGATGCGCGCAGGCGGACCTTCAATGGCAGGCTCGGCGATTTTGCGAACGTGAACACCAGCGGCGTGGACGAGGTCGCCGGCAGGGTGGCAATTCCGCTGACGAAAGCGCTGGCCGGCAGCGGCATGGTGCTGGAACTGCCGGTTCCCGACAGCGTGCCGGGATTAGGGAAGGGTGGCGTGGTGTTGGATGTGGCGGGAATGGGCGTCGTGCCGGCGGCATCGTAGGCCGTCAACACCACTGGCTGGCTGTAGCCGAAGTCATTGTGGTACAGCTTGGTGACCCCGCCCTTCGCGTTCATTGCGGTCACCGTGACGTCGACCGGCTCGCCGGAATAGTAGAAATTCGCCAGGTTGGCGCCGACCCTGCTTTCCTTGACCTTGAAGTAGGCCGGCATCGAGACGATCGCCCCGCAGCCGCTGGCGGCGCCGAGGCTGGTCTGGACGGCCGCCGGACGGTCGATCTTGCCGCCGAGGTACTTGGCGCTGGCTTGCTCGGCCTTGATGTTGAAGGCGCCGGCTTCCGTATAAGTGAGCTGGCCCCAGAAGTCGGTCGCGATCATTTTGCTGTCCACAATGCTCAGCTGGCCCAGATTCGTCGATGTCAGCTTGCAGCCGGTGGTGTCGAGTTTGCCCAAGCTAAAGTTTACGGTTTCGGGTGTGGTTTCCCGGCCGAAGTTGGGGGTCGCGACGCCTTCATTGTTGAGGGGGGTGGCAGTAAGGTCGAAGGGCTTGCCCGCGACCGTCGGCGACATGGCTTTCAGACTGAATGATTTGGGTGCGACGATGACACTGCCGACGGTGCCTTGAGCGCTGTTGTCCAAAGTCGAGGCAGCAATGGCGAGCTTACCAACGTCGGCATAGTACATCGAGAAGGTCGCGCTGCCATTGTTATCGAAGGTGATCGGGTAATTGCGGGCGCTGCCGGTGCAAAGGTTCTGGAATGACGGATCGTTGCTGAGGACGACGTTGGCGACGCTGCTCACCTTGAACGGCAGGCTGCCGGTCTTCGGATCGACGTAGCTGCAGCTCAGCTGTATTGTTTTCTGTTGGCCGGCGAAGGCAGGGATACAGGATTTCGTTGTCGGGTCGGAGACGGCGGCCGTCAGGGTGAACCGCGTGATGGTCGCCGAATAGTGGTCGTCCAAAGACAGTCCGAGCCCGATGCTGCCATCGAAATTCATGCTGCAGGAAGCGCTGCCGTTCGCGGTGTTGCTGCACTGGAGGGGATTGGCGGCGGCCACGCTGGCGCTACTTACCGCCAGCGTTGCCGTGCCGGGAGTGGACTGGCTGACGGTCGCGTTGGTGCTGATCCCGCTCGTGCCGATCGCCACATTGCCGCCCCCCGGCTGCAGGTTCACGGTGACGCCGCTTGTGTAATAGCTCGTGCAGGCAGCGTTGGCGCAGGCCTTGACCGTCACCGGCTCCGGCGTGCACGCGCTGGCGCTGCCGTCATGCACTATCAGGAAGTGGTCGATGGGTGTGGCGGACGCCGGCACCGAGCAATGCGGCCCCTGGGCCGTATTGACGTCAAAGCCGCTGTTGTTGGTGACGCAGTCGCACTCGCCCCTGGTGGTGCCGCCGGTGCAATAGATCATCCGGGTGACGCGGCCGGCCCAGTCCAGGGTGACCCGGTCGACCGTGGCGTTGCCGTCGATGATGGCGTTGGACGCTTCGAGACGGAGGCTGGCGGCATTGACGTCACCGGTCACCGAGCTTCCGGAAGCCAGGGTGAAGTTGGTCTTGGCGTTGACATTGCCGTTGATGACGACCGGCGAGTCGGTGGCGATGACGTTTGCGCTCACCGCGCCGTTGATGGTGAAGTGGGAACCGATCGCGATATGGCCGGTCGCCGTCACGTTCCCGGTAATGCTCGCCGTGGAGCCGGAACCCAGCTTCATCGACCCGGCCGTGACGTTGGCCGTGATGGATTGCGCCTGGTTGCCGATCGTGAAAACGCCATTGCTGATCAGGTTGCCACCCGTAATCGCCAGATTGCTCGGTTTGATGTCGCCGATATTCAGGCTGCCGCTCACGATCAGCGTCGCCGAACCGCTCATCGCCAGGCTCTGGTTGTAGTCGAAGTCGAGGCCGCCTTTGATGGACACCGTGTAGCCGCTGGCGATCGTCATCGAATCGGTGGTGCTGGTCAGCGGGGAACCGTTGCAGTCATAGACGGTCCCGGACAGGAAGCAGCCGTCCACTGCGCCGCCGTTGAAGACGAAGGCCGCCGCCGCCGCGTTGGCGCCTGCCAGCCACGCGAACAGCAGGGCCACCCGGGCGCAGGCAAGCGGCAGTGCCGCGAGTCCGCCCGCGCGCTCACGCCTGAACATCGACAAGAACCTGTCCGTGAATCTCTTCAACTTGATTTAATTAATAGCCAGAAACAATACACCCGCGAGTGTGCATGAGTTGGCCGTTAATCGCAAAATCATTTTTGCTGCAGCCGCAATTGGGGAATATGCCTGTGCGCCATGAGGTGTACTTACAACAGGAAATAGCCAGTTCTGTAAAGAATGCTCGGAATATTTTTCCCTAGTGAAAAAATGGTATCGGCTTTTAACGACAGTTGAATATAATCAAGCCCTAGCGAAACCACTCAAAAGTCACCCATACCATTGCTCCGCATGCGTTTTTTTAGGAAAAAGAAGAAACAAGGCGCCTGGCTGGCAATGGTGTTGCAACGCGACGGCATCGTCGCGGCCAGTGTGCGCCGCGGCGACGGCAAACCGGCGGTGACCGTGGCCAGCCACTTTCCGGGGCAGGCGAACGCCGACTCCCTTGAAAAAGCAGGCAAGGATTTGCATGCGCAAAATTACCGCTGCACCACGGTGCTGGGCGGCGGTGACTACCGGATCATGGCCGTCGAGGCGCCCAATGTGCCGCCCGAGGAACGCAAGGCCGCGATGC
>Ga0308170_10003708_pt1 | contig 12354 bp, 15 predicted proteins | sample PhyBR2_2_FD_202136 | JGI IMG/M metagenome (GOLD analysis project Ga0308170, IMG submission 202136) | Phyllosphere microbial communities from UC Gill Tract Community Farm, Albany, California, United States - DLSLSB.R2 | ecosystem: Host-associated > Plants > Phyllosphere > Unclassified | place... | reverse complement strand
GGATTCACCAATTGTCAAGCGAGGGAAGACACCACGTTCGAGAGCCAAAAAGGACGAGGAGAATGAGGAGGAGGTTATCGTAGTTGAGACGGACGATGATGATGAAGTATTATTACCGATTGCGGCGAGTGATCCAGAGTTGGGATTGAATGGGGATTGGAGAAGAGATGGAGGATTCGGGTACATGGGGATGCAGGATGTTTGGGAGAATGATGGAGTTTTAATCTAGTGAGTCGAGCTCTTCGGATATCAAGCGTTTTCTTCAGCTTGATGCTGATCAATTCTTGGAGTATTGCTTGATCTCACAGTGAACCGACTCCTAAGAAACGACTTACGAAACTTGCACTTCCTACAAAACTGACAGAAACGAAACCTTCTCCCTCTCCTTCTCCGTTCATTCGACCACCTCTCCCTTCATCCTCGTCAATGCCTCTCGACACACCAACAACAACAAGCAAGAAATCGATCCTCAAGAAAAACAATGATCGACGATCCGAACCTCTAGATTCACCCACGAAAGGAGGAGGAACAGGAATTAGTAAACGAAGAGTCGAGATTGATCTGACGGGTAGTAGCAGCGAAGAAGAAGATGATCTCTCACCCCCAGCTCGAACTACTATTCATTCTCGCTCATTCCCCTCGACTCCAACCAACAAGAAACCCTCAGCCCCGACCCCTCGTCGATCCCCTTTTAAACCCAAACCCAAGCCTACTCCGTCCTCTCGCTCCTCGGCTCCTCTCCTAACTCCCTCGGATCGCTCCCAACTCCCATTCGACCTGATCCGAGAATTGGACAAACTCGTATTCCGTAAGAAATGGGAAGGACTAACTTGTTTAGGAGATGGTGGTGGGAAAGGGTTACCTGATGGATTGGAAGTGGTTTGGAATAATAGATTACTCAAAACTGCTGGTAGAGCAAAATGGAAATCGTACGCTTTTCTTTCCTCTCTAATCTCCTTTCCTTTCCTTCCCCTCCTTTGCTTTACGCTGATAAAGTTTCAAAGGTGTAGGATCAAATCACCTGGGAAAGAGACGGTTCATAAGACTACGATTGAATTGGCTACGAAAGTGACGGATACAAGAGAGAAATTGAAACATACTTTGGCTCATGAATTGTGTCACATAGCAGCATGGATCCTTTCAAACGAAGTCAAACCTCCTCATGGCAACGCTTTCAAATTATGGTTTGAGTTTTGAACCCCCCTTCTCTCTCCCTCTCTCTCTCTCGGTGACGGTGGAAGATGAGCTGATGAGTTAGATGGGAGAGAAAAAACAGGGCGAAGAGAATCATGTTAGTTAGGAAAGATATAGAAGTTACTACTACTCATTCGTATCAAATCGTTTACAAATATCGTTGGCAATGTTCTTCTTCTTTCTGTGGTAAAATGTACGTTCTCCCTCCCTCCCTTCCTCTCTCTCTGTCTGAAATGGAATCCGAGCTGATGAAAGAGGGAGAGATTTGGAGAGTCTTTAGATTTGGAAGACATTCAAACAGTATTAATCCTAGTACTCATGGGTGTCCTTGTGGAGGTAAATTGAGCGGGATCGATAAGGATGGGAACTTGAAAAAGGAGAGGGAGAAGGTAATGGTTGAGGGGGAAGATGGGAAAATGGTTGAAACGCCAAAGAAGAAAAGTCCTTGGTTGGAATTCGTCGCTGTACGTTTCCGGTCTCTCTCTCACTCGCCGTCATTGTTAGGCGCTGATGAGGTTCATGAGGTGGACTGGGGAACGTAGACTGAATCACCGATAGTTAGGAAAGAGATTTCTGGGATTCCTCAATCTGAAGTATTGAAAGTTGTCGCTGAACGTTGGAAGGTCAAGAAGGAGGAAATGGCGAGAAGTGCGATGAGGGAGAAGGAGGAACAGCGGGAGAAGGAGAGGAAGGAGGAAGGCGAGTTGCAAGAAGCGTTTGAAGTATTGAAAGTTTAGATTTATTTACGTTATTTTGTCGTTGTACGATTACTCTCTGATACAATATCGGTATTCTTTTACTCAGCATCAGCTAGAGCGTGTCTGTAGGTTTGGGTTGCCAAGTGCGAAACCCTTGCGAAACTCTGAATACATAACTTCGAAAGACTGAGTGAAAAAAATCTCTCCTTCAAACAACAGCCATAAGGATGCCTCGACTACCTACACAACCAGAGAACACTACGCCTATCCCACTACGATCTGGATTCTACGCTTTACCCTTCAATCAAGGATCAGTTCACCTCTTTACTCGACTTCACTCTTCAATCTCAGATGAAGAAGATCCAGCAACAGAAAGTCAACTCTACGTAACTGGAGTTCCACTGGGTATGTCAGAGAAAGGGCTCAAGCAATCCCTTTCAAAAGTTTGGGAGAATCAAAAGATCAAGAAAGTCCAACTCTTGCCCTCCTCCTCTTCAACTGGATCAAATGGAGTCTTGTCATTATACACGAAAGAAGTAATGGCAGCTCAACATGGAGTACCCTTTCAAGGAATAACCGTCTCGCCTCTATTCGATCCAACTTCGTTACCTCCTCCCTTTCCCTCTTCCTCTTCCTCAGCAATCCTCACTTTCTCCTCCCCTCCCACATTCCCACCACCACCTTATCCTTCTTCCACCACCCTCTCGATCGCAACCCAACCTTCCTTCCTCATTTCGAGTGCATCTCGACATCAATCCGCTAGACCTCATCGATCCATCGCACTCGCTCACGTCGATACCTGGATGCAAGCATACGACGCACGCAAACTCGCTTCAGCCCCCGCTTCTTACTCGGCCGACGTCCTCATCGCTTCTCGCGAAGCCGAAGCCCTCGCGAAACGTAAAAAAGGAAAGAAAGGAAAGACTACGGATGTTGGACCTTTACCTGGTAGTGCAGCAGAGGCATTGGCGAGACATGCAGAAGAACAGAGGAGAAAGATGGATAGGGATCACAACCCCGACGAAATTCAAGATGGCGAATGGACTTTGGTGACTGGTGGTGGGAAACATGGCAAGAGTTTGTTACCTGAGGGTGTCGTACCTAATTTGGAAGGGTATGGGGGAGTTACGGTTAAAGTTGCGACTAAGAAGAGGGGGAAACAGAGTGAACAGGAAGAAGAGCTTAATAGGGACGCAGGAATCAAAAAAATCGTTGGCGAAGGGTTCTACAGGTTCAACAAGGCAGATTCGAGGAGGAAGAGTAAGTTCACATTCGTTCTCTTCTCGTGACTCGCTCGAGGCTGTTGAGCTGACAAAGGGGGCTACGGATTTAGGTCTCACTGCACTCAGAACTCGATTCGAAGAAGATAAAGCACGAGTGGATCGAATGCGCGGCGACTCGGGCGGGCGAGGGAGAGGAGGTCGAGGAGGAGGCGGAGGGTTCAGAGGGGGATCTTCCTCATCGAGGGGTTCGAATTCGTTCAGAGGTGGATCTTCGAGAGGTGGAGGAGGCTTTTCGAGAGGTTCTTCAAGGGGCGGGTCATCTAGGGGTGGTGGAGGAGGATCTGGAGGGAGAGAAGGAAGGTCGTATAAACCTTACTAGTCGTCGAATTGACAGTTTTCAAGGGATTGATGGACGACTGTCTAGTCTCGAAGATCGTTCCAGGCGAAATATCATGCGAAGATGGTTTTAAGCTCTCGCTTTTTCGACTAATGGCGTCGCTTCGAGTACCGTGTACGACCCTGCGAGTCTCCGCTTCCTGGTGGTCGCGCGAACTCATCAAACAGTTGTGTCAATTTCCGATTCGTCGACGAGATTGAAGCACGATCCACCCCACTGTCCTCCAGCTTTAGACGTACGAGATTGATTAGCAGAGTTCAGGGAAGACTAGGGAGGTCGAGAAGCGAAAAAAAGAGACTCACGAGATGGATTTGAGGTCTCCGTTGCAGAGCGCGACTCTGATGGTGAAACCGGTGCGTACAGATATTCGTAGAGAGAGGAGACTCTACTGCGACTGGAAGGTCCGGAGGAATGGCTGCAAGGGAAGTGAGTAAAGACTTGTTGCGAGGAAAGTGAGGAAAGTTGAGATTTTCGAAAGATATCGGCTACAGAGTTATCGACTGTGATGGCAGTTAGCGTATCGTTCAAAGAAGTCGTATTGACAGGTAAGGGTATGATGGAATGATCCCTTCCGGCGGTCCTCACACGAGAGAGAGAGAGAGATGAGAGAGTAGTTGGATTCCAAGAGAGAAGCACGCTAGATCAGATTCTCCTTCTTCCCTTCCTTCCCGCCACAAGGGACAGTGAGAGGGTCTCGTACTCATCGATGCCGCAAGACCATCCCGTAATCGCCGACGAGAAGAGCAGAATCAGGATAATCCAGTCCTACTGTCTACATCAATGAGTTTTCGGGTCAAGGTCGATTTGTATCTTACGTGGTGCTCAGTACTATCACTCAGCTGCTTGAACAGCATGAGATAGCCTCGATTCTGCGGTCCTCTTCTTGAAAGCCATGACCGCGTGAATTCGCATTCTGTTTTCCTGTTTTTCGAACACGAGTAACAGCAACCACAGATCTGGGCATCGTGATCTTGTTTCAATGTGGGATAGCCAACAGAGTGTCGGGAAAAACCCAACTCGTCAAAGAGAAACATCAACAAGAGTCGACAGATCACTCCACAAAACGATGCAGGCACGAAGCGACGTCTGAATGCTACCTCGAAGCGGTGGGACCCGAATTCGGATAAAGAGAGGAGTACGAAGCGCTCAAGGGAAGAAGGGATAGACTGGGGAAAGTGCAGGGAACGATCGCAATGGCCTAGAAGAGGTGCAGGACGACTAGATGGGGTCTGTTATGAGCGAACCCGCTTGTGGACAGCTTTCCAGCTCATCTTGAGAAAGGACGAGGTAAGATCGCACTGCGACTTCGTGAATGGTTGGAAGCAAAGGAAGCGAGGAAAGCTGTTGTAAGAGGAGAGGTGAGCTTGGTGGTCAAACGCAGCAGTCTAGCGAAACATGACGAGCCCGGGGACTGGCGGGAGATCTATGTAGCTATAGATCAACTACGAAACGCCGAAGAGCGGACTATAAGATAGAGGAGAGTAGGGGAAGTTTCGCTCGGGTATAGAACCACGCGAGGAAGAGACGTACCGAATGCTAGATGGTTCGTGCTGACAGACTCGACCCAACCCAGAGACTTGATAGACTGACTGAAGGGAGGAGGAGAAAGAAAACAGAGCAGAAGGAGCACGAACAAGACTCGAAACCTGGGAGCTCGAAAGTCGTAAACCGAAAGCGCCGCTACATTCAGCTACTGAGACTTGGTGTACGCATCCGGTTCTCGAGACGCGTAGTACTTTGATCTTGACAAGTCAGGTGCAATGCGAATGGCGTAGCTTGAGGGATATATCGGATTCTCGCGAACTCGTCAAAGGGAAAACGATTATCTGAGGCGCTTCAAGCCTCTCGAACCACTGCTGCCCTCAGCCTGCCCTCCACATCTTGCTCGTGAGAGTCCCTCGAGCTCCAGCTGACACTCGCTGCTGCAGAGAATTAAAAAGACTTTGCGAAAGAAGGGAGTGCTGTTCGAGCTCAATTGATTTTTGTTAGGCCGCTGTCGGTCTCTAGGTCTGAGTCTATGGGGAGGAGAGTGGTATTGGGTTGAAGGCAAGTCGACGGGCGATCGCCATTGCTAGATAACTCTCACAAGCTCGCAGGGAATTTCCATCCAAATCGGAAATGATATGTCACGAGTGTTTCCGGCACAGCTAAACAACTAAGGTAACTGCCAGAGAGAGAGTAAAGAGAGAGTAGTCTAGTAAAGAGTGTATTCGATTAGGGGAGAGAGAAAGAGTGTTGACAAAAAGGTTGGAACCCCCAAAAAAGAGCGGCGAGTGAAACAAATACAAGTACTGCTGGCTGACCGTTACATAGCTAGTGTGTGGTGGAGAGGACTAGGTGCTTTTGGTGAGAAGGATCAGGGACGAGCGAATCTAGGCGCCGGGGAAACGAGGAGCGTTGATGATCAAACCGAGAAGGCATCCTGCGAGCGTACCGACGACGGGAACGGTGATGACCCATCTGTATATCAGAACAAATCGAGGTCAGTATGTTGAACAAGAGGAAGTTGCGTCGGAATCGTCAAGCAGAAAATCGCAAAATTCGGATTTCTGCGTTTCGACGACCTCGACGACGGTGAGGGCAGTAGAATTTGACTTGCCCAAGCACGATCCACCCCACTGTCCTCCAGCTTTAGACGTACGAGATTGATTAGCAGAGTTCAGGGAAGACTAGGGAGGTCGAGAAGCGAAAAACAAGACTCACGAGATGGATTTGAGGTCTCCGTTGCAGAGCGCGACTCCGATGGTGGCACCGGTGATGCACATGGTGGTAGAGACGGGAAGACCGTATTGGGAAGCGAGAATGACAGTGATAGCTAGACAGAGAAAACGAAAAAAGTCGGTTTTTTTTGAAAAAAGAAAGCTCAACATCAAAAAGTTGTTCAAACTCACCAGATCCAAGTTCCATCGAGAAACCACGGGAAGGAGAGTGAAGGGTCATCTTGGTACCGAGAACCCTCATGATGTTGTAACCGTAAGTTGCGAGACCGACGACGAGGAGGGAAGCAGCGGCGACAAGTTGCCAGATGGGAACTTCCGACGACTTGGTAGAAATGGTACCGGTTGACCAGGTGTGGTAGATGACGGCGAAAGGTCCAACAGCGTTCGAGACGTCGTTGGCACCGTGAGCGAAAGAGTTGACACAAGCGGTGAAAACTTGAACGAAGGAGAAAGTGGCCTCGGTTTCTGTGAGTACGAGTGAAAAGTTAGTCGAATGCGTCAAAAGAAGCGGAAGGGGGGCAACCAACCGTTGGGGTATTGCCTAGCACGAGCGTAGATAGCTTGCATTCGCTGGAACTCCTTGTCACCGTTCTTTCCCTTCTCGGCAGCGTGAATGTCGTGGAAGACACCGTTGACGAAGACAGCCTTGATGGTCGACCAGGTCTTGTAACGAACAATGATCCAAAGGTTCTTCGGCTCGTACCAGTACCCATCGATAGGGTGGGGATCAGCCTTCTCGACCTCCTTGTTGAGAACGCTAGGGTGAGCAGGAGTCTCGTGTCCGGGTTCCTCGTAGATCTTCTCGTCACGAGCAGCTTCGGCAGATTCGATGTCGGAAGATTCGGAACGAACAGCTAGAAGAGATAAAAATGAGTTGTAAGTCCATGTCGGCCGTCGAATTTGAAGACAAAGTCGAAAGCTCACGCATAGGGGCACCGTTGTCATCCTTGATCATACGGAAATCAGCGACGGCGGAAGGAGCGGCGAGGGTTCCTGCATCGGCGGGAGCTGGACGGAACCAGAGAGCGGGACCGTAGAAGAAATGGAACCATCGAATAGTGTAATCCTTCTTGACGACCTTGGCGTGAACGTAAGGAACCCAGAATAGAGCGGCGAGGAGAGCGACGACGGATGCGGTACCGACGATAGCGGCAGCCATGGGTCCAGGGGCGAGTTCATCGAGTCCGAGAGAAGGGGAACCCTAAAAGAGTGGAAATAGTCAGTGAAAGTCGGAAACAATGTGGAATAGAAGCGTCGACTCACCTTGTAGATGACAGACATGGTCATGACGGCGGCGGCGAGGAACATGAAGCAAGGTCCGGAAGCGAGAGCGTAAGGAGCGGGATTCTTGCGAACGAGAACGGTGTATTTGGCGATCAAGTAAAGAACCGCGGCGAATCCTCCAGCCATAGCAGGGGCGATACCGAAACTGCAGTCGACGATGCTGATCAGCTCCAGCCGGTCGGATCGAAAGACAAGAGCAAGAGAGCTCACCCAGCGAAAATTGTTCCGAGACCTTTTCCATCGTTCCATCCCCATTGAACTGCCTCAGGTCCTCCCAACGCAACACCGACACCAGCCAACGCCGAAATGAGAGAGTAGGTAGTCGAGACGGGCCATGATTGCTTGGTGCAAACCATCAACCACGAAGCGGAAGCGGTGATAGCGCAAGCGAAGGCGAGAAGTTGGACTCCGGGGTCGTCTTGGAAGGCGGAAGCTGAGATAATACCATTCTTGACGGTAGACTATTATCGAGTGAAAAAGCGTCAGTCGAAGTTGAGAAAGGGAAGAGGTCGAATGCGAATGGAAACGTACAGCAGTTCGAGCTCCGACAGCGACAGCTCCAGCGAATTCCATCACAGCGGCAGCCATACAGGCTTGGGCCATAGTAAGCGATTTAGATCTAATTATCGTCCATCCAACAGAGAGTAAGCATTCTAAACTCCCCTCGCGAAGTTTCACCCGAATTCGCACTCACCCAACACTGGTTGCGAAACTGTTTGCGACATCGTTCGCTCCGATGTTGTACGCGTCTAAAGCTGCAAAGATGGTACCGATGGCAAAGATGTAATCATATTGGTGCATAGCCGGCATGATGGGCAAAGGAAAGCTTTTGCGGGAGGTCGAAAAGGTGTGGAAAGAGGGGACTTTGAAGAGAAGAAGTCGACTGCGGGGTCGAGCTAGTCTTGAAGAGAAGGACTAGAGAGGAGGAGGGGAAGGTTGAAGAGCTGTGGGTGAAGAGCAGATGAAGAAAGAAGAGAAAGAAGGGGCGATCTTTTTCGCCTCCTTGAGGGAGGAGCAAAGGCGTTCGAACGTGCACCCAATCGTAACGCTGAAACGTAGCTGGACGCTGAACGTGTGGTAGAGCCAAGAGCGATTTTCACTTCGCCAAGTACGACTTCAATAATGTAAGGGGAAATCGACCAAATTGCTCGAGGTCTCGTACTTTCCAGTTTCACGATGCATCGGTTCGGGGCTAGCAGACGTTGCCGAATCAACGTTTCAGGAGTCGGACGTGAGACGAAGGCGAACTGACCAGGACGTTAGCGAAAGAACAATTTTCGGAGTTCGGTTATAGAACTCTGCGGAGAAAACGTTCTTTTACATCTCCTGTTGACCGAGCCCATCGCCGTGCAGCAGAACGTTACGGAGAGTTCAAGCTAGCCCATGTGCTACCTTACGGGCTATACTAGCGTCGAGCAAAGGTGGATTTGAGTTGGGCAAGTCGTGTGAGCGATTCATTTCGAAACGAGAAGGTCAGCGATACTGTACAACAAAAGAGAGGGAAACGTTCTTTCTCTCAACGTCGCTGGTCGGAGGTCATCGATTAGAGGGCAAGCGGAGTAGAACCTGAGTCGGAAGCGTGACCGCGATGAAGGGAGACGAAGAGAACGCCTTTCGAAAGCGGATTCCATCGATCATCTTTCGTTGATCTTTCGCTTAATTCAGGAGTTTCTGCGACATCTCTTACCTCTCGTCTCGCTTCTCGTACGCCCTGGAATCAAGTGATATAGTTTGTTGCTTTGCATTCCCCTCGACAGCACTCCCCTCCAACCCAGAACTACTCTTTTCTCCCTCGAATTAAGCGGTATGTTGACAAAGAGAGAGAGAGGTACAGGTTGATACGTCAGGAAGAGCAGAGTAGTGCAGGGGGGAAGATATCGAAGAGGCGATTGATGCAAAAGGAGAAAGTCGAGTTTGTCGTGAAAAGAAAAGCGATTTGAATGATTACTGAGCCCGTCTTTGTTGAGCTGCACCTCCTGCACCTGCCGCTCCTGCTGCTCCGGGTTGTTGGACTTGAATGATGGATTCAGAGTATCGAATGATCTGTAATCGTACGGAGAGATTCCAAAGTCAGTTTGGGTTCGAGATCTTCGAGCGAGAAACACCAGAGGATCGATAAGAACGAAGATGAAGAGAAGGGATGACTCACAAGTTCTCGTACAGCTACGACACCCTTCTTCGCGATCGCAGGGCAAGATTGGTTCTTCACTACATAGTGCTCGACTTGCGAGTTGACCCATCCGAAAGCGGTTCGAGTCGGGGGAGAGAGGTAGTAGCGAAGTCGAAGGAAGTGTCCGAAGATCAAGGGAGTGAGAAGGCTTCATAGAAAGGCCAAGGTTCGGTGAGAATCGCAAGGTATAGAGGAGAAGAGAAAAGTAGCGCTACTCACGAATTTTGGAAAGTGATGGCACCGAGAAGGATTCGACAAAAGACGAGACCGACTTCGATATAAGCTACGAACAGCATAGCGGTCTCATAGTTCGCCTTGACCCATGTCTGTTCGCCGTTTTCCATAATAATCAGTACTTTCATCTTTTCCACTCTAGCTTCGCTTCGGAACAACAAATTTACCTGAATAGCCTTCGATAGTCGAGCACCTGCGCTCGCTGGTGCTTGAGGGGTAGAGGAAGCGTTCTTGCCAGCGGGAGTTGCGGGAACTTTGGGAAGAACCGAGGTTCGGAGGAAAGTGACTGTTGACAGAATAAGTTGTCAGTTGATGATGCGGGGAGTGCGAAGTTGGGGGTGCCGAATCTCGAGGGAAACGTACGAGTGTGGAAAAGGGAGAAAGTTGCGAAGGGGAGGAGAGTGAAAGCGATAGGTTTCTGTAACAAGCGGAGACGTGTGAGCAGCTTCGAGACTGGAGCGAGTTTCCTACTTCCACGTCTACACGTAGGAAGTAAAAGTACTAAGAATGACGAGACTTACGGTAAGGAACCAGTAGAACGCGAGCAAGAGATATTGGACGTTCTCATCGAGGAGAGCTCTTTGTACGTATGCTCGATTAGGTTGAGGTGCTCCTAGTGATTTATACTATTCGGAAGAAAGGTTCCACGCAGCACAGCAACCAGAAAGAGAGAAATGAGATGTTGGCGACGTCAGCGATGCAATTTCTAGTTGGAAAGGGAAGGGGAACTCACGACGACGATTCCCCATGATACAATAGCTCCTGCGTAAGCTATATAGTAAGATCTTGATCTGAACGAGAGCGTAATGAAGCCGAGGAGAGTGTGAATCGTCCCGAAGAGAACGAGTGCATGTCCGACTACAACGAGAAGAGGGTGAGTAGGAACCTTCGGAATAGAATGCGTGTACTTACCTGCCCAAGCGTAATGAGGGTACGAAACTTTAGCCATCTTGAGTGATTGGGGGTGATGATGCGAATTTTGGGAGAAGAGGCCCAAAATTCTAAGTGGATCACAAGTCAAAAAAAGTGAGGGCAAATGTATTGTAATTCGACTTAGGGCGCGCATGCAAATTTGTCCACTTCTCTCTTCTTTTCACTTCACATTCCTCTTCATTGGAGAATGGAATCAAGGAGACGTTCGAAGGGTCGCTAGTCATCGCAGCATCACATCACAGAGGAGCATTTTGTTTCCTCTTTCCCTCTTCTCAGCTGTGGGAAAAGGTGAGCTACTTTCACTTTCCCTTCCTCTTCTTCCTCACTCTCAACTGACTCAAGCCGATGTAGTCCCCGGACATTTTAGACTTCCTCCTCTTTTCAACCCGGTTGCAACCTCTCACAATTACTCAATCGAAACCGTCCCTCCTCTCTTCCCTCCTTCCTTCATTATTTCTTCCTTTTCCTCGGTCGTCGTCGGTCTCTCTCTCTTTTTAACCCTCCGGAAAGCGGTCATCCTTCATCTGGTGAAACCGGGTTAGAGGTCGAGTCACTGTCGACAATCGAGTTGGAAAAACGTTGGACTAGGAAAGGAGTGAAAAAGAGGTTGGGTCTTCGATAGTTCAAGATTTTAGAGGCGAGGGTGAGATCCTACGTTGACCTTGGATTGCTCGCATTCAATTGCTTGCATCGGTAATGAATCTCGAGGAGGATTCAACTCGTTCGACTGCGTGCTCGAGGCAAGATCAAACTCGTCGTCAACTGTCCCTCTCTTCACTTTTCATCTCTCCTCTTTTCGACTTCCCTTCTACTTCTCCTCTACCTCGCTCGACTCGACTCTTGTACACTCTCTTCCTTTCAACGTTCTTCGATCTCGACTCTTCCTCTGTCTTTTCGTCGATCTCTTCCACTCAATAATCTCGAACAGCGAAGATACGAGCTGATGGAAACTTTTGAGAGGAGTGATCTGATGATTGATGTGGGGAGTCGGAGTTGGGGTTCATGATGAAGACAAGTGAGTGTCAGAAGTTGGGGATGAGGTTTATGGAGTGAAGGAGGAAGGAGTTCTTGGGAGTGAGAAAAGAAAAGGGGACTACTAGATGAGTGCGATCACTTTTCCTCTGAGCCGGTCGAGCAACCAGTTCGTCATTATTTAACCAGAGTTATGCGACCGCTCAACTTCATCACGACGTTGGGTAACGGAATGGGGCTTACTCTCGAACGTCTCCCTCCCTTTCCCTTTCCCCTTTTCGACACTTCGACTTTCGATTGATTGATGGAAGGTATGGATGGTATGGGTTCGGTCACTTATTCACATAGAAGTGTTATTCGTTCCCCTCTTTCCCTCCCTCTCCCTTATCATCGTCGTCGTCGTCGTCAACAAAGAGGAAGAATGTAGGATAGTTGCAAGCAAGTCTAATGACGAAAACCTATTTTGACAACAACTTTTGAATTTCTTCATCTGTAGGCGAGCTTTATACCCTCGTCGATGAGGCTTCAC
>Ga0308170_10003707_pt1 | contig 12356 bp, 10 predicted proteins | sample PhyBR2_2_FD_202136 | JGI IMG/M metagenome (GOLD analysis project Ga0308170, IMG submission 202136) | Phyllosphere microbial communities from UC Gill Tract Community Farm, Albany, California, United States - DLSLSB.R2 | ecosystem: Host-associated > Plants > Phyllosphere > Unclassified | place... | reverse complement strand
GTGTAGGTGCCGTTCTTCGCGACCCATTCAAATAAGGATCGAGACATCTGCAATCTCCCGTTACTGCCGATCAATATGAGGATAGGCGCTACAACCAGCGCATTCGCTTCATTTGTGCAATCGAACAAGCTCGCCCAGCGCGCTGAACTTTTCTGTAGCTTCCGGTGCAGGCCCGGTAAGCCCCCGTGATCAAGCAGGAGGTACAGGTTTGATTCCGGGCGATCCGCAAGAGACTCCTGGGCGACGATGCGAATGTCAATGTAGGGACTCATGCCGACCTCACGACAAAAGGCGAGGATGTATTGCGCGCTTTTATCAGGCACTCGACGCATATGCTGGTGGGCAGGGACGGAAGTGGATAGGAAAATTTAGCAGGGCTGGTTAAGCTCTTCTTACCCGCATGTACCTTGATTTTCCCCGGGCACTGAACCGTGATATTCCCACACTCGATTGTGATGTTTGCCCCACCAGCCGTTGACAGGCTGATGCGCTTCGCCGCCGCCCAGTCGATATGCGCCTTCGCGCTTATCACGTTCACCTCGTCACGCGCCTGAACCTTGAGTTCGTCCGACTGCGCCTGGATGTCGATTGCATCCTTCGCAGCGATCAACTGCAAGCCGACGCCACTGTCCCCCGCCGCCACAGCCCCGCCCAACACCCCAATCGCCTGCCCGGTATGCACCCGCATCTGTCCACCGGTGACAAACTGGGTATGCTGTCCACTCATCAGACTGACTGTTTCCCCATTGTTCAACTGTAGGCTCTGCCCGGCGTTGGCTCCCAGGCCATCCTTGGCAGTGACCATAATGAGTGGGTCGCTCGATTGGGGTAGCTTGCCGCCTCCAATGGACGTGCCGCCCTGGAGACTGGTGCTGTCAACCATGCCAGACGCCGACGTGAGCATTGCCTTGAGCGGCGCAGCCTTATCATTTAGGACGCTCGCGTTGGCTTTGGCAGCCCCAAGGTGGGCCGCCAGACCGGCAGTTTGATGGGTGATGGCGGCAGAGCTGAATGCCTCGGCCATATTGGTGGCCTGTTGCAGCATGCTGATACCGGGTGCGTTTTCGCCGGCAGGATCACGAGAAGAGGCGGTGTGATCGATCCCATAGCTCGACACCAGCAATCCCGCGCCCGCCCGCACAGCCCCGTATGCATCGGTACGGAGCTCGGCGCCCAGGCCGCGCAAGCTGCCGCGGTAGTTGTCGGCTGCGTGGATCAGGTGACCCAAATTCACTTCAGTCGCAGCATAGGTGCACCTGAGCTGGACGCGGCCCTGCGCATCCGTGTCATCAAACAACAACTGGTTATAGCCCGAGCCGCCGAACTCCTTACTGCGCACGCCCCACTGCGCCGCTGCATTACGATGACCAAGGTTGTCACCCGAGGCGCCATGCCATACCGGGCTGTTGCCGCCGGCGAGATTTCCCTGCGCCGAACGGGCATGATCATGGGCCGGCTCGAAGCACGAGGCGTCGCTCTCGGCACCTACCTGCCCGCCAGGCGTCGGCGCGATCCCGCCCTCGCCCCGGCCGTTGTACAGGGCGCCGACGATGATCGGGTGGTCGATGTCGTTCTCCAGGAACTGCACCAGCACTTCCTGCCCGATGCGCGGCAGGAACTGGCTGCCCATGCCGCCACCGGCAGAACGCTGGGCCACGCGCACCCAGCAGCTTGCATCGCCGCTGTCCTGCCAGTGGAAGCGGATGCGCACGCGGCCCAGGCGATCGCAATACAGCTCATCCGCGCCGCGCGGCTCGTCGCTGCCGTCGGATCCGATAACGATAGCACTTTGGGTGCCGAAGGCCGTCGGTTTGGAATTGGTACAGCCGTCGCTGCCGGGCAGTTGCGGACGCCAAGGCATATCCGCCGGTATCGCCTCGAAACAGTTGGCGTAGCCGGACTTGATTGCTCGCTCCACGGCCAGCGGAAGGTCATAAGGCGTATTCTCGCGAATGCATTCCTGCAGCAGCTCGGGAATGGGACCAAACAGTTCGGCCAGCGCGTGCTGTGCCGGTGGTGGCAGGTTGTTTACGCCCACGCTGACAACGCGGAGAACCGCGAACGCAGGTGACTCGCCAAGCTCCTGCCGCGGCGCACCGTTAACCGTCATCCGAGTCCCGGCGCGCAAGGTGCGTACAGTCGAGCGGCCGCGCCACAGTTGGCTGCGCGCTTCCCTGCCCTCCATCTGCAGGTCGGCATAGCGCTCGGCCTGGCCCCTGTCCGCGTACGCGTACTGCCCGGGCACATCGTAGGCTTCCAGCGCCGGCAGGTTGCGGCTGGCGGAGATGCGCGACGGCGAGCCGGCAGCGACGATTTGCTTGGCCTCGTAGTCGTAGCTCAGCACCGTGGTCAACGAAGCATGAAGACGGCGCTGCGCAATCAATGCCTGCACCGTTTCCTGTCGCTCGACGGCGCTGACGCCGTGGTAACGGATGCCGCCGTCAACCTCGCTGCTTGGGTCGTCCGGCACCGCACAAGCTTGGCTGCTGTCGGCAAACAGCACCATGCCTGGGCCATCGGCGGTCTGCTCGAAGCGCCAGCTCAATCCTTCCTCGGCCAGGATCCTGCGCACGAAATCGAGGTCGGATTCGCGATACTGGCAGCAGTAGCTGCGCGGCAGAGCATCCGCCATGAAGGATGATGTCTCGTCGCTCCAGCGCCACCTCGCCAGTGGCAAGTAGGCTTCGAACACGGAGTCGACGATGTCGATGACGGACTTATCCTGCCATACTCGGCTGTTACGTACTTGGCCGAGCCGCCACAGCCACGATGAGATGCGTACGCGGTAACGCGCAAAGCCGCCGTCGCTGCCCAGCATCGCCGCTTCACTGATCTCGCCGGCGAAGCTGGTGCGGGTGCCATCGGCCAAGCTCATTTCCAGGCTTGCCGGCTGTCCCAGTAGCGACTCCAGTTTGACATAGGCGCAGGTGGACAAGACGATAACGTCGCGGGCGGTCAGTTCATCCACCGCGTCGTCAGCGGTGAAGGCCTCGACCAGCAGGCCACCCGCGTCGAGGGCGGCGTTACCATCGCCGATCATCAGTTCGTAGAGCCTGCTCGTGCTGGAAAATTGCGCAAGCGCGGCCGTGACCTGCTCTGTCAATGCGTTGACCATGTTCTAAGCTATCCAGAAGAGAGTGGCGTATGGCAGCGATAGGAAGGCGTTGAGACGATACTTCAGCTTGCAATTAAGAACTTTCCCGCCCGTATCTCGTTTGCGGAAGATCAAAAATTGCGACCTGTTCAGTCACGCGCTCGTAGTCATCGCCCAACGTCCGCGTCCCTTCTGTCTGGGACGAACGCCTTCGACGCCGCGCTCCTCGCGCCGACATTCACGCATCGAGCATGCCCAGGGCCGCACTCGGGCGTGACCGCATACACGCGCGCCTGCGCTCCTAGTGACATACCCAATGCGCCAAGATGGCTTCTATGTCATGCGAGAACCGGACAGGAAGCGGTACGCCCCTGACCGGCTCTGAAAAATTGTAGCCAGCGACAACGTTAGTTTTCGGCGAAACTGTCCTTATGGAAGGGGTTTTGCATGAAACGAAAACGGTTTGCAGTCGAGCAGATTGTTGCGGTCCTGAAGGAAGCGGAAGCAGGCATGCCTGTTGTCGACCTTATCCGGCGTATAGGTATTTCTGAGCTGACGTTCTATCGGTGGAAGAAGCAGTACGCCGGGCTCGATAGCGACCAGGCCCGGCAGCTCAAGCAGCTACAGGAAGAGAACGAGCGTCTGAAAAAAATCGTTGCCGAGCTCAGCCTGGACAAGGCAATGTTGGCTGACGTCATCAAAAAAAAGTGGTAAAAACGGACAGGCGTCGAGTGATTGTGGACTATCTCAAGAGCCGCTATAGCACCTCGGAGCGCCGCGCCTGTCGCCTGGTCGGGTTGGCGCGACGTGTGTACAGTTACAAAAGCTGCAAGGATCCCCATACGGCGCTACGTCAGCGCATGAGGGAACTGGCGGTCACGCGGATGCGGTACGGCTATCGCAAGATTGGCGTGCTGCTCAAGCGCGAAGGTTTCCGGCACAGTACAGGCGTGATCTACCGAATCTACCGGGAAGAAGGCTTGGGATTGCGCTACCGGCCCGGGCGTCGATCCAAAGCGCAGGTCACCCGGCCACAACGAAAACCAGCTGTACGCCCCAATCAGGCGTGGAGCCTGGACTTCGTCGCCGACCAGCTCGCTAACGGGACACGGTTTCGCTGCCTGACCATTGTTGATGTCTTCACCCGGGAATGCTTATCGATTGAAGTCGGGCAGCGCTTATCGGGCACGGATGTCGTGGCGGTACTGAACCGTATCAAGCAGGCCGGCCGGGTTCCCGGAACGCTATTTTGCGACAACGGCAGCGAGTTCACCAGTCAGATCCCGGACCTCTGGGCCTATCACAACAAGGTCAAGATCGAGTTCAGCCGCCCTGGCAAGCCAACCGACAATGCCTTCATCGAGTCCTTCAACGGCACGTTCCGGGATGAATGCCTGAATGCCCACTGGTTCGAATCCCTGCGAGATGCCAGAATGCAGATCTGGTCCTGGCAGCAGGAATACAATGAGAGCCGTCCTCACAGGGCTCTTGGAGAAGAAGTACCCGCCGAATTCGCCCGCCAGTACAGGCGAAAGCTCGAATCCGGCAAAGAATTTATGGCCGACGACTAACTCTAAAGTTGGCTACAAAAAGACGGGCCGGTCAAAAGGACTGTCCTGGTTGTAGCCGAACGTTACGGGGTATCTGGGAAAGGCAGCTCGGCCTGCCCATCCGCTTTGACGTCGAATACGTTCAAGGTCATCGCCACCAGGGTGTAGTACCCCAGCAGCCCCACTAGATTCACAACCGTCTTGATGCCAAAGCTGGCGACCGACTCCCGGTAAATCTCTTCTGAAACCCGCTTCTTCCCGTACAGTTCCTCAACGAATCGCCAAATCAGGGATTCCTCACTATTCTCGAATTCGGGCGTCTTTTCTTGCCGGATGTCTTCAAGTACTTCGGGCTTGAGGCCGGCCTCGACGCCTATCGGATAGTGGATGTACCACTCGGCTTGCGACTTCCACTTGGCGGCGGTGCACAGGATGGCGAGCTCCGATAGCCGCAGGGACAATCCCGTGCCATAGCGGCAGAAGGCGCCCAGCTCCTGTGCCCGGCTGGCCAGCTCGGGGCTATGAATCCAAGAGAGGAATGGGCCATTCAGGTTTCCGCGCGGGCCGGAGAGGATCGCCTGCAGCACGTCCTTTTGCTCTAGCGTCGCACCTTCGACGGAGAATTGGGGCAGTCTGAAACTCAAGTTGTACTTCCTTAAAATGAATGAGCGCTCAATACAAGTTCATGCCTCGGTATTGAAGATGAAGTTCTCCGGCACGCCGGGCCCCCAAAGGTATAAGGAGTCTTCAGGCGGGAAATCGCCGGCCGGCCACGGCTTGTCTGCCGACACATAGTCGATATCGGCCGAATACTCGCAGAAGGAACCCCAGGGGTCCTCTACGTAGTGGAAGTAGTTGGAGCCGAGGACATGGCGCCCGGTACCCCAGCCCTTCGCATATCCTGCCGCAGCCATCTGGGCGGCGCCGGCACCTACCGCATTGACGTCTGATACATCCCAGGAGGAGTGATGCCATCCCCGGGCGCTGCTCTTGGCGAAAGCCAGCAGATGGTGGTCACAGCCATGAGGTGCATGCATGAAGGCGATGATGTCGAGGGACTTGTCCGAAAGGCGCAGCCCCAAGGCACGCTCATAGAACCCTACCGAACCAAGAACATCGGGCGTAAACAGAAGCACGTGCGAGAGCCGCGAGGGGCGCACGGTCGCCACCTGCGAGCGCGTGCATGCCCCTCGCTTGTCCGCCGGCGTGCTCGTACTCGTCCTGGCAGGTTTCTCATCCGGTGTGGTCTTGGGCCCTACTCGCACCTGAATCCGATTGCCGTCCGGGTCGCAGAACCAGAAAGAGGCCTTATCGCCTTGCGAAACGGCCGACACATGGGTCGCGCCTGCCTCCACCACCTGGCTGTGCAGCCGGAAGATGTCCTCCTTGTAGGCGTTGAAGGTCAAGTAGTCCAGATGCTTCCTGTCACCCGGCACGAGGCGCGCCCACCGGTGGCCGTCGGCTGCGAAGACATTCAACCCACCTTCCGCAGCCGTGTTTTCATGAATATCCAGCCCGAATGTGGAAAAGAATTTCCTTGCCTGATTTAAATCGGGTACAGCCAGTGCGAAGTGGTCAATCGAATGGATTGCTGTCACGACAATATCTCCCTAACACCACAGGCCTCACTACGCGTTGCGGGAGGCCCGTTTTACCTCCAAGACTGCTTTTAGCGAGCTTCGTCTTCGATGACGTTGCGCAGCGTGCCGATACCCTCGACGCGGACCTCGCACACGTCGCCGGCCTTCATCAGCAGCTTCGGCGAACGTGCCCAGCCGATGCCAGACGGAGTGCCTGTGACAATCACGTCACCCGGTTCCAGGGTGATGGCCTGGCTGACGATGCTGATAACGGTCGCGACATCGAAGACCATCTCGTCGGTGCTGGCCGACTGAACCACTTGGCCGTTCAGAACGGTTTCCAGGCGCAGGCCCTTGGCCCCAGCCGGCAACTCATCGGCAGTAACCAGGTCCGGGCCAAAGGCGCCGGTTCCGTCGAAGTTCTTGCCGACTGTCCACTGCGGGGTCTTGAACTGGTATTCGCGCACAGAGCCATCGTTGAATAGGCTGTATCCCGCGACGTGCTCCAGAGCGTCAGCAGGCGAGATATGGCGACCGCCCTTGCCAATCACGACGGCAATCTCGCCTTCGAAGTCCAGGCCTTCGCTGTCCTTGACTGCAGGGCGAATCATCGGCTGAGCATGCGCCACCAGGCTGGTGTTCACACGGAAGAACAGCGTCGGATAGTCGGGCTGAACGAAGTTGCTTTCCTTCGTGTGGTCAGCATAGTTCAGGCCGACGCAGATGATTTTCGGCGGGCGGGACAGGGGCGGCAGATAGGTGACGTCCTTTTCCGCCACAAGGATGCCTTCCTTGATGGTATCGCCATAGTTCTTGAGGTTGACGCCGCGCGCCAGGAGGCCTTCCAGGGACTCATCGCCAACAATGCGAATACCCTTGCTTTCGCGGACACCCAAGGCTTTTCTACCTTGATACTCGACCGATACGTAACGCATTAGAAACTCCTAAGAAAAATTAGTTGAAAGTAGCGGCGCTGTATCCCGCGCCCTCGCTGGAATAGGCATCCATCCAGCGAGAGAAAGACTGGCAAATCTGGTCATTGGCGAGGCGGGCCCCGGCCGAGGCTTCGAACATCCCAAAGAAGAGGTGGAACATGCTGTCGAAATTGAGCACCTTCACCGGAATTCCGTTTTGGGCCAGCTTGTCTGCATAGGCCAAACCCTCCGACCTCAATGGGTCGTGGCCAGCGACCGCGATGAGCGCCGGTGGCGCGCTTTCCAGGGCCGTAGCACGTAGCGGCGACGGGGGAAATTCCGTTGCTTGGGCCATCTTCTCCCCCATATAAAGACGGGAAATGTCCCGCAAGTCGTTGGGCTTGAGCATGGGATAGTCGATTCCACGCGCCTCGATCTCTGACACGTCGCGAGCCATATCGACACCAGGAACCACCAGCAACTGGGCGACGAGGCGCCTTGGAGACTCGCGGGAGACCAGAATTGAGGCGGTGGTTGCCAGGTTGGCGCCGGCGCTTTCACCGGCAACAGCTACACGAAATGGGTCGCCGCCGAGCGTGTCGACGTTCTTCAGGGCCCAGCGGGTGGCAGCCAGGGCGTCATCGTGTGCGGCCGGGAAGGGATTTTCTGGCGCCAGCCGGTAATCGACGGAGACCACGACGGCGCCGGTATCTCGGCACAGCTTCCGCGCGATGTCGTCCATGAGCTCAACGCTGCCCAGGACGAAGCCGCCGCCATGGAAGAACACGATGGTTGGCACTCGCCCCTCGGAAACCAATGGCCGATACACGCGGACCGGCACCTCGATAAGCTGTCCGTCCACCAGGTCAGATGCCACGACATCCGCCGCCGACAGCACCTCTGGCAGAGCCTTGCCCGCCCTTGTGCGCTCGATTGCCTGCCGCATGCGCCCCCGCGCTTGCTCTGGCGTGCCAGAAAACGGTGGGGGTGCGCCGACTTCAGCTACCTTGCGGACGATATCCGCCAGCTGAGGGTCCAGCGCCTGCACTGAAGTCGTCGACGTCATGGCAGCCCCAGAACGAACTTCTGCGAGCTCACGGCGCGCTCGCGCACTTGATCGAGGTTCACGGACAGTAGCTTGCCGCCCTTCTTGACCGCGCGGCCGGCAACGTACACCGAGTCCACGTTCCCTGGGTGGGCAGCCAGGACGATAGCTCCGACTGCATCCGATACCGGCGCCAGGTTGATGTCGTCCGTACGAATCATGACGATGTCGGCCTGCTTGCCTGCGGTCAGGGAGCCGATTTTGCCTTCCAAGCCAGTCGCCTTCGCGCCAGCCAGGGTTGCGAACTCCAGCACGTCGCGCATCGTCATCGTTTCCGGAGCGCCTTTCGCCTTGGAGTGGCCACCACCCATCCAGGAGCGGTAGTAGGCGAATGCATGACGCATCTGAGTGAACATGTCACCGGCGCACTTCGTTTCCGTGTCGCCGCTCAGGCTGGGACGAATGCCGGCCGCCAGCAGGCGGTCGAACGGGATGTCCCCAATGCCCTGGGCATTCAGCTCGCAATGCACCCCGAGGGAGGCGGTGACGCCAGCGTCCGCCATCATCGAAATCTCGTCGTCGTGAGAGCAGCAGCAGTGGACGAAGGTCAAGTCCTCGCCCAGGACGCCAGCCTCGTGCATCTGCGCGATGGCGCGCACTGTGGCGTTTCGCGCATAGGCGCCCATGTGGATGCTTGAGCGGATGCCCAGCTCACGGGCCAGGCGGAGGTCGCCCAGCCAGACGTCCCGGGTGGCCATTTCAGGGCCACGACCCGCCATGGCCAGGGTGACCAGTTGGTCGTCAGATGAAAAGAACTGCTGGCGCAGCCGGCGGATGTCTTGCAGGTGGCCGCGCTGGCTGTTGAACATCCAGGACGCACCTTCAACCAGCGGCCAGCCGTGAGCAAAGATGGCGCGCATGCCGGAGTCCTGCAGGGCGATGACCGCGGCATCCGTGTGCTCGGGGCTGTTCTGGATGTGCGACCAGTCCAGCATTGTGGTGATACCGGAATCCAGCGCCGAGACAGCACCCAGCAGCGTGCCGATGTAAACGTCCTCCGGACGGTACGCCGCACCCTTGGCGCCAAGCATTTCCGCAAAGTAGATTTGCGGGTCGATATCAGCGTAGCGATGACGGACGCAGGTCTGCCAGGTATGCCGATGGGTATCTACGAAGCCAGGGATGACAATCATCCCGGTGGCGTCAATCTGCTCGGCATCCGCCACTTCCAGATTGGGCGCGACATCAACGATTTTTTCACCATCGACCAGAATATCGGCCGAACGGTGGTCACCCACCTTCGGGTCCATGCTGATGACCCAGCCGCCCTTCAAAACCTTCCGCTGCGTTTGCATCAGCGACCCCCGTTAAACCATTTCGAAAGCTGACCCTCGACTTCCCCCACCAGGCCAGTGCTGCTGCCGGCCCAGGCGATATAGCCGTCGGGCCTGATCAGCAGGGCCTTCACGTCGCCGAGCATGTCAGGAATCTTCGCCAGTCGCGCTTGAACCACGTCGACGCGGTACTTCGAGACATCAAGGCCGGCAAACTGTCTACTGAAACCCTCCAGGTCCAGCAACAGGAACTTGCGCGACCGCAGCAGTGACAGCATGCTGGGCGTGGAACCATCCAGCAGCGTCAGCAGGATGTCCGGGCAACGCAGCCCCTCCGCCGGGTGCGCATCTTCGGCACGGGGATACGGGGTTTCTAGGCCGCACAGTTCGAGCGCCAGCTTCTTCTGGACATCCGGCAGCGGGATCATGTGTTCCTGCATGCGTCGCTTCAGGACGACGGCGTCTTCGGAGAAGTTGAACTGCAGCGCGCATTGCGCCTTCACGCTCTCCAGCAGACGCCGCATGACCGGCAGACGCTCGGATTCATAGCTATCCAGGGTTTCGTCGCTGGCGTGGCCGTTCACCACGTTCGCGAGCTTCCAGCCCAGGTTGAAGGCGTCCTGCAGGCAGAAGTTCATACCCACACCGCTGGCCGGGTAGTGGATACGGGCCGACTCGCCGACCAGGAATACGCGGCCTTGGCGGAGCTGCTTCACGCTGCGCATCTGATCGTCGAAGCGCGAGGCCCAGCGATAGGAGGTAATCCCATAGTCGGTGCCATGCACGTCGCGCAGGCACTGGAGCACCTCTGGCAACTCGACAGGTTCCTCCTTGGGCGCATGACGCCTGTCGCGGTGAACGATATTGAAGCGGGTAATACCCTCGCCGAACGTGTAGCCACGAACCCAGCCCATCTCGTTGTCGACGTTGATACGGCCGCCCGGCCACGGCGCCTCCAGGTGCGCATCCACCACGATGCCGCGGAACGTGCCAGAGTGGCCCTCGAAGTCGAGACCCAGCTTCGTGCGGACGGCGCTACGGCCGCCATCGGCGCCCACCACATAGCGCGCGCGGATTTCCTTCTCTTCGCCAGCTGACGAGCGCACCAGAATCGTTACGCCTTCGGTATCCTGACGCAAGTCGACGAGCTCGCTGTCCGAGACTACTTCGGCACCGCACTCCTTCGCCCATTCCCAGAGGATTTCCTCGGTATGGTTCTGCGGCAGTCCCAACGTAAAGCCGAAGCGCGAATCCAGGTATTTCCAGTCGATTGGGTGGAAGCCCGCCCAGATATGCGATGGGCGGAACGGATACGGAGCGATCTGCTTCGTCTTGTTGATGAATCGGTCTGCGATACCGCGGGCATCGAACAGCTCGAGCACACGAGGAAGAATGGTTCCTGCGCGCGACTGGACGCCTGCGGTGCGCCTCTCAACTACCAGGGTTTTCACGCCGGCGCCAGCCAGTTCACCCGCCATTGTTAAACCCGAGGGCCCTGCCCCGACTACGACCACATCCCACTGCATTTTCACTCTCCGTATGAATGAGTTGAACGAATCAACAAACCGCTTAATTTTGGTCAGAAGACATGAGTGATGCCGACTTCAAACACGACCTGCCTGTTTGTCGAAGCGATAGGCTGGAACCGCATGGCGGCGACCTGCCCTTGCCCGGCTGCCTGGAAGACGCTCAGCGCATAGAGACTGGTACGCTTCGACAAGGCGTAATCCGCGTGCGCATGGACCACATTCCACTTGTAGTTCTCGAGCTTCGTGTAGGCATAGCCGCCACCGAGGCGCAAGGCTGCGGTCACGTATTCATAGGCGCCGACGTCGATGGTCTGGGCCTTTGCTGACATGCCTAGCGCTGACAGCCTGGTGTAGCTGTAGTTGCCCATAAGGCGCCATCCTGCGTCGGAATACACTACGCCTGCGCTGGCCGTGTTCTGGTCCTGTGCCACCTTGGTGGTGGGGTTCTTCACCAGGTCAATGCCATACAGCGTAGGCACACCCAAAGAGCTACGCGGCGAGTACGGGACGTCATGGACGTTTTCCCACACGGCCAGGAACTTCCACGGGTTGGAGGAGTAGCTGGCGCTAAAACCCATCGTGTTACCGTTGTTTGTGGTCGATGTCGGTTTTCCGTAGCCATATTGGGCACCGAACTGGAAGCCCTTCATTTCCGGCGACTTGTACTTGACCAGGCTGTTTAGCGGATTCCCCACCGTGCGGTCCAGGTTGCCCGGATGCGTCGCTAGATTCGAGGTAAAGCGTTCAGACGTGTAAGGAACCAAATCGGCCAGCAGGTCATACTGGTTCCCCAGCGTCACAGTGCCCCAGTCCCTCGAACTCAGTCCAACGAAGGTCTCGAATGGGCTGGAACCACCGGTGTCGAGAGCAACGTAGTTAGACCACTTGAAGATGGCGGATGCGCCTCCACCAAGGTCCTCACGGCCGGTAAAGGCGATGAATGGGATGGCATGGGTACCGCCTTGCTGCATACGGCCACCACCATCGGGGTAGCTTGCGTTGGTCGTGTAGGACATCCCTGCGCCCAACACACCCGAAATCGTCACGTTCTGCGTCTGGCCATGTGCCGACGCGACAACCAGTGTCACTGCTCCTGCGAATAAGCTCTTCTTCAACACGTCTATGTCTCCCTGCTTTTTATGTAATTAGGTGGCCGAATTCCGATGCTCGACTTTGATTCCGCATGCGAACCTGCGCTGCACAACAAAGACCAGTCTCATCGCCGCAAGGCAAGCGATGCATCCTGCTGTAACGAACACCGTAGCCATCGCATAAGGCAGCGCATGCTCACCACCGCCATAGACATAGCG
>Ga0308170_10003705_pt1 | contig 12361 bp, 10 predicted proteins | sample PhyBR2_2_FD_202136 | JGI IMG/M metagenome (GOLD analysis project Ga0308170, IMG submission 202136) | Phyllosphere microbial communities from UC Gill Tract Community Farm, Albany, California, United States - DLSLSB.R2 | ecosystem: Host-associated > Plants > Phyllosphere > Unclassified | place... | reverse complement strand
CCGCGGCCGCCTGGGCGGCCTGCCGCTCGCGCTCCTCGCGGGCCCTGGCACGCACTCCGGATGGCATCGCTGCGAGTCTCAGGCGCTCGTGAGGGACTGGACCCAGTTGCGCAGCAGCGCGGCACCCGCGTCGCCGGACTTCTCGGGGTGGAACTGGGTCGCCGAGAGCGCGCCGTTCTCGACGGCCGCGACGAACCGGTCGCCACCGTGCTCGGCCCACGTCACCAGGGGTGCCTTGGTGCGGTCGTTGGTGACCAGGTCCCAGCTGCGCACGCCGTAGGAGTGCACGAAATAGAACCGCTCGCCCTCGATGCCGGCGAAGAGCTCGCTGCCCTCGGGGACGTCGACGGTGTTCCAGCCCATGTGGGGCACGATCGGGGCCTGGAGGCGCTCGACGACGCCGGGCCACTCGTCGCAGCCCTCGGTCTCGACGCCGTGCTCCACGCCGCGAGCGAACAGGATCTGCATTCCCACGCAGATGCCGAGCACGGGTCGGCCACCGGCGAGCCGGCGCCCGATGATCCGCTCGCCGCGGATGGCCCGCAGGCCCCTCATGCAGGCCTCGTACGCCCCGACGCCGGGCACCAGCAGGCCGTCCGCGGCGAGGGCGGCGTCCATGTCACTGGTCAGCTCGACGCTCGCGCCGGCGCGCTCGACCGCGCGCACGGCCGAGCGCAGGTTGCCCGAGCCGTAGTCGAGGACCACCACAGAAGGCTGGGCCATGCTCAGATGACACCCTTCGTGGACGGGATGCCGGTCTCGCGTGGGTCGAGCGCGATCGCGTCGCGGAAGGCCCGGGCGAACGCCTTGAACTGCGTCTCCACGATGTGGTGAGGCTCGCGGCCGGCCAGCACGCGCACGTGCAGGGCGAGGTGGGCGTGGAAGGCGATCGACTCGAAGACGTGCTGGGTCAGCGAGCCCAGGTAGGAGACGCCGGAGCCGCCGAGCTGGACGTACTGCTGGCCCTCGGGCTCGCCGGTGTGCACGCAGTAGGGGCGCCCGGAGATGTCGACGACGGCCTGGACCAGCGCCTCGTCGAGCGGCACGGTCGCGTCACCGAAGCGCCGGGTGCCCTTCTTGTCCCCGAGCGCCTGGCGCAGCGCCTGGCCGAGGACGATCGCGGTGTCCTCCACGGTGTGGTGGGCGTCGATGTGCACGTCGCCCTGGGACTTCACCGTCAGGTCGAGCAGCGCGTGGCGCGCGAGCGCGGTCAGCATGTGGTCGTAGAACCCGACACCAGTCGCGATGTCGTGCTTGCCGGTGCCGTCGAGGTTGACCTCGACGATGACCGTCGACTCCGACGTCGTGCGCTCGATCCGGGCGGTACGGGCCGCGGCGGTGTTCGTCATGGGCGGGTGACCTCCAGTAGGGCCTTCTTGAATGCGTCCATCTCGGCGGGGGTGCCGATCGAGACCCGCAGCCAACCGTCGGGCCCGGTCTCGCGGATCAGCACGCCGCGCTCGAGCAGACCCTGCCAGACCGCGTGGCGATCGGGGAACCTGCCGAAGAGGGCGTAGTTGGCGTCGCTGTCGGCGACGGTGAAGCCGTGCTCGCGCAGCCAGGTGACGCAGGCGTCGCGCTCCTCGCGCAGCGCGTCGACCTTGCCGAGCAGCTCGTCGGTGTGGCGCAGCGCGGCCAGCGCGGTCGCCTGGGTGACGGCCGAGAGGTGGTACGGGAGCCGGACGACCCGGATGGCGTCGCAGATCGCCGGGTCGGCGGCCAGGTAGCCGAGCCGGAGACCGGCTCCGGCGAATGCCTTCGACATGGTGCGGGTGACGACCAGGTTGCGGTGCCCGGCCAGCGACTCCAGCGCGCTCGGCACTCCGGTGCGGCGGAACTCGCCGTACGCCTCGTCGACGACGAGGACGCCGGTGTCGCCGACGGCCTCGGACAGCGCGCCGATGGAGGCCGGGTCGAGGGCGGTGCCGGTCGGGTTGTTGGGGCTCGGCAGCAGCACGACGCTGGGCCGGACCTCCTCGATCAGCGCACGCGCCTTCTCCAGGTCGAGGGAGAAGTCGCTCTCCCGGGTGCCAGCGACCCACTCGGTGTTGGTGTCGCGGGCGTACTCCGGATACATCGAGTACGTCGGGGCGAAGCTCAGCGCCGTGCGGCCGGGGCCGCCGAAGGCCTGGAGCAGCTGGAGCATGACCTCGTTGGACCCGTTCGCGGCCCACACCATCTCCGGTGTGATCGCGTTCCCGCCGCTCGAGCCTGTCGAGACCACGTCACGCGAGAGGTAGTCGGCGAGCCGGGTGCGCAGTTCGACGAACTCACGATCCGGGTAGCGGTTGAGGGTGCGGGCTGCCGCGCGGACCGAGGCGGCGATGTCGTCCAGGCACGCCTCGGAGGGCCCGTACGGGTTCTCGTTGACGTTGAGCTGGACCGGGACGTCCAGCTGGGGAGCCCCGTAGGGCTCGATACCGGCGAGCTCCTCGCGGATCGGCGGCCAGGTCACTCGAACCTCACCGACACCGCGGCACCGTGACCGGGTAGGTCCTCGGCGTGCGCAAGGGTGACGACGTGGTCCTTGACGGCCTCGAGGCCCTCGCGGGAGTAGTCGATGACGTGCACGGACTTGGTGAAGGCGCGCACCGACAGGCCCGAGCTGTGGCAGGCGCAACCCCCTGTGGGCAGCACGTGGTTGGATCCGGCGCAGTAGTCGCCGAGGCTGACCGGAGCGAACGGGCCGACGAAGATCGCGCCCGCGTTGCGGATCCGGCCGGCGTCGACCAGCGCGTTCTGCGTGTGGATCTCGAGGTGCTCGGCGGCGTACGCGTTGACGACGTCGACGCCCTGGTCGATGTCGTCCACCAGCACGATGCCGGACTGGGCGCCGGCCAGCGACGTGCGGATGCGCTCCTGGTGCTTGGTCGCGGCGACCTGCTTCTCGAGCTCCTGCTCGACGTCGTCGGCCAGGGTGAGCGAGTCGGTGACAAGCACCGAGGCAGCGAGCGGGTCGTGCTCGGCCTGGGAGATCAGGTCGGCGGCGACGTACGCGGCCTCGGCGGTGTCGTCGGCGAGGATCGCGATCTCGGTCGGACCGGCCTCGGAGTCGATGCCGACCTCGCCCTTGAGCAGGCGCTTGGCGGTGACGACGTAGATGTTGCCCGGCCCGGTGACGAGATCGACCTTCGCGCATCCCCCGGTGGTCGAGCCTGTCGAGACCCCGTACGCGAACATCGCGATCGCCTGGGCGCCGCCGACGGCGTAGACCTCCTCGACGCCGAGCAGCTCGCACGCGGCGAGGATCGAGGGGTGCGGCAGACCGCCGAACTCCTTCTGCGGCGGCGAGGCCAGCGCGATCGACTGCACCCCCGCGACCTGAGCCGGGACGGTGTTCATCAACACGCTGGAGACCAGCGGCGCGAGTCCGCCGGGGACGTAGAGGCCGACGCGGCCGACCGGCACCTTGCGATGGGTGACCCGCGCGCCGGGGCCGAGCTCGGTGACCGCGTCGGTCTCGAGCTCGTTGCGGCAGGTCGCGCGCAGCCGGGTGATCGACTCCTCGAGACCGGCGCGGATCGCCGGGCCCAGCTCGGCGAGCGCCTTCGTCATCGCCTCGCGCGGCACCCGGATGTCGTCGAGCCGGACGCCGTCGAACCTCTCGCCGTACTCGAGGATCGCGTCGACCCCGCGGGCGCGGATGTCGTCGAGGATCGGCTGGACGGCATGGGTCGCCGCCGCGATGTCGAACTCTGCGCGCGGCACGGCGGCGCGGTAGTCGACGGGTGCCCCGCTGGCGGCACGGGCTCCCCGGAGGTCGATGCGGCGGATCATGGGGCAATTCTACGGGGACACGCGGGTGAGCCCGGTCCGGGCCGCGCCGCGCGGACACCCCGCGCCTGCTGAGCGGGCCGCTAGGTTGGTCGGGTGCCGGATAGCTCTTCTGCGACGCTCCCGATGTTCCCGCTGAACACGGTCCTCTTCCCCGGGGTGACCGTGCCGCTGCACGTCTTCGAGGAGCGCTACCGCGCGCTCGTGGAGCACCTGCTCGGCATCGAGGATCCGGCTGAGCGCACGTTCGGCACCGTCGCCATCCGGGAGGGGTACGAGGTCGGCTCCCACGGGGCGCAGTCGCTCTTCCGCGTCGGCGTGCGGATGCAGCTCACTGAGGTCGAGCTGCACCCCGACGGCAGCTACGACATCGAGGCGGTGGGCATCGAGCGGATCCAGATGGATGCCCTCGACGGCAGCGGGCCCTTCCCCGTCGGCGAGATCCAGGACCTGCCGGAGCCCGCGGTCGTCGCCGACGATCATGTGGTCGAGCGCGCCCGCACGACCTTCTCGGCCTACCGGCTCGCGCTCACCGAGTTCGGCGAGGACCCGTACGACGGCTCGCTGCCGCGCGATCCCGAGTACCTCTCCTGGGCGCTGGCCGCCTGCGCTCCCCTGCCGATGGCCGAGCGTCAGGGCCTGTTGGAGGCCGGGGACGCCGAGGAGCGGTTGATCCTGGTCACCGACCTGCTGCGCAGCGAGCTGCGGGCGATGAACGTGATCCCGTCGCTGCCGGCCACCGACGTGGCCCGCAACCGCTGGTCGCCGAACTGACCTACTTGGTGCTGAGCCGGATCAGGCCGTGGGCGATGCCGTCATGACCGACCCAGCTGCTGTCCCCGAGGGCACCCAGATGGGCGAGGTTCTCCTGCACGTCGCGCGGGACATCGGCAGCGTCACTCGACAGGATCTTCTGCAGGCGCGTGAACGAGACGTAGAGCGCCGAGGGTGCCTCGTCCGCGTGCGGTACGACGTCCGTGAACTCCTCGGAGCTGCCGAGGTCGCCCTTCGCGAGCAGCTCGTCGCGGTAGGCGGCATCGGGACCGATCGCCACGACGCCGTCGCCCTTGGTCGTCGCGAGGATCTGCTGCACCCCGGGCAGGGTGAGCTTGGCGAGCACCGCTGCGATGGCGTCGGGGTCACCGTGGAGCTCGATGCCGGCGGGAAGGTCACCCGGGCCGCCGTTGACCAGCTTCTCCGGGTCGGTCGAGCCGGAGAGCGCGACGGTGAGGCCGCCGTCGAGGAGAGTGTGCAGGTCGCCGGGCAGCGTCAGACCGGAGATCTCGGAGACGGTCTGCCACAGCTTGTCGGGGGTGCCGCCGCACGCCTGGGTGAAGCCCTGGGCGAACGCGTCGGTGACCGTGGTGAGCAGGTCACCGGCGCCGCCGAAGCCGAAGGCGATCGCGGTGTCGCTCGGCAGGGTGGCGAGGCCCGAGCTGCCGCTGCTCGGCTTGGCGCCCTCGACCCCTGAGGCGGTCTCCAGCTCGAAGCCGCCGCGAGCGAAGCGCAGGGTCGCCGCTGCCCCCTGGAGCTTGCGCATCTGCGTTTTGTAGAGATCCATCTGCCCGTGGCTGAGCGGGGTCCGATCGTCCATCCCCTTGCCGCTCGTCGCGTTGGGGCAGACGTCCTCGAGCGCGGCGAACGGGTCGGTGGGCGATGCGGCGCTCTTCGCCCCCGAGGGGACGTACGCGGCTGGAGCCGCCGTACCACTCGCGCTGCTGGAGCTCACGCTGTCCGAACTGGCGGCGAAGGGACCCCTGCCGAGCATCGCTAGCGAGTCGAGGGAGCCGGCGAGTGTCTTGCCGGCGTCCGGCGAGGCGTAGAAGCTGGCGACGCCCGGGTCACCGGTGCGGTCGGTCCAGGTCTTGAAGTCGGTGTCGTCGGCCAGGGCGTTGCTGGCCGACTGGTTGCTGACGCTCTGCGCGATCGCGGTGTTCTTCGCGATCACGGCCCATCCGTGGGCGACCGACAGCCCATGGGGTGCCTCGGCGCAGGTGAGCAGCGCCGGCAGGCTCTTGGCAGCGGCCGACTCGTCGGTGACCTTGAGGACCATCACGGGCTGGGGACCACCGCTGACGGTGGGGACGACCGCAGCGGCGATGTCGGTGCCGAGCCAGGGCTTCACGTCGTCGTCCCAGGTGACGCTCTTGCACGCCGGGCCCTGCAGCATGTCGTCGAGCATCAGCTTGCGCAGGTCCGTGGACGGGTCGACCTTGAGATCGTCGGTGAACGCCGGGAACCGGCGCAGCGCCTTGATGGCCTCGATCTTCTGACCCATGCTCGGGTCCAGATCGATGCCCGCGTACGCCAGGGTGTCGGACGGCAGCCCGGCAGCTGCCCCGGGCGAGCGGTCGTCGTTGAGCTGGGAGGCCGCGAAGACGGTGCCGCCGGCCACCAGCGCGACCGCGGCGATCGCTCCTCCCGCGACGTACCACCCGGTCCGCCTCCGACGCGGCTCGCGCGGCCCCTCCCACGCGCCGCCACCGAGAGTGACGGTGTCGGTGGGCGGTGGCGGCGTACCGTAGTCAGGCATGGCTTGAGCCTACCCAGCGGACGGCGGTTGAACCCCCGTCTCGTGCGTACTGCCGGCGCCGTGCTTGCCGATCGTGATGAAGAAGAGACCGAGCGAGGCGAGCGCCCCAGTGGGGAAGACGGTGAGCAGCCACCAGCTCGGCGCGGTGAACTGGCTCGGCAGCGTCGCGCCGTCGGCCGCGGACCTCGCGGCCACCTGCGGATCGCCGGGTCCGCGGTGCATGCCGACCGTCCGCATGAGCAGGGCAGCCACGACGCCGCCGATGACGACAGCGGCGAGGCTGACCATCTCCGCGCGGTCTAGGCGCCACGCGACGAGCGCGCCGAGCACGAGGCCCGCAGCCGCCCCGATGACGATGTACCAGGCGGAGGCCGCGAAGAAGGTGTCCTGCCAGGCGTACCAGGACAGGGGGTACCAGTGGTGCTTGACCACGCCGCCCTGGGCGGGGGTCCACAGCGCCTCCCACAGCAGACCGCAGAGCGCACCGACCACGGCGAAGACGGCGACGATCAGCACCGCCTGGGTGGCAGCGGCGCGCGCCTCTCGCCACGCGCGAGCGGCCACGCGCCGCCACCGGGGCCGCGGCGGCGTCGTGCCGCCCGGCTCGGCTGCGGCGATCAGCTGGTCAGACATCCGGGGCCCAACAGGTGCTTGAGATCGGCGAAGAGCGCGGAGCTGGGCGTGACGCGCAACCGGTCGTCGAGCCGGAGCACGCGCGTCGATTCCCGCGTCAGCAACCGTAGCCGGACCTCGGTGCTGCCCGGGTGGGACGAGAGCACGTCGCGCAGGGAGGCCACGACCTGCGGCGTGCAGCGCGTCGAGGGCAGGCTCACCACGACCGGGCCGCTGGGGCCGTCGGTGACGTCGGGGACGCTGACCTCCTGCCCGCGGATCTCCGGCTGCTCCTTGTCCCGGGAGAGCTGGCCCTTGACCGTGATGATCGCGTCCTCGACGAGGTGCGGAGCGACCAGCACGTAGCTGCTCGGGAAGAAGAGCGCCTCGACGGCTCCATCGAGGTCCTCGATCGTCACCGTCGCCCAGGGATCGCCCTTCTTGGTGATCCGGCGCTGCACCGCGGTGACCAGGCCGGTCACCTGGATGCTGCTGTTGTGTGGTCGGTCCTCGTCGGCGAGGAGCTGGCCGATCGAGCAGTCGGAGTTGTTGACCAGGACGTGCTCCAGGCCGAGCAGCGGGTGGTCGGAGACGTAGAGCCCGAGCATCTCCCGCTCATGGCCGAGCAGGGTCATCTTGTCCCACTCGTCGATGTCGGGGATCGTCACCGAGGAGCCGAACGAGCCGAAGCCGGAGTCGTCGTCCGGGCCTCCGAGATCAGCGAAGAGTGAGTCCTGGCCGATCGCCTCGTTGCGCTTGATGTCGACGAACTGGTCCACGGCCGACTCGTGCACGGTGACCAGCGCGCGCCGCTTGTGCTTCATGTCGTCGAAGGCGCCGGCCTTGATCAGCGACTCGATGGTGCGCTTGTTGCAGACCGGCTGGGGGACCTTGGAGAGGAAGTCGTTGAAGTCCTCGTAGCGCCCCTTCTCCTCGCGCGCTGCGACGATGCCGTCGACGACGTTCCAGCCGACGTTGCGCACGGCGGTGAGGCCGAAGCGGATGTCGTTGCCGACGGCGGTGAAGTTGTGGGCAGACTCGTTGACGTCCGGCGGCAGCACCGCGATCTTCATCCGCCGGCACTCGCCGAGGTAGATCGCCATCTTGTCCTTGTTGTCCTTGACCGAGGTCAGGAGCGCCGCCATGTACTCGGTCGGGTAGTTGGCCTTGAGGTAGGCGGTCCAGTAGGTGACGACGCCGTACGCCGCGGAGTGCGACTTGTTGAAGGCGTAGTCGGCGAAGGGGACGAGGATGTCCCACAGCGTCTTGACCGCATCCTTCGGGTAGCCGCGCTCGAGCATGCCCGCCTCGAAGCCGGCGTACTGCTTGTCGAGCTCGGCCTTCTTCTTCTTGCCCATGGCGCGCCGCATGTTGTCTGCGGCGCCCAGGGAGAAGCCCGCGAGCACCTGCGCGATCGCCATCACCTGCTCCTGATAGACGATCAGGCCGTAGGTCTCGCCCAGCACCTCCTGCAGCGCGTCGGCGAGCGCCGGGTGGATGTAGTCGATCTCCTGGCGCCCGTTCTTGCGCAGCGCGTAGTTGGTGTGGGAGTCCGCGCCCATGGGGCCCGGGCGGTAGAGCGCGGAGACGGCGGTGATGTCGGCGAACTGGTCGGGCTGCATGAGGCGCAGCAGCTGGCGCATGCCGCCGCCATCGAGTTGGAAGACGCCGAGCGTGTCGCCTCGGCCCATCAGCTCGTAGGTGGCCCTGTCGTCGAACGGCAGCTCCTCGAGGACCAGTTCCTCGCCGCGGTTGGCCTTGATGTTCGCGACCGCGTCCTCGAGCGTGTGCAGGTTGGACAGGCCCAGGAAGTCCATCTTGACCAGCCCGAGCGCCTCACACATGGGGTACTCGAACTGGGTGATGACGGCGCCGTCCTGCTTCGGATCCATCAGCGGGACGACGTCGAGCAGCGGCTCGCTCGACATGATGACGCCGGCGGCGTGGACGCCGGTCTGGCGGATCTGGCCCTCGAGGCCGATCGCGACCTCGTAGATCCGGCGCACCTCCGGGTCGGAGTCGTGCAGCGCGCGGAACTCGCCGCCCTCGCCGTAGCGCTTGTGCTCGGGGTTGAAGAGCTCCTTGAGCGGGACGCCCTTGCCCATCACGTCCGCAGGCAGGGCCTTGGTGATCCGGTCGCCGATGGCGAAGCCGTGGTCGAGGATGCGGGCGGCGTCCTTGATCGCCTGCTTGGCCTTGATCCGGCCGAAGGTGGCGATCTGGGCGACACGCTCGGCGCCGTACTTCTCGGTGACGTACTGGATGACCTCGCCGCGCCGGTGGTCGTCGAAGTCGATGTCGAAGTCGGGCATCGAGGGGCGCTCAGGGTTGAGGAACCGCTCGAAGAACAGGCCGTGCTCCAGGGGGCACAGGTCGGTGATCTTCAGCGCGTACGCGGCCAGCGAGCCGGCACCGGAGCCACGACCCGGGCCCACCCGGATGCCGTTGTTCTTCGACCACTGGATGAAGTCGGCGACCACGAGGAAGTAGCCGCAGTAGCCCTTCTGCGTGATGATGTCGAGCTCGAACTCCGCGCGGTCCTTGACATCCTGGGTGAACTTCTCACCCGGGTAGCGGTACTCGAGGCCGCGGAAGACCTCCTTGCGCAGCCACGACTCCTCGGTCTCGCCGGCGGGGATGTCGGCGCGCGCCATGTAGCCACCGGTCGACTCGGTGAACTCGACGTTGCAGCGCTCGGCGATGAGCAGGGTGTTGTCGCAGGCCTCCATGAGGTCCTGGGAGCCCCACAGCTCGCGCATCTCGGCGGCGGACTTGATGTAGTAGCCGGTGCCCTCGAAGGCGAACCTCTTGCCACCCTGGGCGTAGGTGGGTTCGGAGAGCCGGCTGCCGGAGTTGACGCACAGCAGCGCCTCCTGGGCGCTGGCGTCCTCGGGGTTGTTGTAGTGCGAGTCGTTGGTCGCGATCGGCTTGATGCCCAGCTCACGACCGAGCTTGAGCAGGTCGTCGCGGACCCGCTTCTCGATGGAGATCCCGTGGTCCATCAGCTCGAGGAAGACGTTGTCGTGCCCGAAGATGTCCTGCAGCTCACCGGCCTCGCGCACGGCCTCGTCCCACTGGCCGAGCCGCAGCCGGGTCTGGATGGCGCCCGACGGGCATCCCGTGGAGACGATCAGGCCCTTGCTGTAGGTCTGCAGCAGCTCCTTGTCCATGCGGGGCTTGAAGTAGTAGCCCTCCATGGACGCCTTCGAGGAGAGCCGGAAGAGGTTGTGCATCCCCTCGGTGGTCTCGGCCCACATCGTCATGTGGGTGTAGGAGCCACCGCCCGAGACGTCGTCGCCGCCCTCCTCGGACTGATCGCCCTTGCCCCAGCGGATCCGCTTGCGCTCGGTGCGGTGCGTGCCGGGGGTGAGGTAGGCCTCGATGCCGATGATCGGCTTGACGTCGAACTTCTTCGCCTTGGAGTAGAAGTCGTAGGCACCGTGCAGGTTGCCGTGGTCGGTCATCGCGATCGCCGGCATCTCCAGGGTGCTGGTGCGCTCGAAGAGTCCGTCGAGGAGCGAGGCACCGTCCAGCATCGAGTACTCGGTGTGGACGTGGAGATGGACGAACGAGTCGCTCATACGCTCCCCTCAGGGTCGATCCGGGCACGGCAGCACAGGCCGCCAGCGCACCGGAGCGGCGCACCGACGAGGGCCTGCGGGGAAGGGCCTCAGCCTACCCGAGCCCACTGACAGAACCGACGTCCCACTCCATCCGGAGATCGGGCTCGCGCTCCTCGTTCTCCGAGCCGTCGGACCGCGCTGTCACCAGGAAGCCGCGGGCCTCGTAGAAGTGCCGCGCCGGCGCGTTGGTCTCGAAGACGTAGAGACCCAGGCCGTCGGGTCGCAAGGACATCACGAGGCCGAGCAGGGCGCCGCCGAGGCCGGCGCCCTGGTGGGTGGGCAGGACGTACAGGTCGTCGAGCCAGGTCGGCGTGAAGCGGGCGTACGCGGCCACCGCGCCCTCGACCTCGGCGACCCACACCTCGTCCTCACCGATCCGGGAGAGCAGGAACGCGGCGACATCGGCCTCCGGGTGGATGCTCTCGGGCATCGGCGCCGCGGCCCGCGCCGCGATCTGGACGGCGGCGAGGTCGGCTGCGTCAGCGGGCTCCGCCGGGCGCAGGAGCGTCATGTCCTGACCTGGCGGGCGTGCGCGAGGGCCGACTCGACCATGCCGGAGGGCCGACCCGGCCTAGTGCTCGTCGCGGATGACGTCGAGGGCGTGCGCGAGGTCGGCCGGGTAGGGCGACGCGAACTCGACGTACTCCCCCGTCTCGGGGTGCTCGAAGCCGAGCCGGTGGGCGTGCAGCCACTGCCGCAGCAGGCCGGTCCGCTTGGCGAGGGTCGGGTCGGCGCCGTAGGTCAGGTCGCCGACGCAGGGGTGCTTGGTGGCGCTCATGTGCACGCGGATCTGATGCGTGCGGCCCGTCTCGAGGTGGATCTCCAGCAGCGAGGCGAACCGGTGCGCCTCGAGCGTCTGGTAGTGCGTGATGGACGGCCGGCCGTCGGCCCGTACGCAGAACTTGTGGTCGTACTTGGGGTTGCGCGCGATCGGGGCGTCGATGGTGCCCTCCAGCGGATCCGGGTGACCCTGGACCAGCGCGTGGTAGACCTTGTGCGGCGTGCGGTCGCGGAAGGCCTGCTTGAGCACCGAGTAGGCGTGCTCCTGCTTGGCGATGACCATCAGCCCCGTGGTGCCGACGTCGAGGCGCTGCACGATGCCCTCGCGCTCGGTGGCACCCGAGGTGGAGATCCGGAAGCCGGCGGCACGGAGGTGGCCGACGACGGTGGCGCCGGTCCAGCCCGGCGAGGGATGGACGGCGACGCCGACCGGCTTGTCGATGACCACGATCGCGTCGTCGTCGTAGACGATCCCGATCCCCTCGACCAGCTCGGCCTTGATCTCGAGCGGGTCGCGCTCGACCGGGATGGTCGCGTCCAGCATCGACCCGGCCGCGACGCGGTCGGACTTCATCGCCGGGCGGCCGTCCAGGGTGACGTACCCCTCGGAGATCAGCTCGGCCGCGCGGGTGCGGGAGACCCCGAAGAGCCGCGCCATCGCCGCGTCCAGCCGCTCCCCCTCGAGCCCGTCGGGCACGAAGAGGGTGCGCTGGTCACTCATCGCCAGCGGCCTTCTTCTCGGCCGGGCGACCGTCGAGGCGTACGCCGCGCCAGGCGAGGAGGAGGATCAACAGCGCCGCGACGTTGATGCAGATGTCGGCGGCGTTGAAGATCGGCCAGTGCGGTAGCTCCAGGAAGTCCACGACATGGCCCCGGAAGCCCTGCGGCGCCCGCAGGATCCGATCCGTCAGGTTGCCACCGATGCCGGCAGCCAGGACGCCGAGCGCGACCGACCACAGCCGGGTGCCGGCCCGCAGCGCGAACCAGGTCGTCACGACCAGCGCGACGATCGCGAGCACGGTGAAGAACACGGTGTGGC
>Ga0308170_10003704_pt1 | contig 12362 bp, 12 predicted proteins | sample PhyBR2_2_FD_202136 | JGI IMG/M metagenome (GOLD analysis project Ga0308170, IMG submission 202136) | Phyllosphere microbial communities from UC Gill Tract Community Farm, Albany, California, United States - DLSLSB.R2 | ecosystem: Host-associated > Plants > Phyllosphere > Unclassified | place... | reverse complement strand
TGGTCGACGGCCTCGCCACTCAGTTCGCCACCGCCAATCCAATCGACATCGCCAACTACTTTGAGGCGGTTGAGGCACTGGCCGCCATCAAGGGTGATGGACGCAGCCGGCTCGACTCGATCTCAGATCCCTACCTCGATCCGACCTTCTCCGAGTGATTCAGAGAGCTTGATACAGTAGCCTTCCAGCACACTCAACTTCCTCGGAGAAATAGCATGAGAGACATCGCCATCATCGGATCGGGTCCAGCAGGACTTTCAGCTTCGGTGTATGCCACCCGAGCAGGTCTCAACACCTTCATCTACAGGGGTCAGACGGCCGGAGGTCTTCTCACCACCACCGAGCAGGTGGACAACTACCTCGGCCTCTCCGGAAGCACCGGAATGGACATGGCCAAGATCTTCCTTAAGCATGCTGAGGAGTTCGGCGCTCAGTTCCTCAACGGCACCGTAACTCGGGTGCTCCGCAACGAGAACGGCACTTTCACCGTCGAGGACGACCTCGGCGAGAGTGAGGATTACCGCACGGTGATCTTCGCTGCTGGATCGCAGCCCCGCAAGCTCGGAGTTCCCGGTGAGGATCTCGAAGGCGTGAGCTGGTGTGCAGTTTGCGACGGCACTTTCAGCGAGGGAGAGGAAGTAGCAGTCGTGGGTGGCGGTGAAACAGCAGTCGAGGAAGCTGTCTACCTCAGCAACATGGCCTCCAAGGTGACTGTACTCGTGCGAGGCGATGACTTCCGGGGCAACCGTCCAGCAGTGGATGCACTCCTTGCTCGACCCAATGTAGAAGTCCGCTACAACACCTCCGTGGATGAGATCCTGGGCGACGGCGCCGTAGAGGGCGCGAAGCTCTCGGACGGCACCACGCTCCCTCTCTACAGTCTTTTCGAGGCAATCGGCCAGGTTCCTCAGTCCTCCGTGGCTGCCAGTCACAGCGAGCTCTACGCTGACGGCTTCATCAAGCACTCCAACACAGAGGGTTTCTTCATCGCCGGAGATGTGGCAGATCCTGAGTACCGGCAGGTCGCCATCGCTGTGGGCGATGGAGCAAAGGCTGCTATCGACGCGATCCGTTGGCTGCAGCTCGCCGCGCCCCGTTACTGATTCGTTTCCCGGTGATTTCCATCTGAGCGATCTCCGTGTTAGAGTAGTCTTTCACCAACGAAAGGAGACCGCCGTGAAGATGCTATCTCAGCTTCACAACTCCGGCATGTGCCAGATCCGGCGCGCCTGGAGGCAGTCTCCCTTCCTCAACATCGGAAGCCACACGGGCTAGCGAGCAAAGGGAGCGCACATCATGGCAGAGTCACAGGCAGTCGGACGCTATCACACCAACGATAGCGGGCAAACGCTGCCCTGCACTGCCGGAGTGCGTCAGTGTCAGTTCGTCCACGGAGACTCCCCCGAGGAATCTGCCTCCAACTGGCACCAGACCATGGAGAACGAGCTCTTTCCCCGCATCCAGCGTCCAGAGTCCAAGGACGGGAAGCTTGCTCGACTGCGGCTCACTTCCCTGAAGGACATGGACGACCGGGAACTCTCCGAGACCATTCTCCTGGAAGTCGAGGCAATGGATCTCGATGTGGAGAAGGTCGGCGAGGCCATCGCTCTGGCCTCTGACCTCCACGGAAAGCAGTTCCGTAAGGGAACCCGTGGCGATGTGACCAACCCGCCATACATAGAGCACCCTCTCCGCAACACCCTTCGGATCATCCGGCTTGGCTGTGCTGAGGAGAGCGTGATCTCGGGCTCCGTACTCCACGACACAGTAGAAGACACTGCCGATGTGTTCGTGAAGCGCCAGGGCTGGAGCAACCGTCAGGCTCAGGATGAGCACGCAGCCCGGGCTGTGCTCACGGATCACATCGAGAAGACCTTCGGTCAGGAGACCCGGGAGATCGTCATCGCCGTCACCAACGAGATTCCCGACCGGGATCCCAGGACCATGACGACGGCCGAAAAGCACGCTGTCTATGTGCAGCACCTTCGGGATCAGGTACTTCACAGTCCCAAGGCCTACATGGTGAAGATCTCTGACTTCATCGACAACGCCACTGGCCTCTACCATGGTGTGGGTTCCATCGATCCCACGAAGCTCAAGAACCAGGCAACCAAGTACCTCCTCTCGGTTCCAGCCTTCCTCGAAGGTCACGAGAAGCTTGACCTTCCCATTCCCGCGCACAGCAAGCAGCTCCTCAAGGACTCCCTCGTGGAGACCGAGCGCAGGCTTCGCAGGATCATTGATGGCTGGAATGGCACCGACCGAATCTGATCGACTTTCTCCCGGAACTGACTGGTAGCGCATCACGAACCACTACCATCGCTTCCGGGAGAAGTTGCGTTCAGTTGTCGATTAGGGCAGCCTAGAGCGTCGATCTCACCGCGGCTCTAGGCTGCGGCTCCAGGTTGCCAGACCCGGTCTTTGACAGGATGCAGTTTTTCGTATAGCATGGCCCCATGACCAACTTCTCCAGCATCCTCGGCTCTCGCTTTGTGGGAACCTTCTTCGGCGCGCCGGGCGAGGCCCTGAAGCTCTCGCTTCCCATCGATGGAGCCACCCGCACGGTCATCGACGAGCTCATCTCAGCTGGCTTCCAGCCCCTGGTGGTGGGAGGTGCTGTGCGAGATGCTCTTCTCGGTAAGACTCCCAAGGACATCGACATCGAGGTCCACGGCGCCGAGAGCTTCGATGAGCTTCGAGATGCTCTGAGCGATCTCGGCCCCCTCAACCTCACCGGTAAGTCCTTCGGCGTGCTCAAGCTTCGAGTGCTCCAGGCCAACGGCAAGCTCTCCGAGGAGATCGACCTGGCGCTGCCCCGGCGGGACTCCAAGACGGGAGAGGGTCACCGGGGCTTCACGGTGGAGGTGGACGCGCAGATGAGCCTCTTGGAGGCCACCTCTCGCCGAGACCTCACGGTCAACGCTCTGGTCTGGGATCCGAGCACTGAGCTCGTCATCGACCTCAACGGTGGGCTGGCTGACATGGAGGCAGGCGTGCTACGCCATGTGTCTGCAGCATTCTCCGAGGACCCTCTGCGGGTGCTTCGAGTTGCTCGCTTCGCTGGCAAGCTCGGTTTCGTTCCTGCCGAGGATACGGTTGCACTTTCCCGGGCGCTCCTCGACACCTTCGAAGAGCTCGCCACCGAGCGCATCACCGGCGAGCTCGCGAAGCTCGTCCTCGAGCCCCAGCTGGAGCTTGGCTTCAACTTCCTCCAGGACTCGGGCTGGGCAAGCAAGCTCGGACTGCCTTCCGATCAGGACACCCTGAACAAGCAGCTTCGAACGGGTTTGGGCTTCCGGGATCAGATCGAAGCCAATCCTCGGGTTCTGCAGCTCGCCATCATCGCCGATGCTGTAGACTCCCAGGGTAGCGAAGATCCTCGCCGGGTGGCGGGTTACTTCGCCGCTTCCCAGTCCGAACTCAAGCGCGCACTGGCCATCGCCGGAGCTCGTCGGGCTCGCACCTCGAACAAGGTAGTAGCTCGCCAGTGGGCCTGGGATCACCAGCCCATCACAGCCCACGAGCGCCTGCTCTTCGAGGAGGCGGTCAGCGGCCAGAGCTCTGAATTGAGCCTGAAGATCTACAGCCTCCTTGGAGTGCTCAAGAGTGCTGAGCCCGACCGCTTCGATGCACAGGCTGTGATCAGTGCCCACAAGGCTGCCAACCCTGAGCTGAAGGACGGGCCCTGGATCAAGGAGATCCTTCAGGAGGAGCGCAGCAAGCAGTACGCTGAGTAGCCCTTCGGCAAAACGCACTGGGGAGGGGAATTGATTTCTCCTCCCCAGTCGTGTATGGTGAACTCATGGCACTTCTTTCAGAGATCGCACTCCGCAGGCTCGATGGCGTTTACTTCGAAGAAACTCGAGTTCAGCGCGGATCAGCTCCCAGCTTCGCCCACCGCTACCTCCTCCGGCTCCTGGGCTACACGCTCACCGATGAGGCTCAGGCTGCATTCGACAGCGCCTCAGAGATCACTCGAGAGCGCGTCTTCGTGGCTCTGCAGTCGAAGCTCAACGCTTCCCAGATCACCGCGCTGAGGAAGAAGGCGGAGTCCATCAGCACGGCCAGTGAGTTCCAGCGAATCCTCCTCGGAGAGAAGAGCGAGCCAGTAGAGCTGCGCCTCGTCAGGGAGGATGAGCTCCAGGGCATCTTCGAGCGCCTCGTCACACAGCCCCTGCCCTACAGCGAGCAGGACCAGCTTGACCTCATCGATCTCGCTGAGCTCTTTCCCGTGGGCGATCTGCAGGCAGCTGCTCGGGAGAACAATGCCGTGCTCGCCGGACTCATTGAGGATTACGACTGGACTCGCTCCATGACGGTCACGGACGCTCTTCGAGTTGCGGCTGTCTGGTCCAACGGCGACCAGACCCTGGAGGTAGCTCCGCGCTTCAAGCTCAAGCGTTCCCAGCGTCGAGCTCTCGCCCTGGCTCTCGAGTCGGTGCTGCAGAAGAGCGACTACGCTCTCTTCGACTTCCCTCGCCACACTGAACTCTGGAAGCGGCTCTTCACCGCGCTTCGAGTGAGCGACTACAGGGTTCCTCAGCTTCAAGCAGCTGCCCACATGCTCTTCGAGGACCAGCTTCCCTCCATGAATGCGCTCATCGAGCACCTCATCGGGGAGAGCGACTTCGACGGCCTGCTGGTGCACCTTCGCACCATGCCCGGCGTCTTCGCTCGTCGGCTCCACGAGCTCATCCGTAAGATGCCCGACCGACGGGCTGAGATCCTCGAGGCGTTCTCGGAGGAGGCCCACCGGGTCAGCACCCGAGTCCTCGTGCAGCTCCGCAACTACTTCGCAGGACCTGATCTTAACGAGGCGCCCAACCTGCCCTTCGCGGGCAAGTCGCGTACCGCCCGCAACGGGCTCATCGAGAACCGTAAGCGCGGAGACTACAGCGATGTGGTTCAGGCTGTGGACGACGCCCTGAGCTCGAAGCTCATGGGTAAGAAGGTCTACATCGGCGAGCAGGCTGACAAGATCGGCGTGATGACCTCCAACCGGTCGAGCGCCCAGGGTTCTCGAGTGGTTGCTCAGGGGAGCCGGCTGGCACTCCCGGCCGATGCCAAGTTCCTCACTCTCTTCACCCACTGGAAGGACATGGACAACACGGACGGCTACAGCGGCCGAGTTGACCTCGACCTTTCGGGGCTTTTCCTCAGCGAAGATCTTCAGAAAAGCGAGCACCTGGCCTATTACAGCACGAGCAGTGAGCACGCCCGCTACTCGGGAGACATCACCAGCGCACCCGACGGCGCTGAGGAGTACATCGCAGTGGATGTGGAGCACGCCAAGCGCCGCGGCTTCCGCTACATGGCCATCGTGGTGAACAGCTACAGTGGTCAGAAGATCAACACCATCCCCGAGTGCTACGCTGGTATCGCCACGGCGCAGTCGCTGAACTTCAAGGACTTCGACGCTGCCTCGGTTGAGGCTCGCTTCGACCTCACCGCAGCTGGGCGGGAGGTCATTCCTCTCCTCCTCGACCTCGAGACCCTGGAGCTCGTCTGGGTGGACATGGTCTTCTCAGGTGCTCGCAGTGGGGCCAACATGCAGAGCAGCACGGGGCTAGGTTCGGTGCTGAGCTACATCATCAACTTCCGGGGACTCACCGTCGGTGACCTCGTGGAGAAGAGCGGCGCGGTTCGAGTGGACTCAGCCGACGAGGCCGATCTCGTCATCGATCCGCGCATGAGCGACCAGGTGGCTCAGCTCCTGGAGTAGAGGCTCTCGCTATAGGCCGTCACTTTGCGATGCGAAGGGTGCCCTTCGAGCGCTAGAGCGGCCTACATTCCTCAATAGGCTCTCCTCTATCTTCGGCGGCTGATCGGATGAGGCTTCGGAACGAGTTGACCTTCGGGCGGACAGATGCAACAATGGGAAATGCATCTGTCCGCCTTTCCCATGAAAGGACAAACCCATGGCCAACATCCTCCTCATCGATGACCTGCGATCCTTCAAGGACAGCGTCCTCGAGGAGCTCGACCGCAACGAGCCCAACACGCTCGTGCGGATCTGCCGGTCCTCCGGCTCGGCCGTGGAAGAGCTCGCCAAGAACGAGCGCGAGTGGGACCAGATCTGGTTCGATCACGACCTCGGCATGGTGGACGGCGAGGATGACACCACCATGAATGTGGTGGACTACCTGATCTTCCGAGTCCGCATCGGTGAGCCCGTGGCCGTGAAGTCCTTCGTGATCCACAGCGCCAACCCCGTGGGCGTGGCCAACATCGCTCGGGCTCTGGACTCCATCGGGGCATCCTCCCTGATCGTGGATCCTCGCGACTTTTTCGAGGTAGCCAACTAAACCCTGTGAGTTTCCGCCCTGTGCACATAGTATGTTAGAGATGGTCTCGTAGTACGAAACTTTCTGACCAGCTAGGAGCTCACCATGGCAAAGGTAGCACGGTTCCACATCGGCACCAACGGCCCTGACATCTGTCGAGCAGACCCGAGCAATCCTCGGGCAAAGGGTTGCCCCTTCGGCGGAACCTCCGGGGAAGAAAACCACTTCCCTACCATGGCTGAAGCTGAGCTCGCCTACGAGAAGAAGATGGAGTCCGAAGGCACAGGTCTCGTAGTCAAGGTTGCAGTACCTCGACCCAAGGCTAAGATCGATCCAAAGCCCTCAGTGGTGGTGCTAACAGCTGAGCTCCAGGGTGCCTTCAAGAGGAACTTCGAGGAACTCCTGGCAGATAGCAGCTACGGAATCAGCCACGACCCACGCTATGGCTACACGGCCGACAGCACCCAGGGCCTGGAACGCTTCAAGGACGGGCTCCTCAAGCGCTCCGGCTACGAACTCGACCCCGAGGTGCGCTATGCGGACGATGACCGAGAGGTCATCCAGAGCATCTACATCGAAGAGCTCGACATCGAGATCGACAATGATGGAGCCAAGGAAGATCTCCGAGAGCGAGGTTGGCTCGATGGGCTAGCAGCTGAGCAGGGTGCGGCCTACTGGCGCTGAGTTCTAGGACACGCCGAAGGGGAGCAGGTCGTTTGACAGGCTCCCCTTCTTCGTGTTAGGATTGAACTTGTTCCTGGCTATGCTTCCAGCATCCTTCTAACTTCTCTGGTATGAAATCACAGCGGTTGCGCTCTCTAGGATCATCCACAGCGGCCCTGCTTCGGCGGGGCCGCTGTGCTGTTGACAGGAGACTACTCCGGGCGTAGGATGATCCCATGGACTACGGACTGAATCGAAGCGGAGAGCTCGTCGAGGCTACATCCGATGAGGCTGTCTACATGCTTTCGGTGCGGGAAGGCCGCTCGACGATCTCCAGAACACAGCGCGACGAGGGTCCTTGCTCCATGTACCACTTCGGCCGCATCGCCTGCTGGACCATCACCGCCGACTTCAGCTGGAAACCCATGCTCAGCGTGCTTCCGAATCCAGCCACCCCGGAGAAGATCCAGCTCCGGGAGAAGCTCTCGGAAGAGTGGGAGTTCATCCATAGCTTCATCGATGATGAGATCGGTCGGGACATCTCCCGGGAGCTCTTCGATGACATCCTCGAAGCATTCTGCCGGCTCTTTCCGGCCTACGGCCACTTCAACGACATGGTGAACTTCCTCTCCGATAACTACTACAGCTTCGATCCCTCCTGGAACTTCAAGGAGTACCAGAGCGCTTCCACCTTCCAGGAGCTCATCGAGGAAGCCTTCGGGGGCTACCGGAAGGATCTCGCCCGGGCCGTAAGGAAGAGCAGCGGGTCCGCGATCTCACTCCTTGCTCACTTCAAGGATTCGATCACGCCAGAGCAAATGGTGAAGGCTCTAGCCATGGACATCCCTGATCAGTGCGCCGGCTGGGGCTTCCTAGGCTCACGCTTCGACGAGATATTGGAAGATCTTAGCAGTTTCGATCTGCTCTCGCCGAGCCTGCGCTTCCACCTCGTCGAGGATCTGATCCAAAGGCTCCAGAAGGGTGCCGATGAGGACGGCGGCTACGACGGCTTCGAGACTGCGGCCATCATCGCCGATACGCTCACCATGCTCCGATCCGTGCCTACAGCTGAGCTCAAGCGATTCCGCTCGGACAGAAACTGGAATCAGGTGCACAGTCGAGCCGTCGCACTAGCCTCGGAGGATGAGGTGGAGGCGCTCGATGCTCTCGCTCTGCCGCCAGTCCTAGAAGCCCTCGACGGAGAGACACTGTTCCAAGACTTCCGACTCGTGCTCCTTCGGCGCCCCGTGGACTTCCTTCGAGCTGGCAGCAAGAGCGGCCTCGACAACTGCATGGGTAAAGCCGGCTACTACACCAAGGCCAAGAACGGTGAATCCTACTGCCTCGTAGCCTACACGGCGAACAAGCTTCGTGCTGGCATTGAACTCAAGGAGACCAATGAAGGCTGGAAGGTACTCCAGCTCAACGGGCCCCACAACGGAGCTCTGGAAGAGGCAAGGGAAATCGAGAAAGAGCTCCTAAGCAGGCTCAACGGAGATGCGAAGCTCGCGAGGAAGGGCGATCTAAGCCCTCGACCTGGAAGGGCCGACGGGATGCTCGAGATCCACGAGGAAGTCGCGCCTAGGGGCCAGGAGGGACCGGTAGTGGCCATTCAAGAGCTACCCTACCTCGACACGCTGCAGCTGGGCATCGTGGAGAACATCGTCCGGATGCAGGATCTCTTCTTCGGAGATGAGCTCATAGCTGAACCCGAGAGACTCCTGGAACTCTAGGCATCTCACTGTTTGACTTAGCTCCTACCGCCGTGTACCATCGAATTCGTAGCAAGACGCCATAGACCAAAGACTGAAGGAGATCCAATGTCCACCGTTCTGGAAATCGCCGTGACCCGCTGGGCAGAAGTCGTCAAGGAGAACGAGCGTGACAAGCAGTACCTCGAGCCGCAGCAGCGCGAGCAGTGGGAGGCGTTCGAGCAGAAGACCACTCCCCGGCTCAAGGAGATCATCAAGAACTACAACGGTGACGAACTCGCGCAGTCGGACTCCGACTGGCTCACCGGGCTCATGACCGCCATCGAGAAGGCTCAGCGCGTCGAGGAAGAGGAGCTCATCCGCAAGAAGGAAGAGCGTGATGCGGCCGAAGCCAAGCGCAAGGAAGACGAGCACCAGAGGAAGCTCGCCGAGGAGCGCAAGCAGAAGGAGCTCCAGAGCACCAAGTCGAGCCTCCTCGGCAAGCTCGACTTCTGAGGCAGAGAGGTAGCGCGATCCGGTGAACAGCGACGATAGAATCAGTCCCCTCGGGGGTGAGAACTCAAGGATGGGTTCTGAGAAGATCACCATCCCGGAGCGCCCCATCGAGGCAGGCGTCTACAGCTGGGGCTGGGTGGACTACAACAGCTACCGGGGAGCTCACATGGAACCCCAGGGAATCTCAGTAGTGCTCTTCCCTGAACCCGACAACGAGCGCTCCATGGCCTCCCTGAAGCGAACCCTCGGCAGACCCCGCTGGCTCGCTCTGAGCCTTTGCTACGGGCCACTGGTGCTGGGGTTCTTCCTCCTTCTCATCCTGGGTTCCCTAGGTCAAGCGTCAGTGCTGAGCTCACTCTATCTCCTGGCAGTCATCGTCAGTGGCTGGCAGACCTGGAAGTACCATCGGAGCCTCCAGAAGATCACCGAGGCCACCGAGGTCTGGGGTGATCGGAGCCTCGAGAACTACATCGCTGGCCGGCAGTTCCTCCGGGCGCTCACCCACCGGGATCTTCCCCGGGGAGACATCTTCGCCTTCTTCAATCTTCGGGCAGCGGCTTCCGAGCTCAAGGACGCGATCTCAGCCCCATAGAACCATCGGTACACATTTCCCCACGGGAAGGTGACCTAAGGCGCTCACAGGGCAGCCTAGGGGCCTTCCCGTGGTCCTTTTGTGACAGTGTGGTCACAGTCACTGCAGCTTCCGGTCGCGCTCGTTAGGATAGCATCGGCCACAGGGGCTACCACAGGGAGGAAATTCACCATGGGAACACACTTCGTCATCCTAGCAGCGGGTAGGGGCACCCGGCTCGGAGGCGACCTTCCCAAGCCCCTCACAGTGCTCGAGGACGGGAGAAGCATCCTTCAGCAGCAGCTCGACAATCTCGTCGAGGCCTTCGGAGTCGATGCACTGTCTCGCACCGTAGTGGTCGTGGGCCACCGAGCAGAGGAGATCCGGTCAGCATTGCCTGAAGCTGTTCGTACCGTGTTCAACCGAGAATACGAGAGCACCAACACCTCCAAGAGCCTGGCCCGAGGGCTGAGTGCTATTCGACCGGGTAGCGGTGTGCTCTGGCTCAACGGCGATGTGGTCTTCGATCCTCAGATCCTTCGTGATGCTGTTGAGCTCATCGAAAGCAAGAGCTCCTTCGCGGTGGTGAGCCAGGGAGAAACCAGCGAGGAAGAGATCAAGTACGAGCTCGACGGCCAGGGCTTCTTGAGTAGGATCTCAAAGACCGTGAGCCCGGGGCTCGGTGAAGCAGTGGGCATCAACTATGTGAGTGCCTATGACCTTGTACACTTCCTCGACGGACTCCTAGAGGTTCGGGCTGAAGACTACTTCGAGGCCGCCATGGAGCTCACCATCCGCCGTGGTACTGCCTGGAGGACTCTCTGCGTTCGAGACAGCTATGCTGTTGAAGTCGACTTCCCCGAGGACCTCGTTCGAGCCAATGACGCTCAGGGTTCAGCTACACTCGTAGGCTGACCCCAGAGCAACTTTCGACAAAACCTAGAGCCTATCGATGCTCTAGGCGATTTAGCGCTTTTCGTATGCGGATGCATCCACGCTTTGATATGAGTGCCGTTCCCACGAATCAAAACAATGAAGTTCAATCGAATGAAGTTGTTTTGATATGTGGGAAGTCGACTACTGCAAGTCCGCGAGTCGACTTACTCTTCCCCTTTACTTGGAGAAAACACTCATATGAGAAACTTCATCGACTCGCTCAAGGCTCGTAAGGCTGCTTCGGAGAACGAGAGCGGATTCTCGCTTATCGATGTCGTCGTCACCGTCGCCATCATCGTCGCCCTCTCCGTGGGTGGATTCGTCGCCTACTCCGGCATCATCGACACCGCCAAGACCGCTGCTGTCGGTTCTGCTGCTGACCAGGTTCGCACCGCCATGGTTGTCGCTGACAACGACGGTATCGCTTCCACAACCCACGACACGGTCATCGCCGCCTTCAACACCAACTCCAACGGTGTGAAGGTTGCTGAGACTGACACCACCGGTAAGGTTACTCCTGGCGGTGGATTCGTCAGCGCCTACGGTGATGAGACCAAGACCGGAACCGGTACCAGCACCGGCGTGACCGACGCCAAGTACTCCAAGATCCTCAAGGTAGCCTGAGCCTAACGCCCCACTGAGTTAAACTACTAAAGACGAATGGCCCCGTGAATCAGATTCACGGGGCCATTCGTCTACCTTGCCTAGTCGGTACTTGCACTTCGATATGAATTCCAACCAGGCCAGATCGGCTTAACCTTCTTCCACCATCTTTGGAGATAGTGAACATGAACAGACTTGCCGAGAGGATCTCGAAGCTCAGGAATCGGGATGACCAGGGATTCTCCCTTATCGATGTTGTGGTGACCGTGGCCATCATCGTCGCCCTTTCCGTTGGTGGATTCGTTTCCTACAGTGGAATCGTCAATACCGCCAAGCAGGGTGCTGTTGACTACGCTGCATCCAATGTCTACAGATCTGCTGTGGTTTACGAGAACGACGGCAACAATGACACCAATGCTTGTAGCGCTGTGGACGAGTACAACGGAAACGCTGAAGGCATCAAGGTCTCTCTCATCGTCCCTGACGGCAAGGGTGAGGTAAGCGTTGACAGCTCCGGCAATGTCAGCAACGCCAATGTCTACTACGGCAAGAACGACGATAGGAACACCTACCCTAGCGTAGGCGCACTCACCTGCTGAAGTACCTAGAGCTTACAGCAATCCGCTCCGGGATGAGTTTCTCGGGGCGGATTGCTGTATGATGAGCTCAATCGGTACCATCACTGATATGACCATCCACACCGATGGCGCCTAACTTGGAGTCGCAGCCTATGAAGTTTTCCCGATACCTGAGGGACAGGTTGAAGGCGAGCCGCTCTGGGGAGTCTGGTTTCACGATGGTTGAGCTCGTAGTCGCGATTCCCATCACCATACTGATCTTTGGAACAGTCTTCGCAACAATCGGAAGCGCCGTTCTACTTCAGACCCAGGTAACCGAACAGGTAGTAGCCTCTCGAACCGGTAGGGATCTGGTGGATCAGCTCTCTGCGACACGCAACTGCACAGAGCTCAACTCTTTGCTCGCGGCCAAAGCCGCTGATACCTCAACTGACTTCGCTGTATCCTTCGGTAACTACACTTACAGCAGCTGCGTTAACGGCAAAACAGTGAGCGTACCAGTGATGCTGAAGGGTAGAGA
>Ga0308170_10003703_pt1 | contig 12363 bp, 10 predicted proteins | sample PhyBR2_2_FD_202136 | JGI IMG/M metagenome (GOLD analysis project Ga0308170, IMG submission 202136) | Phyllosphere microbial communities from UC Gill Tract Community Farm, Albany, California, United States - DLSLSB.R2 | ecosystem: Host-associated > Plants > Phyllosphere > Unclassified | place... | reverse complement strand
AGCGGACGCGGATCATGGCGTATCGCTATCTGTTCGGCTGGGTCGGCGGGTTGCTGATGCTGCTGTCGGCGTACCAGTATTTCCTCAGCCCCACGGCGGCGTTCCCGAACGGCCTGCTCAACCGCGCAGGCTATGCCGGGTTCGCGCTGGCGGGGGCGGTCGCGATCGGCATCGCGATTCTCGTCTCCGCGCTCGGCACGCACCACGAGATCAGGCATCTCCCCAACCCGCCGATCGCCCGGCAGACCCTCCGCGAGTCCTTCGCCGAACTCCGCCAGACCGTGAAGAACCGCGCGTTCGCGATCCTGATGGCGGCGGGCGTCTGCGCGTACACGATCCAGGGCATCAGCTATGCGATGTCGAACTATCTCTACACCTATGTCTGGGGCTTCAAGGGGCCGGTGTTCGTCTACCTGACCCTCGCGCTGTTTTTGGGCGTGTTCCTCGCGTTCCTCGCCGCGCCCCGGCTGGGCAGGACGGGCAGCAAGCCCAGGGTGGCCCTGGCCGCGGTGCTGCTCGGCGCGACGCTCAACACCGCACCCTACTGGTTGCGGATGCTCGGCATTTTCCCCGAGGTCGGCGACCGCGCGCTGCTGCCGATCCTGTTCGCGCTGTTCATCCTCGGCACCGCGTCGAACGTCACCGGGTTCATCCTCGGCGCGTCGATGATGGCGGACGTGGTCGAGGATTCGGAGGCGAAGACCGGGCGGCGGTCGGAAGGCGTGTTCTTCGCGGGCTCGTTCTTCGTCCAGAAATGCACGAGCGGGATCGGCATCTTCTTCGCCGGGATGATCCTGGCGATCGCGGGCTTCCCCGCCAAGGCGACACCGGGGACAGTGCCGGTCGCGACGATCGACCGGCTGACGCTGATCTATGCGGGGCTGTACGTCACGCTCGCCTGCGTCTCGGCGTACTTCTTCGCGCGGTTTCCGTTCGGGCGCGTGGAGCATGAGGCACGGCTGGCGCGGCTGGCAACGAAACCGACCTAAGCACCTTCGTCATCCTGACGAAAGTCAGGATCCAGGGTGACGGAGGATTGTCCTTTACGGCTCTGGATCCTGACTTTCGTCAGGATGACGGGGCTCGCGGCAGGCGCTGCGCGTCCCTCCCTTCCAGCAGGAGGAACTGCACGTTAGGACCGACGCCTGGCCTTCCCGCCCTCGGGGAACGGCGACATCGGAGTTTCCATGCGTATCCCCGCACTAGCCACCGCCCTGACGCTCGTCCTCGCATCCCCCGCCGTCGCACAGACGATCGCCCCCATCCTCACCACCCCCGACGCACGCGATCCGCACAGCTATGCCCGCCCCGCAGAAGCCCGCGTCACGCACGTCGCGCTCGATCTCGCCGCCGATTTCGACACGCACGTCATCCGCGGGATCGCGACGCTCGACATCCTGGCGAAACCGGGCGCGAAGCTCGTGCTCGACGATAACGGGCTGAAGATCGTCAATATCACCGACGCCAACGGCAAACCGCTCGCCTACGAAGTCGGCGCGGTCGATAAGATCCACGGTGCGCCGCTGACCGTCACGCTGAACGGCGCCAAAAAGATTCGCATTGCCTACGCCTCGTCGCCCGACGCGAAGGCGCTCCAATGGCTGACCCCGGCGCAGACCGCGGGCAAGAAGCAGCCGTTCCTGTTCAGCCAGGGCGAGGCGATCCTCAACCGTAGCTGGATCCCGACGCAGGACTCCCCCGGCATCCGCCAGACCTGGGAGGCGAAGATCGCCGTCCCCAAGCAGCTCACCGCGGTGATGAGCGGGCTCGCGACCGGCAAGCCGACGTGCGTCGCCGATCGCTGCACCTTCCAGTACAAGATGGACAAGCCCGTCGCGCCGTACCTGATCGCGCTCGCGGTCGGCGATATCGCGTTCAAGTCGACCGGCCCGCGCACCGGCATCTGGGCCGAGCCCGCCACGCTCCCCAAGGCCGCCTATGAATTCGGCGAGCTCGAGAAGTTCGTCGCCGCCGCGGAAGGATTGTACGGCCCGTATCGCTTCGGCCGCTACGACGTGCTGGTCCTGCCGCCGTCGTTCCCGTTCGGCGGGATGGAGAACCCGACGCTGACCTTCGCGACGCCGACCGCGATCGCGGGCGACCGCAGCCTCGTCTCGCTGATCGCGCACGAACTTGCGCACAGCTGGTCGGGCAATCTCGTGACCAATGCAACGTGGGACGATTTCTGGCTTAACGAAGGCTTCACGAGCTATTTCGAGAACCGGATCATGGAGGCGCTGTACGGCAAGCGCCGCGCCGACATGGAGGCCGACCTCGCCTGGACCGACATGATGGCCGCGGTGAAGGAGGCCGGCGGTCCGGCCGCGAAGGACACGCAGCTCCACCTCGATCTCGACGCGGCGCGCGATCCCGACGATGGCATGACTCAGATCGCCTATGACAAGGGCGCATCGTTCCTCCGCACGATCGAGAAACAGGTCGGCCGCGCGCGGTGGGATGCGTATCTCCGCAGCTATTTCGACCGTCACGCCTTCCAGCCGCAGACCAGCGCGGGCTTCCTCGCCGACCTGAAATCGAAGCTGCTCACCCCCGCCGAAGCCAAGACGATCGGCGTCGACACCTGGGTCTACAGCCCCGGCATCCCGGCAAACGCGGTGCATGTCACGTCCGCTGCGTTCCCCGCAGTCGATGCCGCGGCGAAGGCCTATGCGGCAGGCGGCCCGGTGGCTGGCGTCCCGGGGAAGGCGACCACGCAGGAGATCACGCGCTTCCTGTCGCAGCTCCCGCGCAAACTCCCCGCCGAGCGGCTGAAAGCGCTCGACGAAGCATTCGGCTGGAACAGCACGGGCAATGCCGAGATCCGCTTCGCCTGGCTGCAACTCGCGCTCGCCAATCATTACGCGCCCGCCGACGCCTCGGCCGAGCAGTTCCTGACCTCGCAGGGCCGGCGGAAATTCGTCGCGCCGCTGTTCCAGCAGCTGATGGACTCAGGGGACTGGGGCCATAAGCTCGCGATGGATATCTACGGCAAGGCGCGGCCGGGCTATCATGCGGTCACGCAGGTCACCGTGGACCGCATAACCGGCTGGAAACTCATGAACTGAGCCAGTCTGGCTGACGAATATGGGCGTTGGTCGGTGCGGCAACACGCTTCGTCGGATATGGTTCCCGGCGCGCTTTCAATTAAATCGAACCTCCCGTAGCCAGACTGCGACAAACGGGTTTTGGCCGGGGGGTCTCGATGAATTTCAAGGCGTTAGCAGCGCGTTTTGCGCTGGTGGTATCGTGCGGCCTGATGACGGCCACACCGGCAGCGGCCCAGTTCTGGCAGTGCGTGACGTTCGCCCGCTCGGTTTCGGGCATCGAGATCCGCGGCAACGCGAATACCTGGTGGAGCCAGGCCGAGGGTCGCTACGAGCGTGGCCACACCCCGAAGGCCGGTTCGGTTCTCGCCTTCTCGCCGACCTCGCGGATGCGCGTCGGCCATGTCGCGATGGTCTCGAAGGTCGTCAGCGACCGCGAAGTCCTCCTCACCCACGCCAACTGGTCGCGCCCCGGCGCGGTCGAGACCAACGTCCGCGCGGTCGACGTTTCCGACGCCGGCGACTGGAGCATGGTCAAGGTCTGGTACGGTCCGCAGGGCGGCCTCGGCACCTCGGCCTATCCGACCAAGGGCTTCATCTATTCGGGCCATGCCCCGGCCGGCGGCACGCTCGACGCGCCTGCGCAGCCGTCGTTCCAGATGGCCAGCGCCACGCGCACCGTCACCGCAACGCAGCGCGCCAACGCCGCGCAGCTCGCAAGCGTCCAGCACGGCCCGACCGACCCCCGCGGCATCTTCACGCTGGTGAACGAGGCGAACTGAGGTTCTGCTGGGCGATGTGGTGCCAGGCTGGTCCGGCACCCGCTACCGCCCCAACGTCTCGCACTGATCCCCCCCGGACAGTTTGACGCCCAAACGCTACCCTAAAGAAGCACCCCCCCGGCGAAGGCCGGGGCCCAATTGGTGAGGTTTCGGTGACGGCGCGCAACGCCGATCAGCGACGTTTCCCAATTGGACCCCGGCCTTCGCCGGGGAGGTGCATTGGTCAATGTGCTGCGACGGCGACGCACATCTCTAAAAGCGCAAAAAGGGCCGATCCGCCCGACCCCCTTGTTCTCCCGCGAAGGCGGGAGCCCAGTCTGGATCCCCGCCTTCGCGGGGAAACACTCTTAGCTCGGCAACGATAAGCGACGCCCATCACGGGCTGAATTTCCTCAAGCAGCCTTAAACGTCAGCGCATCGCCGTTCATGCAATAGCGCTTCCCCGTCGGCTTCGGGCCGTCGTCGAACACGTGGCCAAGATGTCCGCCGCATCGCCGGCAATGCACCTCTGTCCGCGCCATCCCCATCGTCGAATCCACCCGGGTCCGCACCGCGTTCGGCATCGGCTGCCAGAAGCTCGGCCACCCCGTCCCACTCTCGAACTTGGTCTTCGACGAGAAATTCGGGAGGCCACATCCGCCGCACGAGAAGATCCCCGCGCGGTGCTCGCCGTTCAGCGGGCTCGAATAGGGCCGCTCGGTACCCTCCTTGCGGAGCGTGTCATACGCATCCGGCGACAGCTTTTTGCGCCACTGCGCGTCGGTCAGCGTCACCTCGAACCGCTCGGCGGCCTGTGCGGGCTGCGACGAGCACCCCCACAGTGCAAAGCCGGCGACACCCGCCCCGGCAAGCGTAAGAAAAGCGCGGCGGTCCTGGGTCATGTTCGTCTCCATGGTTCGGATATAGGTACGCGCGAACCGACCGATAAGGTGACGCCAACCCTCAGTATTTGCTGATTTCCACCGGCAGCTTGCGATAGCCGTGGACGAAGCACGCGTTCACGCGAGTCGGCTCCTCCAGCACGTTTACGCGCATCCGGCGTTTCGCCATCTCCTCCAGCAATATCGCGATCTGCATCTCGGCCAGCCGTGCGCCGACGCAGCGGTGGATGCCATGCCCGAACGCCAGATGCCGCCGCGCATTGGGGCGATCGACCCGGATCGCATTCGCATCGTCGCCGAACACGCTCTCGTCGCGGTTCGCCGAGATGTACCAGAGGACCAGCTTGTCCCCCGCCTTGATCGATTGCCCCATCAGTTCGGTGTCCGCGGTCGCGGTGCGGCGCATATGCGCGAGCGGGGTCTGCCAGCGCAGGATCTCGCTCACCGCATTGGGGATCAGCGCCGGATCCGCCTCGAGCTTGGCGCGCGCGTCGGGAAACTTGTCGAGGCCGTAAGCGAGCGCAGACATCGAATTGCGAGTCGTGTCGTTGCCGCCGACGATCAGCAGGATGAGGTTCCCGATGAATTCATTGTGATCCATGTGCGACATCGCGTCCGAATGGATCATCATCGAGATCAGGTCGGGGGTCGGGTCCTTGCCGAGCTTCTGGTCCCACAAGCCTTTAAAATACGAGCCGCATTCGAACATGTGGACGAGGCGTTGCTGGCGCAGTTCCTCGCTTTTCACCAGCTCGATATCGCCCGCCCAGTCGGACCAGAAGGTGAGCTTGCGGCGGTCGGCCCAGGGGAAATCGAACAGGATCGCCAGCATCTGCGTCGTCAACTCGATCGCGACCGTGTCGACCCAGTCGAACCGCGTGTTCCACGGCAGGCTGTCGAGCATCGCCGCGGTCCGGCTGCGGATATCGCCCGACATCCGCGTCATCTCGCTCGGCGTGAAGGCGGGGGCGACGGTGCGGCGCTGGCCGGTATGGACAGGCCGGTCGCGCGCGATGAACATCGGCATCTGGACGTCGCGTTCGGCGACGAAATCGGCGATCGTGATGCCGCCCGCCTCGGACGAATAGAGCTCGGGGAGCGACTCGACCTCGACGATCCCCTTGTAGTTGGAGACCGACCAATAGGGGCCATAGTCGGAGTGTTCGACGTAATGGACCGGGGCCTCGGCGCGTAGCCGGGCGAACGGCGCCTGCCACACATCGTCACGGTAGAGCTCGGCGCGACTCACATCGAGCGGATCGACCGCCACGTCCACGTCCCGCGCCAGAGTCGCCATCGTCACCCTCCTATATTTTGGCACAGGAGAAGCTTTGCTGACACCTATGTCAATAGGGTTGATCCGAAGCCCATGATCCTCTCCTTGGCGGGGGAGGATTGAGTCGCCCTACGCGGTCGCCTTGGCCTTGCGCCGCCAGAACGGCCGCGCGCTCCCCGATTGCAGCACCCCACGCCGGAACAGCCGCGCGCCCACCGTGATGAAGATCGTCACCCACAGCGCCTGCCACGCGAGCGCCGCGACATGCGGCCACAGCTCGGGGGAATTCGCCGCGCGCCCGGCCATCGCGAACGGCGACGACAGCGGGAACAGCTCGGCAGCGGTCGCGATCCAGCTGCCGGGACGCGAGACCGCGGCCGACGACAGCCCGAACATCGCAACCTGCAGGATCGTGATCGGCAGCGACAGCATCTGGATCTCGCGCATCGTCGAGGCCTGCGCACCGACGCCGAGGAACACCGAGCCGAGCAGCAGATACGCCATGCTGAAATAGGCCGCAAACAGCAGCGCGAACGTCGGTCCGCCGACCGCCGGCGTCAGGTCGCCCAGTGCCGCCGCCGCGCCCGCCGGCATCAGCGTCGTGATCTGGCTGACCACCGTCCCCCAGAACGCGACGAACAGCACCGCGACGCCGAACATCCCGATCAGCTTGCCGAAGAACACCGATTCGAGCGGCACCGCGGCGGCGAGCACCTCGATCACCTTGTTGTTGCGCTCCTCGGCCATCGTGCCGACGACCTGGCCCGACAGGAACAGCGTCAGGAAGAAGATCCCGAACACCGCGAAGAACGCGGACTGGTGCTGGCCCCCGACCGACGTCGTCGAGCGCGTGACCGGCGTCTTGGTCGCGGCAATCGCCGGCAGCGCGCCGCCCAGATTCTGCGCCGCCAGCGTCGTCTGCGCGAGCACGCCCAGATAATCCGCCGAGCGCCGCCCGCGCGGACCGTACAGGATCTGTGGCGCATCGAGCGGGCCGTAGAGCACCGCCGACGCATCGACGTCCTTCGTCTCGAACGCGGCGCGCGCCTGCGCGGCCGGATCGGCGGCGGGTGCGACCGTGGTCAGTGCCGGGGGTGCCTCTTCGTCGCGGAACAGCGTGCGCAAGCCCGTGTCGGCCTGCGTGATCGGCCGCGCGGTCCCGGCGGGGACGATCGCGATGATCCGCGTCTTGTCCTGCGCGCCGCCGCTGACGCTGGCCGCACCCATCCCGCCGATCGCGCCGAACGATCCCATGATCACCGGCGCGAACAGGAACAGCAGGAAGATCGGCGTGAACACCGTGGCGATGAAATCGCGCCGCGCGATCGTGAAGGTCTGGCGGAGAGTCCGGCGAAAACGGCTCATGCAGCCTCCTCCTTCGCGACGTCGCCATGCTGGCCGACGATCCGGACGAACGCCTCGTGCAGGCCGGGCCGCTCGATCGACAGCCCCGAAATCCCATACCCCGCGTCGATCAGCCGGACGAGCAAGCTCTCGATCCCCTCGTTCGGCAGCTCGAACCGCCAGCTGTCCCCGTCCGCCACCGCATCCACCGGCAGCACGCCGCGGATCGCCGGGTCGGGGCGGTGTGGCGTATAGTGAACCCGCTGCGGCAGGATCCCGCGTGCGTCCGCCACCGTCCCCTCGAAGCGTCGCTTGCCGCCGGCGATGATCGCCAGCCGGTCGCACAGCCGCTCGGCATGGCTCATGATATGCGTCGAGAACAGGATCGTCGCGCCGCGGTCGCGCTCGGCCAGGATCAGCGCCTCGAGCCGCTCCTGGTTGACCGGATCGAGCCCCGAAAACGGCTCGTCGAGCACCAGCAGGTCGGGCTGATGCACGACTGAGCCGAGCAGCTGCACCAGCTGCGCCATGCCCTTCGACAGCTTGCGGATCTTCTCGTCGACCGCATGGCCGAGCCCGGCGGCCTCCATCAGCACGACCGCGCGCTCTCGGCCGGTCTTCCAGTCGAGCCCGCGCAGCGCCCCCAGAAATGCGATCGCCTCGCGCGCCTTCATCGCCGGATACAGCCCGCGTTCCTCGGGCAGATAGCCGACCCGGTCGCTCGCATCCCGCGGATTGTCGTAGCCGAGCAATGTGCGCGATCCGGCGTCGGGCTCGATGATCCCCAGCAGCATCCGCAGCGTCGTCGTCTTGCCCGCGCCGTTGGGCCCGAGCACGCCGTACACCGAGCCGCGCGGCACCATCATGTCGACGCCGTCGACCACGCGCCGGTCGCCGAACCGCTTCACGATTCCGCTGGCGGTGACCGCCCATTCATCGTTCACGCGCAATCTTCCTCTCGAGGCTGGGCTCGTGGTAGCGGGCGGACGTGGCGCAAGACAAGCTGGAACACCGACTGAAGGCCAAAGCGGCCGAATTGGGCTTTGTCGCCTGCGGGATCGCGCATGCCGACGCCGCGCCGCGCGCCGGCGAACGGCTCCACCAATGGCTCGCCGACGGCCGCCACGGCGACATGATCTGGATGGAGGAGCGCAAGCACCACCGCGAGAGCCCCGCCGGCCTGTGGCCCGAAGTGCGCAGCGTGATTGCGCTCGGCATGAGCTACGCGCCGAAGGACGATCCGCTGCGCTTTGCGAACGAGGGCAGGGTAGGGCGCATCTCGGTCTATGCGCAGGGCCCCGACTATCACGACGTCGTGAAACGCCAGTTGAAGGCGCTCGGCCGCTGGCTGGCGGCGGAAGCGGGACGCGACTTGCCCCCCTTCGACCTGAAGGTGTTCGTCGACACCGCCCCGGTCATGGAAAAGCCGCTCGCCGAAGCCGCTGGGCTTGGCTGGCAGGGCAAGCACACCAACCTCGTCAGCCGCGACCATGGCAGCTGGCTGTTCCTCGGCGCGATCTACACCACGCTCGATCTGGACCCGGACAAGGGCGGCGTCGACACCTGCGGCACCTGCACCGCCTGCCTGGGCGCTTGCCCGACCGACGCATTTCCCGCGCCGTTCCAGCTCGATGCCCGCCGCTGCATATCCTATCTCACGATCGAGCATGCCGGGCCGATCCCGCACGAATTCCGCGCCGCGATCGGCAACCGGATCTATGGCTGCGACGACTGCCTGGCCGTGTGCCCCTGGAACAAGTTCGCCGCCGCCGCCAACGCGAACCTAGCCTTCCACCCTCGCGCCGAACTCGTTGCGCCGGAGCTGGCGGACATCCTCGCGCTCGACGACGCCGGCTTCCGTCAGGTCTTCGCCGGTTCCCCGATCAAACGCATCGGCCGCGACCGCATGATCCGCAACGCGCTGATCGCCGCGGGCAACAGCGGCGACCCACGCCTAGCCCCGCTCGTGCAGGATCTGCTGGCAGACGAAAACGCGGTGGTGCGCGACGCCGCGGACTGGGCGCTCTCGCGACTCAGCGATGACGGTGCAGGATGACTATCTTACCGCCTTCGTAACTTCTCTGCTGGTACGGGGATCGCGACAGGCGGAGGTTTAATGCGCGCGCATATCGTATCGATCGCCGGGTTTGAGCCCCTGTCACGATCAATCGTGGGGAAGGGGGCGGGGCCGGTCTATTCCGCGGTTGCAGTCGCATGGACGATCGCGCTGATCGGCGTCGCCGCCCGACATTTGACGATCGCCGTGGACGAATTTGCGATGGCCGCGGCTATTATCGGTACGCCGATCGGCATTGGCCTTTGCCTGCAGGGCCGGGGATTCGATCGGCTCGCAACGTTGGTGCAGGGGTGCGGCCTGTTCATGGCGGGGTGCGTCGGCATGACGCTGCTGACCTTCGCTGTCGGCACAAGCGACCGGCCGCTGATCGACTCGGTACTCGCCGCGGCCGACCGCGCCTTGATTCCCGGGCTGGACTGGCCGGCGGCAATGCTATGGCTCTCGCATCGCCACGTGCTGATGACTGCAGCAAATTGGGTATATGAAAGCATTGGTTGGCAGCCGATGCTTCTGATCGTGATGCTCAGTTTGTCTGGGCAGCATCGTCGGGTATGGACGTTTTTGACGGCGTGGTTGGGTACGTTGTTCGTAACCTGCGCGCTCTTCGCGCTGTTTCCCGGGCTCGGCGCCTACGCCCATTTCGGTTTGGCGGCGACCGATGTTCCGGCGATGCGCGATCCGACGCCTTGGCATCAAGCCGCGGTCCTCGCCGAATTGCGGGCCGGCACCTTGCTGCATATCGGGTTCGTCGATCTCGACGGCATCGTCACTTTCCCCAGCTTCCACGCAGCAGCAGCGGTCCTCCTGGCTTGGGCGGCGTCATCGATGCGCGCGATCCGTTGGCCGGCGATCCTGCTCAACGGCGCGATGCTGATGTCGGCAATCCCCATCGGCGGGCATTATTTGATCGACATCGTCGCTGGCTGCGTCGTGGCGGTGATCGGGATTTCGCTTGCCGGCAAAGCCGACGTTCCGGCGGCCGAGGCCTATTTCCCGCCCTCGCGCCGGGTTAGCGCAGCGACGCAGCTTGCGCGATCGATCGTGCTGCCGTCGAGTTCGCGGGCGTCGAGATAGGTGACGCGGGGGGCGTCGGATCCCTTGGGATAGAGATACGCGTCGAGCACGCAGATCCCGCTCTGGAACTGGAGTTTGCGCGCGCTGCCTTCGCGGACGTCGGCATCGGGCTGGCCGAACAGCCGGGTCAGACCGGCGGCGTCCTGGCCCAGCACGCGCTCCAGCCCGACGCTCGTGTAAGGAATAGCGGGGCGTCCGACCGCGGGCTTGGCCACCGGTGCGGCGCACCCCGCCAGCCCGGCGCCGAGTGCGAGCACTAGTCCCGTCGTCGTCAATCGCGTCATGGTCGGCCTTTGCGGGAATACTGGGTGTGGAAATAATGCGTCGCCATCGCTGCGCCCAGAACGGGGGCGGCGATGTTGAGGATCGGAACCACGAACAGCCCGGTGTTCGCAAGCCCCAGCACGAACCGCCCCGGCCGGGTCGTCGCACGCCAGCCCCGCATTGCCGCCGCATCCATGTGCCGCGCCGCCACCATGTCCCCCAGATCGCGCCCGAGCAGCCAGCCATTGACGAGGAAGAACGCTGCGGCGGTGCCCACCCCGGTGACGAGCAACGCGATATAGACGGGCAACATCAGCAGGTTGACCAGCACGACGCGCGCCGCCGAGCGCAAGCCCATCGCGAGGCTGCGCGCGAAGGCGACGGGGCGCGCGGTCCGCAACGCCTCGGGATAATGCCGCGCCTCGACCGCCTCGACGACCTCGTCCGCGAAGATCCCGACGACCGCGATCGCGACCGCGCGAAACAACAGCCACAGCGCGAGGATCGTGACGAACAGCGCAAACGCCGCGGCGAGCCCGTCGGTGTGCCAGCCAAGCCACGCCGCCAACGCCGCCTGCGTTCCCCACCATGTCGCAATTCCGAGCAGTGCGAAGACGAGCAGCGTGACGAGCATCGACTTCACGAACACGCGCAGGACGGGCGGATCGGTGAGTTGGCCAAGCGAGAGGAGGAAAGCGCGGATCATCGGTTCGGGATGGCGCCCGGAGGTAGGAAGGTCAACGCGGCTTTGGTGGCATGGGGCTCCGGGCGTCCGACACCTTATAGTTCCCCCGCGGACGCGGGGGCCCAGCTAAACCACGCACACCGCCCGAGACCCTGGCCCCCCGCGTTCGCGAGGGAACAGAAGAGAAAGCAGGATGCTGCTGCACCGCCACTACCTGCCCGCACAACTAAGGAAATTGCGGGAATCCCCCCCCCAGCGCCACCACCCCGGCGAAGGCCGGGGCCCAATTGGAAAGGTCGTCGTAACGGAGCGATGCCCGTCGCCATGATCGTTCCCCAATTGGACCCCGGCCTTCGCCGGGGTGGTGCAGATCCGATTGCCTGGCATCGCGTGTCGGCGGAGAGCACGGCCCCCCATCCCTCCACACCAGTTGCACCAATCCCCCCCGCCATTTACGGCATAGGCTTTCCCATACCGCCCGGGGACTCCCCTTGAGCACCCCCACCTACGACGTGGTCGCGATCGGCAATGCCATCGTCGACATCCTTGCCTCCGCCGACGATGCGTTCATCGCTGAGATCGGCGTCGCCAAGGGCTCGATGCAGCTGATGTTCTCGTCGGAGGAAGCCGACGCGCTCTACGCCAAGATGGGCCCCGGCATGGAGATTTCGGGCGGCTCGGCGGCCAACACGGTCGCCGGCGTCGCCGCGCTCGGCGGCAAGTGCGGGTTCATCGGCCAGGTCGCCGACGACCAGCTCGGCCAGGTCTTCGCGCATGACGTCCGCAGCATTGGTATCGAGTTCGCCACGCCGGTCCGCGCGGGCGACCCGACCACCGGCCGCTGCCTCATCTTCGTGACGCCCGATGGCCAGCGGACGATGAACACCTTCCTCGGTGCAGGCCAGTTCCTCCCCGCCGCGGCGATCGACACGGCGA
>Ga0308170_10003702_pt1 | contig 12365 bp, 10 predicted proteins | sample PhyBR2_2_FD_202136 | JGI IMG/M metagenome (GOLD analysis project Ga0308170, IMG submission 202136) | Phyllosphere microbial communities from UC Gill Tract Community Farm, Albany, California, United States - DLSLSB.R2 | ecosystem: Host-associated > Plants > Phyllosphere > Unclassified | place... | reverse complement strand
GGAAGCCAAGGGCATCCAGCCCTGCATCCCGGGCCGCAGATCGCGCAACGAGCCGGTCAGATACGACAAGCGCCGCTACCGGCGCCGCAGCCGCATCGAGATCATGTTCGGCCGTCTCAAGGATTGGCGTCGCGTCGCCACTCGCTACGACCGCTGCCCAACCGTCTTCTTCTCTGCCGTCGCGCTCGCGGCCACCGTCATCTTCTGGCTATGACCAATGAGTCCTGACCCTAGGTTGCTCGGCGTCGACAATCCGGACATCTGGAGCGCGGCCTTTGAGCTCTTCCGGCTGTCGGACGAACTGGTGGCTGACGACGCCACCACAACGCTTCTGCGCGCGATTGTCGATGGGCTGCCGCGCTCGCCGAAACTCAATCCGAGTTTCGTCGTGGACCGCCTCGCGACGCTCCTCCCACACCAGGCGCAATTAGTGGGTGAGTTCGCGCTGGGCCTTGTCGCCAAGTGGAACGCGGAACTTGGTGACATGCGGACGTCGACGGCGATGGCGACCTCATCGCTGGTCGATCTAGCGATCACGCTTCATCGGCTCAGTCCAGAGACGCGCGAGACCGGTCTCATCCTGTTTGAGCAGCTGATCGACATCGGGGCCTATGAGGCGCGTCAGATGCTGGACGAGATCGACAACCGCTTTCGACCCACCGCGCCGCATATCCGGCCACGGGTTCGGCGTCGGTCTCAGGTCGCTCCTCGCCGGCCGCGTCGCAGGAGCTAGGCGAAGGCGCGTTTCCGCCCTTCAAGCAGGGAACGAGATGTCGCTGTATAAATATCTCCCCACCGAAGCCTATGCCCGCGCGATGATAGATCGGGGCGAGATATTCCTGCGCCCGCTCAGCTATTTCCGCGCGTTCGAGGATAAATTGGTCCGTGGCGACCCCGACGACGGAAAGTTGCGCCACGCGCCTGAGCAGGGTCTGGTCCTCACCAAAGAAAATGGTGAGGTGATCGCGATGCCACCTGGTTGAAAGTTTCAGGCCTCGGTCCACGCTGACGATATCTTCGTCTACTGCCTGAGCACAGAATTATCGCCCGAGATCGCAGCTAGGTTCAAATGTGCCTTTTGCGTTCAAATCACCGAACCCATGCGGCTGGTGGGTCGGATTGCGTCGCACGTGCGGCTGCGCTCAAAGCTCGATCGCCATGTCTACAGTAGCGAGATCGACTATCGCAAGCTGTCGGCGGCGCTCGGGATCGACTGGGCGCTTCCCGAGCGCGTCGCCTTCATCAAGCCTGAGGATTGGGGTTGGCAAAAGGAGCACCGAATAGCCGTAGGGCGCAAAGGCGCGTTCGCAGTGGAGAGTGTCGATCTCGCGCTCAATGCAAGCGGCGGCGCCGTTGCGGCGGACGCGGTGTCTCACCCGCTCGTTCTCCACGTCGGCAGTCTGTCTAAGTTTGCGACGCTGCATGCCTTCTGACCTGCCGCGACTTGGGCCTCGCGAAGAAAGGGCAGGGTTACGACAGCAACGCGAGCTAGCTCTCAGGCGTCGGCGCACGTCACGTCGGCGCAAGGTTGTGTCTTGATTGATAGCATCGAGCGGCGTGTACGGGCAGTAAAGTCATTTGGAATTGCGCTGGTACGGACAGCCGCGATTGCGCAGCTGAATAAATGCTAGGCGTTAGCTCTCCCGCGCACGCTTCGTATGGCATCATTTGGGCAAATCGGATCGGGCGTTGAACGGCTGCACTTAGGGCGCATAGCTGCCGTCGCGCTCCGCCTGAATGGGCGTCAGGTTACGCCGGACTACCGCTCGTAAGCGGACGTGCCGGTTTCCACCAAAACCGCTAATTGGCCCCCTGCCCCACCTTCTGAACGAACGTCGGTTTACGAGGATCGCTGCCCGAAAGCGGACGGGCCGCTTACCACCAGAAAGCAGCCAGTCTGCTCTCGCATCGAATGAATATAGCCACCCTTTTAAGCGCCTGATCCGTGGTCAATGCCCTGCCCAACTTTGGAGGACATGCCGTTCTAGTCAAGCTCCCCATTCGGGTACATCTTCATCAGGGTGAAAATCGTCCGGATCAGAGCGCTCAGGGGTTCGTGACGATCGCGCGAGAGCCAGTTTCCGTATCATCCGCGGTGACGCTCAGCCCAGGTGACGGGCGTCAGCTTGGGCTGGGTACAAGAGCAGGCGTCCCGCAGCCAGTCGAGTTCGCCCGCCTCTCCTGCCGTGGCGATCTCGGTCCACCATGTCCGCTTTTCAGCATGCCAGCGGTACCCCCTCGCCTTCAGCACATCCTTTGCCTCGAACGGGGCTTTCGTAGCCTCGATCCGGACACATGGCTGCTCTGCCTGTCGGATGAGCTTGGCCAACGCCGTCTCTCCGTCGGGTAGCACGCGGCCTAAAAGATTAATCGTTGCCCAAACGTCGACTGCGGCCCGGTGGCCTTGATGGAACATACCCTGCTGCATCAGGAGATGGCCAAGCTTGCGGCCGTCGAAGCCGAGTTCGGGCCAGGGCACCTCATTGCATGAACACGCCCAGGCATGGCCGGCGATGGTCGGCAGGCGCCGCTCGACACGAGGGGCATCGAATGCGGCATTATGGGCAATGGCGACAGTGGTGCTGGCGATCAGGTTCACGGCCTCGTCGACATCGATCCGTTTGCCGGCGACATCGGCATCGGTGATGCCCGTAAGCCGGGTGATCTCGGCCGGGATCGGCATGCCAGGGTCCTCGAACCACTGGCGAGGCTGGCCGACCTGCACGATCACGCCGCGTGCATCGAAGGCGATGCGCTGGATCGCAAGATCGATGATCGGATGATCCGCGTCGAGGCCAATGGTTTCGACGTCGATGACCGCGGCGGTGCGCACGTGCCCTTGCGGCTCTGTAATAGGATAGGCCGCGAGCGGAGGTAGCGCACGTAATACTCTGTAGCCGGGGTGTTCGCCCAGCAGGGCGGCTGCACGTTCATGTGCGGATGTTTCATTGCCCATAGGCAGTAGCCATTACCCTGTCGTAACCCGCTTGCACCACTGCCCGGACAATGGGCAGTCGCATCGGTCGCGATGGGGATCTTCATAGCCTTGCTGGTCGCCCGATTGTGACCCTCACGTGCCGGGCTGTCCCTGACCTTCAACTTGCCGAGGCCTGTCAGCGAGACGTCGTTGCTTTTGCAGGCTGCGGTGAGGATCGTGGCGGTACCGTTTAGGTATACCCTCAGCGTTCCTACGCTGGCCGGTCCGATTTGCGCCGAAAACAAACGTCTGAGATTTTGGGTCAAATAGCCCGTCGGTCCGCCTGGAGCCCTAGCCAAGGAAGACCATACGGCACCCTATCAAACTGCACGCAGCAGCTCCATTGGGGCGTCACATAAAGCGGACCCAGATATACGCTAAAGCCTCGTCAGCGCGCCGTTAAGCGTCCCGATTGGGATCGAATTGCGAGAACTTGAGCGCTTTCCCGAAAGCCGTGATGCAAATGGTATTGGGAAGCCATCAGCGCGCATCCGACATGGCATGATCTTCGACTCCGGGGTCGAAGGCGACATTTCAGACGTTCGTCTCGACGGCCTGATTGGCGACTTCCAGATCGATCATGACCGCAAAGCCTGATGTCCGATCTATCGTGGCCCGTCCACGATGGGCGTCAGCAATCGCCCGTACCAAAGCGAGGCCCAACCCGTGCCCGGGCCTGGACCTGCTGGCTTCGCCTCGCGAAAACCGCCTGAATAGATGATCGGATTCGTCTGCCGATGCATCCGGGCCGTCGTCCGACAGGCAAAGCCTTGCCCCTCGGGGTGACCGGGCAAGATCGACACTCACGTTCGTTCCCGCCAGGGTATGGGTCAGCACATTGTCGAACAGGTTGGCGACGAGCTGCTGTAGCAGACGCCGGTCCCCGTCGATCGTCAGTCCCGGCTCGATCGTAGCGGTCAGGAGATGGTCGCTTGCCTCCATGTCGGGACGGTATGTCTCAACGATATTTTCCACCAGCGCACTAAGGTCCAGGCGCTGGAAATGGGACTGGGCTGCCTGTCCCTCGACCTCCGCAATCCGGAGCAGGGCCGCAAAGATGTCGAGCAATTCGCGCGACTGATCGGCCGCAGCCGTGATCGCAGTGTGCTGCCGCTCGCGCTCCTGGGTGGCCAATGCCTCCTCCAGCCTGTTGTGCAGGCGCGTCAGCGGTGTGCGCAAATCATGCGCCACGTCGCTCGACACCTGTCGCAAATTATCCATCAGCGTACCGATCCGGTCGAGCATCCGGTTGAGCGTTGCGCTGACGCGGTCGAACTCGTCGCCTGTGCCGCTAACAGGCATTCGCTGTGACAGGTCGCCGTCGATGATCGCCAGCGCGGTGCGATCGATCTGCGCGAGGCGGTGTCGGGTCACCAGGCCGACGATCCACGCCGCGCCGATGCCGAGGACGAGCATCGCCCCGAAAGCGCCGGCAAACAAGCGCAGGAGCGTCGCATCCATGTCGTCGATGACCCCGCGATCGGCCGCGACCAGCAGGCGGTGCCCGCCCGGCAGGATCGTGGTCAGCGACTGCGCGATCCGGCGCTCGCCAGTGTGGACGTAGGGCAGCAACTCGACGAAGCCGGCCTGCGTGGGGACCTCCGCGTCCAATTGCCCGGCGACGGTGGCGCCGTCCGGCGCAACCAGACGATAGTCGAGACTGCCGGCACCCCGCGCGGTTTCGCGTCGCCGAATCGCGTCGGCAACGCCCGCCGGCCCGTCATCGCCCTCGTCGATCAGCGCTTGCGTTTCCGTGGCGATCCGATGGTCGAGCTGTTGCTCCAGTGCCTCGTGCGTCGTCTCGAACGCGACCACGCCGATCGCCAGCGTCGCCAGCGCGAAGCCCAGGGCGACGATCGCGACAAGGCCGAAGGTCGTGCGCCACCAGCGTTTGAACCCGACCGGCATCACCCGCCCCGGATCATGTAACCGGCACCCCGCACGGTCTCGATCGCGTCATCGTCGAACCCGGCGTTCAGCTTGGTGCGCAGCCGGCTCAGATGCGTCTCGACGATGTTGGTCTTCGGGTCGAAATCGAAATCCCAGACCCGCTCCAGCAGCATGGTGCGGGTCATGATCCGCGCGGGATTGCGCATCAGCTCTGCGAGGAGCGCAAATTCGCGCGGCTGGAGCGTCACCCGCCGGCCCGCGCGGGCGACGGTGCGGCGATGCAGGTCGAGCGTGATGTCGCTGACGACCAGCGTCGCCGGTTCGACCGCGACGGTCTGCCGGCGCCCCAGCGCCTGCACGCGAGCGGCCAATTCGGAAAAGGCGAACGGCTTGACCAGATAGTCGTCGGCGCCGCCCTCTATCCCTTCCACCCGGTCGCTCAATCCCCCGATCGCGGTCAGCATCAGCACCGGCGTCATGTCGCCGGCCGCGCGCAGCGCCCTGACCAGCGACAGTCCGTCGAGACCGGGCAACATCCGGTCGACGATCAGCGCACAGAAGCCGCCGTCGGTCGCCTGGTACAGCCCGTCGCGGCCATCAGCGCTGAGGACCACCTGATGTCCCAGCTCGGTAAAGCCCTTGGCGATGAACCGGCCGGTCTCGGTATCGTCCTCGACGATCAGGATACGCATGGTGTCATTCTACCGGAGGCGCACCGGTCCGCCACCCTCCGCCGAGCGCGCGAAACAACGCGACCTGCGATTGTGCCACGGCCAGATCGGATTGGGTCTGCGAAAGCGCTGCGGAGGTAGCGGTCCGCTGTGCGTCGAGCTGAATCAGGAAGGCGGCATCCCCCAGCCGCACACGCGCCGCGGCGCGCCGGACATAGAGGTCAGCCTGTATCCGCGCAGTGGCGAGCGCGCGGTTGCGGCGCATCTCGGCATCATAGGCGGCGAGCCCCGTCTCCACCTCCCGCAACGCCCGCAGCACCGCAACGTCCCAGCCAGCCAGCGCTGCGCGTTCGGTCGCCTGGGCCTGTGCCAGTCGAGCCCGGGCTGGCGCCTGGTTGGGGAACGCCAAGCTGACCAGCGGCGATGCGGTCGCCGCGAAGCCACCCGTCAGCAGACCGATCGCGCCGCCCAGATTGACGCGCGGATACAGGTCCGCCCGCGCGACGCCGATCCGTGCCGCGGCAGCAGCCAGCCGCCGTTCGGCTTCACGAATGTCGGGACGCCGCAGCAGCAGCGCCTGTCCGTCACCCACCGGGACGGATGCACGCAGCGCGGGCGGGCGGGCACAGGTGACAATCGTGGTGCGTGCCTCGGCGGGCGGCCGCCCCTGCAACGTCGCCAGCCGGTAGCGCGCATTGGCCTGCGCCGCAGCGAACGGGTCCAGCGTCGCACGGGTCGTCTCCGCCAGACTGGCGGCCTGCGACACCTCCAGCGGCGAAACTTCGCCCGCGGCGAGCTGATCCCGGACCAGCGCCACCGACCGGTCCTGCACGCGGACCTGTTCGCTCGCGACCGCCAGCGCCTGCGTCGCGCCGCACAGATCGACATAGGCGAGGACGGTATCAGCGACGAGTGCGACACGCAGGCCGTCGAGTGCTGCTGCCTGCACCTCGGCATCGGCGCGGGCGGCAAGGGCGGACGAGCGCAGTCGGCCGAACAGGTCCGCATCCCAGCTGGCGGTGAGCGCCAGATCATAATCGGTCGTCGGCACGTTCGACGAGGCGCTGGGCTGCGCCGCGGTGTTATCGACGGTCAGCCCGCTCTCGATCGTAGTCTGCGGCAGTCGCGCCGCTTGCGCCTGCCGCAGCGCCGCCCGCGCGCCGTCGAGATTGGCATAGGCGACGCGAAGATCGGCGTTGGCGGCGAGGCTCGCCCGCACCAGCGCATCGAGCGCGGGATCGTCGTAGAGTCGCCACCAGTCGTCGGGCACCGGCGCGATCGTGGCCACCGGCAGCGTTGCGAACGGCCCGGTCGCGGTAGCCGGCGCAACCGTCGGCGAGGGCAGCGGCGCGGTCATGCAGGCGGACAGACCGCACGCGGCGAGGAGGGCGAAATGCTTCATGCCGTGGCCTCCGTCGTGGCAGCATCCGGCACCGGTTTCTCCTTGCCGAACCGTGCGTAAAGCGCAGGCATCAGAAACAGGTTGAGCGCGGTCGACGACACCAGACCACCCAGGATGACGATCGCCATCGGATGCTCGATTTCATGGCCCGGCGCATTGCCGGCGACGATCAGTGGCAGGAGCGCGAGGCCTGCGCACGCGGCGGTCATCAGGATCGGGATCAGCCGTTCCTCCGCACCACGCAGGATCAGCGCGGGACCGAACGCCTCGCCTTCGTGTCGGCGCAGATGATCGTAGTGCGACAACAGCATGATGCCGTTGCGCGCGGAGATGCCGATGACGGTCACGAAGCCGACCAGCGAGCCGAGCGACAGCACGCCCCCGGTCAGCGCGACGCCGACGACCCCGCCGACCAGCGCGAACGGCAGGCTGAGGCCGACCAGCGCAGTGATGCGGGTCGAGCGGAACTCCATCCAAACCAGCAGCAGGATACCGATCAGGCACAGCAACCCCGTGGTCCACAGCCGCTCGCGCGATTCCTTCAGCGAGGCATATTCACCCATCACCTTCGGGTGATACCCGGTCGCGAACGGTACTTGGCGCACAGCCGCCTCGACACCGCGGGCGACCGATCCGAGGTCGGCACCGGCCACGTTCAGCGTCACGTCGATCCGACGCTGGCCATTCTCGCGCTTCACCTCGTTGGGGGCGGGAACGATGCGGACATCGGCGACATCGCGCAGGCGGACGGGGGCACCCGCCGGCGTCTGGATCATCAGGTCACGCAGCGCGTGCAGGTCGCCGCGCACCTTCGGCTCGCCCCAGAGCGCCACGTCGAAGGCCTTCTGGTCGCGGTAGATCTCGCCCAGCTTCTGCCCGGCCACCAGCGTCTGCGCCTGACGCCGCACCTCGCCGGCGGTCAGGCCCATCGTCGCGAGGTCTGCGGCACGCGGCACGATCTGGATCTGCGGCACCAGCACCTGCTGCTCGACCTTGAGGTCGGCGACGCCGGGGATGCCGGCGACCTTCGCGCGCACCCGTTCGGCCGCGGCCCGCAGCTCGCCCTGATCGGGTCCGAAGATGCGGACGACGACGGTCGCCCCGGCCCCGCTCAGCACCTCCTTGATACGCTCGCGCAGGTAGGTCAGCACGTCGCGGTACAGGCCGGGGTAGCCGTCGATCACCGCCTTGATGCGCGCGACGCTGGCGTCATAGGGCGCATTCTCGTCGAGGCTGATCCAAAGTTCGGTGAAGTTCGGCCCCACCACCTCGTCCGCCGCCTCGGCGCGGCCGATATGCGCGCCGAAGTTGCGGACGCCGGGGATGCTGCGCAGCTCCTTCGACGCGCGGATCGTGATCCGATCCATCGCCTCGATCGACGTCCCCGACTTCTCGACGAAGTGCATCAGGAAGTCGGTTTCACGGAAATCGGGGAGGAACTGGTCTTTGAACGATGCATAGCCGACGCCGGCGAGCATCAGCCCACCCGCGACGATCCCCATCGCCAGCGCAGGCCGCGACACCAGCTTCGGCAGCACCCCGGCATAGCGACGCTTCAGCCCCGCCACGAGCCGCGTGTCGCGCTCGTCGGTCAGCGGCGCGTTCGGCAGCAGGAACAGGCACAGCGCCGGTGTCACGACGAGTGCCACCAGCAGCGACGCGCCGATCGCCAGCACATAGGCGACGGCCAGCGGCTGGAAGAAGGTTCCCGCCACCCCGCCGAGGAAGAAGATCGGCAGGAACACCAGCATGACGATCAGCGAGGCGAACACCACCGCCGATCGCACCTCCAGCGAGGCGGAAAGCACCACGTCGAACGCCGATCGGGGATTGCCCGCCTCGCGGTTGAGCCGCAGCCGGCGGGCGATATTCTCGACATCGATGATCGCGTCATCGACCACCTCGCCCAGCGCGATGACGAGGCCGGCGATCACCATCGTATTGATCGTCGCCCCGCTCCACAGCAGCACCAGTCCTGCGCCCACGAGCGATAACGGGATCGCGACGAGGCTGATGACCGCCTGCCGCCAGTCTCGGGTGAACGCGAAGAGCACGATCGCCACCAGCAGGCAGCCGATCATCAACGCGCGGGTGAGATTGTCAATCGAGCGTTCGATGAAGGTCGCCGGACGGAAGATCGTCGTGTCGATCTTCACGTCGCGCAGGCCCGGTTTCAGCTCGGCAATGGCTGCTTCGACGGCATGGGTCAGCTGGAGCGTGTTACCGGTCGGCTGCTTCTCGACGATCAGCATCAGGCCGGGGCCATCGTCGATGATCGCATTGCCGATCGGCGCGGCGAAGCCGTCCACCACGCGCGCGACGTCGCCGATCCGCACCGGTGCCTCGCCGCTCTGCTTGACGATCATGGCGGCAAGGTCGGCTGCGGTCTGCACCGCGCTGGTCTGTTGCACGGCGAGCCGCTGCTGCGCGGTATCGACGAAACCGCCCCCGCCGATCAGCACGGCATCGCCCGCCGCGGCACGGACTTCGGCCAGCGTCACACCCGCCGCGCGCAGCCGGTCGGGATCGACGAGGATCTGCAACTGGCGGTCGCGCAATCCCCAGATCGCGACATTGGCGACGCCCGGCACCGCCATCAGCCGCGGCCGGATCGTCCAGCGCGCCAGCTCGGACAATTGCATCTGATCGAGCTTCTTCGACGAGATGCCGATCTTCATCGCCCGGCTGGTCGACGACAATGGGGGTAGCATCACCGGCGCGCGCGCGGCGGTCGGCAAGCGCGCCTGCACCTGCGCGACACGCTCCTGCACCAGCTGGCGAGCACGGATCACATCGGTGCCACGGTCGAACAGGATCTGGACCGACGACAGGCCCAGCACCGACTTCGACCGGAGTGTGGCGAGGCCCGGTACGCCGTTGACCTGCGTCTCGATCGGCACGGTGATGAGGCTTTCCACCTCTTCAGTCGACAGGCCCGGTGCCTCGGTCTGCACCTCCACCATCGGCGGAGCGAACTCGGGGAACACGTCGAGCGGGACATTGCCGCCGGCGCGAAGCCCCAGCACGACGAGCAGCGCCGCACAGGCCAGCACCAGCACGCGCTGCGTCAGCGCGGCACGAACAAGCCAGCCGAGCATCAGTGCGGTGTCCCGAACTCGGTGCCGAACAACTCGGCCGCGCCGTCCGTCACGACCTCCGCGCCGCGCTCCAGCCCACGTGACAGGATCGCCCGGCCGTTATCGATGCTGGCCACCTCGATCCGCTGGCGGACGTAGGTGTCGGGCGCGGTGCGGCGATAGACCCATTCGCCGCCATGGATGTCCCGGACGATCGCCGCAGCCGGGATAGCAAGCCCCTCGGCGGTCCCACCCAGCGGCAGCGACACCGCGACCCGCTGGCCGACGCGCCACGTCCGCTCACGATTGTCGAGCGTGAAGAACAGATCGACGGTGCCGGCGACGGCGTTGGCGGAAGGCGGGGCCTGCACCGGTCGCGCGGATCGGGGTGCGGCGGTGTCATCGCCGAGTGGCCGGACGGTCGCAGATGCGCCCCGCGTGATGTCGCCGACGTCGCTGCCGAAGACCGGGACACGCACCCAGACGCTTGCAGGGTTCGCCATCGCCGCAACGGGCGGACCGAGCAGGCGGCGCCCCGCGACCGCCGCGTCGGCTGCGGCCCGTGCCGTGGCGAGCGCTGCCGCTGCCTCGTCGCGAGCGCGGACGCTGCCGGCCTCTTCGCGAACCAGCGCCGACGCCCGGTTCAGCGCGATCGTCGCCAGTCGCACCAGCGCACGCGTCCGCGCGACCTCGCCGTCCGCTGCCGCCTGCGCGGTCCCGATCTGAGCGAGGTTGCTGGTCGATCCGGTCGGCACCCCCGCCGCACCGATCGGTGGCACGACGATCTCGCCGCTGGTGGCACGGACCTGCGCGGTCGTCCCGTCACCGACCGCCGCGACGCGGATACCAAGCCGCTGCACCGCTTCGGGAGTCAGTGTCAGCCGCAGCAGATCGGCCTCATGCGCGACCGCCTCCGCCTTGGCGGGTGGCTTCGGCGAGGGAGCCGGGTCGGTACCGCAGCCTTGCAGCAGAAGCGCGGAAAACAGGAGCGTGGCCAGCAGGGACGATCGGATCATCCGGACCGTCTATCCCGTCATCATTGGGGTGAGCTTGGCGGAACTATACAATGCCCCAATGTGACGGTGCAGGCTTCGCTGCGATCAGGACCGGGAGTAGATCGGGCTTCCACCCTGAGAGATGCCACCAATGACCCTGTCCGACGACGCGCGCAGCACCCTGGTCAAGGTTCCGGCGGTGACGCTCGGCTTCTGGATCATCAAGATCCTCGCGACGACGCTGGGCGAGACCGCCGGCGACACGGTCAGCATGTCGATGAACCTCGGCTATCTCGTCGGCAGCGCGATCTTCCTGAGCCTGCTGGTGCTGCTCGTCGTATTGCACATCAGGGCCGATCGCTATCGCCCCTTCCTCTACTGGGCGACGATCATCGCCTCCACCACCGCTGGCACCACGATGGCGGACTTCGCCACGCGGTCGCTCGGGATCGGCTATACCGGCGGATCGACGCTGCTGCTGGCCCTCGTGCTGGCATCGCTGTTCGCCTGGTATCGCGCGCTCGGATCGATCTCGGTCGATACCGTCCACGAACCGCGGGCCGAACTCTTCTACTGGATCACGATCACGCTGTCGCAAACGCTGGGCACGGCGCTGGGCGACTGGCTCGCAGACACTGGCGGGCTCGGCTATATCGGTGCGGCGGGCGTCTTTGCGGTCGGGCTGGCGCTGCTTGTCGCCCTCTATTTAATGACCGACATCAGCCGCGTCGCGCTGTTCTGGGCCGCCTTCATCCTGACCCGCCCGCTTGGTGCCGCAGTGGGTGACTTCCTCGACAAGCCGGTCGATCATGGCGGGCTGGCGTTCAGCCGGCCATTGGCGTCGATCGTACTCGCGGCTGCGATCGTGTTGCTGGTGGCGATCCTGCCGCGGCGCGCGGCCGGCACTCCTCACTGATCAAGCGTTGTTGAGTCCAACGAGCTGTACCTGGCTACTGCGGTTTCCCGCGAAGGAACGACGATCGAGACGGCACGGGGGTTCTCGGAATCGATGGTGTTCTGGGAATGTGAGAGCCTTCCCAGAACCTGTTGATTGATTGAAGCGAGAAACCCTCAGTTTCGTCGCGAGAGACTGTGTGTAGGCGCATGGGCAATTACCATGCGGCCGAATAGCCGTGCGATATGACACTGCATGGCGATGAAGCTGCGATCAGGGTACACAGGCGGGAATGCCACATCGCCCGCCAATGCCTGAGGAGCTACGATGAAACTGAGTGCCCGCAACCAGATTTCCGGTACGATCGTCTCGATCACACCCGGGGCCGTGAACGGCTCGATCAAAGTCGATATCGGGGGCGGCAACGTCGTCACCGCGAACATCACCGAAGAGGCCAT
>Ga0308170_10003701_pt1 | contig 12366 bp, 14 predicted proteins | sample PhyBR2_2_FD_202136 | JGI IMG/M metagenome (GOLD analysis project Ga0308170, IMG submission 202136) | Phyllosphere microbial communities from UC Gill Tract Community Farm, Albany, California, United States - DLSLSB.R2 | ecosystem: Host-associated > Plants > Phyllosphere > Unclassified | place... | reverse complement strand
AGGCAAGCTTAACTCGTTGTTTCCGTTAAACTTTTCGTGCGCTGCAGAAGCAGGACGCGAACTATAGCAAATCGGATACAGGGTCCGCAAGACCGGAAATACGGAACATGCTGCGCGGATGCCACACCTCCCGAAGTCAGGGACAAGCCGTTACTTGCGCAGAAGATATTGCATCACGACTAGTCGACCTGCGTGCATTGATACTCATCAGCGAACGCTGCAATAGACGGAACCCCAGCCCAAGCAAACTCTTAAGCTGAGCTCGCAATACCTTTCACCGGGTTCCGACGCCTCGATACTGCGCCCGACCGGTCAACCTGCTCTCTTTGGAGGCAACATGAAATTCTCCGCGCATGCTTGCGTACCTGCCCTCGCGCTGTTGCTGTTCGGCTCGCCAGCCAGCCAGGCGCAAGACGTCAGGCAAGACGACAATATGGTGATCCTGACCAATCCGGACGCCAAGGCGGCCATGAGCTACTGGACGCCCGAGCGGTTCAAGGCGGCGCGTCCGCTCCCGCTTCCGCAGGCGTCCGTGAATGGCGTCCAGCCTCTGGAAGCGCCACGGGCTGGCGTCCAGCCCGAGAGCAGCGACGCACGCGCGCCCGCCGTTTCCGCGCGCCTGACCGAAAAGCGGCTGTTCACGCCGGACGGGAAGCAATACCTCAGCGCCGACGTGGTGTCGCCGAGCGCCGTCGGCACCTTCGGCGCGCATTACACCAGCAGCCGCGTGTTCCCGCTGTTTCCCGGGTCGGCTGCGCCGTTCTCGGCGGACCGCGCGTATCCGTACATCACCGTCGGCAAACTGTTCTTTTCGATCGGCCGCGATCCGTACGTCTGCTCGGCCTCGGTGATCCAGCATCGCATCGTCGCCACGGCAGGCCATTGCGTACACAGCGGCACCTCGGCTGGCTTTCACAGCAACTGGGTGTTCGTGCCGGCTTTCCGCGACGGCAGTGCGCCGCTGCTGGTCTGGAACTGGCGCGCCGCCATCGTGACCGGCACCTGGGCCTTCGGAGGCGGTACGGTGCCGAATGCCGCCGACTACGCGATGATCGAATTCGGCGACCAGGCCGTGAGCAACCGCACACTGTCGATCGGCGACGTCACCGGCTGGCTCGGCTGGCAGACCCTGAGCCTGTCGGCCAACCACACGTCCAAGCTCGGCTATCCCTGCAATCTCGACAATTGCCAGAAAATGCAGGACGTGACCAGCGGCGCCTTCCGTATCGTCGCGCCTAACAATGTCGAATATGGCTCCGACGCCCTGGGTGGTTCGAGTGGCGGCCCATGGGTGCAGAACTTCCAGGTGCTGCAGGCCGGCGGTGGAACCGGTTCGAACAACGGTCCGAACCGTGTCGTGGGTGTCACGTCGTATATCTACGTGCCTTCCGATCCAAAGGTGCAGGGCGCATCCATTCTCGACGGCCGCTGGATCAATATCTTCAACACCATCTGCGCGCGGGCGGCGGGTAACTGCATCTGAGACGGCTAAGCCGGATTACATGCCCTCGAAATTCGGCTTGCGCTTTTCCAGGAAAGCCGACATGCCTTCTTTCTGCGCCGGCGTACCGAAGCCGGCGTGGAAATAACGGCGCTCGTAGCGCACGCCTTCGGTCAGCGTCGTTTCGAAGGCGCGGTTGACCGAATCCTTGATCTGCATGGCGACCGTGACCGGCATCTCGGCAATCGACGCTGCGATCGCCAGCGCCTCTTCCATGACTTTATCGGCCGGGAACACGCGCGAAATGAGTCCGGTGCGCTCGGCCTCCGCCGCGTCGATCATGCGCGCGGTTAGCAGCATATCCATGGCCTTGGACTTTCCGATTGCGCGCGGCAGGCGCTGGGTGCCGCCGGCGCCCGGGGTGACGCCGACGCGGATTTCCGGCTGGCCGAATTTGGCCGTGTCCGCGGCGATCAGGAAATCGCACATCATCGCCAGCTCGCAGCCGCCACCCAGCGCATAGCCGGACACGACGCCGATCACCGGCTTGCGCACGTTGACGATGTGCTCCCAGTTGCGGCCGATGTAGTTATGCGGATAGGTGTCGGCATAGGTGTAATTCGCCATGGCGGCGATATCGGCGCCGGCCGCGAACACCTTATCGCTGCCGGTCAGCACGATGACGTGCACGGCCGGGTCGGCGTCGAATTTGTAAAGTGCATCGCCCAGCTCGTTCATCATGTTGTCGTTGAGGGCATTCATTGCCTTTGGACGGTTCAGGCGGACGACGGCAACCTTGCCATGCTGTTCGATCAACAGGTCGGAATATTCCATGAGACACCCCTTAATTAGATGAGGTGTCGATTGTAGCGCCTGAATTAACGTTAACGTCAACTGTGCTTTGTTATCATCTACGACCGATCAACCCGCCATGCAGAGCCCCGCCGTGTCACCGATTGCCTTCCTGCGCAGACTGGGCCGCGACCCGCAACTGCGCAACGCCGATTTCCGCCGCTTCTGGTTCAGCAGCATCCTGACCAATTTCGGCGCGCAGATCACCCTGCTCGCCCTGCCGATCACCGCGGCCCTGCTGCTGCACGCGACACCGGCGCAAATGGGCGCGCTGGCCGCGATCGGTTCCCTGCCCTTTCTATTGTTCGGGCTGCCCACCGGCGTGCTGCTCGAGCGCAGCCGGCGCCTGCCCGTGATGCTGTGCAGCGATGCGATGGTCGCGCTCGGCCTGGCCAGCGTGCCCCTGGCCTGGTGGCTCGGCTGGCTGGACATCCACTGGATCTATGTGGTGGAGTTCATGATCGGCACCGGCTACGTGGTCGGCGGCGGCGCCGAGCAGGTCTTCTTGACCTTTCTGGTCGGCCGCGAAGGCCAGATCGATGCGCGCGCCAAGATGGGCGTCACCGAATCCGCCTCGCGCCTGCTCGGGCCGGGCATGGCCGGCATCCTGGTGCAGGCCTTGGGCGCGCCGTTCGCCATCCTGTGCAATGTCGCCGGCTTTTCGGTGTCGATCCTGAACCTGCGCCGCATCCGCGCGCGCGAACCCGAACCGGCGCCACCGCAGGCGCATGCGCTGCGCGACATGCTCGACGGCCTGTCCTTCGTCTGGCGCCATCCGTTGCTGCGCATGCTGGCCTGGACCTCGGGCGGCTGGCACCTGCTGTTCTACGCCTATACCGCGCTGTACGTACTGTTTGCCACGCGCGTGCTCGGCATGTCGCCCGGCCTGATGGGCACGGCGCAGATGCTGGGCGGCGTCGGCGTGCTGGTCAGCTCGATGCTATTGAAACCCCTGACGACGCGCTTCGGCACCGGCGCCACGATGATCATCGGCCTGTTCGCGACCACCATCGGCTTCGTGCTGATGCCGGCGATTCCGCGCGCCCTGTTCGGCAGCACGGCGGCCAGCGCTTTCGCCTACGCGCTGGTGGTGTTCTGGCTCGACTGCGGCGCCCAGCTGTTCTTCCTGCCCTTCCTGGCGCTGCGCCAGCACGTGACGCCGGACGAATTCCTCGGCCGCATGACCTCGACCATGCGCTTCCTGACCGTGGCCACGGCGCCCCTCGGCGCGGCCGGCGCGGGCCTGCTGGGCGAACGCTTCGGCGTACGTGGCGGCCTGGCCTGGGTAGCGTGCGGCGCCGTGCTGCTCACGCTGGGCAGCTGGTTCGGCACGAGCCTGCGCCACGTGAAAGCTTAGTGGAGCAATGCGTCAGCGCGTCGCTACCGCGGTTTGCCTGGGCAGCAGCGCCCAGATCTGTCCGCGCTGCTTCATGCGCCCGGCGTTGTCGGACGCTTGCTCGCCGAAGCCGAAGAAGAAGTCGGCGCGCACCGCGCCGCGGATCGCGCCGCCGGTGTCCTGCCCCATGACCAGGCGCTGCAGCGGGACGTCGCTGGCCGGCTCGGTGGTCGAGAGGAACAGCGGCGCGCCGAGCGGCAGGTAAGTCCGGTCGATCGCCACCGAGCGGCCCGGGGTCAAGGGCACACCCAACGCGCCCTTCGGCCCGACCGACGGATCCGGCAGGCGCTCTTCCTTGAAGAAGACATAGCTCGGGTTGACGTTCAACAGTTCCTGGCGGCGCTCGGGATGGGCCGCGATCCAGGCCTTGATGCCCTGCGCCGTGGCCTGGTCCGGGGTCAGCTCGCCCTGGTCGATCAGCCAGCGCCCGATCGCCTTGTAGGGATAGCCGTTCTGGTCGGCATAGCCCACGCGCACGGTCTCGCCGGTGTCGTCGAGCTGCACCCGGCCCGAGCCCTGCACCTCCAGAAAGAACGCCTCGACCGGGTCGTCGACCCAGAGCAGCTCCTTGCCGGGAATCTGGGCGCGCTCGATCTCGGCGCGGCTGCCATAGGGCACCACGGTCTTGCCGACCAGGCGCCCGCGCAGGCGCATGCCCTTCAGGTTCGGATAGACGCTGGCCAGGTCGACCGTGAGCAGGTCGTCCGGTACTTTATAAAGCGGGGTCTGATAGGCGCCGCCGCGCTTGCGCGCCCCGTGCAGCATCGCTTCGTAATAGCCGGTGATCAGGCCACTGTCCGCGCCGTCGGGCGCGCGCACGAGGTTGGGTATGAAATACGTCTCGAAATACCGGCGGATCGCATCCCCGTCCGCCGGGTCGACCAGCCGGCTGGCGGCGCAAGCCGTCGTCCAGTCGGGCTTGGCGCCCAGGGCGCGGCAGGATGCCTGGAAGGCCGGCCAGGCCTGGCGCAAGTCATCCTGCCGCCAGCCCGGCAATGCCTCGAAGCTCACTGGCGTGAATAAAGGCGCTGGCGGCGGCTGAACCGGCGCCTGCTGCGGTGGCTGCTGCGGCGGCACGGTCACCGGCCCGACCGGCGGCGGCATCTTCACCGGCGGCTGCGGTTGCGGCTGGGGCGGCGTGGTGGTACAGGCAGCCAACAGGGCCACGAGGGTGAGCAAAGCAGGTACACTGCGGCGTGTCGAAAGCATAAGGAAAACCGTTATGTGGATACTCGGATTGGAAGCCGGCGCGGCCCTGCTGCTGCTGGTCTTTATCGTCTGGTGGACGATGTTTTCCGGCCGTCCGCCGGAGCCGCCGCCCAGGCAGCGCCAGCCGGGCGCGCCCGCCCAGCCCGGCGACAAGGATGCGCCGGGCTCTTGAATCGTCCAAGTTTAGTGCAAGGCGCGCGGCAGCGACAGCACGAACTCGGGGATATTGACCTCGAAGCGGTGTCCGTCCTCGGCCACGAAGAAGTATTCGCCGACCATCGAGCCCTGCGGCGTGGCCAGCTGGGTGCCGCTGGTGTATTCGAACTGCTCGCCCGGCTTCAGCAGCGGCTGATGGCCGACCACGCCCAGCCCGCTCACTTCCTGGATCTTGCCGTTGGCGTCGGTGATCACCCAATGGCGTGAAATCAGCTGGGCCGCGACGGTGCCGGTGTTCTTGATCGTGATCGTGTAGCTGAACACATGCTGCGTCCGGTCCGGGTTGGATTGCTCCGGCAGGTGCTGGGTCCTGACGGTGATCGCGAAGTCGTAGGCGGACATTTGTGTTCCTTGTTGAGACGGCAAGCCATATGATACAACGGCCCCGTGTTTTCGGCGGCAGCCGTGCCGGGCGCAGGTGGGAAGCGTACAATAACGGGTTCTTGTCATTTTCAGACCCGCCATGACCTATCGCATCGCTCCCAGCATCCTGTCCGCAGACTTCGCCCGCCTGGGCGAGGAAGTGCGCAATGTCGTCGCAGCCGGCGCCGACATGATTCACTTCGACGTGATGGACAACCATTATGTTCCGAACCTGACCATCGGCCCGCTGGTGTGCCAGGCCATCCGTCCCCACGTGCAGGTGCCGATCGACGTCCACCTGATGGTCAAGCCGGTCGACCGCATCATCCCCGACTTCGCCAAGGCCGGCGCTGACATCATCACCTTCCATCCGGAAGCCTCGGAACACATCGACCGCACGCTACAACTGATCCGCGATAACGGCTGCAAGGCCGGCCTGGTGTTCAACCCGACCACGCCGCTGAGCTACCTGGACTACGTGATGGACAAGATCGACATCATCCTGATCATGTCGATCAACCCCGGCTTCGGCGGTCAGACCTTCATCCCGGCGACGCTGAAAAAGATCGCGGAAGCACGCCGCATGATCGACGAATCGGGCCGCGACATCATGCTCGAGGTCGACGGTGGCGTGAAACCCGAGAACATCGCCGAGATCGCTGCGGCCGGCATTGACACCTTCGTGGCCGGCTCGGCCATCTTCGGCAAGCCGGACTACAAGGCCGTGATCGACAGCATGCGCGAGCAGCTGGCCACCGTGAAAGCCAAATAAATGCGCGAGGCCGCCGCGGCGATCAAGGCCGCCATCCTCGACCTGGACGGCACCATGCTGCACACGGTGCCGGATTTCGAACTGGCCCTGAACGGGATGCGCGCCGAGCTCGGTCTGGCGCCCATCGACCAGCAGACCATCGAGCCGATGGTCGGCAAGGGCTCCGAAAAGCTGATCCGCGACGTGCTTGCGCTCGACTACTCGCTTGAACGCATCGACGCCGTGTTCGAGCAGGCGATGGCGTCCTACCAGCGCCACTACCTGGCGATCAATGGGCAGCAGAGCACACTGTTCCCGCACGTTCTGGAAGGCCTGCAGGCGCTGAAAGACCTCGGCCTGCGCCTGGCTTGCGTCACCAACAAGCCGATCGCCTTTACCCGGCCGCTGCTGGCCAAGAAAGGCCTGGCGCCCTTCTTCGAGGTCGTCTACGGCGGCGATTCGCTGCCTCGCAAGAAGCCCGATCCGCTGCCGCTGCAGCAGGTGTGCCGCGACTTCGGCCTGGCGCCCGCCCAGGTGGTGGCGATCGGCGACTCCAGCAACGACGCCGAGGCCGCGCGTGCCGCCGGTTGTTTCGTGTTGACAGTACCGTATGGCTACAACCACGGAAAATCTGTGCAAACCATTAATTCCGATGGTATAGTTGATTCGCTGCTTGATGCAGCCAAGCTCCTGAACCCATCTTCTACTCCATGTTTTTCACCAAAAAACACACCGTCAACCTAACCGGCGCCCTCGAGGCCTGGCTGTGGCGACGCTGGCAATCCTGGTCCAACTGACCACTGATTGCTGCCTGCGCACGCGTGTGCCCAGGCAGGTTTTTTGAAAATGAAAAAACGCCGCCGTTCCCTCCTCACGGCCGGCTCCGGAGAACAGCATGACCGAACTCGAATTCAAATCGCTGGCCCAAGAAGGCTATAACCGTATCCCCCTGATCGCGGAAGCATTTGCCGATCTCGAAACCCCGCTCACGCTCTATCTGAAGCTGGCCCAAAGCCAGGACACCGGCAGGAACACCTTCCTGCTCGAGTCCGTGGTCGGCGGCGAGCGCTTCGGCCGCTACTCCTTCATCGGCCTGCCGGCGCGCACCCTGCTGCGTACGAGCGGCAACGTGACGACGATCGAGAAGAACGGCGAAGTCATCGAGACGCACGAAGGCAATCCGCTCGACTTCATCGAGGCTTACCAGAAGCGCTTCAAGGTCGCGCTGCGCCCCGGACTGCCGCGCTTCTGCGGCGGCCTGGCCGGCTACTTCGGCTACGACACCGTGCGCCACATCGAGAAGAAGCTGGCCGACAGCGCGCCGCCGGACGAACTCGGCCTGCCGGACATCCAGCTGATGCTGACCGAAGAGCTGGCCGTGATCGACAATTTGTCGGGCAAGCTCTACCTGATCGTCTACGCCGACCCGGGCCAGCCGGAAGCCTACACGCGCGCACGCCAGCGCCTGAAGGACCTGCGCATGATGCTGCGCCGGAGCGTCGACGCGCCCGTCACCTCGAGCTCGGTGCGCACCGAAGCCGTGCGCGACTTCAGCAAGGAGGACTACCTGAAGGCGGTGGCCGTGGCCAAGGAATACGTGATGGCCGGCGACCTGATGCAGGTGCAGATCGGCCAGCGCATCCGCAAGCCCTACGTCGACTCGCCGCTGTCGCTGTACCGCTCGCTGCGTTCCCTGAATCCGTCGCCGTACATGTACTACTACAACTTCGGCGACATGCAGATCGTGGGCTCCTCGCCGGAGATCCTGGTGCGTAACGAGCAGGAAGCCGACGGCCAGCGCAGGGTGACCCTGCGCCCGATCGCCGGCACCCGTCCGCGCGGCTCGACCCCGGAACGCGACGCCGACCTGGCGCACGAACTGCTGAACGACCCGAAGGAAGTCGCCGAGCACGTGATGCTGATCGACCTGGCACGCAACGACATCGGCCGCATCGCCAAGACCGGCACGGTCAAGGTGACCGACCAGATGGTCATCGAAAAATACTCGCACGTGCAGCACATCGTCTCCAACGTCGAAGGTACGCTGAAAGACGGCATGTCGAATCTCGACGTGCTGCGCGCAACCTTCCCGGCCGGCACGCTCACCGGCGCGCCCAAGGTACGCGCGATGGAAATCATCGACGAGCTCGAGCCGGTCAAGCGCGGCATCTATGGCGGCGCCTGCGGCTACCTGTCGTTCGGCGGCGAGATGGACGTCGCGATCGCCATCCGCACCGGCGTGATCAAGGACGGCAACCTGTACGTGCAGGCCGCGGCCGGCATCGTGGCCGACTCCATCCCCGAGATGGAATGGGTGGAAACCGAAAACAAGGCGCGCGCCGTGCTGCGCGCCGCCGAACAAGTCCAGGATGGCCTGGACGGGGAGCTCTGACATGCTGCTCATGATCGACAACTACGATTCGTTCACCTACAACATCGTCCAGTACTTCGGCGAACTCGGCGAAGACGTGCGCACCGTGCGCAACGACGAGATCACGCTCGAACAGATCGCCGAGCTGAACCCGGACCGCATCTGCGTGTCGCCGGGACCGAAGTCGCCGAAGGACGCGGGCGTGTCGGTCGACGTACTGCGCGAATTCGCGGGCAAGAAGCCCATCCTCGGCGTGTGCCTCGGCCACCAGGCGATCGGCGAAGCCTTCGGCGGCAAGATCATCCGCGCCAAGCAGGTCATGCATGGCAAGACCTCGAAGATCGCGCACACCGGCGAAGGCGTGTTCAAGGGCCTGCCCAGCCCCTTCACCGTGATCCGCTACCACTCGCTGGCGATCGAGCGCGCCTCGCTGCCGTCCTGCCTGGAGGTGACGGCATGGACCGACGACGGCGAGATCATGGGCGTGCGCCACAAGGAGTTCGATATCGAGGGCGTGCAGTTCCACCCGGAGTCGATCCTGTCCGAGCACGGACACGCGATGTTGAAGAATTTTTTGGAACGCTGACATGATCACCCCTCAGGAAGCGCTGCTGCGCTGCATCGAACACCGCGAAATCTTCCACGACGAGATGCTGCATCTGTTCCGGCAGATCATGTCCGGCCAGATGTCGCCCACCATGGTCGCGGCATTGACCATGGGTCTGCGCGTGAAGAAGGAAACCATCGGCGAGATCACGGCCGCCGCACAGGTCATGCGCGAGTTCTCGACCAAGGTGCCGATGGCCGACACGACCCACCTGGTCGACATCGTCGGCACCGGCGGCGACGGCGCGCACACCTTCAATATCTCGACCGCGTCGATGTTCGTGGCGGCCGCCGCGGGCGCGCGCGTGGCCAAGCATGGCGGGCGCAGCGTGTCTTCATCGTCCGGCAGCGCCGACGTGATCGAATCCTTAGGCGCCTTCCTCGACCTCAAGCCCGAGCAGATCGCCCAGTCGATCGCCCAGACCGGCATCGGCTTCATGTTCGCGCCCAACCACCACGCGGCGATGAAGCACGTGGCGCCGGTGCGCCGCGAACTCGGCGTGCGCAGCATCTTCAACATCCTCGGCCCGCTGACCAATCCGGCCGGCGCACCGAACATCCTGATGGGCGTGTTCCACCCGGACCTGGTCGGCATCCAGGTGCGCGTGCTGCAGCGCCTGGGCGCCCAGCATGCGCTGGTGGTCTGGGGCCGCGACAATATGGACGAGGTCTCGCTCGGCGCCGGCACCATGGTCGGTGAACTGATCGATGGCCAGATCCGCGAATACGAGATCCATCCGGAAGATTTCGGCCTGTCGATGATCGCAAGCCGCAACCTGAAGGTGGCCGACACCGCCGAGTCGAAGGCGCGCGTCATGGAAGCGCTGCGCGGGGAACCCGGACCGGCGCACGACATCGTCGCGCTGAACGCCGGCACCGCGCTGTACGCGGCCGGCGTCGCGTCCTCGATCGAGGATGGCCTCACGCGTGCGCGCGCGGCGATCGCGTCCGGCGCGGCCCTGGCCAAGCTCGACCAGTTCGTGGGCGTGACGCGCCAGCTGGGTCAGGGCAACTGAGATGCTGGGCATCCACGACCTGCCGCTGTTCGTGGTCACGGGGCTGCTGCTCAACCTCCTGCCCGGCCCCGACTCGCTCTTGATCATGACGCGCAGCGCTACTCAGGGCTGGCGCGCCGGCAGCGCAGCGGCGCTGGGGATTGGCGCCGGCACCTTCGTGCATATCCTCGCCGCGGCCTTCGGCCTGTCCGCCGTGCTGGCGGCTTCGAGCGCAGCCTTCACTGCCGTCAAACTGGTTGGCGCCGCCTACATCCTCTACATGGCCCTTGGCCTGCTGAAGAGTAAAAAGCGCGACGGCAATGCCGCACCGCTGGCCCTGCCGCGCCTGCCCTACCGAAAGATCTTCGCGCAAGGCTTCCTGACCAATGTCCTGAACCCGAAGGTCGCCCTGTTTTTCCTGGCACTGGTGCCGCAGTTCATCAATGCGGATGCGCCGAACAAGGCGCTGGCCTTCATCGTCCTGGGCTGCATCTTCAATGTCAATGGCATGTTGTGGTGTAACGCACTGTCGCTGTTCACGGCGCGAGTCAGCAGCCGCATCAAGCTGCATCCCGCCGTGTCGCTCTGGCTGGGCCGCGCCACCGGCGGCCTGTTCGTCTGGCTCGGCGTCCGGCTGGCGCTCTCCGAACAATCCTGAAAGTCCATTATGTCTGACATCCTGAACAAGATCCTCGCGGTCAAGGCCGACGAAATCGCCGCCGCGCAGAAGGTCCGCGACGTGTATAGCCTGCGCCGCGAGGTCGAGACCAACGCCGAGCTGCGCGCCGACTTGCGCGGCTTCGAGGCCAGCCTGCGCCGCACGATAGCCGCGGGCCGCGCCGGCGTGATCGCCGAAGTGAAAAAGGCGTCGCCGTCGAAGGGCGTGCTGCGCGCCGACTTCCAGCCCGCCGCCATCGCCGACAGCTATGCGAAGGGTGGTGCATCCTGCCTGTCGGTACTGACCGACGAGCAGTTCTTCCAGGGATCTGCAGAGTATCTGCGACAGGCGCGTGCCGCATGCACATTGCCGGTGATCCGCAAGGATTTCATCGTTGATCTATATCAGGTTTACCAAGCTCGTGCGATGGGGGCGGATGCTATTCTCCTCATTGTATCCGCGCTGGATCACGGCCTGATGGCGGAACTGGAGGCCTGCGCCCAGGAACTCGGCATGGATGTGCTGGTCGAAGTGCATGACGCCGACGAGTTGGATGCCGCGCTGCGCCTCAAGACGCAGCTCCTGGGCATCAACAACCGCAATCTGCGCAGCTTCGAGGTCACGCTCGATACCACTCTCGGCCTGCTGCCGCGCATTCCGGCCGAGCGCCTGGTGGTCACCGAGTCCGGCATCCTGGCGCCAGCCGACGTCAAGCGCATGCGCGACGCCAACGTGCATGCCTTCCTGGTGGGCGAGGCCTTCATGCGCGCGCCCGATCCTGGCACGGAACTGCGGCGTTTATTCGGCTGAGCTGAGCTGAGCGCTCACGGAGCCCGACGAACGCCGCGCACGCAGGCATTTTGGAGGGCTCTTTCATGAAGACGATCGTCCGCAGCGGACTGGTTTCGCTCCTCCTGCTCGCAAGCCTGTGCGGGTGCACCACCGTCGTCGGCACGGTCGCCTCCGGCGTCACCAGCGCCGTCGAGGGCGTCGCCTCGCTCGTCACCCGTCCCTTCTCTTCCAAGTCGACCACCGCGCCGCCGCCAGCCGGGCTCGATGCTTATAAAACCCAGGTCGCCCAGCATGTGGCGAGCCGCAATCCCGACCATGTCTACAGCGGCACCTTGCCGCCGATGCTGCCGGCCATCGTCGTGCTCGAGATCACGGTCGACCGGCAAGGCCGCATGACCGACGTCGCAGTGCAGCGCGCCCGTGACGCGCACGCGGCACAGATCGCGCTGGCCTCGATGCGGCGCAGCGAGCCGCTGCCCGCGCCGGAACGACTGGCGCAGGACAACGGCTCACTGAAGTTTTCCGAGACCTTCCTGTTTGCCGACGAAGACCGCTACCAGTTGCGCAGCCTGGCGGGGCCGCAAGCCTCAGAGTAAGGCTTAGCTCGCGCTCGGCCGCTTGATCGTCGGCGCCTTGCGCGTCCCTGGCGCCACCTGGATCTGCACGCAGGGCACGCGGCAGCCCTGCAGCGTCACGTCGAAGGTCATCAGCTCGTC
>Ga0308170_10003700_pt1 | contig 12367 bp, 10 predicted proteins | sample PhyBR2_2_FD_202136 | JGI IMG/M metagenome (GOLD analysis project Ga0308170, IMG submission 202136) | Phyllosphere microbial communities from UC Gill Tract Community Farm, Albany, California, United States - DLSLSB.R2 | ecosystem: Host-associated > Plants > Phyllosphere > Unclassified | place... | reverse complement strand
CAATACCCTATGCAGTTAAAGAATCTAAATTAAACAATGTGCGATCTCTTTCATCCGTCAAATAGCGATCCATCTGAGTAATCAATTTAGCTCTGGCCTGTTCATCTTCTTCGGTAATTTTTAGCATGCAGGATCCGATCAAAATCTTACGTCTGGTATCATCCTTTCGCGCCTGTTCTTTCTCTTTGGCTTTTTCTCTTGCCAGTGCTGCCTGTCTTTGAGCTTTTAACTGTTTCAGCTTTTCTTCCTGGGCTTTAATCTTGCTGTCTAAATTTTCAGTTACGCTCATTAATCCAATACCATCATCCTGGGAAATCATCCCTAACATAAGCGCACTTGAATCTGCATTCAAGGTACTATATGTATAGTAATGTTTTCCTCGAAGAGCGCACTTATGCAAACTTTGTTTGCAAGTACGATTGGGGTTCCCCCAATACCCCAACAACCGTTCCACGGTTGTAATTCCACTTCGTGAAATTTAAAAAGCAAAAGGCAGTCATGGCGATATATCACTTTTCAGTCAAAACCGTAGCACGATCAGCAGGGCGTTCCGCCACTGCTGCGATTGCCTATCGAGCAGGTGAAAAGATCTATTGTGAACGTGAAGGACGGGAACATGACTACAGCCGAAAAACCGGAGTGGAATATAAAGAAATTTTTCTTCCTGATGGCGCACCGAGTTATTTAAAAAACCGGGAAAAACTCTGGAATGAAGTCGAACAGCGCGAAACCCGGAAAAATTCCACCGTAGCCCGGGAATTTGAAATTGCCTTTCCCAGTGAATTGAACCAGGAACAACGTCTAGCCATGCTCGAAGAACTGTGTTCTAGCATTGCGGACAGACACCAGGTGGCAGTCGATGCCTGTATCCATGCACCGCATACCGAATCTGGCAGTGATGGACGTAACTATCACGCGCATATCCTGATGAGTACCCGAAAACTGACCCCGGAAGGCTTCACCGACAAAACCCGGGAACTGGATCAAAGACACAGTGGAGAAATCGAGCACTGGCGCGAACACTTTGCCGATATCTGCAATAGCCACCTAGAACTTGCCGGACACGCAGTCCGGGTCGATCACCGCAGCTACAAAGATCAGGAGAATGGCCTGGAAGCGACCCTGCACGAAGGACCGAAAGTGACCGAGCTGCGCCGACAAGGCATCGAAACCGAAATCAGCCGAAGCAATGATGAGATCAAAGAGAGAAATCAGGCACAGCTGCAATACGGCAAAAATATGGACATGCTGATTGCTGAAAATGAGATCAAACTTAGCAAACTGAAAACAGAACAGCAGATTCAAATCAAACATAGCGCTAAAACGCCACCAATTGACGAAAAAACCGTGTTTGAGCAAAAACAGAGGGAAACCCTTGTTCAACTACTCAAAGGCGAAATCAGCGCAAAAGACGCGAATCTAGACCTGGATTTCATGCAGCATCATCTGGAGAAGGTCGAAAATACCCTGAGCAAGCAGCAAAAACATCAAAACGAGTTCAATCAGGAGCTCGCCCAGGAAATCGTGAAAAGTAGACTCAAGCAAAGTCATGACAAATTGCAAAGCCTGGTGGATCAACACAACGAATTAGGCCAGAACAAGCCGTTATTATTTGGGAAAAAAGCCTGGGAAGCCCAACGTGATGCACTCTCCCAAGAGCACAAGCAACTGAAAAGCCAACATGAGCAGCAGAAAAAAAATGGCGTAAAGGAGTTATTGGAAAATGACAAATTCAAAGAACATGCCTGGAAACAGTATCAAAAGCAGCATCCGGCCAAAGCCGAGCAATACCAGAGCCTATACAGATCCTACCGGGCCATTAAAAAATGTGTCGATGAGATCAAAGCAGAACAACAGCTGAAACTCAGACAAGAACAACGACTCAAAGAACAACTGCATGCACCCAAAATGAAATCTCGTGGCATGAGTCGATAAACAGAGCGAGTGTCTACGAGCGAACTAAGGAAATTCGCCCATCCCTTTCCCTGATTACAAGCTTCCTATCCATCAATCACCTGCATTACAGAGCATCCCGTATGGGTGCGAACTTTCCAATTTTGATTCCAAACCGAGCGTAGCGAGTAAAAAAAGCTGATGAGCGAAGCGAATTCCGAGTTGCTTTTGATCTTGCTTTTGCTTTTTTTCAAGTCACGTAAATATGCAGCAAAAATTGCCCCGACGAATCGAGCGAAAGCGAGATTCAATAGAGTTTGAGCGTAGCGAAAACCAAGGGCAATTTTTCTTTACCTAGGTTTTTAATTATTTTTAAAGTTTTTAATGCTTTTAGATACCGTGAAAGGTTTGATATTAAAGGGCTTCAAGGTTTATATAGCAACGTTTCCTCGGTTATATAGCAACGTTTCCTCGGTTATATAGCAACGTTTCCTCGGTTATATAGCAACGTTTCCTCGGTATTTGACAACAAATATTTATTGTGTTGTTATAGCAACATAATAAAATAGTTGCTATATAAAACCACATGACAGATTTAGTTGTAAAATCAAATAAGCTTGTACAAGCCTTACAAAGTCTCAGCTTAAGTGAAACTCGCCTTTTGCAAATCGCTATTATTGATGCAAGAGAAACAGGACAAGGACTTTCAACTGACGAACCTTTAGAGTTGAATGCTACTCGCTATGCTGAAGCATTTAATATCTCACCTGATGCTGCATATTTAGCATTAATAGAAGCTGAAGATTCTTTATTTAAACGCCAATTTACTATTACTAATGATGATGGAAGTCTGACTAAGAGCCGTTGGATCCAAGATGCTAATTATAAAAAAGGACAAGGTAGAATATTAGTTACTTTGACTCGAATAGTAATAGAGCATGTAACGAAAATAGATGGCTTTGAACAATACTTTACTAGCTATCATTTGAAGAAAACTTCAGATTTCAAAAGTGTCTATGCAGTACGTTTATATGAATTACTTATACAATGGAAATCTACTGGTAAAACACCTGTTTTTGAAATAAATAAATTTAGAGATCAGTTAGGTATTGGAGTCAATGAGTACACTCGAATGGAAGCGTTTAAAAGACGCGTACTAGAAATTGCTATTGAGCAAGTTAATGAGTTTTCGGACATTACAGTTAAATATGAACAGCAGAAAAAAGGACGCTCTATTTCAGGATTTTCCTTTACTTTTAAACAGAAAAAAATAGCTAATAATGGGGCTATCTGTCCTCAAAAGAACATACATATGCCGGTAAAAATGACAGATGCACAACGTCATTTATTTGCTAATAAACTTTCTGAACTTCCTGAGATGAGTAAATATTCCCGAGGTACTGAAAGCTATCAGCAGTTCGCTATACGGATTGCTGAAATGTTGAAAAATCCAGAGCAATTTCAAGAATTATTTCCCTATCTTGAAAGATTAGGATTTCAAGCCGCTTAAAATATAGACTTGCTCATTTGTCTATTAGACAGTCTAATAGACAATACTTTTTGACAAGATTAGGCATAACTTTAAATTATGAAAAGCCTTTCAGTTCTTGAATTATCTAAGCTTTACAACATCAATAGACAGACTATTTACAATCATATAAATAAAGGAATTTTAAGTAAAAATTCTGATAATAAAATTGATTTTGCAGAAGCTATCCGTGTATTTGGAGAACCTAATAAAAAACAGGATGTAAAAGATCCTGTAAAAATAGACAGTCCAAATTCCGCAGAAATTTTACTGCTTAGACAGCAGATAGACATGCTAAAAAATCAAGTATCGGATGCCAAAGAACGAGAAGTCTTCTACCAAGAGCAAATTGAAGTTATGCAACGCCTTTTGAAGGCACCAAAACCCCATATGACTACGTTTACCGATCAAGAACCGGTACAACCAAGTATGGCCAAAACAGATCCCGAACAGGAAATGGCAGAACCTAAATATGACGGATTGACTACTCCGGAGAATAAGCGCATTCCAGTGCCGGAGCATATCGAGCCTGAACCGCCGAAAAGAGGCTTTTTAAGCCGGTTTTTCCTACCGAATGGCTAAGGGTGTTTACGCTGGCTAGGTTGATAAATAGGCGTATTGTATGAATGATCCACTAAAAAGCCCAGTTTGTTCAAACTGGGCTTTTTAGTGGATCTCAATTAATTGATATTATTGAAGTTATATAGTGCATTTCGCATAAGGTGTATTATGTTAATTTAAAAAATACTTAATAATCACTGAAGTCTAGCAAGCATTAACTTAGCTTCAGTATGTCCATTATTTGATGCTTTTTTTAGCCAATTCAGTGCCTGTCCTCGATTCTTTGGTAATCCATTATCACCATTTAAATATTTCTTCCCAATATTGAATTGTGCCATTGCATTACCATTATTAGCCGCCTTTAAATACCATTTATTTGATAGTGCTGTACTTTGTGCTATTCCGTGACCATTTGCATACATTGATCCAAGATCATATTGCGCACCTGCATGTTCTTGAGCTGCTGCCTTACTAAACCATTCAAAGGCTTTGGTATAATTTTGACTTACACCCTGCCCATAGACATACATTAAACCAAGGTCATGTTCTGCAGATGCAAGTCCTTGAAGTGCTGCCTTGCTATACCACTCAAAAGCTTTGGCATAACTTTTGGTTACGCCCTGACCATTGTCATACATCCTACCAAGATTATATTGCGCAAATGCCTCTCCTTGAGCTGCTGCCTTGCTATACCATTCAAAAGCTTTGACATCACTTTTAGTTACGCCCTGACCTGTTTCATACATCGATGCAAGGTTATTTTGTGAAGGCACATACCCCTGAGTCGCTGCCTTGCTATACCATTCAAAAGCTTTGACATCACTTTTAGTTACGCCCTGACCTGTTTCATACCTTACCCCAAGGTTATGTTGTGAAAGTGCATACCCTTGATTGGCTGCTTTGCTATACCATTCAAAAGCTTTGACATCATTTTTAGCTATACCCTCACCATAGGCATACATCATCCCAAGATCATGTTGCGCACCTGCATGCCCTTGATTGGCTGCCTTGCTATACCATTCAAAAGCTTTAGCATAATTTTTAGTTATGCCCTCACCATTGTCATACATTGATCCAAGAGCATATTGTGCACCTGCATGCCCTTGTTGAGCTACTTTTTGAAGCTTTTGAAAATTATCTGTATTAGCAAATGTAGGATTCATAAATAGAGATAAAGTGAGTGGTAATAATATTTTTTTAGTTAATTTCATTATCAAATATCTATTTTATTAAGGTGAGAAAATTGTAGTGTAGCTTTGAATCTTTATTAAATAACATTACTAAATTAATTAAATCACACCCCATTTAACATAATGGCGCTTATACGAAGTACATTTGTATATTAATATTTAAATCAATTACTTAAAAATTTAATCATGACTAAGAAATCAACAGAAATCCGCTTTTGTAATAAGTTGGTGAGTTTTTAAGCGAATCTGTAACATTTTGCCAAGAAAATTGATCAATAAATGATCAATCCGGGTAGGAGTGCCCATTCCATCAGCTTCCTGGATCTTAAACTATCCCCAATTTCTGTGGATAAAATTTAGGCTATTTTGTACGCTCAGGCTTACGTGAATCTCGGCCCTTTGCGGCTATCTAGGATACTGGAACTTTCCTATGATGAACTCATCAGGAACAGGAAGTTCCATAACATAAAACAAAAATTATAAGTTATTGCACATGGACCAGAGGGTACAACAGCACAATCAGCGACAATAAAAAACCCCGGCAGGATGCCGGGGTTTTTTATTACTTCTTCGTTTTAGTTTTTGAATATATTGTACTTTCAGGTATACCCGTCATTTTAGAAATATCCGGAACTCTCATTCCAGTGTCTCTACAATTTTGTAATGTATCTACTTGCTGGGTAGGAGGTAAGGCATTAAATATAGATCTATTGAATTTATTTTGATTAGATTCAAATAGATCACCAACTTGCTTTAATAAGCCACCAATCGTCATCTCACCATTATTTGTAGTCATTTTGGTTTTCCTTTTTTTATTATGAAATATAAAAATAAGGCAATAAAAATCATTGGTCAAATATTTAAATTATTTTTAATTATCAAATATTTAAATTATATATATATCTTTTATTGTAAATTTTTTGGTATTTGATTTATATATTGATCTGCAACAGCATGAATTTTAATAACTTTATGAAAAATATAATTTATAAAAAATTACAATTTAGATTTTAAGAAAATAAAAAGCGTAGAACTAGTCTACGCTTTTTAAATATTATTTTATCCATTTACAGCTACTGTCTTATACTCTTTAGCTAAATTAGGTAGATCTAAATAGGCATATCTATCATTTTTAGAAATAGGATAAGTAGAATATATAAATTCAATAAAATCATTAAAATACATGTGCTTAGTCTGTTCAACTACAGCATTTAAAATAATTTTAGTTTGTTCATTAAGTGTTATTAAAGAACTACTTCCTACATACTGGATAATCTTCTTTGTATTTCCATAATAGTTTTGCTCTAGACTTACTTTAAATAAATCTGGATAACGTTGAGCAGTAGTTAGAACATCCTCTACATATGGCCCATAATGATTAAAATACCAAGAGATATCAGTAATTTGATTACCTAAAGACAATGAAGAAAACCAGTCGCTTAAATACACCATTTTTGTTAAACGTGCATCTGATAGCTCTTGAGGATGAGGATAGGTAAGGCAGTAATAAGCCATTACTTGAGCTAAAATATTCATGATTGCTCTCCCTTATTAATTCCCAAAGCTTTTAAAATTTCTTGTTCTACTTTAGAGACTTGCTTACTGTCAGAAGAAGACTTCTTAACCCCTAAGGTATTACACTTGATACCTTCTCGTATATAAGAAACTAGTTGCGAATTGTGTGTATCGCAATAATTAATTATTTGACCTACCTTTTGACTAGAAATACTTTCTTTTATTAAGCAATCATTTTCAAAAACAATAACCGCTATTGGTCCCTGTTCATCATTCACAGTAAAGGCAACATATTGGCAAGATTTCATAGTAAGAGAAGAAATTTTTTCATGTGAGTAGCCATATACCTCATGAATATATTTAATGTAACCTGTTGGATCCGAATGATATATCGGGCAATCCTTAATATCTATATGAGTTCCATGATTCCAAGCTTTACTAATAACCCCCTGGTTGGGAGAAAATTCAATAGAATGGAGTTCATTGTAACTAGAGTTTTTAGAGTAGCGAGATAAATAAAGAAATTTCTTTTCTTGTGTATAAGCATAGATTGTTACACGATAACTTGCTGTATCCATTTTTAATGCATACATACTGGCTTTTAGCCAATTTCTTAGAAATTTAGAGTGTAACTCTGAATAATTTTGTTTTGCTTTAACTATTTCCTCAGATAATGACCTTGCCTTCTTAGCCGCATCTTCTAATTTTTCTTTTTCTATTAGCAAGTTTTTAAAATCTTTCCCTTTATAAATTCGCCCATATCCCAATAAAAAAAGTCCAATAATAATTAAAGTATAGTGAAGCAAATCTGTTTTAGTAATCTCAATATCATCTTTAAAAATCCAACGAATCTGTGTGGCAACTACTGTAACTAGTAGTACTCCCACATATTCTGAAACTGTATATAAAGCTTTTTCACACTTTCTGCCAAAGTTTGAAATAAATCTTTTTTTCCCCGTCCATCCAAACCATAAGTCTGAAATTTCACTGTCATTCTTATTAGACATTGTTAACCCCATAATTTATGGGGTTATTATAAATAGAAACTGCCAGACTATAGCAAATTAAATAACTTTCGATCGCGCTCATCAGTTAAATATTTATCCATCTGGGCAATCAGTTTAGCCCGAGCCTGTTCATCTTCTTCGGTGATTTTTAGCATGCAGGATCCGATTAAAATCTTACGTCTGGTATCATCCTTTCGAGCCTGCTCTTTCTCTTTGGCACGTTCTCTTGCCAGTGCTGCCTGTCTTTGAGCTTTGAGCTGTTTCAGCTTTTCTTCCTGGGCTTTAATTTTGCTGTCTAGTGTTTCAGTAACGCTCATTAATCCAATACCATCATTCTGGGAAACCATCCCTAACATAAGCGCACTTGAATATGCATTCAAGGTGCTATATGTATAGTAATGTTTTCCTCGAAGAGCGCACTTATGCAAACTTCGTTTACAAGTCCGATTGGGGTTCCCCCAATACCCCAACAACCGTATTCACGGTTGTATTTCACTTTGTGAAATTTTAAAACCGAAAGGCAATCATGGCGATTTACCACTTTTCAGTCAAAACCGTAGCACGATCCGCAGGGCGTTCCGCCACTGCTGCGATTGCCTATCGAGCCGGTGAAAAGATCTATTGCGAACGCGAAGGCCGAGAACACGACTACAGCCGAAAAACCGGAGTGGAACATAAAGAAATATTCTTGCCGGATGGCGCACCAGATCATCTAAAAAACCGGGAAAAACTCTGGAATGAAGTTGAACAACGGGAGACCCGAAAAAACTCCACTGTGGCCCGGGAATTTGAAATTGCTTTTCCAAGTGAATTAAACCATGAACAACGCCTGGCCATGCTCGAAGAGTTATGTTCTAAAATCGTGCACAGACACCAGGTCGCAGTCGATGCCTGTATCCATGCACCGCATACTGGATCCGGCAGTGATGGACGCAACTATCACGCGCATATCCTGATGAGCACACGCAAACTTACCCCGGAAGGCTTCACCGAGAAAACTCGGGAACTGGATCAGAAACACAGTGGAGAAATCGAACACTGGCGCGAACAGTTTGCCGATATCTGCAATATGCACCTGGATATGGCCGGATCTACAGTCCGAGTCGACCACCGCAGCTACAAAGACCAGGAAAATGGCCTAGAAGCGACCCTGCACGAAGGACCAAAAGTCACCGAACTACGTAGACAAGGCATCGAAACCGAAATCAGCCGAACCAATGATGGGATTAAAGAGAGAAATCAGGCACAGCTGCAATATGGCAAAAATATAGGCATGCTGATTGCTGAAAATGAGATCAAACTTAGCAAACTGAAAACAGAACAGCAGATCCAAATCAAAAATAGTCCTAAAACGCCACCATTAAGCCCAGAAGAGCAATTTCAATATTTGCAGAAAGAAACCCTAGTCAAACTGCTTAAAGGCGAAATTAGCGCAAAAGAGGCGAATCTAGACTTGGAGTTCATGCAGCGTAATCTTGAGAAGGTCGAAAATACCCTGAGCAAGCAGCAAAAGCATAAAAACGAGTTCAATCAGCAGCTCGCCCAGGAGATCGTGAAAAGTGGACTCAAGCAAAGTCATGACAAATTGCAAAGCCTGGTGGATCAACACAACGAATTAGGTCAGAACAAGCCGTTATTATTTGGGAAAAAAGCCTGGGAAGCGCAACGTGACAGGCTTTACCAGGAACACAAGCAACTGAAAAGTCGACATGAACATCAAAAAAAACATGGTGTGAAGGAATTACTGGAAAATGATAAATTCAGGGAACATGCCTGGAAGCAGTACCAAAAGGAGCATCCAGCCAAAGCCGAGCAATACCAGAATCTATACCAATCCTACCGAGTCATTAAAAAATGTGTTGATGAGATCAAAGCAGAACAGCAAATGAAACTCCGACAAGAACAACAGCTCAAAGCACAGCAACATGCACCGAAAATGAAATCTCGTGGCATGAGTCGATAAACAGAGCGAGTGTCTACGAGCGAACTGAGAAAATTCGCCCATCCCTTTCCCTGATTACAAGCTTTCTATCCATCAATCACCTGCATTGCAGAGCATCCCGCATGGGTGCGAACTTTTCAAGTTTGATTCAAGACCGAGCGCAGCGAGCAAAAAACTTATGAGCGAAGCGAATTCCGAGTCGCTTTTGATCTTGCTTTTGCTTTTTTTCAAAGTCACGGAAATATCTAGCAAAAATTGCCCCAACGAATCGAGCGAAAGCGAGATTCAATAGAGTTTGAGCGAAGCGAAAACCAAGGGCAATTTTTCTTTGTTTGGGCTTTTAATTATTTTTAATCTTTTAAATGCTTTTACGTAAGCTGTAACCCTTTATTTGCAGGGGTTATAGACTTAATAAAACTAGGTTTATCGACCTATAAAACTAGGTTTATCGACCTATAAAACTAGGTTTATCGACCTATAAAACTAGGTTTATCGACCTTAAAACTAGGTTTATCGACCTTAAATTAAGTTAATTTACAAGTCCATTAAAATAGTCTATTGTACGACCTAGTTTAATTATAAATTTATTATTAGAAATGAGTGAATTAGTTGTAAAGGATAATGCTTTAATTCAGGCTAGCTATACCTTAGATACAGTTGAACAAAGACTGATTCTATTAGCTATTGCTGAAGCTCGAGAAACGGGACATGGAGTAACTGAAAATAGTCTTCTAGAAGTACATGCAAGTAGCTATATAAATACCTTTAATGTCGAGAAACATACTGCCTATACCGTACTTCGGGATGCATCTAAAAGCTTATTTGATCGCTATGTCACATATCATGATATTAATCCTAAGACTGGTAAAGATCGTAGTTTTCACTGTCGCTGGGTCGACAAAATTGGATATGAACCTCAATCTGGAATCGTTTTCCTACGATTTACACAAGACATTGTTCCACTTATAACTCGACTGGAAGAAAATTTCACGAAATATGAACTGCAGCAGGTTTCACGGTTAACTAGCTCTTACGCTATTCGGTTATACGAGTTATTAATTCAATGGAGATCTGCCGGTAAAACGCCTATTTTTGATTTATCTACCTTTAGACAACAACTTGGTGTTGAAGCTCATCAATACAAAACTATGAGTAACTTTAAAACGTATGTTTTAGATTTTGCTCTTAAGCAAGTAAATGAGCTAACTGATATAACAGCTAAATATGAGCAACATAAGAAAGGACGTTCAATTTCAGGTTTTTCTTTCAGCTTTAAGCAGAAAAAAAACAGCTCTGAAAAAGTAATTAAAGAATCAGATACATTAACTCTCTTCTCCAAAATAAGTAATAAACAACGCTATCTCTTTGCCAATAAACTTGCTGAATTACCTGAAATGGGGCGATATTCAGAAGGCACTGAAAGCTACCAACAATTTGCTATACGCATTGCGGAAATGCTCGAGGATTCCAAAAAATTCCAAGAATTATTCCCTTATCTTCAAAAAGTTGGCTTTCAATCTGTCTAAATTTTAAACTTGATCATTTGTCTATTAGACAGTCTAATAGACAATAACTTTTGACAGGTTTAGGCATAGGTTTACAACATGAAAAGCCTTACGGTTCTTGAACTATCCAAGCTTTACAATATTAATAGACAGACGATTTACAATCACATAAACAAAGGGATTTTAAGTAAAAATTCTGATAATAAAATTGATCTTGCAGAAGCTATACGTGTTTTTGGTGAACCCGCAAGAAAACAAGATATAAAAGAGTCTGTAAAAGTAGACAGTCCAAGTTCGACAGAATTTTTACTACTTAGACAGCAGATAGATATGCTGAAAAATCAGCTAGACGATGCCAAAGAGCGTGAGTCCTTTTATCAAAATCAGATTGAGACAATGCAACGCTTATTGGAAGCACCAAAACCAAAGATCCAAGAGCCTAGCGAACCCGAAACTTCACAATCAGCTCCTATTGTAGAAATTAAGGAAGAGGTAATAGTCGTTCCACCTAAAGATGACGGATTGACTACTTCAGAGAATAAACGTATTCCTGTTCCAGAACACGTTGAACCTGAACCTAAAAGAAGGGGCTTCCTGAGCCGTTTTTTCCTTCCTTACGGTTAACCAGGACTCCACTTTTTTAATGAGCCAATTTCAGGGCAAGCACATGAAATAATGACTCCCCAAAAAACTGGATAATGTTTATTAAAACTGAATAAACCCGTGGAACATTGTTTATTTATTGATCGTGGAACGTGAAAGATCAATAAAAAAGCCCATTTGAGAGTAAATGGGCTTTCCAATAGTACATAATAGATTGATTTTTAAAGGAATAAAAATTGAATTTCGTATAAGGTGTATTATGTTAATTTAAAAAATACTTAATAATCACTGAAGTCTAGCAAGCATTAACTTAGCTTCAGTATGTCCATTATTTGATGCTTTTTTTAGCCAATTCAGTGCCTGTCCTCGATTCTTTGGTAATCCATTATCACCATTTAAATATTTCTTCCCAATATTGAATTGTGCCATTGCATTACCATTATTAGCCGCCTTTAAATACCATTTATTTGATAGTGCTGTACTTTGTGCTATTCCGTGACCATTTGCATACATTGATCCAAGATCATATTGCGCACCTGCATGTTCTTGAGCTGCTGCCTTACTAAACCATTCAAAGGCTTTGGTATAATTTTGACTTACACCCTGCCCATAGACATACATTA
>Ga0308170_10003698_pt1 | contig 12368 bp, 17 predicted proteins | sample PhyBR2_2_FD_202136 | JGI IMG/M metagenome (GOLD analysis project Ga0308170, IMG submission 202136) | Phyllosphere microbial communities from UC Gill Tract Community Farm, Albany, California, United States - DLSLSB.R2 | ecosystem: Host-associated > Plants > Phyllosphere > Unclassified | place... | reverse complement strand
TCGAGGTCGTAGAGGCCCCGATCCACATTTCGAACGTGGCCCTGGTTGACCCGTCGACCAAGAAGCCGACCCGTGTGGGCTTCCGCCTCGACACTGTGGAGAAGAACGGCGTCAAGAAGACCGTCCGCATCCGCGTGTCCAAGAGCTCCGGGAAGGACATCTAATGACTGAGACTCTCGAGACTCCGGCAACGAAGATCGTTCCTCGTCTGAAGACCAAGTACGCCGAAACCATCAAGGGCCAGCTCCAGGATGAGTTCAAGTACGCCAACGTGAACCAGGTTCCCCGTCTGGTCAAGGTTGTTGTGAACATGGGTGTTGGAGATGCCGCCAAGGACTCCAAGCTGATCGACGGCGCTGTCCGCGACCTCACCCAGATCACCGGCCAGAAGCCGCAGGTCACCAAGGCCCGCAAGTCGATCGCACAGTTCAAGCTGCGCGAAGGCATGCCCATCGGTGCACACGCAACCCTGCGTGGCGACCGCATGTGGGAATTCGTGGACCGCCTGGTCACCCTGGCACTGCCCCGTATCCGCGACTTCCGCGGCCTCAGCGGCAAGCAGTTCGATGGCAACGGCAACTACACCTTCGGTCTGACCGAACAGGTTATGTTCCACGAAATCGACCAGGACAAGATCGACCGCGTCCGCGGTATGGACATCACGGTCGTCACCACTGCCAAGACCGATGACGAAGGCCGCGCGCTGCTCAAGGCGCTTGGTTTCCCGTTCAAAACCGAAGCTTAATTAACTACGTAAAAGGTCCGGCCGCTCCGCTCCGCAAAGGACGGGACGGCGGAAACCGTTACGAGGAAGGGCATGAGCCCACATGACAATGACAGATCCTGTCGCAGATATGCTTACGCGCCTGCGTAACGCAAACTCGGCATACCACGACACCGTGTCTATGCCTTACAGCAAGCTCAAGGCACGCGTTGCCGACATCCTCAAGGCCGAAGGTTTCATCGCCGGCTGGAAGGAAGAGGAAGCCGAGGTTGGCAAGAAGCTGACCCTCGAACTCAAGTTCGGTCCGAACCGCGAGCGTTCCATCGCCGGCGTACGCCGCATCTCCAAGCCGGGTCTCCGCGTTTACGCGAAGTCCACCAACCTGCCTCACGTGCTCGGTGGCCTGGGTATCGCAATCCTGTCCACCTCTTCCGGCCTCCTGACTGACAAGCAGGCCGGCAAGAAGGGCGTGGGCGGCGAAGTCCTCGCGTACGTCTGGTAACGGGAAAGGAAGAGAATAATGTCACGTATTGGACGTCTCCCCATCACCGTTCCTGCCGGCGTTGAGGTCAAGGTTGACGGCTCTGTCGTCAGCGTCAAGGGTTCCAAGGGCGAGCTGAGCCACACTGTGGCCAGCCCCATCGAGGTTGCCCTGGAAGACAACACCCTGACCGTCAGCCGCCCGAACGACGAGCGCGCCTCCCGTTCGCTCCACGGCCTGACCCGCACCCTGATCGCCAACATGATCCAGGGCGTTACCGCAGGCTACGAGAAGAAGCTTGAAATCGTCGGTACCGGTTACCGCGTTCAGGCCAAGGGATCTGACCTTGAGTTCGCTCTGGGCTACAGCCACCCGGTCAACGTTTCGGCTCCGGCCGGCATCACCTTTGCAGTAGAGGGACCGACCAAGCTCTCTGTCTCAGGAATCAACAAGCAGCAGGTCGGCGAAGTTGCTGCCAACATTCGCAAGCTGCGGAAGCCCGACCCCTACAAGGGCAAGGGCATCCGTTACGCCGGCGAAGTCATCCGCCGCAAGGTCGGAAAGGCTGGTAAGTAACCATGGCCATCTCCATTAACAAGAAGCGTACGAACAAGAGCAAGGCTGCTGCCCGCAGCCGCCGCCAGCTTCGTATCCGCAAGCGCATTGCCGGTACGGCTGCCCGCCCCCGCCTGGTGGTCAACCGCTCCGCACGCCACGTATTTGTCCAGGTTGTCGACGACACCATTGGCCAGACCGTAGCAAGCGCGTCCACTCTGGAAGCTGACCTCCGCGCATTCGACGGTGACAAGACTGCCAAGGCCAAGCGCGTCGGCGAGCTCGTTGCCGAACGTGCCAAGGCTGCCGGCGTCGAAGCCGTCGTGTTCGACCGTGGTGGTAACAAGTACCACGGCCGGATTGCCGCCGTCGCCGACGGTGCACGCGAAGGTGGGCTGTCACTGTGACCGAAGCAAACAAGGAAAAGGACACTGTGTCTGCAGATCAGAAGGCTCCCGAAGCCGCAGCTGCTGAGACCACTGCCCCCGCTGCCGAGGACCGCCGTGGTGGCGCCCGTCGCGGCGAGCGTGGCGACCGCGGCCAGGGCCGCGGCGACCGCGGTGGCCGTGGCGGCCGCGACGGTGGCCGTGAAGCCGAGAAGAACCAGTTCGTAGAGCGCGTTGTCACCATCAACCGCGTTTCCAAGGTCGTCAAGGGTGGTCGTCGCTTCAGCTTCACCGCACTGGTCGTCGTTGGTGACGGTAACGGCATGGTCGGCGTGGGCTACGGCAAGGCCAAGGAAGTTCCCGCTGCTATCGCCAAGGGCGTTGAAGAGGCCAAGAAGTCCTTCTTCCGCGTTCCGCGCGTTGGCAACACCATCCCGCACCGCGTTCAGGGTGAAGCCGCCGCCGGCGTCGTAATGCTGCGTCCGGCTTCCGCCGGTACCGGTGTTATCGCCGGTGGTCCGGTCCGTGCAGTACTGGAGTGCGTGGGCATCCACGACATCCTCTCCAAGTCGCTCGGTTCCTCCAACGCCATCAACATCGTTCACGCGACCGTTGATGCCCTGAAGCGCCTCGAAGAGCCGGCATCCGTGGCAGCACGCCGCGGCCTGCCGCTGGACGAGGTTGCTCCGCAGGCGCTGGTGAAGGCCCTTCTGGCTCCGAAGGCAGGTGTCTAGTCATGGCTAAGAACCTGGTCCCTTCCGACGCTCAGTTGGAAATCACTCAGATCAAGTCCGCCATTGGCGGCAAGCAGAACCAGCGCGACACCCTGCGGTCCCTCGGCCTGAAGCGGATCGGACACACCGTTGTCCGCACCGCCGACGCCGTGACCGTTGGAATGCTCAACACGGTTCCGCACCTGGTAAAGGTAGAGGAGGCGAAGTAAATGGCAGAGAACACTGCTGATAAGGCACAGGCTGCTGAGAAGCAGAACGCCCTGAAGGTTCACCACCTGCGTCCCGCCCCGGGTGCCAAGACCGCCAAGACCCGTGTTGGTCGTGGTGAGGGCTCCAAGGGTAAGACCGCTGGCCGTGGTACCAAGGGTACGGCTGCCCGCTACCAGGTGAAGGCTGGCTTTGCCGGCGGCCAGCTGCCGCTGCACATGCGCCTGCCCAAGCTGCGTGGCTTCAAGAACCCGTTCCGGGTCGAGTTCCAGGTTGTAAACCTGGACAAGCTCAACGAGCTGTTCCCGGAAGGTGGCGCAGTCACCGTGGAGAACCTGGTCGAAAAGGGTGCCGTTCGCAAGAACCAGCCCGTCAAGGTGCTGGGCACCGGCGACATCACCGTCAAGGTCGACGTCACCGCCCACGCATTCTCGGCCAGCGCCGCTGAAAAGATCGCTGCAGCAGGCGGAAGCACCACCGCCCTGTAACGGACGGCGCCAGCTGTTGAACTCCCGGTATCCGCGGGCTTCGGCCCCGGATACCGGGAGTTTTTCACATCCGCCGGGCGACTATTTCCCGCCATCCGGCGCATGAGCGCGGGCACGGATTGTTCGCATGGCGCATCCACCCGTTAGACTCGGTTGTCGGGATTTATCAAATTTCGCCACCCACCCTTATTGACACCACAGGAGGACGCTTGCTTAGCGCATTTGGCCGGGCCTTTCGCACGCCTGATCTGCGACGCAAGTTGTTGTTCACGCTGGGAATCATCACCATATTCCGCTTGGGTGCTTTCATTCCCTCGCCCGGTGTGAACTACCAGAATGTCCAGCAATGCTTGCATAACGGTCAGACCGCCGGCGGGCTGTACCAGCTCGTTAACCTCTTCAGCGGCGGTGCGTTGCTGCAGGTGTCCATCTTCGCCCTGGGCATCATGCCCTACATCACGGCCAGCATCATCGTGCAACTGCTCCGGGTGGTCATTCCCCGGTTCCAGGAGCTGTACGACGAGGGCGCGTCGGGACAGTCCAAGCTGACCCAGTACACCCGCTACCTCACCATTGCACTCGGCCTGCTGAACGCGACCACCCTGGTGTCCCTGGCCCGCTCCGGTCAGCTGCTTCCCGGCTGCCAGCTGCCGATCATTCCCAACAGCAGCATCATCACCACCGTCCTGATCATCATCACCCTCACGGCCGGTACCGGCCTGATCATGTGGATGGGCGAACTCGTCACCGAGAAGGGCGTGGGCAACGGCATGTCGCTGCTCATCTTCACGTCCATCGCGGCCCAGTTCCCCACATCGCTGGGTGCCATCTGGACCTCGCAGGGACCGGGAACGTTCTTCCTCGTCCTGGTGGTGGGCCTGCTGACCGTGGCGCTGGTGGTCTTCGTGGAACAGTCGCAACGACGCGTTCCCGTACAGTACGCCAAGCGGATGATTGGCCGGCGTACCGTTGGCGGCACCAGCACCTACATTCCCATCAAGGTGAACATGGCCGGTGTCATTCCGGTGATTTTCGCTTCCTCCATGCTCTACATTCCCGGGTTGATCGCGCAGTTCAACCAGCCCCGGAACGGTGAGCCCATGCAACCGTGGGTTGAGTGGATCAACAACAACCTGACCCGCGGTGACCACCCGATCTATATGGCGGTTTACTTCGTCCTGATCGTGTTTTTCACCTACTTCTACGTCGCGATTACCTTCAACCCTGAAGAAGTCTCAGACAACATGAAGAAGTACGGCGGCTTCATTCCAGGTATCCGCGCCGGCAGGCCGACCGCTGATTACCTGCAGTACGTGCTCTCACGGATCACGCTCCCCGGCGCCCTGTACCTGGGCTTCGTGGCACTGATTCCGCTGGTGGCACTGGTGCTGATCAACGCAAACCAGAACTTCCCGTTCGGTGGCACCTCGATCCTGATCATGGTGGGCGTTGGCCTGGAGACCGTCAAGCAGATTGATGCGCAGCTACAACAACGTCACTACGAAGGGCTTTTGCGATGACGAGAATGCTGATTATTGGACCTCCCGGTTCCGGAAAAGGAACGCAGGCGGAGCGGATCTCAGAACGCCTCGGCGTTGTGCCCATCTCCACCGGCGACATCTTCCGGGCCAACGTGAAGGGCGAAACCCCGCTCGGCATTGAGGCAAAGAAGTACATGGACAACGGTGACTTCGTCCCGGACAGCGTGACCAACAAAATGGTCCGCGACCGGCTGGGCGAATCCGACGTCGAGAACGGCTTCCTGCTGGACGGCTACCCGCGCACCACGGCGCAGGTGGATTACCTTGACGAGATCCTCGCCGACGGCGACGAGAAGCTCGACGTGGTTCTCCAGCTGACCGCCGACGACGAAGAACTGGTTCACCGCCTCCTGGGCCGGGCCAAGGAAACGGGCCGGAGCGACGACAACGAAGCCGTCATCCGCCACCGCCTGGACCTGTACCACGAGCAGACGGAAGCCGTGGTGGCGAAGTACGCCGAGCGCGGCATCCTCACCCAGGTCGACGGGATCGGTCCCATCGATGAAGTGACCAACCGCGTGATGCAGGCCATCAAGGCCGCACAGGCAGCCTGACCACAGGCGCCCGGTTTATCGAGGCTCCTCCCGGAATCCGGGAGGAGCCTCAGCCATTTGAAAGGAAACACCATGGCCTTCGGCCAGCCCCGCATCGAATACAAGAACAACGCCCAGATGCGCACCATGCACGAAGCCGGCCTGGTGCTCAGCCGTGCGCTGGACGCCGCCGTTGCCGCCGCCGTGCCGGGGGTTACCACCAAGCACCTGGATGACGTCTTCGCCGCCGTCCTGAACGACGCGGGCGCCAAGTCCAACTTCCTGGGCTACCACGGCTTCCCGGCCACCATCTGCACGTCCGTCAACGAGGAAGTGGTCCATGGCATCCCGGGCAGCCGGGTCCTGCAGGACGGCGACATTATCTCGATCGACGGCGGCGCGATCGTCGATGGCTGGCACTCCGATTCTGCACGCACCGTGATTGTGGGAACTGCCGATCCGGAGGACCAGCGCCTCTCCGACGTCACCCAGGCAGCCATGTGGCGGGGAATCGCTGCCCTGGCCTCCGGCAAGCACGTGGGTGATATCGGCGCCGCCATCGATGACTACGTCTCGTCCGTCCCCGGGAAGCCGCTGGGGATCCTGGAGGACTATGTGGGCCACGGCATTGGTTCCGAAATGCACATGGCACCGGACGTCCTGAACTACCGCACCAGCCACCGCGGCCCCAAGATCAGGTCCGGCCTCTGCCTTGCCATCGAGCCCATGCTGGTCCGCGGCGGAATCGAGACCGCGGTCCTGGAGGACGACTGGACCGTGGTGACCACCGACGGGAAGCGTTCCTGCCAGTGGGAGCACTCCGTGGCCGTGCATGAAAAAGGCATCTGGGTGCTGTCCGCGCCCGACGGCGGAGCGGAGCACCTGGTGCCCCTCGGCGTCACCCCGGTGCCGATTCCGTAGAGCTTGGTGATTGAGCCTGTCGCCATCCACATCCGGGTTTCGACAGGCTCAGCCACCGTCCCTCCTACGACTTCAGCTTGGGCTTCACGTCCCGGTCGTAGATGGACTGCAGCGTGTTCTTCAAGTCGGTCATGGTGGCCTTGACGTCGCCCTGCTGGGTGAGGATCTTCGCCGCTGCCTTCGCCATCTCCTGGTCGGCGCCGGGCAGGAAGACGCGGGCGTTGTCCTGGACCTTCGTGACCGCCAACTGGTCCATCGCTGTCTTGATCTGCGGTGTCTTGGCCAGGACGGCTGTCATGTCCGCGGACTTGCGGATGGGCATGTAGCCGGTGGCTGCCGAGAACTCGGCGGTGCTTTCCGGCTGGGTGACGAAGTCCAGGAACATCCCGGCGGCAAGCTGTTCCTCCTTGGTGATGCCGCTGGGAATGCCGAGCCCTGCGCCGCCGGTGGGGCACACGTTGGACTGTGCCTTCGGGCCGCCCGGGAGGAAACCCACGCCCACGTTGAACTTGGCGGACTTCAGGATCCCCAGCAGCGAACCCGTGGAAGAGATGGTGGTGGAGGTCAGCCCTGCCGAGAAATCATCCGCGGCCTCCTTTGACGAGACGCCGGCCCACTTGTCCTTGTAGATCGAATCCTGGGCCCACTGCAGCGCAGCTACGGAATCTGTGGAGTCGCAGGTGATGTCCCATTCCTTGGACCACCCGCCGCCCCAGCCCCACAGCATGTTCTGCAGCGTCCACCCCGCGTACCCGGCCAGGGCCGGATAGATGTACGCGTACTGCGCGCCGGAGCTTGCCTTGAGCTTGGGCGCCCAGCCGGCGAACTCATCCCAGGTCTTCGGTGCCCGGTCGGGAAGCCCGGCCGCCGCGAAGTGGTCCTTGTTGTAGTAGAACAACGGCGTCGACCGGCCATAGGGGAGGGCCCACTGCTTGCCGTCGTACTTGTAGTCGTTCACCAGTGACTGCTGGAAGTCGTCCATCTTCATGTCGAGCTTCTTGGTCAGGCTGTCCACGGGGATGATGCTGCCGTTGGTGTAGTAGCGGAACCACCATACGTCCGACAGCACCACGACGCCGGGCAGGCCGGACTTGGCCGCCTGTGCGGTCTGGAACTTCTGCGCGATTTCCTCGTAGTTGGCGCCCGCGGTGACCAGGTTGACGGTGATGTCAGGGTTCTTGGCGTGGAACTTGTCGATCAGGCTCTTCTCCACGTCCTGCGACTGCCCGGGGTGGCTGGACCAGAAGTCGATCTTGGCCGCCGGCTTCACGCCGTTGAAGTCGATCTCGGCGGCCTGGGACGTGGCCTGGCCCCCGCCGCTCGTTGAGGGGCCGCCGCATGCGGCCAGGGCGGCGGCAGAGGCGGTTACCCCTGCCAGGCCCAGGAAGTGCCTCCGGTCCAGGTGTGTCATGACGGTTCCTTTCGGTTGTTGCCAGTGGAAGGTCGGAATGTACTGCACGGTATGAAGTACGACGGCGGCCGGCGGCTTAGCCGGTGACGCTGCCTTGGGTGAGGCCCGCGACGATGTAACGCTGCAGGGCGGCAAAGATGATCAGGATCGGCACGATGACCAGGACGGCCCCGGCCATGAGGACGCCCCAGCCCGCCGCGTTGCTTTCGTTGTTCTGCAGCAGGGTAAGGCCCACGGGCAGGGTCATGGTTTCCGGCCGGTCCGTGATGATGAGCGGCCAGATGTAGTCGTTCCATTCGGTCACGATGGTGACCAGTGCCACGGTGGCGATGGACGGGATGGAGACGGGGACCACGATCTGCCACAACCGGCGCCAATGGCCGGCACCGTCCACTTCGGCCGATTCGAGGATGGATGCCGGAAGGGTCCGGAAGTGCTGGCGCAGCAGGAAGGTGCCGAACGCGGTGCCCAGGCCAGGGAGGATGATGCCCCACAGGGTGTTCTTTCCGCCGATACCCGCAATCAGGATGAAGTTGGGCAGGATGGACACCTGCGGCGGCACCATGAGGGCCACCAGGATCAGCAGGAAGATGAAGTTCCGGAACGGGAAGCGGACAAAGACCAGGGCGTATGCCGTCAGGATCGCCAGCAGCACCTTGATGGTGGCCCCGGACAGGGTAACGATGGTGCTGTTCAGGAAGAACTGTCCAAACGGCACCGTGGTCATGGCGGTCCGGTAGTTCTCCAGGTTCAGGCTTTCCGGAAGGATCTTCAGGTCTGTGGTGACGATTTCGCCGGATTGTTTGAAGGAGCTCAGCACCATCCACAGCAGTGGCAGGAACACCACCAGGGTGGCCACGAGCAGCGGCAGGTAACCGCCCATCACGGTCCGGACCAGGTTGCGGCGGGAGAAAGGGTGGTCGCGTCGAAGGTCTGGTTCCGGGGCAGCGGTGGTGGGTGCGGCGGGATCCGGGCTCACCGGGGACAGGGAGGTCACGAGTAGTGCACCTTTCGTTCAACGAACCGCAGCTGAAGCACGGTGATCACCAGGAGGATGGCGAACAGGACCACCGAGATGGCCGCCGAGTAGCCGGCCCTGTTGTAGGCGCCGAAGGCCTGGAGGTAGGCCTCGTAGATCAGGGTGCTTGTGCCCGTGCCCAGCGGCGTCATGATCCGGATCAGGTCGAAGGCCTGCAGGGAACTGAGCATGGTGGTGATCAGGAGGAAGAACGTGGTGGGGGACAGCAGCGGCAGCGAAATGCTGACGAAGCGGCGGAACCCGTTGGCGCCGTCGAGGGACGCCGCTTCCATGACCTCCTGCGGGAGTGACTGGAGCCCGGCGAGGTACACCACCGCGCAGTAGCCGAGGTTCTTCCAGACGTACACCAGGATCACCATGACCAGCGACAGTTGCGGATCGTTGATCCACTGCGGGCTCTGCTGGCCGATACCGCGCAGCAGCCACGCCAGGACGCCGTAGCCGGGGTCGAAGATAAACAGCCACACCAGGCCCACGCCGACACCGGAGAGCACATAGGGTGCGAAGACGGCGGAGCGGGCGAACGTGGTTCCCCGGACCCTCGCGTTCAGGGCCAGGGCCACCAGCAAGCCCAGGATCATCGAACCGCCCACGGTCACCAGCGTGAAGACAGCGGTGGTGCCCAGCACCTTGGGCGCATCGTTGCTGTTGAAGAAGGTGGCATAGTTGGCCAGGCCCACGACTGTCGCGGTGGGGGATCCGAGCGTCCAGTCCAGCGTCGAGTAATAGATGTTGCTGAACAGCGGACGGTAGGTGAAGACGGCGATCAGTACGAGGTTCGGCAAAGCCATGGCGAGGAAAACCAGGAAGTCCCGGCGCGTCCGTGCGGTCCAACGCCGCTTGGGCACCTTACCGTCCTGGCCCGGCGGCCGTTTGGGTTTGGCGGAAGGATGCGGGGCGAGTTGACGGGTCATGCGTTTCTCTCCCGGGTTGGGAGCCTGCTCGTGGCCGGCCCTGGCTGGATCTAGGGACTACTACACCAGACCGTCAGAGGGCTGAAACCCGCATATGCCCTTGCCAGGGGACTGTTATCCAAGGCTTCGTCGCCCGTTAACGCTGTGTTGGATGCAGTCTCGCACAAAGTTCGCTGCTGCGGCAGGGGCACGCCCCGCTGAGGGGAGAATAGGGGCATGGGAACCATCACCGACGTCCCGGGCATCCGCGTGGGGCACGTCCAAAGAGACACCGACGGCTGGCTCAGCGGGGTGACGGTGGTCCTGCCGCCGCCGGGCACCGTGGGCTCCGTGGACGTCCAGGGCGGCGGCCCGGCCACCCACGAAACGGATGCCCTGGACCCCACCACGCTGGTCAGCGCCGTGGACGCCGTGGTCCTCACCGGCGGAAGCGCGTACGGACTCGCGTCCGCCGCAGGCGCCCAGCGCTGGTGCGAGGAAAACGGCCGCGGCTTTGCCGTGCCCGGGGGAGTGGTGCCGATCGTCCCCGCCGCCGCCATCTTCGACCTTGGCAGGGGCGGCGACTTCTCCGCACGGCCGACGCCGGACATGGGCTACGCGGCAACGGCCGCCGCAGCGGCACACAAGGAAGGGCACGACGTCGGACGCGGCAACGTGGGTGCAGGCACCGGGGCACTCATCGGACGGGGACAGTTCAAAGGTGGCGCAGGAACCGCATCGGTCACCCTTGAGAACGGGGTGGTAGTCGGAGCGCTGGCCATCGTCAACGCACTCGGAGTGCCCTTTGGGTCAACGGGGCCGGACCCAGTCGGCCGTGCTGATTCCCAGCCACTGAACACCACTCTTGTCGTTGTTGCTACCAACGCCGTTCTTGATGTGGCCGAATGTAAAAGGACTGCCTCCGCTTCCCATGCCGGGATCGCCCGGGCCTTGAATCCCAGCCACACGCTTGCCGACGGGGATACCGTCTTTTGCCTCGCAACCGGTGCCGTGGCACTCGACCGGTCGGACGAAGCCGCCCGGCAGGTCAGCCTTATCACGCTTCAAAGTGCGGCAGCCGACGTCGTACGTCTGGCGATCCTTGACGGCGTGGCCAGCGCGGACAGCGTCAGCACCCCTGCCGGCGAATATGGTGCTTACCGCACCGCGTAGGCTACTATGGCCGATTTAACTTTTACCGCCTGACAGGGTAGTGTTGCTTGTTGGTTGTCTGGACTGCCACGCCCTTTTGGGCCTGGGGAAGGCAATCGATCCAACAAAAACGTTCGTGGTCATGCCCGGTGCAATCCGGCGGGGCTGCGGCAACAACAGTTAGCGGAGGGTATGGCCAAGAAGGACGGGGTCATTGAGATCGAAGGCGTTGTGACCGAGGCGCTGCCTAACGCGATGTTTCGCGTTGAGCTCACCAACAAGCACATCGTTCTGGCACACATCTCTGGAAAGATGCGTCAGCACTACATCCGAATCCTCCCTGAGGACCGCGTAGTGGTGGAGCTGAGCCCGTACGACCTCACCCGTGGTCGTATCGTCTACCGCTACAAGTAAATTGCTGGGCGGCGTCAGTTCGAACTGGCTGCCGCTCCAGTTGACCAAACTGCTACACGCAAAGGAATGCCATGAAGGTCAAGCCGAGCGTCAAGCAGATCTGCGAAAAGTGCAAAGTGATCCGCCGTAATGGCCGGGTCATGGTGATCTGCGAGAACCCGCGCCACAAGCAGCGCCAGGGCTAATTTCCTTCCCTGAAGGAAATCCTGGGTTGCTAACCCACGCAAGTAAATAAAGGCAGCACAAGCTGATCTGGAACATTGAGCTCGAAAGAGTCCGGACAGCTAACCCCCGGTCGGAGGCTGGGGCCGCACGGATTGTGCGGGTGTACTGCCTACGACCTCCGGTTTATCAAGGAGTACTGCCACTATGGCTCGTCTCGCTGGCGTAGACATTCCCCGCGAAAAGCGGCTGGAAATTGCGCTTACTTACATCTACGGCGTGGGCAAGACCCGTGCACACGAAACCCTGGCTGCCACGGGCATCAGCGCTGACGTTCGCGTCAAGGACCTGACTGACGCCCAGCTGGTTGAGCTGCGTGACTACATTGAAGGCAACTACAAGGTTGAGGGTGACCTTCGCCGCGAAGTAGCAGCAGATATCCGCCGCAAGGTTGAAATCGGCAGCTACGAAGGCCTGCGCCACCGCAAGGGCCTGCCCGTACGCGGTCAGCGTACGAAGACCAACGCACGTACCCGCAAGGGCCCGAAGCGTACCGTCGCCGGCAAGAAGAAGGCCCGTTAAAATCCCCGCCCGGGATTTACGGACTTTCCCCAATAACTTTCTGTAGGAGAAAAAATGCCCCCGAAGACTCGTGGCGCGGTTCGCAAGCCGCGTAAGAAGGACAAGAAGAATATCGCGCTTGGCCAGGCGCACATCAAGAGCACCT
>Ga0308170_10003697_pt1 | contig 12376 bp, 22 predicted proteins | sample PhyBR2_2_FD_202136 | JGI IMG/M metagenome (GOLD analysis project Ga0308170, IMG submission 202136) | Phyllosphere microbial communities from UC Gill Tract Community Farm, Albany, California, United States - DLSLSB.R2 | ecosystem: Host-associated > Plants > Phyllosphere > Unclassified | place... | reverse complement strand
TCGAGATCTCCGCCGCCACACCCGAGGCAGAGGGACTGGGATCACCCTCAGGACAGAGAAGAGCGTCATGACTCGATAGGGAGGATGGTGGTTGACCGATTTGTGCCGCCGCTGCGGGTCCCGCCGCCGGCAGCTGCGGAGGTATGGGAGCGAGGGCGGAACGTGGACGAGCTGGATGTGAGTGCGAGAGGACTGTATCAATGCTCGAGCTGACAGCCAGGCCGAATACGATGAGTCGGCCAGAGGGCGCAGCGGACACGGTCGTGGAGCGACGGAACCGTCAAAGGATGTTATCTTCCTCGGCCTTGACCCCGAGCTGACAGAGTACGAAGTGAGCTGCTGGCTTGGTCGGGATCGACTCTGTCGGGGCGATGGCTAATCGCAGTTCATGGGGTACCTCGTCACGGAGCACGCGGCCCAGGTGGAGAGCGTCAAGATCGTCGCGGACCGTACGACCGGCATCTCGAAAGGTTTCGGCTTCGCCAACTTCGTGACGATAGAAGACGCAGAGGACTTTGTCAACGCCAAGTGGGCTTCGGCTGCGTCGTGACTGTAGTACCTCGCCGCTGACGCGCAGCTACTCGGGCGTGCTCATGCCCGCTCTGCACGCGCACTCGCAGCCGCGTAAAGTCAAGATTGACTTTTCCGCCCCGAACCCAGATAGCTTGCGCGGCGTACAGCATGCCAAACCCGGCAGCGACGGGATGAGCGATATAGGAAGCGCCGCCGGCGGCAATCGGGTCCTGCTCCTCCGTTCGCTCAACTTCCACACGTCGCCCGAGGAGATCATCGCGCGGCTGGGGGAGGAGATCGCGCGGATGGTGGGCAAACAGGGCCGGGAGAAGGAGGCGGAAGCGGCGGTGTGCCGCGTTGCGCTCGTCGTCGATGCGCAGACGAAGAGCCGGTGGGGGTACGCGTTCGTCGAGCTCATCACTGCTGAGGTGAGCTATACTCTGCGAGGGGTCGCGTTTCGAGCTCACGTACAGCTAGCGTCAGCGCTGCTGGCGTTCTTGATCTCGCCAGAGACGCAGCCGAATGGTTTCGTCATACATGATTACCTCGTCGCAGCGATGTTCATGCGCCCCGAATCGTTTCAGCCCGTCGCGGCCGGCCTGCTCGGCGGCGAGAATCTCGTACAAGCCACGCGCAGAGGCGGTATCGGCAGCACAACGATCGACAAGCCCGATGGCAAATGGGTGGGGTACTGGCATGAACAGGCCGGAGTGGTCGTCGCCTCGCCGAAGAACACCCCGCCGATCGAAGAGGACGGATCTGTCAAGGTCCCGACGGGTCTGAGGGGTTTCTTGGGGTCACTGGCGGGACCTCCACTCGGTCAGCAGGCGGGAGCGGGTACAGCACAAGGCAGTACGACCTCCGCGCCCGTCAGTATCAGCATGACCGCAATGCAGCCGATCAAGATCGGCGCGGGGGCTGCGGGAGGTAAGAAACGGGGTGTGGAGGAAGAGGGTTTCGTCGCTGTGCCTCCAAAGAACCTGCTTGGAGAGGACGACGACGAGCCGGAGCCAATGGCGGACTCGGTGCTCAAGTCGAGGAGTGGGTTGTGGCTGCCTAGGAGGATTGGTCAGGTCGCTGACGTGCAGCCAAGGGCGTAGGGATGATCATTGCTCCGAGCAGCAGGAAGGTAATCATGGCCCGACGGACCGCTCCGCCCGAACCGCGCTCACCCCGTACAGGTCGCGAAGAACATTTCAAAGTGGAACACGAAGAGCTCGGAACTCAAGGCACCCGAGCCCGTCTCGTTCGGCGCGCCAAAGGGCATCTCGGCCGCGAACGCCGTCTTGGGCGTCAAATCTCAGCCTGGCTTAACTGTAACTATGCAAGGACGCAAGGTAGCAAGATGTTGATCATCCAGACTGCAAGTGCAAGCACAAGTACCGGACCCGCCGAGAGCGGATCGCGATCAAGACCCCTCTCGCCCGCGACGCTCGAAGACGACTTTGACTACGCCGACCTCTCGACCCTCGCCACGACGGGCAAGGTCGCGTGCCTGCTCTGCCAGCGCCGCTTCCCGTCCGTCGAGGCGCTCAAGAAACACAATGCCGGATCGGATCTGCACAAGGTACACTCTCACTCCAAGATCCGCAACTCGACCGCTCTCACCTGCGGGGTCTCATACCCCGGATCCGCGCTGAGTAGCTTCGGTGTCTGGTTCGCGGGGTTGATGGATATCGTTACTGACGCCATATCTTTCGTTTTCAATCTCACCCATGCATCGTTTATCCCCGCTCGCGCGTTCGCTCCTCGCTCGCACACCTCTGCTACTATCGCGTACCCCCACCATTTCCCCTTATCGCCAAACCCCGCTGCTCTCCCTCGTGCCACGCCCCATTGTTCTCTGTGCTCAATGCCGTATCCCTGGCATTCCGCTCGTGCTGCAATTGACTCGACGCTGCGCTATGTTTCTCCTGTCTCTTCCCCTCGAACACGCAGGCTAACTTGGCAAAGCCCGAGGCATGCAGCGAGGGGAAGAAGCGGAAGAACGAGGCGTCCGCGACGTCCTCTACGAACCCAGCACCGTCAAACCCCGCCGAGGACTGGGGCTCAGGCTCCGGCGCAGTGTACCGCGACCGCGCGGCCGAGCGGCGCATAGTCCACCACCAGCCGGACCGCCCCTCTCCGTTCGAGATCAACCTCGCCCCGCCTGCCAAACGCAAGTTTGACGCGCCCAAGCCGCCATCGCCGCCGCCCGAGGCCGTCGCGCCCGGACAGGACGCGTCCAACAAGGGCAACATGCTCCTGGCCAAGATGGGGTGGAAGGAGGGCACGGGCCTCGGCGCCGCGGCGGACGGGCGGGTGGATCCGGTGTTGGTGCAGCAGTATGAGAGCCGGGTCGGGCTGGGCAAGACCCAGGGGCGGGATCCGGCACGGTGGGACGGGCCGGAGGGGTTCAAGAGAAGGGCGCTGGATATGGTGAGTCTGGCCGTGATGGGTATGGTTGGGGAGGGGGCGAGTGGGGATGCGGGCTGATCGTAGGCGAAGGAGAGGTACGAGAGCGGCGGCAAGTGAGGCGCCGTCGGTTGCTCACTCACTCGGTGCACTCTACGTCGACTCGGCGAGCACTGTATATTTCACCAGACCGATGCACTGTCTTCATGTTTCCGTCTGTCCAGATATCGCTCTCGCCGCGTCGCAACTTCAGCCCTGTTAGTATGCAGGCCACCTTCCACTAGAGCGAATGACAAGGCCCTCCACGCGCGTGACATCGTTTACCATCCACGGGGTACGCCATGTCAATCTGGCCCGTGCGGTCCGATGCCATCTGAGCCGATGCTAGGACATAACGAGCATACTGTACGTGGCTGCATCTTACAAACAATCTGCTGCTCTTTGCCGCATCGCCTCGCGTGATCCCTTCTCATATGCACGGCCCCAACTACGCCGTCTTCTGCTTCTTGTCTTTGGGGTCAGCTTCTATCTTCACTTCGAAGCCCAGTCCGCGCGCGACTCACTCGACTTCTTGCCAGATACGCTCGGCGTGGTGTCCCTTGACCCCGGCGCAGCCTTGAGCTCGTCGACCGTGCGTTTCTGGCATCAGCATTGGCCCATCGCCCGCGACCGCGACCGCATTCCGCGGCACCCACCTTGGAGCCCTTGGCGGGCTTGAACTCCGCATCGTCCGCGGGAGCCTTGTCCTTCATGATGCACAACAACAACGTCTGCCCTCGTCGCTTGAGCTCGTCCGGCGTACGGGACTTGAAGAACCAGTCGAATCTGAGATTAGCGCTGCGCCCGGTTCAACTCCTCCGAGTAAAGTCTCGGCCCGCGCGCGACTCACCGGAACAACGGCCACTCGCCGATATCCCGCTTGACAAGCTCATAACAGTCGTCCCTGTCGATCCCGTGGTGGTGCATCCGGACAAGCAAGAACCGATCCTCCTCATCCGAGTACGTCTTGCCCTTGTTCTGGCCATACTGGATTTTGAGCTCCTGCATCGGGTACGTGCACGAGCGGATCTTCTTGTGGAGCGCGTCGATCCGTTCAGACTGTTCGCGGCGTTTCGCCTCGCCGGCCTCAATACGTTCCATGTGTCGGTCGGCGTCTGCAGTCAGCCCTGACTCGTTGCTCGCCTCGCGCTGGAGAGCCGTGCAGAAGCCGATCACCAACCCTTGAGCTCCTTATACCGCTCAAAGAACACCTTGGCATACTCGCGCACCTCCTCCTCCGACTTGTCCGCCACCTCCGCCGCGACGCGGTCCAGGTGGTCCCGGCCATACCGCTCCAAGGCCTTGATGAAATTTTGGAAGTGACGTCTCTGCCAGTCTGCAAAGCCTTCGCCCGTGAGCGCCTCCTTCTCCGCCAGCTCTTCCTCCGTCAAAGGTTCGGCTGCCCGTCAGCTTATCGCGCCGCAAAGCTCAGCCTAGCTGACCATTATCGATCCGGGCCTGCTCCTCCGCCCGCTCCGCCTCGACCTGCTCAGCCGTCTCGCCCTCCTCCGGCTCGCGGCTCTCGACCTTGTATCCGATCGATTTCTACCATCAGCGTGATCCGCATCGGCCTCTGAGCCATGGTCGACTCACCTGGTGCGCGTCAAACTCCCTGTTCTGCAGTTCGGCCAACCTGGGCGGGTAGAACTGGAAGTCGTTGATCTGGACTTGCTTCGGACCCCGGACGACCTTCGGCTTGTCCGTCTTGGGCGCAGACGACCCGCCCGTCTTCAGGTTGTCCCTGTAGTACTGGTCGATCGAGTAGTTGCCCTTGCGCTCCCGCTTGGCCGGCTCGATCCAGATCATGTTCTTGCGTTTACCAGTGTAGTCCTCGCCCTCCCACTGGTTGACCAGGCTCTCCGACTTGAAATTGTTGAGCGCGTCCAGGTCGAGGTCCTTGTACTTTGAGTTGAGCTCCGCGGTCTTCTCCTCTCCCCGACGGATGATCTCGTCGATGTCGTCGTCGATCATCATTGACTGCGACGTGTTGATAATCTTCTCCGCGCCGTGCTGGATCATGTCGAGCAGCTCGTCCTTGTTCGACCCGACTGATGTCAGCCGCACCGTCGATCTGCTCGGAACTACCAGCCTCACCCTTGGCAGCTTGCTGCGTACGTCCCTCCTGAATGACAAGCTGGTCCAGCTTGAGCTTCTGCGTGGCCCGCTCAAGCACTCGCTCCTCCATGGAGTCCTGCCGTCAGCGCTGCAGCCAGTCACCACTTGAGAACGCACTCCAGTGATGAACCTGAACACGTAGACCTGCTTGGTCTGTCCGATTCGGTGCGCACGGTCCATCGCCTGCAGATCGGCCTGCGGGTTCCTGGCGTAAGCTAGGGCGCTGGTCCCTGACAGAATAGCGTACCAGTCAGAGTCGAACAGGACAACAATGTCCGCCGTAACAAGGTTGATACCCAATCCACCCGCTCGCGTCGTCAACAAAAAGACAAACTTCTCGCTGCCTGGCGCGTTGTACTCGTCGATGGCGTTGATACGGTCCTCGTGTGCAGTGTTTCCGTCGATTCGGCAGTATTCTGCGGCGTGAGCTAGACCAAGATGCGTCCAGTCCATGCGGGACTTACGGTGCCCTCGGAATTGACAGTAGTCCTCCAGGATATCCAGCACACGACTCATCTGCGAGAAGATGAGCACACGCGATCCCTTCGCCTTCATCGATTTGAGCAGTTTGTCAAGGACAGCCATCTTTCCGGCGTTGTCGATGAGGTGCTCATCCGTAGTGAATGGCGGTCCCGGCTCCTACACGTAAGCTTTGACGACAATCCGTGGACAGTAGCTCACAGCGCCATCGAACACTGCCTGTCAGCTCATCGCAACGTACACTTGAAGACGCCAGCTCACGGTAAGGGTGGTTACAGCACTTTCGCAGCTGCATCACAATGTTCAGCAACCTCGTCTTGCCCTCCTTCTTGCCCGTCGCACCTGGCATGAGCTCAAGAGTACTCTCGCTTCGGCTAGCTCACCGTTGACCGCATCGATGTCCTTCTCCAACAGCATCCGGTACCACTTCCTCTGCATCTCCGTCATACCGACGTACAGGTTGATCTCCTTCTTCGGCAGCAGCGAGTGCTCCACGTCCGCCTTGACTCGTCGGAGCAGGAACGGCCGGAGAACCTTGTGCAGCTGCTTGACGACCGCATCGGGCTCGGACTGGTCTTTCGTGCTGAACCACGCATCGAAGTCCTCGCTGCCGTCAGCGCTATCCCAAACCTCCGCGATGTGTGAACTCTGCTGTGCGCGTACTCACCTGGACGAGAACACGTCCGGGAGGATAAAGTTCAACAGCGCCCACAGCTCGTGGAGGTTGTTCTGTAGCGGCGTGCCCGTGATCAACAGCCTGCCCCGCGACGTGAACATCCGGATGATCTGACTAAGGAGCGAGTCGACATTCTTGATACGGTGCGCCTCGTCGATGATGATGTACTCCCACGAGAACTTTTTGAGCGTCGACTTCTCCCGGATACAGAGCTCGTAAGAGGTGATGAGGATGTCAAAGTTTTGCGTGAGGATGACGTCGTTGATTTGCTCCGCCTGGGCGTGAGCTCATGCCTTGAATGTCGTTCCGGCCAGCTCACCCGCTCCTCCTTCGTCCCCGACAGCACCGCCGTTCGGAAGCCCGGCACCCATTTGTGCACTTCTCGGTTCCAGTTGTCCAGCGTCGACTTGGGAACGACGATAAGGTGCGGCCCGGGAATATCGCGGTGGAACTTGAGGTATCCAAGGAACGAGATCGTCTGCAGCGTCTTACCGAGACCCTGCGCGTTAGAGCTGGACCGCAGGCAGACACTCCAGCTCACCATCTCGTCTGCAAGGATACCGTTGATACCGTTATGGTGCAGCGATGCCATCCAGTTCAGACCCTGGACCTGGTAGTCTCTCATCTTGCCGCCCTTCACGACTGCCCATCAGCTTGCGCCGCGTCGAAGCCGGGTGTGCGAGCTTACAAGGCGGGGACTCCTCAAACACCAATGCCTCGTCTTCCGCCTCTTCCTCCTTCAACAGCTCCTCATCCTCCTCCTTCTCGGACTTGCGGTGTCGGTTGTCCCTGCCGTAAGCTCGTCACTCAGCAGAGCCTGACCCGGCTTACGCGGCCTTCTTGCCCTTCTTGGCGTTCTGCGAAGCGATCTGCTCGTCGAGCATCTTGGCGAACTCGGGCTCTCGTTGTCGCTGATATCAGCCTTTCTACACAAGCGCAATACCGCCCCGGCTCACCTTGAGATCAACGAAATGCTGAAACAGCTCCGTCTGGCCGAGGAGGTAGTTGAACCGCTTCATCGAGTCGGCGAGCTGCAATGAGCGCGAGGCCCTTGAGAACCTTTCGTCTGTCCACTCACCTTGGCCTGCTCCATCGCGCTGCGCTTCTTCGAGATCTCGGCGACGTTCTCCTTCCTCGCGTCCTTCTGGGCTTTCCTTGCCGAAGCCTCGTCCTTCCGTTTCTTCGCCGAGGGCGTCACCGTCTTAGACTGCTGTCAGCAAGCTTCCCATGATCCGAAGTAATGTCCCTGGTATCTCCAGCACCGGTCGCGCTAGACACGTGGCTTTGAAGCGGTATCACAGCATGCACTCACCGAATCCCCGACCAGGTCCTCCTCGTCCAGCAACTCATCGTCGCTCAGATCCGCATCGCTGTCCTCGCTCTGCGGCGCCGTGTTGATATGCCTCGGGGCGGCGTCGGACGCTCCGACAGAGGGCTGGAGTCAGCGCTGATTCACCCCATGTCTCTCTCCCGCCTCCACTCCGCTTCAACGAGCGGAGCCGGACCGCCTGATCCTCCATCAAGCTGCATGCGAAAACGCGGCCAGATGATGTGCAGGGCACCAGCTCACCGCTCGAGAGACGGACAAATCCCGACTGTCCGGGACGTAGTCACTGAGCTTATCGTCGTCGTTATTCGATCCGCTCGCGCTGGCCGCGTGAGGCGGGTTGGTCGCGTTTGATGCTGCCAGCAGGGGGTTCTGCGGGTCAGCCGGGGTTTTCTCAGACGCCTTTGAGGGGAGCAGTAACATCTGCATGAGAATCAGACCGAGACGCACCATTGTGGCAGCCTTGAGGATGGATGGTAGGATGACAGGACGATCGAGGGAGAAAATGAACAACATTGCGAGCGAGCTACGAGCGCGGAGCGAGGGGACGACGCGTTCGGGGGCGGAGCTCGCCGCCTCACTAGGCCTGCGGGAATGGTCCAGTCTACGCGCGCCTTCCGGTGCGCCTATTGTACGCTTGATGACCCGCGTTGATCAGAGTGACCGGACTGACTTGTTGCTCGCTACTCCTTACAGTGCTGCATACCCTTGCCTCTGCTCACACCGTTACAATGTCGACGCTGTCGTTCCCCACCCCGACAGTGGCACCATCAGTACGGACACCGCCGAAACCCACCCTCGCCCTCCCTGGACAGACCGAGCCGACAGCGACAGGACCATCGTCGCAACAGCAGCCACCGCAACAATCAGCATCGACTGCCCCCGCTCAAGCTTCAGCACCACCGCGACCGGGCTCGCCGGTCAAGGCGAGACCGACTGTAGACCGTCCGGCTCTGGATCTCCGCGTGCGCAGGCCTACAGATATTACGACCGCATGCTGACTCTAGGCCGAGGAGGATGCGGCGCGTCGGCTCAATATTGGTAAAGCCGCTGTATCGGGTCGACCGAATGACCGCGAGAAGGCGACTCTTATGCCTGTCGATGTGATCCGGCAACAACTGGCCAAGCTCTGTGCGTTGCGCGTCTCCTTGATCCCGGATCGATCCCTTCCGTACGGCTCTTGCTGTACCCTTCTTCAGCCCTTGCCTGTATCCTCTCACTCGTGTCCTGTCCTCACCCTCTGTTTACTACCCTGTGTACCTGGCTCCCCTGTCCCTTCTGCTCATGCCCGAGCCTTCCTCTAACCGCAGCCGCCGACAGATCCATCCAGTTCGACGAAGAAGCGCTACACTACCTCGCGCTCTCCGCCGAATCGCACCTGCGCTCGCTCCTCACATCCACCCTATCCGCCCAGGTGCATCGCACAACCTCGACTCACACACGACCCGCACCCGTCCGCAACGGCAAGCCAATGTGGTCCCATACCGCCACGTCTGACCCGCTGGCGCTCATGCAAGCGATGAACGCGCAGCTCAAGGCGAGCGAGCAGGCGTTCCGGCAGGACCGGATGCATCGGATCCAAAAGGAGAAGGACGTCGCGGCGCGGACCGTCTCCATTCCCACCAGCGACTCGATTGCCCTGCCTGCCCCGGGCACGCCCGGGACTCCTGGCCCCGGTGCGTTCGCCCCTCCCAGCACCGCCGCGCCGTCCACGCCCGCCGGACCCGTCTTCGGGGGCGTGACGCCGAAACCGAAGAAGTCGACCGCAAAGAAGAAGGAGCACAGCACCGAGGCGCAGCACAAGATGTCGAACCAGACGGCGATGCGGCAGGCGTTTGGAACGAAGAAGCAGTACTCGTGGATGCAGACGATGCCGAGCCAGCCCAGTCCGCTCGGGAACAAGGGCGGGAAGAAACGGAAAGCCGCGCCCGCCGCGGACACCGGTGAAGGCGATGGCGGGAACGACAAGGGGGACGGGGATGTGAAGCGCGAGCCGGAGACGTCCGGCCAGGCCACGCGTGAGGGCACGCCCGGATCGGGCGGCGCGACGCCGAACAGGGATGGACTGGCCGGGCGATCGAGGGCAGGCACGCCTGCGGCGGGCAAGAGGATCAAATTGACGGAACCGACGCGCCGGCAGGTCGTCGTTGCGATCAACAACGGCGTGGAGAAGACGGTCAGCGACGATCGGGCGATCACGCTCAAGGACGCGCTGTTCGTACTGGATCGGGATCGGGTCGGGAGGGGCATGGGATGGGGAGAGGCGGAGCATGATGATCTCATCAGGAGGGCGTGGACGCTGGGTGAAGGGGCTGTGACGGCCGCGACCGTGGCGGCGGCGGCGGCGGCGGCGGCAGCGACGAAGCGCTCGACGTAGTGTTCAAGCGTGTGAACGCGGCCCTTGGGGAGCATCGGTAATGACACTAAGGCCCGGACGGGGAACTCGGTCGCGCGTAGAGCGTATCAGTGTTCGATGTTCTATAATGCGTAATGCTTCGTACCTGGATACGCTCAGATCGATGCGATGCGGCACAACTTGGCCACAGCTCGTGCCCTTCCACCGCACCGTACACCAACAATCTGCCCACGACAGAATGCATGCTATACACAATGACCCGCGGAATAGAGTCTAGGAAAAACGATGGTCCAACTCGAACTGATGCTCCGGCACTGGGCCTCTACCTTTCCTTCCCACAGACTATCACCATCGCGCTCTCTGAACCGCGACGCTTCGCACCGCCGTGAGATCACGCCCGCCTTATACTCATACGCTCTATATATGCGCCTTGCTCCTCCCTGCCATCTCCTGGGCCAGACAGTCTGGAGTGACGAGCCTAGGCCAGGAACATGCGCCAGGCGAGGTACGCGAAGAACAGCGCGGCGGGGATGGTCCAGACGGGGAAGCTGCTGATCAGCTCGCGTCGCCAAGCGGGCACTCTGCGCGGGGCAAGGAGGCAGGGGATGAAGTTGCAAAGGGCCAAAGGGCCAATGTCATGCGATGATGGATTGCTGTGGGGGACTGAAACATGCTGGGACAGAGTCTGGTCACGTACCCTGATGAGGAAGACGAGGACGAGGACGATTTGGCAGCGACGGCCTTCTTGGCCTTGGTCGATTTCTGCAATCAGCAAAAGCTCCGATTCTGGCTCCTCATCCCCCAGCGTTGCCGCCCGAGGAGCGATCACGTCGCGACACCCACCTCGCCCTCAAAGTCGCCGAGGTACATCTTGGCCAGCATCGCTCGAGCCTCGTCCGAGTGTCCGACGTCCTCGAAAGCCTCCGTTGCGTCCTTGCCTGCCAGTCAGCAACTGCACGCACGAACACATAGTGCCCATCGCGTGTGCCCGTGATGCCATCGCGGAGACGGGCAAAAATAGACAAAGGGAGATTGTGAGGGACTGATCGACACATACCGGCCTCTTCCAGCATGACCTCATCTCCTCCCGGGTGCTACAGTCAGCGCGAGTTCAGACGGACCCTAACAGCCCCATGCCTCCCAGCCAAACCACCAGTCAGACCAATGTCTGTCTCGCTGCATTTCACGTCGATCGCGCTGCATGTTGCGCACAACACCGTGCCATCATAATAGCCCGCCTCTCCCCGCACGCCGCACCCACGACCGCCACTTGACTCACCTCGTCCAAGAACTTGGACACATCGTACACCTTATCGTGCAACAGCATCCAGAAGCTCTCTCTCGTGTTGTGGGCCTGCAGTCCCTCGAGGGTGTACGGGCTTCCCTCCTCCTTCTTCGCGAGCGTCTCGCCGTTGCTCTGGGGCTGCTGCGCCGCGTCCGGGATCGTCGAGGCCATGTTGGGCTGGTGTTCAGGGTATCGTCGTCGTCGTGCGGGTCGTGAGATCGAGCGGGCAGGTCAAGAGGATATGTATCCGAGTATGCAGGCCCTGCGTGTCCACGATGCAAAGTCAATCGGTGTCGGTGTGTGAGTGCGCGTGGTGGGGGTGAGACGATGGGCAGTGGCGGCGAGGGCCGATCTGTGCGCCGGTGACTTTTCGTGGCACTTCTCATTGGTCCGTTGGCGCATGATCGCACTTCTGCGTCGCGCCGTCGCGCAAGCTCGCGTATCCTCGGTCGAGGGGTTCGGCAGGCAACTGATCAAAGTACAGTCCCGCCCAACGTACAAGGGGATCAGATCAGATCGACGCGAGCATGGGCGATGAGATACGATCTTAGCCAGAGCGCTGCAGTTGCCAGTGAATGGCCGTTGACTCCAGCCGTAGCACGACACAGCACCGATGTTACGGAACACCATGACAGATCGTGAAACCTATCATACATGCCCGTAGAGCAGCATCCACAACTATGTATCTGCATGAAACCCTCGTCTCCATCTTCCCCCGCCTTACAGGCTGAGGTCGATCTTCTTGGCGTCCTGGCCGAGAGCCCTGGCTCGCTTCCTGAGCTTGGCAATCGACTTGTTGCCTCGGACTCCTCCACCCCAAGTTCGTCGGGCCTCCTCGGACTTCTCGAGGTAGTTGGCCTTGGCGGCCGAGACGAGGTTGGCGAGGGCCTGCTGGTCCTCGGATCGGACGTCGTCGATGGCAACGACGGCCGAGGTCTTCTTGCCGGTGACAACACCGAGACGGGCCTTGCCCTTGACGATGACGTATGGGACACCCATCTTTCGGCAGAGGGCGGGCAGGAAGACGACGAGCTCGATGGGATCGACGTCGTCGGCGATCACGACGAGCTGGGCCTTCTTGGCCTCGACGAGGGCGACGACGTGGTTGAGACCGTACTTGGCGAAGACGGGCTTCTTCGAGTCCTTGGTCGTGGCCTTGTCGCCCTCCTTCTCTCGCTTCTCAGCCTCGGA
>Ga0308170_10003692_pt1 | contig 12380 bp, 16 predicted proteins | sample PhyBR2_2_FD_202136 | JGI IMG/M metagenome (GOLD analysis project Ga0308170, IMG submission 202136) | Phyllosphere microbial communities from UC Gill Tract Community Farm, Albany, California, United States - DLSLSB.R2 | ecosystem: Host-associated > Plants > Phyllosphere > Unclassified | place... | reverse complement strand
CGGTGCGAACGACCTATGTCGTGCTCGCCTGCGCGCATCTCGATCACGATCCGGGCAACAGCATGCCCGGCAATCTCGCGGCGCTCTGCCAGCGCTGCCATATGATCCACGATGCGGCCGAGCATCGATGGCAGCGCTGGTGGAACGTCTTTCGCCTGCGCGCGATCCGCGACCTGTATGAGGATCCGCGCGTCACCCGGGAGCGCGGTGCACGGTAGGTGGCCACGCCAAGGCTTCGCATCTGCCCAAGCTCCCGTTGGGCGGACGCTCCTGATTGCGCACAGTCCGATCCTCCGCACGCAGGCCGATATCCTTGACGACGTGATGATATGCCGATGTTCGAACACGCGAGCGGAAGGCCGCGATCTTGGCCGCGTTGCGCAGCGTCGTTGAAACGTTGCTCGTCATGGCTAAGGTCCTGTGAGTTTCACAAGGGAAGTACACGAGCATGAATATGGGTGAACTGGTCAAGGCCGTCGCTGGTACGACGAGCACGAGCGAGGCAGAAGCTAAGGCCGCGATTGCCGCCGTGTTCGAGCATATCGCAGGCGCGGCCGCAAAGGGCGACGAGGTCTCGATCGCCGGCTTCGGCAAGTTCTCGGTCAAGGATCGTCCCGAGCGTCAGGGCCGCAATCCGTCGACCGGCGAGCCCATGACGATCGCGGCATCGAAGAAGGTCTCGTTCACACCCGCCAAGGGTCTGAAGGACAAGCTCTAAGGCCAGAGTGCCGGCGGGCGGAGCTTGCCGGCACAACGACAGGGTGCTCGAATGTGCAATCGATACAGGCTGACGGCGAAACAGGCGGAGATCGCCGCGACATTCGGCATCCGCCCGCCTTACGAGCCCGACGAGACGTACCCGGCCCCCGACATCTTTCCGACGGGCAAGAAGACGCCGTTTTACGGCCAGGTCGTCGTCCAGGACGGCGCCGACCGGAAGATCGAGCGGATGGAGTGGGGTGTACCGACGCAGGTGCCGAGCAAGCGCGACGCAAGCGTCAAGCTCACCAAGTACGTGACCAACGTGCGCAATCTCAATTCGAGCTTCTGGCGTCCGATGCTGACAACGCCGGCGCGTCGTTGCCTGGTGCCGGTAACGGCATTTTCCGAGTTCGGGATCGCGCCCGGTGAGGACGGCAAGAAGCCGCTGCACTGGTTCGACGTGCCCAGTCGCCCGATATTTGCCTTTGCCGGAATCTGGCGACCGACCGAGCGTGGGAATGCCTATGGGTTCTTGACCACCGAGCCGAATGCGATCGTCGCGCCGATTCATCCAAAGGCGATGCCGGTGGTCCTTCACGACGACGATTATGATCGCTGGCTATCGGCACCATGGGACGATCTGAAGGGGCTCGTCGCCCCCTACCCTTCCCAGTTGATGCGGCTCGGCTGACGCGCCCATAATCCGCGTAATTCACCTGCCGCTGCTGCGCTTTCATGCACTCCGCTGGTGCGCGCGCCAGGCATCGTTCCAGTCGTCATGATCCTCGGGCACGCGGCTGATGAGCTCGCGCCCGTTCGCTGTCAGGTGATCGCGTGCCTTTTCCAGCAGGCGGTCGGCCGCGCGGCCTCGGTCACCGTAAACGATCACACGGCGGACCTTCTCCGGGATCGCGACGAAGGCCAGTCGTTCGACACCGCCCAGCGCCCATGTCGGCGTCCCGAACCATTCGGTCGCGGATCGGGCGTCCTCGATCCCTTCGGCAAGGCCCAGCTCGTCTGTCGCAGGCGCAAGACGGATCGCTGCTGTGCCGAGCAGTCCGAGCGCAACCTTCGGCTTTGGGATGGGCTTGCGCAGCACATCGACAGGATCGAGGAAGGTCCGCTGGACGGCAACCAGTCCGAGGTCGTTTTCGACCGCGGCGATCATCGCGGGCATTACGCGTCTGTCGGCACCGGAGCCGAATATGGTCGCCGGGTTGAAGCGCAAAGCCTTGGGATAGGGGCCGGAGAGGCCGCGGGCGACGAGATAGGCTTCGGCGAGCGTGCCCCCGACCGGCACGCTGGCATTCCAGAGACGCAGGGCGAGCGCGCCCATGTCGCGCTTTGGTTTTCCCTCCGGCATTGCCACCACAGAACGGTCGTGGAGCTTTTGGCGCTGAAGCGCCTTCAGCACCTCGAGCGCTGTACAGCCGGCAAAACAGTGGAAGAGGATCGCCGAATCGCCGAGGCGGACGGACAGGCTGGGTGAGCCATCGTCATGAGCCGGGCAGCGGCATTCGCCGCGGGTGCCACGCCATACCCCGCCGAGCTGTTCGACAATGTTCCTGGCTCGGATTTCGGCATCGAGCGGTAGTCTCGCCATCGGCCACGTCCTGTGAAGCTGATAGGTTTCGGTCACTTTTGGCCTCCGGAAAATATCACCGAAGGCCAGGCGGCATCCTCCACTCTGGATGGTCGGCAGGAGACGATTGGCTGCGCGCGGCGCGACGATCTCCTTCGTCCAGGTATCGAGCCGAGCGAGGATCGTCACCCGACCGGGTTGAGACCGCCAAGCGAGCTCGGTCGCAGCGCAGCGTAAGGTAAAGTTGTGCGGCCAAGCCGCTCCCGCCCCTCATCAGCTATGCTCGGCTTCAGCCTTGGTCAGGATCGAGAAGGTGTCGGCAATCAGTTCGGTGCGGTAGGAAACCTCGTTGCCTTCGCCGTGGTTGCTCTCGCGGACCCGACCGGTGACATGCACCAGATCCCCTTTCACGGCTGCTTCGACTTGAGGTCCGACATTGGAGAAGCACACGACGCTGTTCCACAGCGTGTCGGTCTTCCAGTCGTCCCCGTCGCGGCGGTTATAATTGGCGGCGACGCTCAGATAGGTGACCTTCTCGCGCGCCGTGATTTTGCCGATGCGACCGATGATCCGGAACTCGGCAATATTCTGTGGCATGATATCCTCCTTGGTTGATGTTGGGGTCGGATCCGGCGGGCCGGTGCGAGCCTAGTCGGGCTCCTCTTGGCGGTGCGCAAAGTGGTAGCGCGCCAAATTCTCAGGCATCGCGTATGTGTCGTAGGCCTTCGTCCAGTCGCGCCGGATGGCCCGCTGCGCCGTCCGAAGTGGCACGCGGCGCTCGCAAACCAGTCGCCACAGAACATAGGCCAAGGCATTCTTGTCGGCCGCGTTCGCCTGGCCGCGCCGGGGCTGGAGCCACAGATCACGTAGGTCGAGCGGCGCGCCGCCAAGCGAGATCGGGATCAGATGGTCGAGTTCGTAATCGGCGAAGGACTCGCCCGGATGCTGCGCGTCCATCAAGCGCCGTTTGACGGGCGCGGTAACCGCGAAGGAGGGACGGACCGATCGGGCATAGCCGGGTCGGCAGATCGTCGTGCCGATGTTCGCCTGAGTGATAGAGGGATCGACGGCCCCTGGCGTGTCGCGGGGCGGCAGGATGCTGGTTCGGTCCACCCGCAAGAAGGAATTGCGGAGCGCCGTCGATAGGCCGGAAACGGCATCGCAGCAGTCATGCGTCGCAGCGACGCTGCAGGCCGAAACCTCACCGCGCCTCCCAGCCCGCTTGTCGTCGAACGGCCGATACCAGAAGCCGATGGCGATCAAGAGCGCCAACCCGCCCGATATAGCTTGCAGCTTCAAGAGCGCATGGCCCGTATATCCACCGTCGTCCTCAGTCACCTCGAAACCACTGGACAACTGAATCAGCTAGGTGCTGGCCTAGCTGACAATTGCCTAAAGCCGTTTGAAACACATCTCCTACGGTCATGGTGCAATACCGTACCTTTAGTCGCAATAGATTACACCGCATCACTCCATAATCGCGACTGGATCGCTCCAGATGTGTTGTTGTTTGCCTTCTGCTTCAGGTTTAGCCTTTTGATGTCGATGTCGTGTAGTCGCTGACATCTGCTTGGGTTCAATTCAGCAATGGTGCATTGGTGTGCTTCCGGCGAGTATCGTAGCGAAGGCAATTCAACTCTGTGCCGCCGGGCTAGCCGGGGCCGGAACGCCATCTCCCGCGTCGCTCGCAATCTCCGTTCGTTCGGGTGCGGTCCTCGCTCGGCAGCCGGGCAACGCAGCTGACGCAGAGGCGACGGTGCGTGATCTGATCGCGTTGGGCGCGGACTTCGAGGCGGGGCCGCTGGCGCTCCGCGGCCGTGATTTTGCGACTTATGGGATCACGGCGGCAACGGTTTTTGATACCTGCGCGCTCTCTCATATCGACGACAACCAGTCTTCTATCGGCTCCGTGGGCGCGCCCTCGGTGTCGAACGTCGCAGCCCTCGTTCGTCGCGCCTTTGGCTCGCGGATCACCGATACGATCCGCCCAATGAACGCCAGCTACGGCGCGCGGCATAGCTGGCACAAGTTCGGCCAGGCAGTCGATTTCGTTCCCGCAGGCGGCGTCCACGCGATCGACCGCGAGCAGATCCGCGCCCTCATGGCACAGAGCGGTATCCGTATCATCGAGCTGCTCGGCCCGGGGGATCGCGGTCACGCGAACCACTGGCATGTGGCGTTCGCGCGACCCGGACAGGTCATCGACCGGACCCGACCGATCGAAGGCGACGAGGACTGGATCATCACCGTCGCACAAGGCGACGCGCCGTCCCCGCCGACGCCCGCCGGAGTTAAGGCGGCCCCCGCACCGATCGCGCCGGCCTCGGCCCTCGCCCTTGCCGTCAATGCACCGGCGCAGTGGGACGTGTTCGCAACCGAAGAGTGGCGCGCAGTTCATGGAGGTGGCTCATGATCCGATATCTGACGACCAAGCTGGGCGGCACTTCTGGCGCCATCGCGCTTTGCGGGGCCGGCGTCGTGGCGGTCGTGTCCCCACAACCCGCCTACGCGTCGGACTGGGGGTGTCAGGTGGTCCTCTGCCTCGCGACACCCGGTTCGCCGACGAAATATGTCGAGTGCGTCCCGCCGATCACGAAACTCTGGAACGCCCTCACTATTGGTGCCTCGTTCCCGACCTGCACCGGGGTCGGCGTCAAAATGAAAAAGGCCAAGCACGGCTACGACCTGACCGTGACGCAGGCCGATGGCGGAACGTCGCGGTACGCGCTCGACACCCGCTACCAGACGGTGACGCCGCAATGATCCACACCGTCGCCGCGATCAACATGCTTGCGCAGCAATGCGCGCCTGAGATCGCGACCGAGGCGGTTGTTCCCCTCGTCGTGACCGAGAGCGGCGGCGACGATCTGGCGATCAATATCAACAAGGGGCCGCGTGTCCGCGCCGCGTCGATCGCCGACGGCGCTGCGCTGGTGCGCCGGTATATGGCGGCAGGCTATACGGTCGATGTCGGCCTGGCACAGGTGAACTCGACCAATTTCGTGCGATTGGGTGTCACCGTCGAGCAGACCTTCGACCCTTGTACGAACCTGCGGCTCGCCTCCTCAATACTGCGGGCGGGATATGGCCTCGCGATTCAGCATTATACGGGGCTGGACGCGATCTCTGCGACCTACTCGCTCTACAACACCGGGACGCTGACGCGCGGTTTCCGCAATGGTTATGTCGGTCGCATCTGGTCGGCCGCGAGCGACATGGGGACGATCCAGACGCCCCCGCCCATCCCGGGCTCGGCGTCGGCGTCGGCGCCGACCGCCAGGCCCGCCTCGGCAAAGCAAGGGATCGCCGAAGCTAGCTGGGTGGTGGGGCAGATCGATTCCAGCGCGGTTCAGGTCTTCGAATGAGCGCGGATAACAGCGTTGCGCGGGGCGCCCTCGACGCGCAGACGCAAGCCGAACAGGCGGCGTTCCAGATCCCGCCTGAGCTGGCGACACGTTATCAGGTCCGGATCGTCGAGCCGTCCGACGGCAGCGAGCGCCGCGTCGGCATGTTCCTGCCGACAGATCGTGAGAACCCGTCGATCGAGATTGCGGGCGATCGCATCATTGCTCGAAACGAGGATCCCGACACCGTCTCGGCCCTGGTCACGATCGCCAAGCACAATGGCTGGGCGGAGATCGACGTCGAAGGTTCGCCTGAGTTTCGTCAGGCCGTGTGGACGGCGGCGTCGCGCGAAGGTCTGACCGTGCGCGGCTATGAGCCGAGCTTCGACGAACAGGCGCGAATGGAAGAGCTGCGTCGCGCCGATGCTGCACGACGCGACCGTGAGGTGGCGGAGAAGCCGGCGCCGACTGTCGAACCTGTCGCTCCGACGGCGGCTGTCGGGGCGACGGAGGCGACAGTCCTCGCGCCGTCGGCCGACGCGGAGAGGAACGGCGCACCTCAGCCGTTGCCAAGCGGAAGCAGCACCGAATTGTCCGACGCAGACAAGCGCCTCCTGTTGACGGTGAGCGTCCACACGCAGGATCGCAAGGCGCTCGACGCGGCCGTCGGCGAGGACATGGACCCCTTGCGGAGGGAGGTTCAGGCCGAACGTATCGATCTGAACAGGGATGCACTGAACGGCGCGCTGGAGCGGGCGCTGGAAAGCCCAACGCTGGTCAGCGCCTTCTCAAGGTCCGGTTATGAACCCGACGATCTCCGCCAGATGGCGCGCGACGGCGCGTGGGACGGCGAGGTCGCCGATGCGATCTACATCGTCCGCTCCGGGCTCAACCGGCACGAAGTCGCCCGCGAAGCCAGTGCGAACGTGCCGCTCGGCGGCGCGCTCGCCGCCAGGCCCGAAGACCGCCTGGCCGGCGAAGCGACGGCTGCGCCAGAGCGACAGCCCGAACAGGAACCCCATATCGTTCGGGAGGAGCGGCTTCATCAGGCCGCGCCTGAGCGAGGTCACGAAAATGACGGACTGGCCGAACTGTTCCTGCATGGCGGAGCGGAACGGATCGCCGCCGAACCGCGCCTCGCCAACGCGCTGCAGGCGCAGGCGGCGATGGAGCAGCATCTCGGTGCGGTGTTCGATGGCGACGCGGAACGTATGACGTCCGCGAGCTTGGAGAGCCGCCACATGATCTCGGACGTGCTGCGGCGCGGCCTGGATGTTTCGGTCCGCGAGCCGGCGCCTGTTCGCCAGGTCGAGCCGATCCGCCCCACCCACGATCTCGAAAGGTAACCCCAAGCCATGGAGACCCGTATGAAGTTCACTCAAGGCATGGGCCGGATGTTGTCCGACGCCCGCGCCCGGCAGGTCATCGGCTTTGCCGGTGCGCTCGCCCTCATTTCGATCGCGCAGCCCGTCCTTGCACAGAGCAGCGGCACGTCGATCGAGACCGGGCTCGGCACGATCAGGACCTGGATGACCACCGTCGCGTCCGTTGTCGGCGTCATAGCCGTCATGGCGGTCGGCTATGCCAAGCTGACCGGCCGGATGGATTGGGGAAAAGCGGTCACGGTGCTGATCGGCATTGGCATCATCTTCTCGGCAGCAACAATCGTCGGCTGGATGGGCGGATCGGCGTAGCATGGAAGACAAGCTCGCCGAGGATAAGGTATTCCTCGCCCTGACCAGACCGTCGGTGTTCATGGGATTGCCGCTCGAGGCGATCCTGCCGATCATCATGGTCTGCATGGTGATCTGGGGGATTTTCCACAATCCGTTTTACCCCCTGGCCTTGTTCGGGGCGCTCTACTTCCCGGCGCGCATGATCTGTCACTACGATTTCAATGCGTTCCGGCTGTGGGGCCTGTGGTTCCAGACCGGCTTTCTATCCAAGAACCGCAAGTTCTGGGGAGGCGGGAGCTACTCTCCCGTTCGCCTCGCCAAAGGCGTGAAGCGGAAGCATTTCGGCAATGACTGATTCCAGGCTGAAGCATAAGAAGATCGCGGTTCGCGAGACGGATGACATCAAGTTCATTCCCTACACGCGGCACGTCGACGACACGCTGGTTGCTCTCGAAGACGGCTCGCTCATGCGCATGTACCGCGTCGATGGGCGGCCGTTCGAGACCAGCGACGTCGGCGATCTTAACACCTGGCATAACAAGCTCAACATCGCGTGGCGCTCGATCGGTGACGATCGCGTTGCGCTGTGGACCCATCTCGTGCGGACAGCGACCGACCCCGTTCTCGGCGGCGACTTCCACTCCGACTTCGCGCGAACCTTGCAGGAGAAATACGCCGACACGCTGAAGGAGAAGGTCCTCTACCACAACGAGTTTTACGTCACGATCATCGTCCGGCCGTCGAGCATGGCCGGCGAGCAGGTGACGCGGCTTTTCTCCAGGCGAAAAGCCAACGCCGAGATCAACGATCGCGCGCGCACGATCATGGCGGACAAGTGCCGCGACTTTGAAACGCTGCTTGCTGATGTCGTTCCGGAACCGCTCTCGATGTATGAGCACAACGACATCCTTTTTTCACGACCGATGGAGGTGCTGCACTTCATCCTGACCGGCGACCGCATCCGCGTGCCGCTGCTCGACGGCAGGCTGGGCCAAGCCCTGTATACCTCACGGGTCGTGTTCGGTCGCGAGGCGGCCGAAATCCGGCTGCCGCACACGTCGCATTACCTCGGAATGTTCGGTGTTCGCGAATATGTCGCCAGCACGCGGACCGGTCAGTTCAACAGCCTGCTCACGCTCGACTTCCCGTTCGTGCTGACCCAGAGTTTCGCGCCCTTGGTGAAGTCGGTCGCGAGCGAGCGGTTCACCAAGAAATACAAGCAAATGGTCTCGTCGGACGATGCCGGCGTCAGCCAGGCGGAAGAGCTGCTCGACGGCGTCGACGACCTGATGGCGAACCGCTTCGCCATGGGCGAGCATCATCTTTCGATCGCGGTCATTGACGAGAACCCGAAGCGGCTGCTGGAGCGCCTGTCGATCGCACGATCGGCAGCGGCCGATACAGGCATGGTGATGGCGCGCGAGGACGTCGCGCTGGAGGCCGCCTTCTGGGCGCAGCTTCCCGGTAATTTCAGAATGCGCGCGCGCCCCGCGGTCATCAACACGCGCAATTTCGCAGGCTTGAGCCCGTTCTACACCTTCCCGGCAGGCCGCAAGTCTGGAAACCACTGGGGCGAGGCGGTAACGCTGCTCAAGACGCGCGCGGGCTCGTCCTTCTGGTTCAATTTTCACCGTGCCGACATCGGCCACACGCTCATCATCGGGCCAACCGGTGGCGGCAAGACGGTGCTGCAGAACTTCCTACAAGCGCAGCTCGAAAAGACCGGTGCGAAACAGGTGTTCTTCGACAAGGACCGCGGTGCCGAGATCTTCGTCCGCGCGTGTGGCGGCACCTATCTGGCGCTGCGCGACGGCGAGCCCACCGGCTTCGCGCCGTTGAAGGGTCTGACACCGTCGCCGCACGACATCGCGTTTCTGCGGCAGTTCATCCGTGTCCTGGTACGCCGGGAAAACCGCCCGCTCAGCGTCGCCGAAGAGCGACTGATCGACGAGGGTATCGAGGCGGTGATGCGGCTGCCGGCCCCTTCGCGCTCGTTCAGCGCGTTGCGCGAGATGCTGGGCTACGCCGATGCGGAGGGCATTGGTGCGCGGCTGGAGCGCTGGTGTCTGGGCGGCCCGCTCGGCTGGGCTTTCGATGGTCCGCAGGACGAGGTGTCGATGTCGGCGCGGTTCATCGGCTTCGACATGACGGACTTCCTGGAAAACCCTGAGATCCGCACTCCGACGATGTTGTACCTCTTCCACCGCGTCGACGAGCTGCTGGACGGGCAGCGTGTCGTGGTCGACGTCGACGAGTTCTGGAAGGCGCTTCAGGACGAAGCCTTTCGGGCGTTTGCGCAGGACGGTCTCAAGACCTTCCGTAAGCGCAACGCCTTCATGGTATTTGGCACGCAGTCCCCGGCCGATGCGCTGCGCTCGCCGATCGCGCACTCGATCATCGAGCAGACCGCGACCAAGATCTTGCTTCCAAACTCGGACGCCAAGCGATCGGATTATTGCGACGGGCTCGGCCTGACGGATGCGGAGTATCGGCTGATCCGTGAAGACCTGACGCCGGAGAGCCGGACCTTTCTGGTCAAGCAAGGGCATACCTCGATCGTTGCGAAGCTCGATCTCGGCGGGATGCCCGATGAGCTGAAAGTGCTTTCTGGCCGCGAGGAAACCCTCGTCGCCATGGAGGAGGCCATTGCCCTGGCGGGCCATGATCCAGCGGCGTGGCTGCCGCATTTCTATGCCAACCAAAGGAGAAGCTGACATGTCGCTAAAGCGCATCATCATGGTTGCAGCGGCGCCCGTCGCGCTCGCTGCGTTCGCGTCGCCGGCCGCTGCACAGGGCATCCCTGTGTTCGACACCTCGACCTATGTGCAAGCGCTCGCCCAGGTCCAGAACACGGTCAAAATGATTCAGCAGGGCGAGCAGCAGATCCAGACGGCGACGACGACGCTCAGCTCGCTTCAGAAGCTGACCAACGTCAACGCTCTCGCCCCGCAACTGCTCAACGCGCAGGTGCGCAACATCCTGCCCAACACGACAATCGACGCCTCGACGTTGCTCGGTGGAGACCTGTCGAAGATCGGTCCGCTTGGTTCGCTCGCATCGAGCATCCAGTCTCGTTACGCGCTGCCCGCAACGTCGTCCTCCGACGCGGACGTGGCCTACACCCAGGCGCTCAAGGATGCGACCAGTTCATCGGCCGCCACGGCAGCGCTGGGCGAGAATACGCTCAGCATCGCCCAGACCCGGATGCAGGGCCTCGACCAGCTCCGCGCGCAACTGTCCTATGCCAAGGATCCCAAGGACGTGATGGATCTGCAAGCCCGGATCTCGGTCGAACAGGCACAGCTTCAGAACGATATGCTCAAGATGCAGGCGATCCAGATGGCGCAGGCCGGTCAGGCGAACATGCAGATCAGCGCAGCGCAAGTGGCGGCCGGTCGCGATGAAGCAGCATTCTTCAGTGCCAACACGATCAGGAAGTGATCATGCGCAAGATACTATCCCTCTGCTCGTTGCTTGTCGTCTGCGGATGCCAGCAGAACGTCGTGGTGCCTACCGCCAAGGAGCTGATCGCCAGTCCGCAACTCCTCTCGCAGTGGCAGGCGAAGTGCGATGCGGGGGAGTACAGCCATCTCCCTGCGGATCAGAAGGCCAAGATGTGCGCGACGACCGGCGACGCGACCATCTCGGTCGCCCAGACCAAGGCCGGCAACGAAGAGGCGGACTTCTTCAAACAGAACACGATCCGCAAGAAGTAGATTTAATCGCTGCGCCTTGATCGCCGAAGATCGGAACCTCATCCAATGGCTGCCGGCCCACCCAACATCATGACGCTGTTCACGACGATGTATTCGTATGTGGAGACCGCCATAGCGACCTCGGTTGCGAGCTTCGGGGCGGGGCTCGTCAGTTTTGTTGCAGCGCCTTTGGCCCTGGCGGCGATCATCTACTTCCTGCTGCTCGGCTTTGCCGTGCTACGAGGGGCTATCCAGGCCCCCTTGCGCGAACTGGTATTCCAGGCCGGCAAGGTCGGGTTCGCCCTCGCGGCTGCCAGTGCGGTTGGCTATTCGGCGTTTGTGGTGAACGTGGTCACCAACTTGCCGAGCGAGATCATCGCGGCTGGATCAGGCACGCCCGTCACCAACCCGGGCACGACCTTCGATACCTATGTATCCGATACCGGCAAGCTCTCGGAGAAGTTGGTCAATGCGAACCTGAAAGTTCAGTCGCAAGAGCAGAAGGGCATCACAGACTTTCGCACACCCGTGATCCAGCTCAGCGCCACCCTGATTACCTATCTGTGCGTCGCCGTCCTCTACATCTTCGCGTTTATGTCGGCGTCGATCGGCTTTTGCATCGTCATTTTTGCCAAACTGTCGGTTGCGATCTGCGTCGCGCTCGCACCGCTTGCGTTCGCGTGTCTGCTTTTCAACTCCTCCCGCTGGCTGTTCGACGGGTGGCTCAAGCAGACCGTCAATTTCATACTGCTGATGGTCGTCATGGCGATCATGACGAAGTTCATCACTGGCCTCCAGGAAGCCGCGATGGACGGTATCATGGGATCGATCCCCGAAGACGGCTCGTCCTTCGTCATGTCGCAGAACGGCTACATCGTTCTGAAAGCCGCCGTGATGCTCGTCGCGACGATCGCCTGTGCGGCGATCTACATCGTCGGCACGATCTTCTTCTTTCAATCGCCGGCCATCGCCGCGGGTATCTCGGGGGGTGCGTCCTCTGGCGGCCATGGCTTCCTGCAGACCGGGGCGAACATGCTGACCAACCGGCTGATGTTCCGGCGCGCGACGCAGGCGAACCGTCCCCCGCCAGGAGGGGGCGCCACGGGCGGCTCGGCCTCTCGGTCCACTTGAGGACCGCTGGCGCGTCCAAGACCATGAATCACGGAACCGCCGGGCGCGGGACCTTACGAACGGAGACGTCATGAAAAGGCTGACCATCGTGGCGATCGGCACGCTTGTGCTTGGCGGCTGCATCGGGACTCATATCAGACCTGTCTCGGTGTGCGACGGCAAACACCGGCGTCCCGCCAACCTCTACGGGTCGATCCTGCCGAGCTTGCCGGTGCCACTGCCGGCGTCACAGCAGGGCGCAGGGCAGTCG
>Ga0308170_10003691_pt1 | contig 12381 bp, 6 predicted proteins | sample PhyBR2_2_FD_202136 | JGI IMG/M metagenome (GOLD analysis project Ga0308170, IMG submission 202136) | Phyllosphere microbial communities from UC Gill Tract Community Farm, Albany, California, United States - DLSLSB.R2 | ecosystem: Host-associated > Plants > Phyllosphere > Unclassified | place... | reverse complement strand
CTTTGCGTCCTCTGCGATTCTTCTTTGCGCCCTTTGCGGTTAAAAAGCTAGCGAAGCTCATTAAAACTCACATACTGAACAAACCTCGGTAAATCAGAATGGTTCGGACTGGCGGCATGCGGAAGCGACTCTAACCAAACAATTAAATCCCCCTTTTTGCCCTCAATCGCAATTTCCAGCCCTTTATTGCGCAAAGCAGCAATCGCACTTTCAGGATGGTCGAACTGGGTTAAATAATCCTCAATCTGATGATGAAAGCCCGGAATTAAAGTAAAAGCACCTCTATCGGCCGGAACATCATTCAAATACAATAAACCCTGAATATAATATCTTGGTCCGGTTTCGAAATCAATATCCCAATGCAGCGGACTCCCCTTAAAAGAAAAATGCGGAGTAACGGGTGGATTATAACTTACTTTTTCGCAATTGGCCAAGATGTTATTGTGTTGATACAAACTACTAAAAACAGCCCTGATTTGTGGGTGATTGCGAATGTTGGCAATGGCCTCGTCCTGATATTTTTGTAACATTAATCCCTGCAATAACCCGTGCTGCGGGTACCAGGTTTCTGAATCGGTTAAATCGATATTCAGGGTTTGGCAAATCAGTTCAGTTACCGCATCGCAATCCGGTTCGTTAATTGTTTGCTCTATCTTAAGGTAACCGTTGGTTTTCCAGAAAGCATGTTGTTCGGTTGTCAATATATCTACAAAACCAGTTTCTTTGGGTTTGTTTTTGTCGTTTTCCAGCTTCTGGAATTGAAGCGCCGCTGTATTGAAAAAGTCTTGACCTTTAAGCTCAATAATCCATTGTTTAAAATGTTCAGTATCTACGCATTTGCTGTATAAAAAATCATAAACTTCAAACAAACCCAGTTGAAATGTATTGAGGAAAAGCTGTTCTGTTTGTGTAAACGACTCATCTGTTTGTTTTTGGGGATTGATAGGGTGATGGTGCAACCGGTAAATTTCAATAAAGGAAGAAATGGAAGAATTGTGCATATAGCGCTGAGGCAAGTTAAATTGAACCAATACTAAGATTTAAATTGCAATTTCAGAAATGGCTTTAAAATTAATGGACGAAAAAACAGCTAAAATATTTGTGCAATAAAAAACAATAGCTAATATTACAGCAAACATCCCGACCTTGCTAAAATACATTCAGTTTAACCAGAAATATAATATTGAGCTGCTTAAAGCCGAAATAGCCATTGCATTACAGCAAGATTGGGTAAATCATTTCAATAAGCAAGATTATGAGGGCAATTGGCAATGTATTGCGCTACGTTCAGCCAGTGGAAAGGAAAGGGATATTTTAGCCCATTATGGAGTAGAGCAGTACAATGATACGCCTTTATTAAATCGACTTCCTTATATTCAATCGATTATTGAAGCCTGGAAATGCCCCAAAAACACCATTCGTTTACTAGCATTACATCCGGGGGCTGAAATTAAACCCCACCGAGATCGTGGCTGTAATTATGAAGGAGGGGTGCTTAGAATTCATATCCCTATTCAAACCAATAATGAACTGAAGTTTATGGTTGGTGGGGAGCAACTGAAACTGGAAGAAGGTTCTTGCTGGTATATCGATTTCGATCAAACCCACAGTATTATTAATGCAGGCGAAAATGTTCGGGTGCATTTGGTAATTGATGCTTTAAGGAACGAATGGACTGATCGTTTATTTGAATCTTATGGTTATGATTTTGAAGCAGAAAAACGGGGGCAGGCCTTAGATCAGGCTACAACGTTAAGAATGATTGAAGAACTGGAGCGCATGGATTCGCCAGCAGCAAAAGAACTGGTTGCACAACTTAAAAAAAGCCTGTAGTGAGCACTTTGATTAACTGGATTCCATATAAACTGACCTATCAGAATAGTGCCTGGCAACTTTTGTGGCTCGATTTGCAGGAAAGGCATATTGAAGAGCCTTTTTTTGATGAGACGATTCAGCTTTGCAGAATGCGCATGAAAGAAAGATCAGTATATGTACCAGCAAGTAATTTAGAATTTTTAGTAGAAGCGGCAAAGCAAGTAGATTCGATACCACCAGATGCTTTTATTTTTCATGTATCGAGATGTGGTTCTACTTTATTATCGCAGGCACTGGCTACTGCCGAAACCAATATTGTTTATCCGGAAGCACCATTGCTTGATGAAATTTTACGGATGCAGGAACAAGATACTGTTATAACCGAAGCTCAGCAGGAACTTTGGTTTAAATCGGCCATCGCCCTGATAGGACAAAAGAGAAAACCAGGATATGAGCAACTCTTTATAAAATTAGACAGCTGGCACATTCACTTTTACTCGCTTTTAAGGAAATGGTACCCTGATACGCCATTCTTTTTTCTTTCACGAGAGCCAAATGCTGTAATTGCTTCACATCACAAAAGAAGAGGTATACATGCAGTTCCGGGGATGGTTCATTCAGCTATTTTAAAAGTTAATCTCCAGGAAAAGCACAATCAGGATTTTAATTTGTTTACGGCAGAAGTACTTGCCAATTATTACAAGGCCTTAGCAGAGATTATTTCTGGTAATCATCCTAAAAATACCTTTTTTGATTATGGCTGGGGAATGGATCAATTATTAAAGCAATTTTTTAAAGCTTTAACTGTAGCGGATGCTGTAGATGAGAAAATGTTAACCAGACTCAATTTTCACAGTAAAAGCCCTGGCGAAAAGTTTAATGGCGACCATCAAATAAAGCTTGCAGATTATCCGGTTGCGAATATAGCCTATGATAATTTTCTTTCAGAACTTATTAAGCCTTGACGGCAAAAAATATTGAATTTATAGATCTTTCCAATGCTTTAAAACAACGCCTCAGGTATATTACCTGTAGCATGTAATGATTTTGGAATTAAAATAAACACGACTCATCTTTAATAGAAAGTGTATAAGAATTTACACACTTCATTTATTGTTTACATAAAATTAATTTAATGTAGTATTTGTTGTACTCATTTGTGTTATGTTTTATGCTGATAGATGACTAATTATATACTTGTTGGTAATTATTGATAAATGTCAATAACTAAATATAGGTCTTCTAAACCTACTAAAATGTGGCTTTTGTATACTATTTACATTGTTTTGTCTACTGAAAGTGGATGTTTTGGTAATTCTAAATTTGTAGTATTTGTACTATAGCTAAAATTGTTCCATCTTTACAGCAACAAACATCCCATAATAAACCTTTTATGAATACCAATAGACGCTCTTTTCTGAAGAGGAACGTCTTGTTAAGCAGTAGTATCTTATTGGCAGGCCCAATTGATGCACTAGCTAAAGCAAGCCGTACTATCTATACCAAATCTGTAAACCAAAAACAGGTTAATATCATGTACAGTAATGATATTAACGGAGCCGTTAATTCAACCTCGCAGGGGTTTGGTGGCTTAAAATCTTTGCAAACTACAATCAATAACGAACTTGTTTCTACTTTATTATTGGATGCCGGAGGATTTTTAAATTTTAATAGAAATAACCATACCGAAACCATCCAATGGATGAATAAAGTAGGTTACCATGCGGTTAATCTTAGTGCTGCCGACTTAAAACAAGGGATGGATGCTTTTGCCGGTTTACTTCCGGATATGGCTTTTGATCTGCTAAGCTGCAACTATCAATTTGAGCATCCGAAATTACAAAAGGCAGTTAAAAGCTATCAGGTAATTACTTACGGCAAATACAGGGTAGGAGTTACTGGCGTTGGCGAAACGGTTAAAATGGCAGGATTAAAGGTTTCTGATCCGGCTGCAGCGCTAAACAAAATTGCCAAATATTTAAAAGAAGATGAAGCATGCGATTTGGTAGTTTGTTTATCTCATTTGGGTTTTAATTCAAAAACAAAACTCAATAACAGGCAACTTGCAGAAGATACCAGCTTGGTTGACCTCATTATTGGTGGGAATGCCTCAGCCAGCAAAAACCAGGTATTGGTTCTTAGAAATAAAGAAAAGAATGAGGTGTTATTGAGTATAAGTCACAAAGACTTATGTTCTGTAGCTCAACTGTCTTTTGATTTTACCGAAGAGGGTTCAACCAATAATTTAACCCTTAAAAAACATATTCCAGGAGCTACTGATAGTTCAGAGAAACATACTGTTTTCAATATTCTTAATAATTCTTTTTCAATAAAAAACATATAATTCATAAACATCTAAATTAATTACTATGGAACCGATAATAGGTCAGATTTTATTTTTTGCGGGTAATTTTGCTCCGCGAGGTTGGGCATTTTGTCAAGGACAAATTTTGGCAATAGCGCCAAACACGGCTCTTTTTTCTATCTTAGGTACCACCTACGGCGGAAATGGACAAACTACTTTTGCTTTGCCCGATTTAAGAGGTAGGGTACCTATGGGATCCGGACAAGGCCCTGGGCTAACTCCTCGTACTATAGGTGAAATGGCAGGAACAGAAACTGTAACGTTGATAACTAACCAAATTCCTCAACATTTCCATCCTGTGTCAGAACCGGCAGTTACCTCATTAGGTACAACTGATGTGCCTTCTGCAACTGTAATTCTCTCTGCATCACCCAAAACCGGTTCAGGTCCGAATGCAACAGCATTGAAAACATACTCTACTGCAGCTTCTGATGTTACACTTAAACCTTTCAATTCAGGAGTTGCAGGGGGGAGTCAACCTCATGAAAATATTCAACCTTATTTAGTCTTGAATTATACAATCGCTATTGAGGGACTTTATCCATCCAGAAATTAAATGAGCAAACCACTAAAAATTGGTTTTTTGATGCCTTACTCAGGAGTCTATCCGTTTTATGCACAGCATATTACGGCTGGATTTCTGTGTGCAGCAAATAAAATGTCTTATGGCCCTGCTGATTTTGCCTTCGTGCCGGTCTATGTTGGGCAAGGCGGAAATAAAGCTATTTTAGAAGCAGTGCAAAAACTTGTTTTTTTTGATGGAGTAGATGTGTTAATTGGGATGATTAGTCCCAAAATATATCCCGAGTTTAAACCACTCCTGGAGAACCATAACAAATTAGGCTTATTCTTCGATTTTGGAGAATCAGTGCCACCAGATGAGGGGTACGGAACCCATATCTCCAGTCTTTCTATGAGACTTTGGCAAAGTGAATATGCACTGGGCCAGTGGGCAACCAAAGAGTTTGGCCCCAGAGGGCAAATGATATCGCCGCTTTACGAAAGTGGTTTTAATTTAGGCTCATCTTTTTTAAGCGGAGTTGGTTCTGCTGGTGCAGACCAGCTTAGAAGTGTTGTGCTTCAGGAAAGTCATGCAAATAAAGATAATTTAGATTTAACCTATTTTTTTAATGAAATAGCTAAAGATGCACCAGATTATGTTCACGCCATTTTTCTCGGGCAAATCGGAAACGAATTTCTCAAACAATGGCGGGCAAGTAAATTTAATAATGCTATACCTTTAATTACTGTTGAAAATATGGCCTATCCGGATATGCTGGAAGATATAGGCCATCTCGGACTAAGTTTTTACAGTGCTTCTTCCTGGAGCAAAGAACATAATAATGGGACTAATACTGCCTTTGTGCAGGAGTTCGAAAATTTTGGAAAACAACAAGCTAACCTGTTTGGTATGCTTGGTTATGAAGCAGGCTTAATTTTGGCCAGAATGAAGGCGCGGCTAAACATGGGCAACGTATCTGCTGCCATAGCCGAATTTAATCAAAGTGGAACTATAGGTCCACGTGGTGTACTTTATTTCGGCAATGACGAACAGCAGTTTCCGGTGGTGGATATTGTAAAAATTAACACCAGCAATCAAAAAAATAATGCAACAATTATTGCTCAGGGCACTGCTTTGGGATACGATACATCAACTGTTTACAGTGAAACTGAAAGCGGTTGGGAAAATCCATATTTATCAGTTTAAGTTAACCTCCTTATGAAGAAATTTATTACAAAAGTACTCGGTACGGTTTCTATTATTGTATTCTTTCTGGCAGCTATGCCTGCAATGGCGCAGTACACTAAAACCGTATTGCACACTGGTGGTTTGTACTCTGCGCTGGCTAAGGATGCCAGTGGCAACATTTATGTAACCAAGGCAGTCAGTGCAGGTGTTTACCATGTTGTAAAATACACAAATGGTACCGGAACCCCAACCCAGATTTATAGCGGCTTAACCACAGGTGCAGCAGAGCTTCCCTGGGGCTTAACCGTTGCGTCTAATGGCGATGTGTACATCAGTACCGATTTTACGTCGGGTAATGGTGCGATTATCAGGTTAAATGCGGCATCATCTTATGCCGCGACTACCGTACAAACCGGAAGATACTTTACTGCATTGGCTTTAGATGCGGCAAATAATTTATATGCTTTAGAGTATAATGCCCCCCAATCAGACTATGCTGTAGTTAAATATACTGATCCATCAACGATCAACTCTACCAGTAAAACTATGATTTATCACGGTCTTGTTTCGGGAAGCGGAATGAGTTATCCTACTGGAATTGCTGTTGCAGCCAATGGTGATGTTTTTGTAACCAAAACTTACAATGGAACTACGCAAACTGGGGGGATTTTAAAAATAAATGCTCCTACATACGCCACAACAACAAGCGTTGCGACAGGTACCTACGCTACAACACTGGTTTTGGATGATTTTGGGAACTTATACGCAACTGAAACCAGTGGACCGAATAGCTATTCATTAAATAAATATACTGCTGCTACTGGTACTCCAACAGCTTTTCATACAGGCTTACGTGGATCAGGTACTTTCTTGCCTTATGGAGTTGCCTTCATTGGTACAACAGGTTACGTAGCAGATGGAGATGATGGAGCAACAGGAGGTGAATTAATTAAATTGACTCCAACCGATGTTGTACTCCCAACGATGCCCACTGGTTTGGCCGCAAGTGCAGGTAGCGGGCAAAACACACTAACTTGGAATGCAAATGCGGATGCCGATTTATTAGGTTATAAAATTTATGGCGGCACTACACCATCACCAACTACTTTCCTGGCTGGTGTGCCGGTAGGAACCACAACCTATACACATACTGGTCTTGTTAACGGCACGCAGTATTACTACCGCATTTCTGCAGAAGATAATTATTTTAACGAAAGTGCTAAAACAGCTGATGTAAACGCTACACCGATACCACCTGCCATTACTTCGGCTACTTATAACGCTTCAACAGGGGCCTTAACAGTAACAGGGACTTCTTTCCCGGCATTCGCAGGTGCAACCAACGATATTGTAACCAATAAATTTACAATCACCGGCGAGGGTGGAACAACCTATACGCTTACTTCTCCTGATGTTGAAATTACCTCATCTACCGCTTTTACCATCACCTTAAATGCTGCGGATAAAAACGCCGTGGGTATGATGTTGAATAAAAACGGAACCTCATCCACTAGTGGAACTAGCTATAATCTGGCAGCAGCCGAAGATTGGGCTGCGGGAGAAAATCCTGCATCAGTTATTGTAGATGCAACCAGTCCAATTACGGTATCCAACGTAGCAGTACCTGCTATTACAAGCGCTACTTATAGTGCTTCAACCGGAGCTTTAGTGGTAACCGGAACAGGATTTTTAAAATTTAATGGTGCAACCAACGATATCGTGGCCAACAAATTTACCTTTACAGGTGAAGGACCTGCCACTTATACCTTAACCAATACAGCCAATGTCGAAATCACATCGGGTACCGCATTTACTTTAACTTTGAGTACAGCCGATCAGACAGGTGTTAACCAGATTATCAATAAAAACGGTACGGTTTCAACCGGCGGAACAACCTATAACCTGGCAGCAGCCGAAGATTGGGCCACCGGCGCAGATGCAGCAGTTGTAGTGGCCGACTTAACCACAAATGGAATCACAGCCAGTAACGTTGCGGTACCTGCAATTGCTTCGGCTACCTACGATGTTTCAACAGGAGCTTTAGTGGTAACCGGAACCAATTTTTCATCGTTATCGGGCGCAACCAACGATATAGTTGCAAACAAATTTACCTTAACTGGTGAAGGCGGTTCAATATATACATTAACCACTACGCCAAATGTTGAAATTACCTCTTCAACAGCATTTACTTTAATGTTAAGTGCAGCCGATCAGGCAGGTGTTAGTCTGGTTGTGAATAAAAACGGAACGGCTTCGAGCGGCGGAACAACTTACAACCTGGCAGCAGGCGAAGATTGGGCGGCGGGAGCAGATGCAGCAGTTGTAGTTGCTGATGCTACCGGAAATGGTATTACAGTAAGCAATGTTGCTGTACCAGCGCTTACATCGGCAACCTATAATGCTTCAACAGGAGCTTTAGTGGTAACCGGAACAGGCTTCTTAAAATTAAATGGTGTAACCAATGATATTGTAGCCAACAAATTTACATTAACGGGCGAAGGGGGATCTATTTATACTTTAACTACTACGCCCAATGTTGAAATTACTTCTGCTACAGCATTTACTTTAACATTAAGTGCAGCTGATAAGACAGGTGTTAACCTTTTGGCCAATAAAAACGGTACCTCATCAACAGGAGGTACAACTTACAATCTGGCTGGAGCTGAAGATTGGGCCGCGGGAGCAGATGCTGCCGTTGTGGTTGCCGATTTAACCGGAAATGGTATTACAGTTTCCAACGTAGCTGTACCTGCTATTACCAGTGCAACCTACAACGTTTCAACCGGAGCTTTAGCGGTAACCGGTACTGGCTTTTTAGCTTTATCTGGAGCAACAAATGATATTGTAGCGAATAAATTTACTTTAACAGGTGAAGGGACTGCTACTTATACTTTAACCAATACTGCTGATGTAGATATTACTTCAGCAACTGCGTTCACATTAACATTAAGTGCAGCAGATCAGACAGGTATTAACCAGATTATCAATAAAAACGGAACAGCCTCAACCAGTGGAACAACTTATAACCTGGCGGCGGCCGAAGACTGGGCAGCTGGTGCAGATGCTGCAGTTGTAGTAGCCGATTTAACCGGAAACGGAATTACGGCGAGTAATGTGGCTGTTCCTGCAATTGCTTCAGCTACTTACGATGCTTCGACAGGAGCTTTAGTGGTAACGGGTACCGGCTTTTTAGCAAAAGCAGGTTCGGCAAATGATATTTTGGCTAACAAAATTGCATTAACGGGCGAAGGAGGAATTACTTTCACCTTAACCGATACCCCAAATCCGGAAATCAGTTCTTCAACTACATTTACTTTAGCCTTGAGCGTTACCGATCAGGGAGTAGTGAATCAGCTTCTCAATAAAAATGGGACAGCTTCTACAAGCGCTACTACTTATAATTTGGTAGCTGCCGAAGATTGGGCAGCCGGTGCAGATGCTGCGATTAATGTGGCAGATTTAGCCGGCAATGGTATTACAGTAAGCAATGTTGCTGTACCAGCGCTTACATCGGCAACCTATAATGCTTCAACAGGAGCTTTAGTGGTAACCGGTACTGGCTTTTTAGCTAAATCAGGTGTAACCAATGATATTGTAGCCAACAAATTTACATTAACCGGCGAAGGGGGATCTATTTATACTTTAACTACTACGCCCAATGTTGAAATTACTTCTGCTACAGCATTTACTTTAACATTAAGTGCGGCTGATAAGACAGGGGTTAACCTTTTGGCCAATAAAAACGGTACTTCATCAACTGGTGGAACAACGTATAACCTGGCTGGCGCCGAAGATTGGGCCGCGGGAGCAGATGCTGCTGTTGTGGTTGCCGATTTAACCGGAAATGGTATTACAGTTTCTAATGTAGCTGTTCCTGCTATTACCAGCGCAACTTACAACGCGTCAACCGGAGCTTTGGTAGTAACGGGAACCAATTTCCTTTCATTATCTGGAGCTGCAAACGATATTACCGCCAATAAAATAGGCATTACTGCCGAAGGAGGTAGTACTTACACTTTAACCAATACTGCTGATGTAGATATTACTTCGGCAACAACATTTACATTAACCTTAAGTACCGAAGATAAAGCAGCCCTTAATCAGGTTGCGAATAAAGATGGTACCTCATCAACCGGCGGCACTACTTATAATCTGGTAGCAGCCGAAGATTGGGCAGCTGGAGCAGATGCAGCAGTTGTAGTAGCCGATTTAACAGGAAATGGAGTTACTGCAAGTAATGTTGCCGTGCCGGTTATTACTGCCACAACATACGATGCCACTACAGGTGTACTTACCGTTTCGGGAACTGGCTTTTTAAAATTAAACGGTGCCACAAATGATGTGGTAGCCAATAGGCTAACTTTCAAAGGTCAGGCGGCAGGAATATATACCTTAACCGATTCGCCCAATGCAGAGCTTACAAGTGGTACTGCTTTCAGCATTACTGTTAGCGCAACAGATAAAGCTGCTTTGGCATTATTAATGAATAAAGATGGCCTGTCTGCAGCCGATGCTACCGTATACAATCTGGCAGCAGCCGAAGATTGGAATGCGGGTGCAGCAGCAGCGGTAGTTATTGCAGATGCTACAAATTCAGTAACTGTTTCGGGAGCAAAATCGAGAAATGCTGATTTAGCTACTTTAACCACCAGTGCAGGTACATTTACACCAACATTTGCTGCTGGTACTACTAGCTACAGCATAAATGTACCATACACTACAGCAACTGCAACGGTTACGGCAACCAGGGCAGAAAGCCATGCCACTTTAGAATCGAGTTTGGGAGCAGGATCTTTCACTGCGCTTACCAATGGGGCAGCTTCAGGAGCTTATACCCTTGCTAGCGGTGCTAATACAATTAACGTTAAAGTTACTGCCGAAGAAACCACGGTTAACAAAACTTATACACTAACCGTAAACAAACAGGTAGCTGCTTCGGTTGGCGATTTTGTTTGGTTAGACTATAACCAAAATGGTGTTCAGGATTTAGGTGAGCCCGGTGTAGTCGGTGCAACTGTTACCTTAACAGGTACCGATATCTTTGCCAATGCGGTAAATTTAACGACTACCACAAACGCATCAGGAAATTATACTTTCAGCAACTTAAACCCATCAAGTGCTTATACAGTAGTAGTATCAGGTTATCCTGCACGTTATACCACCACTTTTGATCTTGATGGAACAGGCACTGCCGGCGCTACTTTCGCACTTGCTTCAGGACAAAACAGAACAGATGTAGATTTCGGTTTATATGATCCATACTACGTTAATGCTGATTTAAGTGCATTAAGCACAACCGCAGGCTTAACACCGGTTTTTGCAGCAGGAACAACCAGTTATACTGCAAGTGTTTTAACCACAACCAATACAGTTAAGTTAACTGCTACTGCACTTGCAGCAGGATCAACTTTACAAATCAATGCAAACGGAGCAGGCCTTGTAGCCTTAACCAGTGGTGTTGAAACGGCTGATCTGGCTTTAAACTTTGGTAACAATACCTTCGATGTTAAAGTTACCGCTCAAAACGGAACTACAACGAAAACCTATACGGTAACCGTTAACAGGCCAAATGCAAATCAAACCATCACTTTTGCAGGTACGGCATCAACTACTTATGGTGCAGCAGATTTTGATCCGGGAGCAACCAGTGCAACTTCAGGAATTAACGCCATTACTTACAGCAGCGATAATTTAGCCGTAGCTACCATCGTAGCAGGTAAAATACACGTTGTTGGCGCAGGAACAGCCGTAATTACAGCTAAACAAGCAGCCAGCACCGGATATAATGCTGCAACCGATGCTACACAAACTTTAACGGTAAATGCTAAAAGCATTACTGGTAACTTCACCGCCGATAATAAAGTTTACGACGGTAACAATACAGCAACTGTATTAACCAGAACGCTTACAGGCGTAGTAACAGGTGATGAACTTGTAGTAACCCTAACCGGAGGTACCGCAACTTTCGATAATGCAAATGTAGCCAATGGCAAAACCGTTACTGCCGCAGGTATGACCTTAGGTGGTGCCAAAGCAGCAAACTATAGCCTGGCATCTGTTGCAACAACTACAGCCAACATTACCACACTGAATTTAACAGGTAGTTTTACAGCAGCCAATAAAGTATACGATGGCACCAACACTGCTACCATTTTAACCAGAACTTTAGCTGGTGTATTGCCTGCCGATATTGCTGATGTAACCCTAACTGGTGGTACTGCAACTTTTGCCGATGCATTAGTAGCCACAGGCAAAACAGTAACAGGAGCAGGCTTAATCCTAACCGGAACCAAGGCCGCTAACTACAACTTAACAGGTGTAGCTACTACCACAGCAGATATTACACCAAAAGATATCACCGGTAACTTCACTGCCGATAATAAGGTGTACGATGGTAATACTAATGCAACCGTATTAACCAGAACTTTAACTGGTGTATTAGCAGCCGATGTTGCTGATGTTAACCTAACAGGTGGTACTGCAAGTTTTGCATCTGCAAGTGCAGGCACAG
>Ga0308170_10003686_pt1 | contig 12393 bp, 9 predicted proteins | sample PhyBR2_2_FD_202136 | JGI IMG/M metagenome (GOLD analysis project Ga0308170, IMG submission 202136) | Phyllosphere microbial communities from UC Gill Tract Community Farm, Albany, California, United States - DLSLSB.R2 | ecosystem: Host-associated > Plants > Phyllosphere > Unclassified | place... | reverse complement strand
CGAGATCGAGCAGTACCGCGGCCTGTTCGGCGCCGCCCTCCCCGAGTCGATGACCGAGCGCCACACGTACCTCTCGAACCTCCTCATCCGCCTCGCCCAGTCGCGCGCCGAGCAGAAGGGCGCCGCGGACGTCGACGCCGACGTGCAGGTCGGCCTCGGCGTCCTCTTTAACGCGAGCGAGGACTACGAGAAGGCGAGCGACTGCTTCGGCGCGGCGCTCTCGGTCCGTCCCGACGTGCGTCCCTCTTTCTCCGCCTCGTACCGCCCCTCCCGCCGGTCGAGCCTGAGCTGACGCACTCCTTCGTCGACTCGCAGGACCCGCTCCTGTTCAACCGCCTCGGCGCGACGCTCGCCAACTCGGGCAAGACGGACCTCGCCATGCAGTACTACCTCGCCGCCATCGACATCGACCCGGGCTACGTTCGCGCTCGCTTCAACCTCGCCGTCGCCAACATGAACACTGGGGTGCGTGCGCTCGTGCGCGCGAGTACGAGAGCTCGACAGCTGACCTGCACTCGCCCGTCCGCAGCAATACGAGGACGCCGTGCACCACCTCTTGACGGCGCTCTCGGTCCAGGAGGCCGATTCGGAGCTCGACAGTGCGTCCATGCCTTCTCCTCGTTGCCTCGAGGCGTCGCTGACCCAGCTCACGCACGCTCGCAGCTCTCCAGCAGGCGCCGGTCAACGCTGCCGGCGTCAGCCACGCGCTCTGGGACTCGCTCCAGGTCTCTCTCCTCCAGTGCGTCCCTCTCGCACGCTCTTGGCGCTCGTCGTTACCGTGCTGACGACCTGCTTCTCACCGTGCGCGCAGCATGCAGCGGAGCGACCTGTCGCCGCTCGCGGCGAGTCGGGACCTGCGCGGGCTGCTGCAGGCGTTTGCGGCGGACCGGTAGCTTGTGCGTCTCTCTCTGTGTCGTTGCATCGAGCGTGTTTCATCGACTGCAAGGGGAGAGAGAGCGAGAGGGCCCGAGAGCAGCGAGCCACTTGCGCGTGGGAGCTCGCCGCGGCCGTCGTCGCGCCTCGTCGTGGCAGGACCTTGGCCGTCCTCACTCGCTCGCTGCCTCGCCCGACCCGCACACGCCGAGATGGAACCGCAAGCCTTGATGCAGCGCCTGCCAGACGCCGTGCAGCAGTTCCGGGTGCGCCTCTCGCCTTGTCGCTCGCCCTCCCTCCCTCCTCCTCCTCCTCCTCCACATCTCCCACCTCGTCCTCGCAGCTCTCGCACACTCGCCCATCCCGCACATGGCCTGTCCGGCACCGCTCGCAGCATGTAGAAGGCTGACCATGCGCCTCCACCGCACCTTTGCGCGCACCCGCAGCAGGAACGGCTGCAGTCGCTCCGCCCGCCTCAGGAGGTGAGCCCCAACTTCTCCCCTCCCTCGCCCACGAGTTGGTCCGGCTGCTGGATGTGCTCGTCATGGAGCACGAGAAGCTGACCTTGCTCTCCGTCTTCGTGCGCCGCAGTTCTTCGACATGCAGGTGAGCCAGCGACACCTCGACGACGCGGCTCGCCCGTACGGCGTGCTCAAGCTCGTGTGCACGGCCGGCACGAGCCTGCGAACGTCGTACTGACTCATCTTGATCCCCACAGCGCGTGTCGAGGCCCGCCGACATGGGCGTGAGCTGCCTTTCTCTCCCTCCTCCTGCGCGCCTGCTTGTCGGGCGCAGTGCTCCTGAGCGTGTCCCTCCAAGGGGTACTGCCGGTTGCTGAGACTTGAGCTGACGCCTGCGCTCTCTCTCTCTCTCTCTCGCGCGCAGGTCGCGACCGGTCGCGTCAAGTGCGCTCGCCCTCCTCTCCTCTCCCTTCCTACTCGCCCGCCTTCGACTGCTTCAAGCAGCAGGAGCGGCACGCTGACAAGCTCTTTTGCAGGTACAACATCAACTACTTCTCCGGCAACTACATCCTCCGTGCGCTCGTCTCGCAGCTCTCTCAGCCGCTCGTGCATCGCTGACCCGCCTTGACCTCGTTCGCAGTCATCCTCCTCCTCGCCGTCTACTCGCTCCTCACCAACCCGCTCCTCCTCATCGCGCTCGCCTTCCTCATCGGCGTACGTCCAGCAGTCCTTGTCTCTCTCAAAGGGCCCCTTCCTCCGCAACTCCTTCCCCTCGAGACCGTCCTGAGCAGCACCTGGCTAACGCCTCTCTCGCTCTCTCTCCTACCTTCCCCACTCTTTCTCACCGGCGTGCAGGGCTACGTCGGCATCAACCGGTTCATCCCCGAGCCGGTCCAGTTCGGGTCGACGACGGTCGAGCCCAAGCACCTGTACATGCTCCTCTTCATCGTCGGGATCCCGATCCTGTGGATCAGCGCGCCGATCGCGTCCTTCTTCTGGCTCGTCGGCAGCAGCAGCGTCCTCATCCTCGGACACGCTGCCCTCCTCGAGCCGGGCGTCGAGAGCGAGTACGGCACGGTGCAGGGCGTCTGAGCGCGCGCGGGCCGTGCGTGGTGGTCGTGCAGGCGGGTCGAGCGGGTTCCTGGACGTGTCGACGAGCTGCGGGACGGCCAAAGGCGGCTCGAGCTCGACAGGACCGTCTCGTCGGGCGGGCGCAGTTAGACTTGTGGACGACGGTCGGAGGTGGGAGAGGGAGGGGACGTCGTGCTTTCTCTCGCCGTGCAATCATACCCTCGGGCTTTCTATTCCTCTCGTCGCCTCGCGTGCGTCCAGACCGAGAGAAGAAATGCAGTGCGCAGCAAGGGGGAGAGCTACAACAAGGAGGGGGAGGTTCGAGAGCGAGCGCGACGAGCGGACGCCACGTCCATGCGGTGCGGGCCTGCCGCTGGCTGCAAAGACTGTGCGCACCAGGTACGATCAGGTTCCGCGGACGAGTACGATGCGATAGGGATCCTGGCTCGCGCAGCCCAAGAGGAAGGGGACGCACCGAGGCACGTGCGCGCGCCGGATCAGGCCTTCCTCCGCTCGAGGACCTTGTCGAGTTCGGCGACGAGCGCCTTCTCCATCGGCACGGCGGCACGGTCGGCGGCCGAAGGGCCTCCTGCGCCGTCGGCGAGCGAGGCGAGGTCGAGGGTGAGGAAGACCTGCGAGGTGTACCGCTTGGCTGCGAGCGCGAGGCGAGGCGAGGCGGGGTCAGCTTGGGGCTCGCTCGCTTGCCCGACGACGGGAGCATGGCGCACCTAGCCGTGCTGCGAGAGAGGTAGAGGTGGAAGCATGGCCGAGGCTGGTTGCCGACGGAGGAGCGTTCGGGCGCTGGTGGGGGGAGAAGGGTGAGCGCGAGCCGGCGAGCAGGAGAGGGAGGAAGGACGCACAGGGATGGCGACGCTCGAGTCCTTGGCAAAGCAGAACGGCAGCGGCTGCCCTCCCACGCTGACGAGGACGGCGCCCTTGGAGAGGACGAGGACCGAGGCGAACAGAGGTTGAGAGAAGGCCGGGTCGAACGGGAACAGGTCGAGCACGAGCGTGTGCGCGTGCACTGAAGGCTCGCAGTCGCCGTCCATGAGCTTTGGACGGAGCAAAGGAGCCGGGCAGAGCGAGAGCGGGCGTCGTCGCCGTCGTCGTCGCGCTCTCGCCGCCGACTAGCTCCTCGCACCTCGACCATCCGGCTCACTCGCCCGCCTCGGCCCCAGGAGACTCGTTCTCTGGCGAGAGTCGCAGCCACGCCCACATCATGCCGCCTCGCGCTTCAACCTCGGGCGCAGGTGCCGCCATCGCCTCGGCAAAGAAGCTCACCCCGCTCGAGCTCAAGCTCCTCAACCACGGCCTCGCGGCGCCAAAGGGGGTGCGCCCACCGCTCCCTGAGCCTCCTTCGTCACTCCAGCCGCGCGACCGCTGACCCGCACCTCCGTCTCGCTCCTCGTCACCCTCGCAGGAGATCAGCCAGCATGACCTCCTCGCCTCGTGCGGCCTGAGCATCAACGCGAGCGTCATGGACGCCATCAACAGCCTCCTCCGCAAGGTCCGTCCACCCTCGCCGTCCACCTCGAGCTGCGCGCGCAGCAGCTGACCCTGCCCCCCACAGAACCTCCTCCAGATGCTCAAGACCGACTCGGGCGCCATCCTCTTTCGCTTCCTCGGCAAGGAAGAAGCCAAGGCGTGCGTCCAGCTTTCTCATGCGTGTGCGCTTCCCCCGCTGACGAGCGCCCTTGCAGCATGGGCTCGATGGACGCCGACGAGAAGCTCGTCCTCGACCAGATCAAGGAGGCCGCCGACCTCGGTGCGTCCCTGTCCTCGTCGTTCCCCCGCGCGACCATGCTCCTCTGACGGACAACGACCTCGCAGGTATCTGGAGCCGCACGCTCACGACCAAGACGGGCCTGCCGAGCGGCACCGTCACCAAAGCCTTGAAGGCGCTCGAGAGCCGCAAGCAGGTCAAGACGGTCAAGTCGGTCAAGGTGCGTCTCGCTCTCGCATCTTATCTGTGCGACGAGGCGTTCGGCGAGGGGCTCGCAAAGGTCTCGAGATCCAGCTGCGCTGACACCCATCCTCGCCGCGCAGAACCCGACCCGCAAGATCTACATGCTCGCCGGCATCCAGCCCTCGGTCGAGCTGACGGGCGGTCCCTGGTTCACCGACAATGAGCTCGACACCGAGCTTGTCGACATGCTCAAGCGCGTCGTCCACAAGTACCTGACCGACAAGGTGCGTCGTCTCGCTCGCTCTCCTCCTTTCCCCTTCGCGCGGCTCGATGATTGACCCCCTGCGGCTCTCCTCTCCTCTCTTCCTTTCTTCATTGCTCCTTCGTCGACCTGCCCCTCCTGCGGCTCGTCAATCTTCAGTCCATCCCGCGCTCCATCACCATCGCCGACCCCTCCTCCTCGGATCCCGTCAAGTTCCGCCCCATCTACGCCGCCACCGCCACGCCGTACCTCCCCACCGTCTTCGACGTCCTGCGCAACATCAGCGAGCTCGACGTCATCTCGGTCCAGCTCAAGCAGGAGCACGTCGAGGCGCTGCTCGACCTCATGGTCTACGACGGCCAGGTCGAGAAGATCCTCGTCAACCGCGACGCGACCACCTTCGGCACCAGCACGTCGAACGAGACGTCGTCGTCGCGCAAGGCCGACGGCAAGGGCAAGGGCAAGGCGCGCGCCTCGTCCAAGTCGACCAAGCGCCGCAAGGGCTCGTCGGGCGAGTCGTCGAGCGAGTCGGACGACGGCGCGCGCCGCAGCAGCTCGAAGAAGGCCAAGCGCAGCGCCAACGGCAAGGCTCGGCGCAAGCGCGCCAAGCTCGCGTCGGACGCCGAGGCGTCGAGCGAGTCCGAGTCGGAGGACTTTGACTCGGACGACGACGCGCCGAGCCGCCGCCGCAAAAAGGGCGGCGCTGCGAGCGACGACGACGACGACGGCGGCGGCAAGAAGTCGTCCAAGCGCAGGAAGACGAGGGGCGGCCGGCGCGTCAAGCGCTCGTCGTCGGACCCGGACGCGAGCACGAGCGAGAGCGAGGACGGCGGGCGCGGCGGGTCCGGGCGCAAGGGCGGTGCGGCACTCGGCAACGGCGTCGGCGACGAGAACGACGACGACGAGGCGGCGGGCGGGCCGCAGACGGGCACGCAGTACGTGTACCGCCTCATCCGCTCGTACGCGCCGACGATAGGCTGGACCGACATGCCCTGCGGCAAGTGCCCCGTCGAGGAGTTCTGCGCCGAGCCGCCTCGCCAACGCGCCGTCGCGTACCGGCGCCCTCCCGCCGTCGCTGCCAACCCGACCAACCCGACGGCGGTGCGCCCGAGCGTCGCGACGTCGGCCGGCGCGCCCAAGATCCGCATCGAGCTCGACGGCGGGATCCAGGGCGTCGGCATGCTCGGCGGCGCCGGTGCCGCCATCGGCGTGTCCGAGGCCAAGTGGGGCGAGATGAAGGGAGCCGTCGGCGCCGGCATCGCGCCCGTCAACCCGCGCGACTGCCCCTACTTCTCGAAGGACACGGGCTGGCTCGCCATCTGAGGAGGGACGAGGAGGCGTGCAATGCATTGTTACCTGCCTCGGGCAAGCCTTGTCGCGCTCGCAGGCCCTCGAAGACCGAGAGGGACGTGCGAGAGCTGGGCTCGTCGTGCAGCTCTTCTCCTTGCCCGACCGGGCTGCGCTCCCTCGCGGCAGCGGGCAGGGACCCGAGAGCGTGCTCATGCTGTGCTGCTGAGCGCAAGGGAAGCACGACTCGGCGAGGAAAGCGGCGACGAGCTCCCCTTGTCGAGCCGCACGCGCATCTTCAGTTTTTGGCTCGCTCTCCGGCCGATTGGCCTCGTCGTGTGCAGTCCGGGTCTGCTCTGCTTCCGAGACACAGATGCGCACGCGAGCCACGAGCGCAAGGACCCGCACGCGAGCGCAAGAGCTTGGAGCGGTCGACGGCCAGGAGGTGCTCGTCGAGCGAGAGCGCCTTCCTCATGCGGCGCTCGACCGGCCACCGCTCCACGACAGCGACGCCGACAGCGGCCTGCAAGCGGCAGTCTGTGCAGTCTCAGACGGAGCGATCGCTCGCGGTAGCCTTCCCCGCCGAGCAGGCGTGCGCCTCGTCGCCCTGGTCCCGCCCTCGTCCCCGACGGCCCTCTCTGCTCGACTCGGGTGTGATGAGCCGCCGCCCGCCCATGGCCGAGCCGCCGACAGCACTCGTATCCGGCACGGCTCCGTCCCGCGCGTCAGGACCCGATGGCGCTCGAGGGCCAGCACCGACCTCGCCGACCCTCGTCGTCGTCGCCGCCCACGACGAGCTCCTCCTCCCTCCCGCCACGGCCCTAGCCTGAGCGCAAGCACTCGCAGGCGACACGTCCAGCTCCTCGACCGCACGCCTCGAACCCGCTATCAGCCCGGTCGAGCCGACGCCGACGCCGACCGCCCCCGGCCGCCGACCAGTTTCAGCTCCGCCTCGTCCAGCTCCCGGCGAGACACCCCCTGGCAACTTCCGGTGCGTCTGCCTTTCGTTCTCGACCCGCTCGGTGGATGTGATGAACTGACAGCGGTCGTCCGCGTCGTCCTGCAGCTCTCGCTCCTCGCCCCTCGTCCACCTCTCGCCGCTCGACACCGGCGCACCGCCGTCGACGACCAGCACCGAGTACGTCCATCCCCCACTGCCGCTCCCGCCGTACAGGATGACGAAGCTGACCTGTGCATCTCCGCCGACAGCATGGGTCACGTCAACTCTCGGCCGTCCGCCACGACCGACACCTCGAGCCGGGTCAAGGGCAAGACCGCGTCGTCCCTCCCCTCGTTCCTCGACACCAACCTCAACCTGTCGGCGTCGGCCTGGACCAGCTCGACCTCCCGCTTCAGTCGGCGCGCGCGCTCGCACCGCACGTCGGCGGCACGGCGAGCGGGCGACGACGACGACAAGGCGCGGCAGCGTCAGGAGGTGCAGCAGTACCTCGCCGACGCCATCGAGCAGCAGCGCGAGGCAGAGCAGACGCTCGCAGACACTCGCAGCGTCCGCTCGGCGCCGCGCCTCGTCGTCGGCGACTACGGCGGCGTGCCGGCCGGCCCGCCGAGCTCCTCCCGCACCGCGCGGCCGGGCTCGAGCGGGTCCACAAGGTCCGCCGCGCCCAGCATGTCGACCTCGTCGTCAGCCACGCCCTGGACGTCTCTCGAGTCGCCGCATCTCGCTCAGCCGAGGTCGTCGAGGTGGTCCGAGTCGAGCGCGAGCTCGAACGGCGACGAGCGCGCCTCTCTCGCCGCGCCCTCGATGCCGTTCCACTCGTTCCGCAACTCGCTCAACCGCCTTCAGCGCGACCGCCTCTCGGTCCTCCTCGCGCATCCCGACAAGCTCGACGAGGCCGACGTCGCCGTCGCGAGCGCCGTGCTGTTCGGGCAGCCCAAGAGCACGCCCGCTCGGCGGCTCAAACCCGCCAAGGTGCGCGGGCCCATCCGCATCGTCGCCGCCGCGCCCATGAGCTCGAACCGGTACGCCGAGCTCGAGCAGCGGCGCGCGCAAGAGGCGGTACGTGCGTCGCCTCGGCTCTCGCCCGTGACGAGGAGCACTCGCTCTGCACGTCTCGATTCGTCGAGGGTCCATGAGCGTGTGCGCACCGATGCACAGGCGCCGCCTCGACCTCGTTCGAGCAACGAGGACCTGTCCGGCTTCATCGCGGCGTCGCCGCAGCTCGCCTTTCCCGGCAGCGACGGCTTCTTCCCGCACGGCGACTCGGCACCCGCCCTCTCCTCTTCAACTACCGCTCCTCCAGCACGTCCGCCTCGTCCTGCCTCGGCAGTCCTGCCGCCCTCCCTCCCCCTCCCCGCCGGCCAGCAGACCCGCCTCGGCCGCCTCGACCGCCTTTCCGTTCCGACCGCCGCTCCGAGCTGGCAGAGGACCCCTTCGCCCTCCACGGCATCCTCGACACCGCGCACCCGCCTCGACACATCGCCTCTCTCGCCTCGCGCGACGCTGGACGCCGTCGCCGAGGACTCGCCGTCGTCGTCGTCCCAGAGCCCGATCGGCGCCGACGTTCCCGTCTGCCTCTCGCCGAGCGCAACACGATGCCTGTCGCCTGCAAGTGCGCTCAGCAGGCCGTCGCTGCTATCGAGCTCGAGCTCAAACTCGTTTCCTCGGTCGGTCGCGCTCGACGAGGGCCTCTCCGACGGCGTCTCACCGCCGGCGCAGAGCGCGCTCACGCAAAGCAGCTGCCTCGACGGCGGCGAAGAGCTCCGCGAACGACGCACGATGCCTCCTAGCGAGGACCGCAGGCCGTTCTCGCGCTACAGCATGGCGCCAAGCGTGGCCGAGTCGGACCTCCCCTCGTCGACGCTCGACGCCTTCCCGGCGCCGCCGCAGACGCTACGCTTCGAGCCCGACGCCGTCGCTCGTCCTCTCACGAGTACGCGCGACTCGCTCTTCAGCTCGGAGGCGTCGTCGACTGAGCACGGCGGCACCTTGACGCCCATGACGGCGCGCTCGTCGGCTCGCTCTTCAGCGCCGACGACTGCCCAGTCGTCGCTCGACCTCACGACGACTGCGAGCCGCAACGCGGCACTCGTCGTCGACTTCAGCGCGGCACTCGACGCGTCGACGTTCAAGCCCGCCGGCGGCGCGCCGGGCAAAACCGCCGCCATGGTCGACTCGCCCGTGCCGTCGCGCACCTCGTCGTCGGTCGGCACGTTCGTTCTCGAGGACCTTGTCGACGAGCTCGTCGCCGCGGCAGCGATGAGCCCATTGTCGTCCCCGGCCGCCGAGCTGGACTTCGAGCCCCGAGCGCGCGTCGACGATGACCGTCCGCCGCCCGTCCCGCCCAAGGAGGCGCGCCGGCCCGTCTCGATCCTGCGCCCCAAGCTCGCCCTGCGCACCTACTCGGCGCCGACGATCGCGGCGGTGTCGCCCCGCACGCGCTCGTCGCCGCCCGAGCGCAAGCCGGCGCGCCTCGCGTCGTACCCGCCCGCGCCGTCGCCGACGGCGCACGGCCTCGCGGCGTACCGGTTCCCGCCCGTCTCGCCGCGCAAGGTGCACTTCGAGGGACTGGTGGCGCCGCAGCCGCAGCAGGCGGCGGCGGCGGCGGCGCGCGACGAGGCGGTGCGGCTCGGGTCGCGCAAGAAGCGCGGGTTCTCGAGAGACGAGGTCGGCGACTGGATCGTGCGGGCGCGCAGGGAGAGTGACGAGGTGTAGCAGATACTGTGACATGTCTTGATCATCGTCTTCTGCTTTTCGGTCGCCGAGAGAGACGTTCTGCCGCTTGAGCATGTGCTTCCGAAGGACCGAGCGCTTGGACCTCTCCGCCTGGCGTTCTTTCCTTTCAGTCTCCCTCTCGAAGCAGCCTCTCTTTATCAACCGGCAGGTGAGAACATGCCGAACGGCGCCGTCTGTATTACCAGGAGAGAGAACGCTAGAGAGAGAGAGAGGAGGGGGGAAGGGGAAAGAGGTGGCGAGCTGACAAGAGGTGGGAGCGCCGACGGACGGCTCGACGGCAAAGTACAACGAGAGGAAGGCTAGAACTGCAGGAAGGAAAGAGGTAGGGCGGTGCCGAGGGCCGAGGAGCGTAAGGGTATCGTGCGAGGAGGTGGGGCATGAGGGGCGACGCGAGAGCCGCGCGAGCGATAGAGAGGGCGAGGGTGAGGATGACGAGGCGACATAGGTATGCTGAGAGAGGTGAGGGTGTCTTGACGAGGATGCTGACGTGCCGACCGGCGATCTAGGCGGGCTCGGGGCGAACGAGCGCTCACTTCTGCGCCTTGATGTTCTGCGACAGCCAGTTGAGGCCTGCAGGGAGAGGAAGCGTGAGCATGGCTGCTGCTCGAACTCGATGACGAGCACCTCGTCTCGACTCGAGTGAGGGCGAGGCAGCCTGAAAGAGAAGAGAGAGCGCCGACGCACCCTCGAAGAGACCCTCGCCGTCGAGCGCGTTGGACGGGTGGCAGTACCAGCTGCGGTCCTTCATCCTCAACAGGCCGAGCTTCTCGGTCACCTCGGTCGGCGTCATGGCTGCGAGCATGCAAGCGCGCGTCAGTCATCGACTCGGCGAGAGGGGAAGAGGAGGTTCGAGAGCGAGTCGACGCACCGTCGGGCAGGTCTTGCTTGTTGGCAAAGACGAGCAAGAGGCAGTCCTTCATCTCGCGGTCGTTGAGAATCTTGTGGAGCTCGACGCGCGCCTCGTCGATGCGGTCGCGGTCCTGCGAGTCGACGACGAACACGAGGCCCTGAGTGCCCGTGTAGTAGTGCCGCCACAGGGGCCGAATCTTGTCCTGCCCGCCGACATCCTGTGTGTGCGGTGTCGGAGAGTCAGCTTGACGATCGACGCTGCAGATGGGCGCACGGTTAGGGAGAGGGAGCGCACCCAGACGTTGAACCTGCGAAGGGGGAGGGAGCGGTGTCAGCGCGTCCAGAGCATCAACTGGCAGCGAGTCCAGCCTCGCGAGACGGGTTTCAGCTCGCAAGCGCTGAAGGAGGAGACGACGCACTTGACGTTCTTGTACGTGACCGTCTCGACGTTGAAGCCGACCGTCGGGATGGTCGTCACCGACTGGTTGAGCTTGAGCTTGTAGAGGATGGCTGCGGGACGACGGCACCGCGTCAGGTTGTCTCGTACGACCGGGCGTGCGCGCAGAGCGGCGAGAGGGCCTGCACGACCCCCTCGTCGTCGCCGCGAGGAGCCAGGAGGGGGGATGGACGAGAGGGAGGGTGGACGCACTCGTCTTGCCCGCGGCGTCGAGTCCGAGCATGAGGATGCGCATCTCCTTGTTGCCGAAGAGCTTGCCTGGGCGGTAGGACGAGCCATGTGGCCGAGCCGAGATGAAAGGGAGGGGCGGGGGGTCGTTGATCGAGAGGGTGCGGCGAGGCGAGGGCGGCACGGCGGGCGGCCAGCGCGTGCGAGGTGGCGTTGTTTGCGGTGGAGAGGAAAATGGAGGAAGCAGCAGGTCAGCTCGAGTGCTGTGAGGGTGCGATCGGGGACTTTGAGCGACGAGGCGGAGGAGGAGCGAGGACGCACCGAGCGCCTTAGACAAGCCGGATCCCCTGTGCGGTGAGCAAGGCAGGGTCAGTAGGTGCTCGCAGCCGAGTGCACGCAGTCGGGCGAGCTCACATGGTTGCGCCGAGGAGGGAGCGGGTGTGGTGGTCGAGCGAGCCGGTCCTCTCGTCGTCGTCGCTGCGGCCAAGTCCGGCGCCGCTCTCGCTCAGGCCACTCCGCTCCCTTCGTCCAGGTGCAGCTTGGGAGCTCGGTCTGTACCCTGCTGCATCTGCAGTCGCTCGTGCTGTCGCCGCAGAGCGTCCACGAGCCATGCTCGAGCCTCTTTCTCCCGCTCAACCCGTCGCCGCACCTCCTGTCTGCGTTACGCTCGCCCTCGCGCGCGCATGCGCTTTGTCTGCCGCTCAGCGCATGCACAAGGCTGTCTTGTTCCAACATGTTGCCTCAGTGGCTGCCGCTCGGCTGCTCAGCCACGCCCGGACCGCTTTTCCAGTCGAGCGCGCTCTTCCTGGACGCTCCCTCGACCAGCTCGAGCCCGAGAAGGTCGGCATCGTGTGAACCGCCTGTCGCACGTCAGTAGTGACCATTCAAAGCCGAGCGGGAGGCGTCGGATGTCGAGGAACGAGTGCACGAGCGGTTAGAACCGAGCCGACGCTGGTGGTCGCAGCTACGCTCAGCTCGTCACCGACCCTGCGAGCGAGCAGCGAGGCCCAGCTGAGCGTCCGCTATGCGACGTCGTTCTCGGTGCGGCAGGTCGACAGCAAGTCGTGCTCACGCAATCGAACCGTCGCTCGTCGCTGCTCAAGGTCGAGCGCAAGACAAGCTGCCCGCGCCGTGCGGCGTGGACGAGGACGGCGACTGGATCTCGACCGATGTGGTAGCGTGTTCGACATCCGAAAGCCGCGCCACGCATCCAAGCTGGTTCTGGGAAGCAGCAGGCGCGCCGTGAGCGTCGGCGAGTCGGGCCCAGACGGCAACGAGGGCGCGACGAGCTGGTCCGGCCGCCGGACAGACCAGAGCGGTCGAAGCAGGAGCTCGACCTTGACTTGGTCGCAACCCATGGTCCGC
>Ga0308170_10003685_pt1 | contig 12398 bp, 9 predicted proteins | sample PhyBR2_2_FD_202136 | JGI IMG/M metagenome (GOLD analysis project Ga0308170, IMG submission 202136) | Phyllosphere microbial communities from UC Gill Tract Community Farm, Albany, California, United States - DLSLSB.R2 | ecosystem: Host-associated > Plants > Phyllosphere > Unclassified | place... | reverse complement strand
CCTCTTCCCGGCTGAAGCCGGTCCCACTAAAGCACCGCGTTCACCTGTGGGACCGGCTTTAGCCGGGAAGGCGTCAGTTGTCACGCTGCGCAATTGAGGGTGTTCAAACGGGCCTCTTCCCGGCTGAAGCCGATCCCACCAAAGCACCGCATTCACCTGTGGGACCGGCTTTAGCCGGGAAGGCGTCAGTTGTCACGCTGCGCAATCGAGAGTGTTCAAACGGGCCTCTTCCCGGCTGAAGCCGGTCCCACTAAAGCACCGCATTCACCTGTGGGACCGGCTTTAGCCGGGAAGGCGTCAGGTATCACGCTGCGCAATTGAGGGTGTTCAAACGGGCCTCTTCCCGGCTGAAGCCGGTCCCACTAAAGCACCGCATTCACCAGTGGGACCGGCTTTAGCCGGGAAGGCGTCAGATGTTTCATCGAACCGTTTCAGGGGTTAACGCGCTGAAAGATGCACCACCATCAGCTGCACGGTTTCATTGCCGCGAAACTCGTTCAAGTCCAGTTTGTATGCCAGCTCGACCCAGCGCACGGTTGGATTGGGCCACACGTCGCGATCCACGCTGAACGCGATGCCTTCAAGCTTGACGCTGCCGCATTCGGTCTTGAGTACCATCTTTAAATGGCGCTCGCCGACGACACGCTGCTCGACCAGCTGGAACACACCATGGAACAACGGTTCGGGAAAATGCTGTCCCCACGGGCCGGCGTTGCGCAGCGCCCGGGCAAGCTCAAGATGAAACTCCTCCACCGCCAGGGTGCCGTCAGACAATAACCGGCCGGTCAGGTCTTCTTCATTGAGCTGGCGGCGCACCTCAGCGTCAAACGCTTGGGCGAACGCCGGGAAATTTTCTTCCGGTAGCGACAACCCGGCCGCCATGGCGTGGCCACCAAATTTACTGATCAGTTCGGGATGCTGCGCCGCCACGGCGTCGAGTGCGTCACGGATGTGAAACCCCGGCACCGAGCGCGCCGAGCCTTTGAGCACCCCTTCGCCCGCACTGGCGAACGCGATGGTCGGGCGGTGGTACCGCTCTTTCATGCGCGATGCCAGAATTCCGATCACGCCCTGATGCCACTCCGGCTCGAACAGGCACAGCCCGAACGGCATGGATTCCAGTGGCAGGTCCTTGAGTTGCGCAAGCGCCTCGCGCTGCATGCCCTGCTCGATGGATTTGCGGTCCTGATTAAGCTCATCCAGGCGCACGGCCATCTCCCGGGCCGATGCTTCGTCATCGCACAGCAGGCATTCGATGCCCAGGCTCATGTCGTCCAGACGCCCGGCTGCGTTCAGGCGCGGGCCGATGATGAACCCCAGGTCAGTAGAGGTGATGCGTGACGCCTCGCGACGGGCCACATCGAGAATGGCGCGCAGACCGGGGCGTGCACGTCCGGCCCGGATGCGCATCAGTCCCTGATGCACGAGGATGCGGTTGTTGGCGTCCAGCGGCACGACATCTGCCACGCTGCCCAGCGCGACCAGGTCCAGCAACTCGCCCAGATTGGGCTGGGCACGGCCATTGGCCTCGAACCAGCCGGTGTCGCGAAGCCGCGCACGCAAGGCCATCAACACATAGAAAATCACGCCGACGCCCGCCAGCGATTTGCTGGGGAAGGTGCAGCCGGGCTGGTTTGGATTGACGATGGCGTCGGCCGCCGGCAATTCATGGCCAGGCAAGTGATGGTCAGTGACCAGCACCTGCAACCCTGCCGCCTTGGCCGCCGCGACGCCCTCAACGCTTGAGATTCCGTTGTCGACGGTCATCAGCAAATCGGGCTGGCGTTCCAGGGCGACCTGGACGATCTCCGGCGTCAGGCCGTAGCCAAACTCGAACCGATTGGGCACCAGATATTCCACATGAGCCGCGCCCAGCAGGCGCAGCCCCAATACACCGACCGTGCTGGCTGTCGCCCCGTCGGCGTCGAAGTCGCCCACGATGAGAATGCGCTGACGCTGCTGCAACGCGGTCACCAGCAAATCGACCGCCGCATCAATTCCCTTGAGCTGTTGATACGGGATCAACCGGGCCAGCCCCTTGTCGAGCTCCGCCTCCGACGCTACGCCACGCGCAGCATATAAACGGGTGAGCAAGGGTGGCAGGTCGCCAAGAAAAGGAAGGGTGTCAGGTAACTCGCGTGGTTCGATGCGCATTCAGGTTCCGCTGGGATTTCTCGTTGGGGCTGTTCGGTATGGCGATGCCGGGGCCTGGATCAGCCTCGCTCGCCCGCCAGCCACTGCAGTTGCACTTCGTGCTGGCCGCGATCATCGGTCACGAAAATCGTGCCTTCGCTGATCATCACGTCCCACTTGATCACTCGCGGCATGTCTTTGGACAAAACTTCCAGTGCCTCTTGCGGCACCGAGGCGATATTGACGTTCTTCAATGTCTTGATCGCTGGCACCACTTTACCTTCCCACACGCGCAGGCTGCCGTACGCCAGCAGGCTGGTGCGCTCGGTGCGCCGCGAGCACCACGTCAGACGATCGGCGTCGGGTTGGCCAACCTCGATCCAGTGAAGCACGCGGTCGTCCAGGCTTTTTTCCCATAGGGCGGGTTCGTCGACGTCCGACAGACCACGGCCAAACGACAGGTGCTCGTTGTACCAGAAGGCGTAGGCCAGCAGGCGCACGGTCATGCGCTCTTCGGTTTCCGAAGGGTGACGGGCGATGGTCTGCTTGACGTTTTCGTAGACCCCGCGATCAAGATCGGTGAGGTTGAGTTCGAACTTGTAGGTCGTGGACGGCTGGGCCATGAACGGGCTTCTAGAGAGACAGGAAAGGCGGCAAGTCTACCCGATGCCGGCTCGTTGAACGACCGAACTCGATGAGCGATACGCGCAGCCCTGCAAACGAGAGCTGACGCACAGCGTGGGTGATGCTTTACTCAAGGCCGCGTGACCTGTGTTAAACAAGTGAAGCACAACGCCGATACCCTGCTGCGAGACACTGTCGATGAGGATCAAAGCATCTGCGGCTGTTCATGACTGCTGTACTTCCGCGCCCGCCAAGTGCAGTAACGACGGACGGATAGCCGGTCGGATTTTTCGGGATTTACCTCAACGGATGGTCAACGCTCCCATGCCTGTCAGCGGTTATCGAGTGCGTGTCTTACTGATCGCAACCCTGCTCGCATGGCTCCCCGGCCCGGCGCACGCCCGCGATACATTGATCTGGCTGTTGCGCGATTTTCCGCCGCTGACCATATTTACCGGCCCATTGGCCGGTCAGGGCGCCATCGACAAGCTCATGCCCGAGCTGACGGCGAGGATGCCCGAGTACGATCATCAGATCATGCACGTCAACCGGGCGCGTGGAACCCAGATGCTCAACGATCCCACGGTGTTCGCCTGCGATCCCACCCTGCTGTGGACGCCGGAGCGCGACAGAACCATGCTCTTCTCCATCCCCTCCTATGCCACCCCCAGCAACGGCGTCACCATCGAGCGCCATCAGCGAGCGCTGTTCGCACCTTTCATCGACGCTGACGGCCGCCTGGACCTCGGTGCATTACTGGCCAGCGACAGCGTCGATGTCGGCATTGTCGGAGAGCGCAGCTATGGCTCCGTCATCGACAAGGTATTGCGCGAGACGACCCGTCCCAAACGTCTGATCCTGCACTACGGCAACACGGCGGTGGGCAGCATGCTGGAAATGGAGCGCCTGGACCGTTTTCAAGCCATCATCAGCTATTGGCCGGAAGCCCGTTTTCATGCTCAGGCGCGAGGCATTCCTCTTGAGGATCTGGAGTTTTTGCCCGTCAAAGGCGTGCCTAAATACCAGTTTGCTCACATCGCCTGTTCGAAGACCGAAAAGGGCCGCGCGGCAATGGAAATCATCAACAGGGAGATGCGAGTGCTGCGGGTGACGCGTTTGATAGATTTTTACGCGGAATGGATGGCGAAGAAGGAAGAATACCTGCACGACGCTCAGTCATTCTTCGACGAGCCGCATAACTGAACTGGCCACAGACGCTAGCGGTGCAGAGAGCCAAATCCCGGGCAAAAAGAAACCCCGAGCAGCGGGGAGACTGCTCGGGGTCAACCGTGGTCCATCTTGGACCCGTATGGCAGGCAGCATGAACACCGGAGCACAATGCCTGCGCCTGCCATAACTGATAGGAGCCTACCGAATGGAGAAGGTTCCGCGCCACTCAGACAAAAGGTCGAGCGGTGGCATACCCGGCAGACTGGGACAGGTTGCGCATGGCCGCAATGACGCAAGGTTCGATGCGCCCTTCCACGACCATCAAATCTCTGTGAAGCCCATCGACAACATCGGTCAGCTGGCGTTTATCACCCAACTGAGCAGCGGAAAAATTGCGCTCGATCACGATGGCACCGGCTGCATTTTTCAGCGTCACCAGACGCTTGCCCAGCGCACCGGCAGGGCCAATGCTCACCTGATAAGGGGACAGCGCTTCGCTTAGGAGCAAGCTGATATTTTCCATCCGGATCACCACTCAACAATTTGAATGCAAAGGTGCTAACCAATGACCATTGGCAGCATCGGAAAGTTCTGGGCGCTTGATGCGCCGGCAAGCGTAAGCAAACCGCAGCGACCTGATTTCCGAGCATGCCTGCCTAATGTGACAGACGAACTCATGCGTCTGGCGTGCGCGCCTGTCCCGTTTCCGCCAGTAGCCGCTTGAGCTGGCAAGCCGTCTGCTCGGCAGCATGGCGCGCGTCCTTGAGCTCGGCTTCCAGGCGCTTACGCTCGCCGATGTCCATCCAGCCGCCGAGCAGCCCCTGCAGCTGACCATCGGCGCGGTGGTAAGGCACCATCCACAGCCATACGTCCACCTGTCGCCCAGCCAGCTGCAAAGTGCGCTCTGAAAACACCGGCGTCTGCGTGTCCAACAGCGTCATGAAAGCTTCGTGCATGCGCTCGGCATGGTCGCGGGGAAAAAGATCGACATCGATCAAGCGTCGCCCTTGCATCTGTTCGTAGCTGATGCCGAAGCTCTCTTCATAACTGCGATTACACGCGACCAGGCGGCCTTGCAGGTCGTGCACGTGAATCGGATTGGCGATGGCATCGAACAGTGTGCGCCGGAACGCCAACTGATCGCCCAACTGAGCTTCCGCCCGCATGCGCTGATGCGCCTGATATTTGAGACGGCTGCTCCATGCCAGGGAAACCAGGCCCACCAGTAGCGACGTACTGACCACCCAGTAGACCCATGCAGGTACACGCCTCCACAGCGAGGCTTGAGGATTGGGCGCACCCAGCCATTTCAGACGGATCGCGCGCATTTCCCCGACAGGAAACTCCTCCAGGGCCTTGTTCAGTATTCCCAGCAGTTGGGGGTGGGTCTTGACGACTGAAAACCTGTCGGGCGACCACATGCCCTCCACGCTGCGCCCGACTCTGAGGTGCGCTGAAGGATACAACCACGCACCGGCCTCGTTCTGGATGGTGGCATCGGCATCGCCCTGCTCCACGAGTCGACGGGCATCTTCGTAAGTCGGCACCAGTTTTACCTGGATCTGCGGGTAGCGCTCCCGGATGAACGCAAGCAGAGCATGCCGTGCGGGCAGCGCCAGGACCTCGCCGGTCATGTCCGACAGTTGAAAGGAGGTCGCCTGCTCGGCGCGTACCAGAAAAACCCAATTGTTGCCGCCGAACGCGTAGGTAAAGTTCAGCAGTCGCTTGCGCTCGACGTTTTCGGCCAGCGTGGTGTTCATGTCCGCGCCACCCTCTGTAAGCGTCTTCAGCAATGCTTCGGTGGAGGCCGACTCCTGATGTATGAACTGCAGGCCGGTCATGCGCGAAATCCGCGCGAGCACATCGATATTCAGCCCCACCCAACGACCTTGAGCGTCCTTATAGATGTAAGGAGGGTGCTGGGTGGAGGCTACGATGACCTGGGGATGCTGGCGAATCCATTTGCGCTCCGGAGCGCTGAAATTCACTTGTCGCCGCGTCAGATCAGCCCCCAGCCCAAGGGTCCAGCGCGCCTGGATTTCTGCGTGTACGGCATCGTCCAGACCCGCCAGCGCACGGTTAAACAACTGCAACGCTTGGGTGTCCGTCTCACGAAAGGCAAAGGCAAAGCCCGAGGACGGCAGCAGACTGTCGAATTTGGTTTGCAAACCGAGATGCGGTCGCAAAAGGCTGTAGGACTGCACCGTCAGTTCGTTGGCGACGAATGCGTCGGCGTCATTTTGCGCCAGCGCCTCCATGGCGCTATGCAGTGTGGGCGCGAGCATGATTTCGCTGTCGGGGTAGATTTGCTGCACCTGTTCAAGATCAGCGTAGCCGTCCTGCAGAATCACCCGTTTGCCCTTGAGCGACGGTTGCAAGCCGGGGTCACTGCCCCGTCCGAAGACCACGGCGCGGTCCTGCAGGTAGGCCTGCGTAAACGAGAGCCCGGGTATGGCTCGCTCGAATCCGCTGGCGCTGCTCAACAGGTCGATTTCCCCGGCAAGCAGCGCGTCTACCGCATGTGCGCGTTTGGCGAACCCGCGTACCTGCACCGGTATTGCCAGCCGTGTGCTCATCAGGCTCAGGTAATCGGCACTGATGCCTTGATAGCGGTTGCGGTCGGTGGTGATGTCAACGGGCTCATGGTCCAGCACCGAAATGCCCACTCTAAGAACTTTGCGTGCCTCCAGCCACTGGCGGTCAACCTCATCGAGCACAAGGGGTTGTTGATCCGAGGAATAAGCACCCAGCACGAAGGGAACGGTCTGAATCGCATCAGCGGTCCGGCTCCACAGGCAGACAAAAATCAGCGATGCCCACAGGGCTGATCCCAGACACAGGAAATGGCCGTTGCGTGCCATCAGGTAAAAATAGTTAAAAACCACGGGCTTATCCGAAAATTGAAATTCTTCGGAAGTGTGGCACGCAGATAAAACAAGACCCGCTGCGGGGCGGGTCTTGTTTGTTACACGGCGATACGGTCAGAGAGGCTTGCCACGATTCCCATGCTGGCTGACAAAGGCCTGGACGGCTTTAAGGTCATTCGGCAGTACGGTGCAACGCTCGTCTCGCTCAAACAAATCAGACAAATGTGCAGGCAGCTCAAGCGCTTTTCCTACACCGGCCTTCAGCACCGCATCCGGGAATTTGACCGGGTGCGCGGTTCCCAGAATCACCATCGGTGTGTCCAGGCTGCGGCGGCAGTCTCGCGCGGCCTTGACGCCGATGGCTGTGTGCGGGTCAAGCAATTCGCCAGTGCTGGCGAACACTTCAGCGATGGTTTCGCAAGTCTGCTCATCACTGACCGCCAGCGAATCAAACAGCTTGCGGGTCTCGGTCCAGCGCTCGTCTTCGACGCTGAAACCGCCGCCCTGCTTGAAGCTGTCCATAAGCCTGGCGATCGACGCGCCATTGCGGCCGTGCATATCGAACAACAAACGCTCGAAGTTCGACGACACCATGATGTCCATCGACGGCGACAGGGTGGCGTGCAGGGTTTCCTTGACGTACTGGTTGCCACTCATGAAGCGGTGCAGGATGTCATTGCGGTTGGTGGCAACCACCAGCTGACTGATCGGCAGGCCCATGTTGCGCGCCAGGTAGCCTGCGAAGATGTCGCCGAAATTACCGGTGGGCACCGAGAACGCCACCGAGCGCGCCGGGCCACCCAACTGCAGGGCTGCGTGGAAGTAGTAAACGATCTGGGCCATGATCCGAGCCCAGTTGATCGAGTTCACCGCCACCAGACGTGTGCCTTTCAGAAAGCTCTGGTCGGCGAAGCTGTTCTTGACCATTTCCTGGCAGTCGTCGAAGTTGCCTTCGATCGCGATGTTATGAATGTTGTCGCCGAAGATGGTAGTCATCTGGCGGCGCTGAACATCGGACACGCGGTTGTGGGGATGCAGGATGAAGATATCGACGTTGTCGCAGCGGCGGCAGCCTTCGATAGCGGCCGACCCGGTATCACCCGAGGTGGCGCCAATGATCACCACGCGCTCGCCGCGCTTCTCGAGCACGTAATCCAACAGACGGCCCAGCAACTGCAGGGCGAAATCCTTGAACGCCAGTGTCGGGCCGTGGAACAGCTCCAGCACCCACTCGTTGCCGTTGAGCTGACGCAACGGTGCCACGGCGGCATGGGAGAACACGCCGTAGGTCTCTTCGAGAATCTTCTTGAAGTCCGCGTCCGGGATACTTCCCGTCACGAACGGACGCATCACCCGGAAGGCCAGTTCGTGATACGGCAGCCCGGCCCACGACGCGATCTCTTCCTGCGTGAAGCGCGGCAGGTTTTCCGGAACATACAGGCCGCCGTCGCTGGCCAGACCGGTCAGCAATACATCTTCAAAATTCAAGGCCGGCGCCTGGCCGCGGGTACTGATATAGCGCATTTTTTCAAACCTTCGGTTTGGGCGGCAAGCTCCGAGGGGCAAGCTGCAAGTCAAAACGCTTCGTCTCTGACCTACAGCCCGCGGCCCGAAGCTCACCGCGATATAAGTTTGCTGTTACTTGCAGCTTGCCGCTTAACGCTTGCGGCTCGTCTCAGTTCAGATGCTCGACGCGGATTCGCACAACCGGCCCGGCGACATCCTGCAACGCTTCCAGCGCTTCGATCGCATCGTTCATGCGCTGTTCGACCACGCGATGGGTCAGCAGAATCATCGGCACCAGACCGTCATGCTCTTCGACTTCTTTCTGCATGATCGATTCGATGTTGATGCCGCGCTCGGACAGAATGCTCGCCACCTGTGCAAGCACGCCAGGATGGTCCTTGGCCTGAATCCGCAGGTAGTAAGCGCTTTCGCACGCTTCGATCGGCAGGATCGGATGAGCCGACAGTGAGTCAGGCTGGAAGGCCAGGTGCGGCACACGGTTCTCCGGGTCGGTGGTCAGCGCGCGGACCACGTCGACGAGATCCGCCACAACCGACGAAGCCGTAGGTTCCATGCCGGCACCCGCGCCGTAGAACAAGGTGGAACCGGCGGCGTCGCCGTTGACCATTACCGCGTTCATCACACCATTGACGTTGGCGATCAGACGATCAGCCGGAATCAGGGTCGGGTGGACGCGCAGCTCAATGCCGCTCGGCGTGCTGCGGGCGACGCCCAGGTGCTTGATCCGATAACCCAGCGCTTCGGCGTAATTGACGTCGGCGGTAGTCAGCTTGGTGATGCCTTCGGTGTAGGCCTTGTCAAACTGCAGCGGAATACCGAAGGCGATGGACGCCAGGATGGTCAGCTTGTGCGCTGCATCGATACCTTCCACGTCAAAGGTCGGGTCGGCCTCTGCATAGCCCAGCGCCTGCGCTTCGGCAAGAACGTCCGGGAAGGTGCGGCCCTTCTCGCGCATCTCGGTGAGGATGAAGTTACCGGTGCCATTGATGATGCCGGCCACCCAGTTGATGCGATTGGCCGACAGGCCTTCGCGAATCGCCTTGATCACCGGAATACCGCCAGCCACTGCTGCTTCGAAGGCGACGATTACGCCCTTCTCCCGGGCTTTCGCAAAAATCTCGTTGCCATGTACAGCAATCAGCGCCTTGTTGGCCGTGACGACGTGCTTGCCGTTTTCGATGGCCTTGAGCACCAGTTCGCGGGCGACGGTGTAGCCACCGATCAGCTCGATGACGATGTCGATTTCAGGGTTGCTCGCCACGTCGAAAACGTCGGCAGTGGTCGGGGTACCGGTAATCTGGCAATTGGGGTTTGGCGTACGCATGGCAATCTGCGCCACTTCGATTCCACGCCCGGCACGGCGGGCAATTTCCTCGGCGTTACGCTTTAGCACATTGAAGGTACCGCCACCGACAGTACCCAGCCCACAGATGCCTACTTTGACCGGTTTCACTATGAACTCCCCATAAAACGGCCGACGCAAGGCCGGCCGTGAAATCAGCCGCGATCAACACGGCTTGCTATTGACGAAGCGCGTCATAAAAGCCGCTTCAGGGTCTGTCGCAGGAGGCTGCGACAGACCGGATTACTTGGCGCCGAGCGCCAGTTTGGCCACTTGCGGCGCAGGCTGGTAGCCCGGAATCAGCTGTCCGTCTGCCAAGACGATGGCCGGCGTACCGTTCACACCGATGGACTGGCCGATTTCAAACTGGCGGGTGACCGGGTTGTCGCACTTGGGCGCCTGAATATTCTTGCCGTCGACCATGCGGTCCATGGCACCGCGGCGGTCCTTGGAGCACCACACGGCCTGCAGTTGCTCGTCGCCCGGCGAACCCAGCCCCTGCCGCGGAAATGCGACGTAACGCACCTCGATACCGCGCTTGTTCAGCTCCGGTACTTCCTCGTGCAGTTTGTGGCAGTACGGGCAGGTGGTGTCGGTGAACACTGTGACGTGGGACTTGGTTTCGCCAATGGCGGGATAGACGACCATCTCGGCCGTCGGAATACCGTTGATGGTTTTCGAGATCGCCTGACGCTCGACTTTTTCGGTCAGGTTGACCGGCTTGCCGCCCTGTATCTGATACAGATTGCCCTGCATGACGAACTGCCCGTCAGCACTGGCGTAGAGCACACGTCCGCCCTTCAGATTGACTTCATAGAGGCCGTTCAGCGGGCTGCTGGCAATGCTTTCGACAGGGATCTCCAGGTTCAGAGACTCCAGGGTCTTGCGGATGGCTTTGTCGGACGCCTCGTCGGCGTGGGCAAAAAGGCTGAAAGAGCTGGCCAGCGCTACAACGGCAGCACCGAGAAAACGAGTGACGCGCATGAAAACTCCTCGAGCGGTGAGCAGACGGGCCGGGCTGAAAACGGGCGGCGGGACATCACCGGGATGTTTTCAGGGCCTTGATCTGCGAAACCGGCAAAGCCTATCACATAAGGCCGGGAAGGCCGACGCCCCCTGATGTAAGACAGGTCGTAAATTCATGAAGTCCGCTAGCCCCGCGGGTGATGCTTCGCATGCATCTCTTGCAACCGGGCGCGTGCGACATGAGTGTAGATTTGCGTCGTCGAGAGGTCGCTGTGGCCCAGAAGCATCTGCACCACGCGCAGGTCAGCGCCGTGGTTGAGCAAGTGAGTAGCAAAGGCGTGCCGCAAGGTATGTGGAGAAAGCGATTTGCCGATGCCGGCGACCTTGGCCTGATGCTTGATGCGATGCCAGAAGGTCTGGCGGGTCATCTGTTCGCCACGCTGACTGGGAAACAGCACGTCGCTGGGCCGCCCGTTGAGCAACTCGTGGCGAGCGTCCCGCATGTATCGCTCAACCCAGACGATAGCCTCCTCGCCCATAGGGACCAACCGCTCCTTGCTGCCTTTGCCCATGATGCGCAATACGCCCTGACGCAGGTTGACCTGTTCCAGTGTCAGGCTGACAAGCTCGGTAACCCGCAGGCCGCAGGCGTACAACACCTCCAGCATGGCTCGGTCGCGCTGGCCAATAGCGTCACTCAAATCGGGCGCGGCCAGCAGTGCTTCGACGTCTGCTTCGGACAGGGATTTGGGCAGCGGCTTGCCTAACTGCGGCATGTCGACCTGCAGCGTCGGGTCGATGGCGATAAGCTTTTCCCTGAGCAGGTAGCGATAGAAGCCGCGCACGCCGGAAAGCAATCGAGCTGTCGAGCGTGGCTTGTAGCCGTTGTCGACCCTCCACGCCAGGTGATCGAGAATTGCTTCACGACTGATGCTCATCAAGTCGACGCCTTTCTCCTGAAGCCACCCGTTGAACAGCGCGAGGTCGCTGCGATAGGCGCCACGGGTGTTGTCCGAGAGCCCCTTTTCCAGCCAAAGGGCGTCCAGAAAGCGGTCGATCATGGGATGGTCAATGGCGGGCATGGGTTCTTACTTGAATGGCAGAGGGCGACGGGCAGTTTTTCATACCTGACCGAGCAGGACAAAAACCGAATGCCAGAAAGCAAAAAAAGCAGCCCGTAGGCTGCTTTTTCATTCGCATTGGAAGACTGGGATTAAACCAGTTTTTCCTTGATGCGAGCTGCTTTACCGGACAGGTCACGCAGGTAGTACAGCTTGGCCTTGCGAACGTCACCGCGACGTTTCACAGCCATGCTGTCGATTTGCGGGCTGTAGGTCTGGAAAGTACGTTCAACGCCAACACCGTTGGAGATTTTACGAACAGTGAAAGCACTGTTCACGCCACGGTTACGCTTGGCAATAACAACGCCTTCGAACGCCTGCAGACGAGCGCGGTCGCCTTCCTTCACTTTCACCTGAACGACGATGGTGTCGCCCGGGGCAAAGGGAGGGATCTCTTTGGTCATCTGCTCTGCTTCGAGTGCAAGGATGATTTTGTTAGTCATGCTGTGCTCCTAAGGTAAATCAGCTGGATTTACCATCGATACGTTAACTATCGTCCCGCTCACGGAGATATTCCGTCAGCAGCTTCTTCTCTTCTCCAGAAAGCGAGCGGCTTTCCAGAAGATCGGCGCGTCGTTCATAGGTCCGCCCAAGGGACTGCTGTAAACGCCAACGCCGGATGTGTGCGTGATTGCCACTTAGCAATAC
>Ga0308170_10003684_pt1 | contig 12401 bp, 13 predicted proteins | sample PhyBR2_2_FD_202136 | JGI IMG/M metagenome (GOLD analysis project Ga0308170, IMG submission 202136) | Phyllosphere microbial communities from UC Gill Tract Community Farm, Albany, California, United States - DLSLSB.R2 | ecosystem: Host-associated > Plants > Phyllosphere > Unclassified | place... | reverse complement strand
TCCTCACAGGACCTCCTTCTCGCTCTCTCGCCGAACATGCAACTGACCCACCTCGGCGGTCTGCAGATGTTCGTCTCGGTCAACTACCGCGTGTCGTCGCTCGGCTTCATGTCGTCGAACGAGCTGCGCGCCGAGGGCAACGTCAACCTCGGCCTGTACGACCTGCGACTCGCGCTGGGCTGGCTGCAGGACAACGTCAAGGCGTTCGGCGGTGACCCGAAGAAGGTCACGTTCTGGGGCGAGAGGTGCGTCCTTATCCACTCCCTCATCGTAGAGGTGCACCGAGGCCAAGGCGCTGACTCGCTCGCACGGACCCTCTCCCGCTCACAGCGCCGGCGCCGCCGCCATCTCGTACGAGTTCCTCTCGTACGGCCTCACCTCGACCAACCTGTTCCGCAGCGCCATCCTCGAGTCGGGCAGCCCGACCGGTCGTCCGCTCGCGACGGCCGAGGTCCTCCAGCCGCGCTTCGACCAGGTCGTCGCGAGCGCTGGCTGCAACGGCACGGCCGACGCCCTGTCGTGCCTGCGAGGGCTCTCGCTCGAGGCGTTCAACGCATCGGCGGCGGTGTTCAGCTGGAACCCGGTCGTCGACGGCGGGATCATCCCCGAGTACTCGAGCGACTCGATCCGCCGCGGCGCATTCGTCAAGGTCCCGCTCCTGATCGGCAGTGCGTCGGCTCTTTCTCGTTCCCTCGCTCTAGGCGCTGCACGAGCTCACCTCCTCCGCCTTGCGCGCAGCCAACACGGACGAGGGGACGGCCTTCGCGACCAAGGGCATCGAGACGGACGAGGAGCTCGCCGCGAGCCTCCAGGCGTACTACCCCAAGCTCACCAACTCGAGCACCGCTCGCCTCCTCGAGCTCTACCCGAACGACCCGAGCAAGGGTAGCCCGTTCGGCTCGGGCGACGGGCTCGTGTCGACCGGCGTCCAGGACAAGCGCAGCAACGCGCTCACTGGGTGCGTCCCCTCTCCTCTTCCCGCCTCGCGCTTCCCCCTCCTCGCTCAGCCGCTCACGCAAGCACTCTTCTATCCCTCAGTGACCTGCGCTACATCGCCGGCAAGCGCCTCCTCGCCGAGAAGTACGCCGCCGCCGGCCAGCCCGTCTTCTCGTACCGGTTCAACCAGCCCGCCGAGAACACGACGCTCGAGAGCGGCGTGCCGCACTTCCAGGAGGTCGCGTACGTCTTTGGCGTGCCGTACAAGACGGCCAACACGCTCGGGACGCGCCCGGGCGACAAGGAGCTGTCGAGGCTCATGATGTCACAGTGGATCTCGTTCATCCACGACGGCACGCCCAACAACCACGGCAGTGCGTCCCCCCCCTCTCTCTCCTTTTCCTGCCCTCCTTGCCCTCGAGCTCGCCGCTGACGAGCTTGAGCTCTCGCTCGCAGTCGAGGACGCGCCCGAGTGGCCCGACTACCGCTCGTCATCGAGCAACTTTGTCTACACGCGCCAGCAGTCGACGGTCGAGAAGGACGACTTCCGCAAGGACGGCATCGACTTTATCAAGAGCCTCGGGTGGGAGCTGAGTGCGTGAGCAGGGCGCACAGAGCAGAAGGCGAGTAGAGCAGGACGGGCCGGGGAGGGGGCTCGTGCGCTGACAACGACGGACGCTGTACTTCCTCTCGCTCTTCGCCCCTCTCGAGAGCGTGCAGAGAGAACCCTGGAGAGAGATGCAGAGGCAGGCTCGAGCAGGGCGAGGGCGAAGCGACCTCGCCATCGGCGAGAAGAGAGCCAGCTCTTCGAGCGGACGAGCCGCTCGGTCTCTCGCGCTCGCAGCTTTCGCACCGCTAGACTCGGGCACCTTGCTCGGCACTCTTGCTGCGCAGGACAAGCAGCTCTCGAACTCGCCGAGCAAGCGCCGCAAGAGAGAGGGAGGTCGCCAACGATGGGATCATTGCGCGCCCTCGAAGCGAAAGCGAACGGCTACACAACAAGGCGAAGGGGAGGGGGGTGTGGGAGAGGGGATCTCGAAAAGGGGTGGGTGAAAAGGCAAGGCACAGAGGTGGAGAAAAGCGAAAGGCGAGGGGGTGTGCGCCTCCTCCCCCCTCCCGACAAGCGTGTGCGGACCCTCCATCGTCCCACGGCGACGACGACGGCGACGGTGGAGCGCTCACGAGCGCTCACCGCGGAGGCGGCGCGCGAGCTGGATGTCTGCGGACGAGGTCAAGAAGGCGAGGTCAGCTCGAGAAGGACAAAGGGGAGGGACGAGGCGAGGAGGGAGAGACGCACCCTTGGGCTGGATCGTGACGCGCTTGGCGTGGATGGCGGCCAAGTTGGTGTCCTCGAAGAGCGAGACGAGGTAGGCCTCGGCGGCCTCCTGCAGCGCACCGATCGCCGACGACTGGAAGCGCAGGTCCGTCTTGAAGTCCTGGGCGATCTCGCGGACGAGGCGCTGGAAGCTGCGGACGGCGACGACGAGCGGGTCAGCAAGGTGCTCGTGGTGCAGGGCAGCTGGAACGAGGTGGGAGGTGGACGCACGGGAGCTTGCGGATGAGGAGCTCGGTCGACTTCTGGTAGCGACGGATCTCGCGGAGGGCGACGGTGCCGGGCTTGTACTGCGAGCGTGTAGAGCGAGTCAGTGAGGATGCTCGGGCACAGGGCAGAGCAGCACGAGAGGTAGGAGGGACGCACGCGGTGGGGCTTCTTGACACCGCCGGTCTGGGGCGCCGACTTGCGGGCGGCCTTGGCGGCGAGCTGCTTGCGCGGGGCCTTGCCACCGGTGGACTTGCGAGCGGTTTGCTGCGCGCAGGAAGGAAGCTAGTCAGCATGGCTGTGCGAGGAGGAGAGGCGAGGTTGTTGTTGTTGAGCGAGGAGTGTGGAGGTGGCGCTGACGACGACGACGGCGGCGAGGGGGCGAGGGCGTGTTTGTCGGCGAGGCGGGCTCGCCTTGTGGTGTGGGTGGGTGCACAGGTACGAGGAAGGTGGTGTGCGAAGGTGGAGCAGGAGCAGGCGAGGCTCACCTTGGTGCGGGCCATAGTTGCGAGAAAAGTGAGGTGAAGGGAAGAGAGAGGCGAGGGGGGCCAAACGAGCGAGTTTGAGCGACCTCTCCCCGAGCCGGTACGAGAGGCGCGCGCCTCAGAGCCTCAAAGCCCGCGCCTGGTAGCCGCAACTTTCGTCGCCTCGCTCGCCTCTCTCACTCTCTCTGAAGCCTTCCTGTCTGCTCCAAATTGCAGCAGCCCGGTTCTTCTCCCGCCCTGCACCTCGAAACGAGCCCGAACGAGCGAGGTGAGGGCGCGACGAGGCGGCGGGAGGTGGAATCGCTCGAATCTGGCCTCGCTGAGCGACTTGCACCAAGCCCTAGCCATCTGAGACTCGCCCGATCCAGCGCCGCGCGCGCCGCAGCTTGCGCCCTTGTTGCGCCTCCTGCCGACTGGACGACCTCCCGCAGCGACGGTCCTTCGAACGCTGGCTCACGCCTTCTTCTCGCACACTCCGTCATCGCAGTCTTCGCTCGACGTTTTGCACAGCGCTCGGTGAAGCAGAGCGGCGAGAGCTCGAGCGAAAGAGAGGTGCCAGCGAGGAGGAGAACCAGGTCGTTAGCGCCTTTCCTGGCGCCGAACGCTCGCAGATCGATTTGCGACAAGGCCCAGGAGCACAGCGACGCTTTCGGAAGCCCGAAAAGGTGAGGAGTGAGCGAGATGCGGTTTGCGAACTGGCGCCGGCGGCGGTACGAGCGGAGCGTCGCTGCGGGCGGCGCGGCGGCGCTGGCGCTCCTCCCCGCGCCACCTCGCACTTTGTCCTGTTCCTTGCTATTCTGCGGCAAACTCGAGCAGAGCTCGCGGAGGACATGCACTGCAAGGCAAAGTCGAGCCACCCTGACCTCGAGCGACCGGTCCAGCTTGCGCGCGAGCCGTGTGACCTCGAGAGGAGTGGTTCGAGGCAAGTGGCGCAGGCGAGAGAGCATGCTGCTGAGCTTGCGGAAAGAACAGCTCGAGCTCAGCCTCGGTCGCACGCACCCCCTCGTCAAAAGACGACGCCCGCAGCGAGGCGGAGGCGCTCCTCCTGCTCCTCCTTGTCCTCGCCGATCGCCCTCAGCTCCTGCGTCAACCGCAAGGCGCCTCATTCGCGCACGCCGACCACCCAGGCCTACTGCGCGCGCTCAACGCCGCCGCCACTCGTCCCCTCCCCACCCCGCGCTCCTCCCGCCGCCATGGTCCTGTCGCCCTCTGGCTCGTCGTTCTCGTCGCTGCGGTGGCCCATCCTCCGCCTCGCCAAGCTCGGGACCGCGTACCCCATCGAGGCCATCGTCACCGTCTTCTGCGCCGCCACCCTCGTCTACTTCCAGCTCATCAAGGTGAGCTCTCTCTCTCCGTGTCGTGGAGGACGACGAGCGGGATCGAACGACGCGACGCTCGCGTGTCGTCGCTCTGCGAGGGCTCGACGAGGTGCTGCACGGGTTGCAAAAGGCTCCTGGGCTTTGACAGCAGCAGCTCGCACGCGTCGGCGGGCTCTGGCGGCGGCGAGCCGGTTGCCCACTCCCTCCTCCACCCCAAGCTCCCCCTCGCCCCCCTTTGTTGGTGCGATCGAGGCGACCTTCTCTCGCGCAGGAGCACCGTTCGAGCTCGAGCAGCACAGTCCGCAAGCGCTGGAAGAGCACCCCTCGCTGACGCTCGCCCTCGTCTCCTCGCAGGTCGTGCGCAACTCGGACTTCCTCCTCTACGACGACGATGCCGCGCTCGGCGCGAGCGCCGCCAACCGCCACCCGTCCATCGCGTTCCACCCCTCGACCGGCGTGTGGTCGTCCGTCTCGCCGTCCGAGCCCGCGCCCGCCAACGCCGTCGAGCTGTGGCTCCGGCAGGTCATCGTCGAGGTCCCGACCGCCATGGCCGCCGCGCGCAAGAGCGAGGTCAAGGAGCTCCTCGACGCCGACTCGGCCCTCGCGTTCGACGGCATCGAGGACTGCTACACGGTCCAGGGCGAGTGCTGGAAGGCGCAGACCCAGCCGGCGCTCAACCTCACCGTCAAGTCGTTCGCCTTCACGTCGCTCGTCGGCCCGACCCAGTTCCTCGGCAACTTTAGCGTCTCGCCCCTCGAAACCGAGACGGTCGCGCTCGAGAAAGTGCGCCAGGGCGGCCGCAAGCGCTACACGAGCTTCTTCAACCGCGGCCGCGAGGACTTTGTCGTCGAGCCGACCGCGCCCAACGAGGACCGCAAGCGCGAGATGGAGAGCGTCCAGTGGGCGCTCTTTGCGGCCAAGGTGTTCGTCCTGCGCTTCTGGGGTCTCGCCAAGGTGCGTCGTCGTCGTCGTCGTCCACCGCCCGTCCCTCCTCCCTCCCGCGCACCCCTCACTGACTCGCTCTCTCTCCCTCTCCTCTTCGCCCGCTCGCAGAAGGCCGACTCGGCCGACATCTTCGTCATGCTCATCGCCTACGTCCTCATGCACTCGACGTTCGTGTCGCTGTACCTCAACATGAACCGCCTGTCGAGGTCGCTGCGGCCCAACTCGGGGTCGCTCGGGTTCTGGCTCGCCACCCTGTCGCTCGCGTCGTCGTGCGTCGCCTTCATGTTCGCCCTCTTGACGGCGTGGTACCTCGAGATCAGCGTCAACCCGGTCCTCCTCGGCGAGGCCCTCCCGTTCCTTGTAATTACGGTCGGCTTCGAGAAGCCGTTCGTCCTCACGCGCGCCGTCTTCTCGCACCCGTCGATCGGTCCCGGCGGCGCGTACGCCGGCGGCCAGAGCCGCGGCTCGATGACGCCCGTCAACGGCGCCGCCGGCAAGCCCATGACGCCGACCAACGCGTTCGGGCTCCGGTTCGCGCCGCCGGTCCCGGCGCGCGACATCGTGCGCACGGCCGTGTCCAAGACGGGCTACGGCATCATCCGCGACTACGCGCTCGAGGTCGCCGTCCTCGTCGTCGGCGCCATGAGCGGCGTCGCCGGCCTGCGCGAGTTCTGCCAGCTCGCGGCCGTCATCTTGGTGTGGGACGCGCTGTGCCTCGTCGGGTTCTTCGTGTCGGTCCTCACCATCATGGTCGAGATCCACCGCATCAAGGTGATCCGCCACTTCCGCCGCACCGACTCGTCGGCCGACCTGTCGCGCTTCCTCGACGACCCGGCCGCGCTCGCCGACGCCGAGGCGCCGGCGTCCGACGACGGCAGCGACGCACCGTCGGGCGCGCTCGGCCTGCGCGAGCGCCTGATCCGGGTCGTCACGGGCACGGCGAGCCCGGCCGCGCGCCTCAAGGTCCTCCTCATCGCCGCCTTCCTCGTCCTCCACTCGCTCAACCTCGTCACGACCCTCACGGCCAAGACGGCGCTCGGCCGTCACATCGACCACTCGGCGTCGACGGGCCACGTGCCGCAGATCGACACGTCGAACCCGGTCCTCACGTCGACCCTCCTCCAGCTCGTCGCCGCGCACGAGCCCGCCACCGAGCTCCTCGTCCACGTCGTCCCCGCCCTCCACTTCCGCGCCGTCGACCTCACCCTGCCGGCCATCGTCGCGCCGTCGACCGCGTCGCAGGTAAGCGGCGCCATGCCCAACCTGTCGTCGGCGTCGGCGTCGGGCTCGTTCGCGTCGATCGACCAGTTCCTGTCGCGGTGGACCCGCCTCGTCGGCGACCCGATCGTGTCCAAGTGGATCGTCATCGCGCTCGCCATGTCGCTCTTCCTCAACGGGTACCTCCTCAAGGGCATCGCGTCGGGCTCGGACTCGTTCGGGCACGGCTCGGCCGCCGAGGTCGCCGCGCGCATCCTCCTCGCGAGCACCGGGTCCGACGTCAACGACGACGACGACGAGGCGGCCAAGATGCGCCTGCGCCGCTCGTTCTCGCTCCTGCGCGAGGAGCTCCAGAACGAGTGGACCCAGAAGGACGCGGCCGTCATGCAGCGCGAGTACGCCCGCCACGAGCGCAAGGCCGAGCAGGACGCGCACCAGCCGGTCCCGAGCGTCATCAAGGTGACGGCCGCCAAGTCGGGCCGCCGCGGGTCCAACTCGTCCGACGACTCGTCGCCGCCCGGCTCGCCCATCCTCATCCGCACCCGCTCGTCGTCGCGCAAGAACGGCGCCGCCGCCGGCGCGACGCTCGCCGCCCCGCCCAACGCCGACGCGCAGGCGCTCGTCACGCCGCCGCAGCGCGAGCTCAAGCTGTCGCCGTCGACCGTCGCGCTCGTCCCCGCCGAGGGCATCCCGGACGCGCCGCGCGACCTCGACACGTGCGTCAAGCTGTTCGACGGCGGCAACGGCGCCGTCCTCCTCAACGACGAGGAGATCATCCTTCTCGTGCAGAAGGGCAAGGTCGCCGCGTACGCCCTCGAGAAGCTCCTCAACGACCACGTCCGCGCCGTCTCGATCCGCCGCGCCCTCATCTGTGCGTCCCTCTCTCTCTCTCCACCTCTTCAGGGTCCCTCTCTCGCTCGCTCGCACAGCCAACTGACGTTGTCGTCGTTGCTCCTCGCCCACAGCCCGCGCCTCGGCCCGCAAGACGCTCGAGTCGTCCGACCTGCCGTACCTCCACTTCGACTACTCGCGCGTCATGGGCCAGTGCTGCGAGAACGTCGTCGGCTACATGCCCCTGCCCGTCGGCATCGCCGGCCCGCTGCGCATCGACGGCGCCGTCCTGCCCATCCCGATGGCGACGACCGAGGGCGCGCTCGTCGCGTCGACCTCGCGCGGCTGCAAGGCGCTCAACGTGTCGGGCGGCGTCACGACGGTCGTCGTGCAGGACGCCATGACGCGCGGGCCGGCGCTCACGTTCCCGAGCGTCATCATGTGCGCCGCGGCCAAGCGCTGGGTCGACTCGGACGAGGGGTCCAACATCCTCAAGGCGGCGTTCAACTCGACGTCCCGGTTCGCGCGCCTCAAGAGCCTCAAGGCGGCCATGGCCGGGCGCACGCTCTTTGTGCGGTTCGCGACCCAGACGGGCGACGCCATGGGCATGAACATGATCTCGAAGGGGTGCGAGCGCGCGCTCGATGTCATGATGACGGATCACTTCCCCGACATGGTGATCGCGTCGCTCTCGGGCAACTACTGCACCGACAAGAAGCCCGCGGCGATCAACTGGATCGAGGGGCGCGGCAAGAGCGTCGTCGCCGAGGGCATCATCCCGGGCGAGGCGGTGCGCTCGATCCTCAAGACGACGGTCGACGACCTGTGCAAGCTCAACGTGACCAAGAACCTGATCGGCTCGTCGATGGCGGGCTCGATCGGCGGCAACAACGCGCATGCGTCCAACATCCTCACGGCCATCTACCTCGCGACGGGCCAGGACCCGGCGCAGAACGTCGAGTCGAGCAACTGCATGACGCTCATGGAGCCCATCAACGACGGCAAGGACCTGCTCATCACGTGCTCGATGCCGTCGATCGAGGTCGGCACCGTCGGCGGCGGCACCATCCTCCTCCCGCAGGCGTCGATGCTCGAGCTCCTCGGCGTCAAGGGCCCGCACCCGACCGCGCCCGGCCAGAACGCGCAGCAGCTCGCGCGCATCGTGTGCGCGAGCGTCATGGCCGGCGAGCTGTCGCTCATGTCGGCCCTCGCCGCGGGCTCGCTCGTCAAGAGCCACCTCGCGCACAACCGCTCGGCGCCCGCGACGCCCGCGCCGCAGACGCCGCAGCTCGGCATGAGCAGGTCGACCACTCCCGCGCTCTCGAACGGCGGCGGCGCGCCCCAGGCCCGGCTCGCGCCGTTGACGACGACCGGGCACTAGATCTCTCGCCCCTCGTCGTCGTCCTTCTCCCTCCTCGCAATACCCGCATCCTTCTGGTTTTCTCCTCTCTCCCTCTCTCTAGGTCGTTCTTGAGTCTCTCCCTGCCCCCTCGCCCCGGATCCGCACTCGCACCGCGCCCCTCGTTCCCTTCTCTCTCTCTCTCTCCCTCTCTCCTCCGTCGTCGTCGTCGTCGTCTTTGTCGGAGGTCCTCTCGAGCAGTGCTCCTTCTCCAAGTTATCTCCTGCAACTCGCACGCCCCTTCTCGATCTCTCTCTCTTTCAGCAACTGCACGAGAGCGACGCGTCGAGAGCCGAGAGAGGCTCGTGCTCGCTCACGCTCACCCGCTCTGTCTCGCTCTCGCTCTCGCAGAGCCCGAACTCGCTCGCTCTCTTGAGTCAAGAAGCGCGCACAGAGAAGGAGACGAGTCGTTGGCATGGTCTGGGCGCGCAAGGGCGAGAGGAAGAAAGAGAGGAGGAAGGGGGAAGCTACTGCTCGAGCGGGGCTAGCCCGGCTTGGAGAGAGAGAGAGAGGGAAACATGAAGGGAGCGCAGGAGGGACGAGACTGCTTGGGGGTCATGAGGAGGGGTCATGAGGAGGGGTAGGTACGGAGGGAGGTGCGGGAGGGACGAAGGGAGGGAGGACGAGAGGAGGAGAGAGGAGGCCCGAGGCTCTACTTGCTCATCATCATCCGGACGAACCTGCGGCGCGCGAGTGAGCGAGACGTCAGCCTCGAGCAGCTCACGCTGCACGACGGCGAGAACAGACACAGAGAGAGAGGAAGCACGGACGCACTCGTCGTAGTTGATCTGGCCGTCGCCGTCCGTGTCGGCCTCGCGGATCATCTCCTCGACCTCGGTGTCGCTCAGCTTCTCGCCGAGGTTGGTCATGACGTGCCTCAGCTCGGCGGCCGAGATGAAGCCGTTGCCGTCCTTGTCAAAGACCTTGAACGCCTCGCGCACCTCCTCCTCCGAGTCGGTGTCCTTCATCTTGCGCGCCATCATGGCTGCGGGCGGGCGGGAGGGCGCAGTCGAGTCAGTCCGACGCACAGAGGAGACTGCACAGCCAGGAGGAAGAAGGGAGAGGTGCGACGCACTGAGGAATTCGGGAAAGTCGATCGTGCCGTTGCCGTCGGCGTCGACCTCGTTGATCATGTCCTGCAGCTCGGCCTCGGTCGGGTTCTGCCCGAGCGAGCGCATGACGGTGCCGAGCTCGCGCGTCGTGATGGTGCCATCACCGTCTGCGCGTCGTGGGGCGGCGGCGGCGGCGGCGGCGGCGGCGGCGGGGCGAGGGAGGGACGGGCGGGCGCGGTGCGGTGCGGGTCGAGCGAGACGGACGGGTGGGCCGAGCAGGCGAAGGGGGATAGAGGGGGACGTCGACGAGCGAGTCGACACGAGTGCGGGTGCCGAGTCGGGGCGTGAGGCGAGAGGCGAGGGCGGGAGGCGAGGTTCGGGTTGCGGAGGAGGGAGAGGGAGAGGGGAGCAAGGTCAGCGAAGCTCACGATTACGAGAGGATGAAAGGTGGACCATCGCGACGCACCCTTGTCGAACAGCGAGAAGGCCTCCTTGAACTGGGTGCGCGACGTGAGGTGGGCGAGGTGGGCGAGCGGAGATGAGGGGCACGAGGGGGACGAGGACGAGTCAGTGAGGGCGGCTCCGACGAGAGCGCGGGCAAAATGAGGGCGCACCTCTGCGATCTGGGCTTCACTCTGCAGGGCGGACAAATACATCAGTGCGAGTTCCTCGGCGGTCGCAGAGGGTGAGCGTGTGCGGGGAGGGAGAGGGACGACGAGGTGACGACGGCGCGTCGCGGGACGACAGCTGGACCGGGTGGCGGAGCGAGTGCTGGAGAGAGGAGCGGCGCAACGCACGAGCTGGTCCATGGCAGGCGGGTGGTGGAGAATGAGGGCGAGGGGAGCTTGCTGCGCGCGGACGAAGCGATCGACCTTGTCCGTCTTTAGCTCGCTCAGGCTGGCTCCTGGCTGGTTAGGCAGTGCTTCTGAAGCTATCATAAGCCAGCTGGTGCTAGCACGTGCGCGGCCTCGACGAGAGCGGCCGCCGCCTCGTCGTCGCTCCTGTCCGGGCGAGCCTCTGCTCTCGACCCGCTCGCACCGGCACAGCTGCGACGCTCAGCTGCAGCAGATCGCTCCAGACAGCCATCGCACACGCACGACCGCAGCGCACGCCCTCAGCGAGAGCCGCCCTCGCCCGCCTCGGGCTCCGACCTTCACCTCGTCATCTCACCGCCTCGCACGACTGCATCCCTCTCAACGGTCCACCAAGATGTGCGTGCACCTCCTCGATCGCCCCGGAGCTCGCCTAGAGTCGCACTGCCGTCCCCTCTCCGTCGAGGCCGTTCTGTCGGCCGTCGTGCCCGCCGGACCCCGAAGGAGCGAGGTGGGGGCCAGCTCGGCGCACGCTGAGCGCGACTCGTTCCACGACGACGGACAGCAGCATCGAGCGCATCTGCAAGACCGATACTGACCCGTTCGCGCCCTCCCCCGCAGCGCCATGCCCTCCTCGTCGACCCTCACCAGCTCGGAGAAAGCCCTCGTCAAGAAGCACGCCCCCTCGGGCGCAGGCGACAAGATCCACGCCGCCGCCATCGGCCGCATCTACTACGCGTACCCGGACCCGGCAAAGTGGAGCTTCAGCGGCATCTCGGGCGCCGTCGTCTTTGGCTGGGGCTCGGCCGGCGGGTGGCTCAAGGTTGTCGACCTCGCTGTGCGTCGCCGTTCTCTCTTTCCTCTCGACTGCTCCTCCATCTCGAGAGCTGACTCGAAGCGCACGATGCAGGGCACCCGCGGCGTCATCTGGCAGCACGGCGTCGTCGAGGACCTCCAGTACTACCAGGACCGCACCTTCTTCCACACGTTCCCCTCTGACGTGAGCAGCTCCCCTTTCCTCCTCCTCGCTTTTCTGCGCTCGAAGCGCGCTCGAGACTGACTCGCTTTCGGGCCGCGCGCGCAGGACTGCATGATCGGCATCGCCTTCTCGTCCGAGTCCGAGGCCGCCGACCTGTTCAAAAAGGTCTCGCTCCGCCACAAGTACGCCGCCAAAGCCTCGGGCGGCGGCGGTGGGTCCTCGTCCTCGGCCGCCGTTGCCGCCGTCAAGTCGTCGAGCAAGTCGAGCAAGAAGAAGAAGGGCGGGATCGACAAGAGCATGATTGGCGCCCCGACGGGCTTCTCGCACGTCGCGCACATGGGCTTCGACGCGCAGGAGGGCTTCTCGACGCGCAACATCGACCCGAGCTGGGAGAGGCTGTTCCAGCAGCTCGAGGGCCAGGGCATCAGTCGCGTGCGTCGGCTCTTTCTCCTTCCCCTCTCTCTCCTCCTCCCGCTGCTCGCCGAGCTGACATCGCCCTCGCGCGCACGCCCGCAGAGCCAGATCGAGAAGAACGAGCACTTCATCCGCAACTTTGTCGAGGGCTCGGGCGGGCCCAACGCCGCACCGCCGCCTCCTCCAGCGGGCGGTCCTCCCGGCCGCGCGCCGCCGCCTCCCGGCCAAGCCGCCTCTTCGGGCCCCGCCTTCGCGCCGATGAAGGCGAAGCGCGTCCCGCCGCCCGCACCGCCCTCGCGCACCGTCAAGCGCAAACCGCCCCCGCCGCCGTCGTCGCGCGGCGCCGCCAGCGCGCCGCCGCCGCCGCCTCCTCCTCCGCCCGCACGAGGCGCCGCCGCCGCGCCGCCGCCGCCGCCGCCTGCCCCACCCGCACGCGGTGCCGTCCCGCCTCCCCCTCCCCCGCCGCCCCCA
>Ga0308170_10003678_pt1 | contig 12417 bp, 13 predicted proteins | sample PhyBR2_2_FD_202136 | JGI IMG/M metagenome (GOLD analysis project Ga0308170, IMG submission 202136) | Phyllosphere microbial communities from UC Gill Tract Community Farm, Albany, California, United States - DLSLSB.R2 | ecosystem: Host-associated > Plants > Phyllosphere > Unclassified | place... | reverse complement strand
GAACGAAGCGCCTCAAGTCGCAATCTGGCAAGGTCACCATTGGCAAACAAACGAAGTCAACAACAAAGTATCTTTGACCATTGTCAATTTCCGCTTCAGGATCCCTCGCGCCTCCGCACCAGCTCCCCAGTTCCATCCTCTCGCTCGTCTCTCAGCCGCCGTGCAGCCAGAGACGAGAGCATCTTCTTAGCCTTTTCTGTATCTTCCTGTGTGCTTTGACCTCGATGTTGGTGAGATTGGAGCTTTCGAAACGAAACCAGGAGAATGGCATTGACTGTCTTCTCGTTGTTGTATTGACGACGAAAGCAGAGATAACAGGGAGCTCGCGTCGCTTCTCGTACTAAGCCGACTCGGCCTCTACTCTCCCCTCTACTCACTCTTTCTGACCGTGAAATCCCATTTAGGCGACAGACTTGCGAGCGGCTTGCTTCTTAGCCTTGGCAGCCTTAGCGACCTCCTTCTTCTCTGAGAGCCTCTTGGCAACAACTTGTTGGTACTCAGCGCTGTGGAGAAACGAAGAAAAGAGTCAGTTCAAATTTTTCTCTTTTTCGTCTTGTTTCGCGACCTGAGATTCGGAGAGAAGATCTGAGAGGCAGGGAGTATTTTGTGACGTACACCTGGAGTTTGTGTTGCTCAGTCTTTCTCCTCTTCAAGGAACGGAGGTGGCGGCGGCGTTGAAGACGTTCGGGGGTAACGAGACGTTGGATCTTGGGGCTGTCGACGTTCGAGTTGAAGAGGCAGCGGAGAGTGAGGAGTAGACAGGTACAAGATGATGCAAGGGGAAGACAGAGAGGAGAGAGAGAAGAGAGAAGAGAGAAGAATCAGTAGAGTTTTCGAAAACGGTATGAGAGATTGAGATAACTCACGCCTTAGTGTAGGGCTTGGCTCCCTCCTTCTTGGGGACGACCTCACGACGGATAACGAACTTGCGAACGTCATCAGACTTGTCGAGATTGAAGAAGCGACGGACGAAAAGAGGGAGTCTCGCAAACTGCAAAGCTTTGAAGAGAGACCAGAAAGCGAGACGACGGACGAATCGGTGCAGCCTGAGCGATGAGAGTGAGAGATGCTTATAAAAGACCATTACAGTCTGATGACGTATTTCATTTCTCGAGAGCACATCACAGTAAAGCTCGTTTCTTTTCCTCCAGATTCCTCCTCCAGACTCCAATTCCCTGTCTCCTCCTTCGACTCTCTAATACATCTCTTCAAGCGACTTCCTCACTGCCTTGCCTTCCAAGCGAATACCTGACGTCTTCGCAACTTCGATGCACTTCCTAGCCCCTACCTTCGTGAAATTTTCATCCCAACCGATCTCGCGAGCTACCGAGAATGGATCAAAGCGGCGGGAGCCCAAGGGACTAAATGTCTTACGAAATGTATTGTCGAGATAGATCGTGAAGGCGGTCGATGACTTGCTACAGTTCTCGAGGAAAGCTTGTAAATCGTCGGTCGATACTTTAGTCGGATACTCGAGGGCAAGGGCCTGCAAGTCGGATAGAGTGGGTAAGAGGGCGAGGAAGGCCAGAGTACAAGTTCCTTCGACGAAGGAGAGCTCTCGAATGTTGGGGAAACGGAGGAAAGTGCTGGCAAGTTCCGTTGTCGAAAGCGAGCGGAGGTCGAGGGCGAGGAAGCGAAGGCGAAGAGGGTAAGGGATTCGATTGAGAGCGTCGTAGATAGATGCTGAGCTCGTGGGAGCGAGGTGAAGGGAAGATAGCTTGCCGAAGTGAGCGAGGAAATCGGAAAAAGCGGGATTGGTGCGAATCGGCGCACACACGGTCAGATCCTGGATCTCTCGGTCCAGAGGGAGAGTATTTTTCTTGTATCCACCATTTACGGTCAGCGATACGTCTTCGTGTAGGTCGATGCGAAGGTTGAAGAGTTCAGGGTAGCGATGAAGGTTCGTCCAATAGATCGGGTCGAAGGGGTTCTCCCAATCGCGGCATAAGCGTTCTTCAATCTGTAGCTCCCGGAGCGATGGAAGGAGTGTCTTATTCGACGGGGGCTGGAGAATCAAGCGGGTGAGACGGGAGAAGTTGACGATTTCGAGTGAAGTGAGGGAAACGAGAGCTTGAAGAAGCTTGAGGAGCTCGACTTCCGTCATTGCGATCGTGGTGAATGGGAACTTCGTGAATTTGATCTCGAGTGATTGAACGAAACTGCCGATCTGAGGGTAATCGATGAGATAGTTGCAGAACTTGACGAGCCTGCCGACCTCCGTGATGGTGAGTCTGGTAAGCAGTCTTCGACGTGTATAGTAGAGAAAAGCCTTCGAAACCAATCCCAGCTTCGCTCGGGGAGCCTGAACGTGAACGATGTCGAGAATGTGCTCGAATAGCTCGGGAGGAAGACTTGTCAAGCGGTCGACGGGAGGGAGAGATGATGCGGCGGTAGTGTGAGACATGGAGAGAGTCGTGGGAAGGAGGTCGAGGCGGGAAGGAGAGACTTTCGGGTCGAGAGAGGTTCTTGAGAGGTTTCGACGAGAAGGAGGAGGAAGCTGTACATCGCAAACATGATCAGTCCGCATTCTGCTATATCAGAGGAGCTTTATGTACTCACCGGGCGATTCAGCAGAAGCCTCGATGTATCCTTTCGAGTGCACCGAATTTGAGATGCAGATCTGAAATCGAATCTCAAGTCGGAGCTTGTCAGGGACTGTAAATGGTTGGGGCTGTGCCTCGAGCGAGGTCGAATAGCTGTGAGCTACTGTACACTACTCTTCAGGTTTCGGGGAGAGTATCGAGTCGAGGTTGAGTGACGAATGGGAAAAGAGATCTATAGAGCGAGGAGGGCGGAGGCGAGTGCGCTCGATATAGTAGAGTTTTCGTATAGCTTCTATCGAGGTCTGAGCAACCTCGCTGCGTCGATGGACGTCGTCGGTGAATGGTAAGAAGCGAAGAGAGGTTTCCATCTTTTCAATCCGCTCTCTTCACTCTCAAACCTGCTGGACCACGCTAGACGCTGTTAAGGAGCTACCAGTACCCTTATCATCCTCTACAAGTAAAGCTAGCCGTCGCAAGTCTCGCTGAACCCCCTCAACTCGTCAATCCCTTCTACTCTTTTCAAACTCCTCAAACAAAGGCAAGAGTAGCTGGAGAGGTAGCGTACAGGCTTCGAGACCTTTGTGAGCATCTCTCTCGTACTCTCAATCTGATTCGAGCTTATGCGTGATCAGATAACAGATCCCTTTGTCCCTCTTTCACATATTCCTCCCCTCCCTCGTTCGCCTTCTCTCCTTTCCCGCTTCTTACAGCACTCAATCCAATTCTTTACGATCTCTCCTTCACGCTATATCCCTCTCCTCGCTCGAAACCCTTCACTCGCTCGAAACCCTTCATATCTCCAATTCTCCTTCACCTCTCTTCTCTCGAGACCGCTTCACGACACTTCCTGCCGAACTCTTCGACTACATCTGCGACATAGTCAGCAAAGAGTACTTCGTCATCGCTTCGAGCCCCCGTCAGTTCGGTAGGACTCATCTAGGCGGCGCCTCTCGAGCGTTTCTGTACGTGGAACGAATCCGCCGATTCAGGAAGATCTCCATCAGAACGCCAGACAGACTTTACGAACTCTTTACAACCATTGTACAGTCGCCTGGATGCCGACCGTACATCGAACGTAGCGACTTGACGTTTGATGAACCGGACCAAACCTTGCTCAGGAACGAACAACTTGTTTCCCTCATCGATTCCCTTCCTTCGCTTCACTCGCTCTCAGTCAAGCATATCTCACGACTCGCAAGACTTCTCTCGAACCCCCCTCGATGGTTCAAACCCCTCCCGAATCTCATTTTACTCGATCTCGCCGATCATTTCGAAGACTGGCACGATCCGCTCGACCCGACCCTAAAACCTGGTTGAGTCTCGATCATTATCCAAACCTGAGGGTATTTGTAATGAGATTCGAGGGCAAGTCCTATCGAAGGCGTACCGCATGCGACAACATCTCGAATATCGAACTTGCGCCAGTGTGTTCGGTAATCGGATTGAGGCTCGCAGGCTCCATCAGCTCGGCACTGTACCTTGGATACCTCTTCAACTTCTTTCCGAACGTAACAAGCGTATCCCTGGAGGAGGTCACAGCCCACTCGAGATCTATCGCTATAGTCTTGAGTATCTTCCCGAGGCAAACTCAGATCGATCACCTTATCGTCAAGGCAAACTACAAACAGCATCCTCTTGACGATGGGACTCTACGTCGGTTCTCGAATCTGGTCAGCTTGAATCTCGATAGAAGCGTGTACAATTCGACCGTCGTTCCGATCATTCAAACCGCTTTCAAGAATCTACGGCAGCTTTACACCGAGAGCAAGGTAAATCATCGAGATGTCAGGAGACTTTGCGAGGAGAACAAGGCTCTCGACTTACTCTACGTCGATGAAATCAGTGTCAGGGAGAATAAAGATCGAATTTCGCCCATCTCGACAGCATTCGGTCCACAACTCTTCTCGATCCCGTTGCTGTTGCGGGAATGGACGGAGTGGAATTGGATGGACCAGCGATTTGGAAAGTGAGGGAAGCTAAAGGGCGTTTAGCGAGATTAGCAAATGCGAAGGCGGAAGGGACAACAGACGAGCAAACGTGAGTAGATGAGATGGAGCTAGACAACACCATGCGGCGGTTTCGAGGAACGGGGAGAGACCAGTAGAACCTGATTTGTGTAGTCCTTTCAGCGAGAATGACTTTAATTGCGCTAACCTCCATTGGCGTGCTCGGTATCGCTTAATCGAAGCGTTGTCGAGAGTAGAAGCGAATCGAATCAAAGAAGCACGGAACACACTTGACATCTCTCGCTCTCGAGGCGACTCAGACTTCGAAAGAGAGAAAATCGAAACGACAAAGCAATGACATTCCAAGATCCTTTTTTCGACCTGACGACAAAGACCCTCTATCCAAACCCCACGCTTATGCGATAAGAGTGGAAGCAGTGGCGGCTTCGTATCGGAACGAAGGAGGAAGTTGCGACTTGGTCTTGTAGTAACGAGCGAGACGGTGGATACGCGACTCGATGAGAATGAGACGGAACTTGGAGTCTATCAACCAGAATCATAACGAGTCAGCGTCGAGTGAGACGTGGCGATAGGGAGCAAATGAAGCTTACCCTTGTCGTGACGGTTGCGCTCCAAGTGCTTGCGAACTTGAACGGCCTTCTTGATCAAGTGGTAGAGATCCTCAGGGATTTGAGGAGCAAGACCTGTGTTGAGGAAGCGGGAGAGAGAGGACGAGAAGAAGGAGCGAGAAGAGAGAGAGAGAGGTAAAGTCAGTTTTGGTTTCTCGGCTTGATCAATCTCTCCCTCTAGGATAGAGTGAACGAGGACTAACCGTTGGTCTTCAAGATACGGAGGATCTTGTTACCGGTGACGGACTTGACTTGGGCAACACCGTGCGAGTCACGGAGGACAACACCGATTTGGGAAGGGGTAAGACCCTTGCGAGCAAGCTTGAAGATGTGTTCCTTGACCTCCTCAGGGGAGACCTTGAGCCATCTGGGAGCGGATCGCTTGTAAGGGAGAGCCGAACCGGCCTGAATAATGAACGATTGAAGAATCAGCGAAACAGCTCTTCCGAACTGAGAACGAAACGGTCAACTTACAATACCCTTGTGGGGGTTGTGCATGCGTCCCATCTTGAATTAAAAGGTTGTCGGGGGTGGCTGAATGAGGTATGAGACGAGGGGAGAGCGAAGGAAGAAGGGGAAGAAAAGGATCGACAAGCAGAAATAGGAAAGGAGGAAAAGTCAGCACTCGTTCTCGCTCGTCAGAGAGGGCAGAATGGTAACTCACAGCCTGTATATATATCAAACGCGGTTGATAGGCAAGGGACAGCCGTCAGCATATTGAAAACCAATGCGACTCCCTTCAACCTCTAAGATTGATTTGGATCCCTCTCATCTCTATGGTAGAGAGGGTCGCTGTTGCTGTATATAGCTAGAAAGAATAAAACATGCCTTGAAGAAAAGGACGAAAAGCGGCTAGGTACTGTTGGTGGGAAGTCAGTGAAAAAGGAATTGGAAGAGGAGGGAGAGAGAGAGTTGGGAGACGAACAACCTGTGAGTGGAAGAGGAATCAGTAACAGGGTAAGAATGAAACAGTCAAAGTTTAGATACACACCTGAGTCGGGGTCTTTACTGCACGAAAGAACGCAGAAGAAAGAGACAAGAGAGGAGTGGGAGGGGTTTTCGACTTGCGCGCCAAAAAAGTTTGGAAAGAGAAGCAGCTTCGACCGTCTTTTTCCCCTTTCCCCTCGTCTCATTCTCGCGTAAGGCTAGATCCCCTTACCGTTTGTCAGAACAATTAGTCCACCAGTTCAGCGTACGCTACGACCCAAACGACTCTCGCCCTTTTCAGAACTCGATTAAACTTGAAACCTCTGCTCTACAAATTCAACTCTCGAAAACTACACCAACTCAGCTGGGAGGTATAACGAAGGTGTCAGGAGGGAGATATAGGATAGATTAGAATGTTTACGGTGGAAAAGAGAGTACAGGAGGACGTGAGGGAGCTAGGGAGTTAGATCTCTTGAGGCTTTGGATTCAATGGTAGCCAAATTCCAATCTCGTCAACTCAACTGACTCGTTGCTTTGCTTTGAATACTCAGCATGAAATTGTGCTTTGCTAACCCTGCCACCGGGCAGCAAAAGACCATTGAGATCGATGACGAGCGCAAGACGTGAGTTCTCTCACACTCCCCCCTCACACTATCCCACTTTCACTAAACAAAGATCGATCTCAATTCAGTCGCATCTTCTACGAGAAGCGTATGGCCCAGGAGGTTCCTGCCGATGCTCTCGGAGACGAGTTCAAGGGCTACGTCTTGAGGATCACCGGTGGAAACGACGTTCGTTTCGCTTCTCTCCTCTGTGCTCCTCTGATTGTAGTTTCAAATAAGATACTGACGATGCTTCTTATCCGCATGTTCAACTTTAACTCCTCAATTCGACTCGACAAATTCACCAAATTCGAAAACTCCCTACCCTCTCTCCCCGACAACCCTTCTGTCTCCTCCCTCTCTTTCCTCTTTCGCCCGTCAACAGAAGCAAGGTTTCCCTCTCAAGCAAGGTGTCTTGGTTCCCCACCGAGTCAAGCTCCTCCTCGCCAAGGGTCACTCTTGCTACCGACCCCGCCGAACCGGTGAACGCAAGCGCAAGTCCGTTCGCGGTTGCATTGTCGGTCCCGACGTTCGCGCGCTCCACCTCGTCGTTGTCAAGCAGGGAGAGTCCGACATCCCCGGTCTTACCGATGAAGTCCTCCCCAAGCGACTTGGTCCCAAGAGGGCGACCAAGATCCGTCGCTTCTTCAACCTCGACAAGTCTGATGACGTTCGCAAGTTCGTTATCCGTCGTGAGGTCGTCCCCAAGAAGGAGGGAGCCAAGCCCTACACCAAGGCGTGAGTTCTCTCAGTGCTCTCATTTTCCGTATTTTCGAAAACTGACTCCTCCTTTCTCTTCCCTCTCTTCTTCAACCCGCTCTGAACCGTCTATCACTCATCTCGTACCTGCCTCATCACGCTCCGCTGCCTCTTCAACTCGCACGTCGACAGCCCCAAGATCCAACGTCTCGTTACCCCCGAACGTCTTCAACGCCGCCGTCACCTCCGTTCGCTCAAGAGGAGAAAGACTGAGCAACAGAAGGTCCAGGTGTACGTCTCTCAAAATACTCCCTGCCTCTCAGATCTCCTTTCCGGTTCCCAGGTCGCGAAATAAAGCGCAAAAGGGAAATTCAAACTGATCCCTTTTTTTTTCGTTTCCCTACAGCGCCGAATACCAACAAGTTGTTGCCAAACGCTTGTCAGAGAAGAAGGAGGTTGCTAAGGCTGCCAAGGCTAAGAAGCAAGCCGCTCGCAAGTCTGTCGCCTAAATGGGATTTCACGGTCGGAAAGAGTGAGTAGAGGGGAGAGTAGAGACTGAGTGTAAACCAAAAAAGTTCACTGAGTTGTATTAGCCCTCTCTCTGCGCCCTCTTATACCGTCGCTTCCTCTGTCGTCTCCGTCTTTCGTTGTCTCCCTCTAGCTTCTTTCGAGGGATTTTTCTCAATTCGTTGTTTCGTGGTTTTCTTGTTCGTGGAATCGGGTTTCGCTTCTCTTTGCACGACCATGAGAGTAGACTGCTCATTACTCGCTTCGAACCAGTCTTCGATCAGTCGAACGGAGTCCGCGGCTTTGAAAGAGAGGTGAGTTTCCCACTTTTTCCCTCCTTGACTTTCTTCAACTCACTTCACACCCACAATGCCTCGCAGACAACCGCGTAGATCAAGTCACGCATCTACAGGAAGCTATACTAGCTTCTTCGGTCGCTCAAATCGCGGTTCAGACTCGTCCTCATCAAGCGCTCTCTCCTCATCTTCATCTCAATCTCCTTCCCCTCCAGCTTCACCTGCAGTACCAACTCCAGTTTCCGTTCAAGCTCCACCTGCACCTGCGCCACAACCTTCACCTACTGGTTCAACTACCTCGAGTCCAGGTGTGAAACAAGCAGATCCTCAAGCGATTGCCGGAATAGAGGCAACTCTCGAAGCACTCTACCAAGCTGCACCTGCACCTGTTCATTCGTTGAAATCAGTCGGATCGAAAGAGAAGAAGCAGCTCGATGTCGACATGAACGAGGCCGGAATGAAACAGAACTTGAGATCTTGGTGGATTAAACGGTAACTCTCCCTCTCTGCTTCTCTTCATGACGCGTGACACTCACTCCTCAAGCTCTTACAATATAGACAATGGGTGGACAGGAGAGGCATTGGAGCGTCCAAGAAATCTGAAGATTCGAAACCTTCGTCCGCCTCGAAAGCGGAAGTCAATCAATCGCCGTCTCAAGTCAAGCCTTCGTCCGCTCAAGCTTCGACTAGCAAAGCTTCTCCTAGTCATACGAAACCTCGACCAGTCGTCAAGAAAGAGAAATCGACGAAATCCGTCAAAGTAACGAAATCGTCTCTATTGGTTCAATCAAATGATTCTCCCATTGCATCTACTTCGTCGAAAGTCAGAGTCGACGAGTCCTCTCACTCTCCCGCCTTGTCAAAGGCGCCAACTTCCGCTGTCAAGTCGCAGGTCTCACCGAATGAGTCGCTTTCCTCGCCCTCTCTCGTAAAGCAATCGGCTTTCTCGTCTCCAACTTTCTCAATCAAACCGCAGCTTGTTCAATCTCATTCACAACAGCCAGTAGGAGGACTTCCTGTCGTCCAGAGTCATGCGAGTTCTTCGCCTGGACGGATAGCCGCTGCTGTTTCGCCATTCGAAGCGCCTCAAGCAGTAGTCGTCGGTTTCCCCGCCTTGACTTTGCTCATCGGAACCTGGGCTAGAAGGAGCGCGGTCGACCCGACCCAGCTATCTTTCATCTACTCGAGTCAGACCGATTCTTTCGTTTTTTCAACGCAACATCTTGATGTGAGCTTCTCTCTCTCTCTTTTTCTCTCCTTCTCTCTCTCCCTCCCTCTCTCCCTTTCTTTTTCTCTCCTTCTGTACTCACGAGCTCGCTTCTGCAGTGCACCTATCATCTCAATCTTCCTCTCGCCTGTATCACTTCTCTCGTTCTCTTCCATTCCTTGACCTACTCTCGCAGTGTCCTCCTCCTCTATCGAGACCGCCTCAGTCCTGCTCCTCCTCACTTCAGTCTCACTTCACCCGCACACAAAGCCCCGATCCCTCTCTCGCAAGACTTCACTCCCGACTTCATCGCTTCAACGTCCCCTCTCTACGCCATAGAACTCACCGAAACTTCGAGCATTCCTCCTCTTCTCGAGAAAATCGAGTCGTTGTCTCCGTCTCTCGAGCTCGATCAGAAATTATTTGTAGGACCTTGGGATCCTGAAGTTCTCGATTTCGAAGATTTGGCGACGAGTCTCGTTGCGCAACGAAGGAGAATGGGGGAAGAGGATGTTTTGAGATTCGGGTATCAGGGAAAGGATGCGATCAAAGCGATGGAGGAAGTTTGGGCTAGGAAATGGAAAACGTTAAGCTGAATGGAGCGATTAGATGAAGTCAACGCTTGAAAAGAAACGAAGGAAGGGTTTCGAATGGTTTCGTTTTTCGTCGTCGTTGAGAAGATTTGCTTGCAACAAACATGACAACGCTTTTACTGCTTCAAGGGGTCGCGGGGCTTCCGCTCGGGATTCGTATCGACTGACTTTTGTCGTGAGCTTGCTGAGAAGCGCTTCGTTGCGTTGCTGAAGCGGCGTTCTCGAGTGCTTTCCTGCGCTTCATTTGCGTTCGTCAACTCTGCCTTTGGCTCTCGACCAAGTCTACGCACGCGAGAGAATCTGAGAGTGAGCATCGAGTGAAAGAGGACGAGACGACAGTGCAAAACCACTTCCTAACGAAACGCTCACAGGGTGATTCCCCTCGGCTCTCGAGTAAGCGTGTATGGAAAGGGATAGGACTAGGAAATATCAAAGAAAGGTAGTGCTAGAGGTCTATGGAGATTTGCGAGCGATGGGGACAAACCTGAGAAGAGAATCCGAAGTGGAAGAGGAAGGGTAAGGCAGCGCAAAATGAAAGTTGATAATGGTAAGGTACACGTTATGATACTGATCGATTTGCCAGTAATGTCCCACCCATAACGCTCTCTGAGGGGCTTCCCCCTTATGAAGGGTTTCAATCGTGTTCGATTGCGAGAGGTGAAGTCTCTGCCGATCAGTCGGTTTTTGATCCTTGGGTTCTACAGCGCTCGCCCTTTCACAGGATCAGCCTTTGACAAAGGAGTGAGTGTTGTAGGAAGACTGACTCACCGACAGTGATGCTATAACCATTCTCTCGAAGTTTGATCGCTCCCTGCGTCTCGTCAAGCTTGATTCCGTTTCCCGATCGTAAATAACGATGGTATCGCGGGCCTGCCATGAGGCCTCGATGACCGACTTTGAGCGTAGTCTCTGGATGGCAAGCGACCCACTCCTGAGCGAAGGGTCGAAAACAACTGGATATCGGAACAGCTCGAAGTTTGACGTTATGTGCTCTAGTGACCCACGTATCTGGTACGATACAACGATCAGCAACGTTCTGTTCATGGAAGTATAAGGTTGAACACTAACTTGGCCAGCTAGCGGGTTCCTGACCTTGATAATCCAAATCTTGCGGTTCGCAACTGTAGCCATCTTTTGGCATCTCGCCGATCATATCCCGCACTCGTCCATACAACATGTTCAAAAGTTCGTTGGTAGCAAACTTCATCATCGGAGCCAACCTATCGGATTGATACTGCATGCACAAAAGTGAGTGAATTCTAGTCAGATTCGTCTTCTGGACGATGCGAGAATCACTCACGCTGCCTTCGTATACTTCGACTTGCGGCCATCCCTGCAGATTCTCCTGATTCTCCTCGGGAGGGACTAGACGATAAGTCACCGTCATTGCAGCGAAGTGAGGAGGAGAAAGGAGAAAGAGAATCATACGAAAGTCTTGCCTGGCATCGGGGTTTAGACTTGAAGGTCGAAGAGGTGCGAGAGGCTCTGCGCAGGAGATGTGCGCGAGGTAAGTGCGCCGAACCGAGCGTACTTCGGGTATTGGAAGGAGGGAAAGAGTGGGAAACATCGAAAACAGAGTGGTAGGATCCGAAGCAAGTTCAAGTAAGCAGCGCTAGTCAATCCAAAGCATCGCGAGAGCATTCGAGGGTCATCCCATAGCTCGTGAGCATTAAATGAGAGCAGGAGAGGCGCTGAGAGATCTAGAGGAAAGGGAAGACGTAGCGACGAAGCATCCAAGCTGGAGCACGAGTGCGCGCATGGGTTCAGAATGAGTCCTCCTATATTGTCCTTGAGTGTCGAAACATTCCCCAAAGGAATCGTCGAGGTTGAGGTAGAGGGAGAAAAGCGAACTTCCCTTTCCTTCGCTTCTTACCATTCACCGACAACTCTTACAGCTAGTCAGACACTATCAAGAGCACTTTTGAAGCTACTCAGATATATCAGTATAGTCAGCACACTCGTCCACGCCTTCATCAATTCACCTTTCACATCAATCAACCTCCTCAATCTCCTCTCGACTCGATGTACAAAAGGCGCTATAGAACAGCTCAGAGGTAAGCTAGGAGTCTCTCATCGATCGTTATGAAGTCAGCTAATCCCGTTTCTCGCTCGTCAGTCTTCCTCTTTCTTCCCCTCTCGAAACGATGTCAGATCACCTCACTTCCCTTCCCTTCGAACTGTTCGAAATGATCGTCCACCTCGTACAAACGCAACCGAGGACGAAACCTCTTTACGTCTCGGAAGCGTTCCTCCCCTTTGTCCGTCGGCTCATGTTCAAGGAACCGACCATCGAATCATACAGCAAGCTCTCGACCTTCCTCGAGCTCGTCAACTTGAACAAAGCCATCGTGCTCTACATCATCACGCTTGAGATCAAGCTAGAGGACGAGAAAGACGAGGGAGTTCCGAAGAACAAGGCTTTGACTACTGGTTTCTCTCAACTCGCCTCGACCAGGTACCTTACGCTC